>Ga0154020_10009253_pt1 | contig 11348 bp, 7 predicted proteins | sample Klosneuvirus_201_FD_109709 | JGI IMG/M metagenome (GOLD analysis project Ga0154020, IMG submission 109709) | Active sludge microbial communities from wastewater, Klosterneuburg, Austria - Klosneuvirus_20160825_MG | ecosystem: Engineered > WWTP > Aerobic digester > Activated sludge | place... | reverse complement strand
TCTGCCATGCTTCGATATGAATTCGCCGCGATTCTGATGATGACATCGTTCCTCCTTGTAAAAGGTTTGAGGATAGCGATGATGTATCAGGGTGTTAATGTGGAAGGGTTGGAAGCTTACACTCAATTGACGAGATGGGGCGGTTAAAGAGCTGGCGCTTATGCACCTCCTCGTCGGTCTCAATGCACGTCATTTTTGCAATACCGAGTCGAGCATGGATCAGTCGGAAGTCTTCAAGGAACGGCCCCCCAAGGCCGACGTAGTGGTACTTTTCGAGCCCAAGCTTAGGGGCAAGCCGCATCAGCATCGCCAGGAAGAGCTCTCGATCCACGGCCTTATTGGGCCGCAACCGGTACGGCAGTGAAGAGCCTGTACTCATGGCTCAGTCCCCCTGCCTCTTGGCCTTAGTGAGCTGCATCTCGAAGCACTTTTCACCGATGATGCCGGGCTTTTCATCCGGATCATCAAACAACATTTTCGAGACGAGACGCACCTCCTCAGCAGGTCGAGAAAACACGACCTTTCGGGATGATGGCTTCTTGCCCTCAGGCTCCGGCAATACCTTCGCCTTCTGTGGGTTGAACTCAATGTAATCGTTCACCTTCTTCGTAAGGGTGCGTGAGGCGACAGCCTCAATTGCCCTACTCAGGGGCATCGGTCGAGCATCGTCCCAATAGCTGGATTGGTCAGCACGCGGATGGTTTTTCCATTGATTTGTGTAGGAGATCCATATCCGCATACCCTCCTTCATCTTGACAAGTGACTCCAGCCAGACGTTCGACGACGTGTCAAGAGCTCGCTTCGTAGTCGTGACCGGAAGCTTGTCGGCTCGCTTCGAGCGGAACTCGATGATGCCCGTGATGATGGCAAACTGTGGGTGATAAAGCGGAATACCGTCCCCCCATCCTGTGAGGCGGCTCTTGTCGCCGACGATGACCGCGCGGTCGTTGCAAAGCACTGTCCAACCAGCAGTCGCCGACGACCGGTCTCGTTCGAAACCCGCATCGTCTTCCTCGTCGTCACCGAGGCTCTTACCCGTGTTCAATCCAACAGTGATGGAAACAATTACGTCATCAATAGTCTTCTGGAAAATATACGGGGCCGGGCGAGCCTCGTCCGTCGAAACGAGAACTTCGACGCGGACGGGGTCTACTTGTGCACCGTTGAACTCCACCTTCAAGCCCGATTGAAGAAACATCGTGAAATGCTCAGCAATCGCGGTGCGGACCTCATTTTCAAAAGCGGCATTGGAAAAATGTCTTGCAACCCCTTCGTACAGATCGCAAACGTAGATGGTTGTACCCGGCGCGTCGAGATTCTCGGACGCCTCAGTCGGATCATTGATCGGAAGTGGGTCCCAATTCCTGGCATCAAGCCATTCTGAAGTGATCGGCACCTCAAACGTGTCCTTACCGTGCCGCGTCCGCACCAACGCGTTACGCCCCATTTTGAAGATCGCTCGCTTCATGCCGACACCGTACATGCCTATGGTTTCAGCATCCGAATCGCGGTCGTCATCAGGCTCCCGCCCCATTTTGAATGCATAATTCTTTGCCACCTCGCGGGGAATGCCGCCACAGTTGTCGGCGATCGAGAAGTGGTCCTCGGCGATTTCGATCTTTACGAAATGCCTGGCGTAGTCGACCCCCGCACCATGGGCTAGGCGCAGCGCCCCATCAAGGCAGTTGTCGAGGAGATCAAGAATCGCGTCAGCCAGGCTGATGTCTCGCGTGAGCATCGAAACAAAAAATTGCTTGGTCGGGCTCGCCTGGGCTGTGTCAGTGCTTGGTTTCGTCATGGACATATTCTCCGTTTGCGATAGCATTGTATTGGTGCGTGTTTGCACTTGAATCGAAGTCAAACGATGGTTGAGTTGGTATCGTGCCGGCGGAGCGTCCACCTTGTGAGATACGTGACGAGGCGCGCGATTTTGCGCTTGCATGCAGCCCTTGGGAAACTTCTTCCTCGTATCGCTGACGGTTCAACTCCGACAGCCGCCGCAGCACTTCGACGCGCGCTGAATCCGAAATGGTAAAGCGGACGCGGTCGTTCTCCGGCAGGTACGGCACTTCGTGGAAACCGTGTTCAAGGTTGAGGTCGTCCCAGCCATAGGCACGCGCGACGCTAGAGTCCATTTCGCATTGCATTGTGCGTAGTCCTTCGATGCGGGGATCGCGTTCGGTATTGGTATGAAAGCGGTTGTAGAGCTTGGTCAGGCCGATGCGATCGGCCTGCATGACTTCAATGCGCGCTTGGTGGAGCCTTTCGCCCAAGCAATCAAGAGAGTCGTTTGATGCACCGCTGAAACCTTCGGGGAAAGCAAACGGTTCGAGTGCATCGGTCTGGCTATATCGCAAATCGCTCTTGAGGCGAGATGCGTGCTGCCATGCGAAGATGGCATGGACGTTGGATTGCAATAGCGCGAAGTCCCGCCCTCGACCGAGCGAGAACGCGACGGTCGCATCAGAGAACACGATGTTGGAATCGACGAACGAGAACGCCAGCGTCTTGCTGACGCGCGTTATTGCCAGCACTCGCGCTGGCAGGCCCCGCTCGGGCGACCAGCCATCCGGGTGCCGTACGAAATGGCGGCCACGCCCGATGGCGTGGTAGAGCTCAGATCGTGCTCGGAGAAACAGCCACCACTTCTCTCGTGCGCCCTTGTCCTTGTTAGCAAGGCGCTCGGCCTTCACGTTATCTTCCAACCACTTGTAAGGCAGTGTGTATGTCTTCGCCTTCGTTTCCGGCCAATCCCAGAAATTGATGACCCAGCGGCTCGGCTTCTGTTCTGGGTCTGAATTGAGGTCATCGCCGTTGATGTAGGAGAAAATCACCTCGGCGTTCTTCGGATCGGCATCCAGCATCATGCTCGCCTGATCGGGCAGAAGCACGAAGCCCATGCCCAGCACGATTGACCCTTGATACGCCAACCCTTCGTTCGCCTTCAGCCGTTCTGGACTCCACTCCTCACGATCGGACAGGAAGGCCGATATGAAAGGAGCCGGTCGCCCGAGCAGCGAGCGTTCGCCTGACCACACGCCCTTGTGGACATGGACACGACTGGTAACGACCGCAGCCTTTCCGGGCCAAGGTTCGTTCGGGTAAGCCGCGTGGATGACGGCACCTGTGCCCACCATGGCCTCCAGACCGACCTGTCGTGTGTCACCTTCTGCAATGGTGTTGACTGCGAGTAGCCCGAAACCGCCGCCATCGCGCAACAGGGCCCATGAACGCAGGAAGAAATAGGCGACCAGATCTGCCGAACCGCGCCGCCCTTCGGCGATGTGCACAACCAGCCAATCACGGAAGGCCGTGCCTGCGACGCCGGTGATGCGCTGTCCGCCCAGAAATGGTGGATTGCCGACGATGCCATCGAAGCCACCGCGCTCGCGAGCGAACACCTCGGGGAACTCCAATGGCCAATGGAAAGGCTGATGGGCTGGTTTGTCGGCGGGCAGATCGGTCGAGAGCGTGAGGAAGGATCGTCTGCGAATGGCATCAAGTGACCCCGGGCTGCCATCAACAGCTTGGCCTGCCAAAATTGCAAGCGACGCAAGCCCAGCTTCTATGGCAGAAGTATTGGGTCCTGCTGCGAATACATCGCCGATAAACGCATCAGCGATGCTTTCCGGCACTTCGAGTCTGCGGCGAGCATCCGCATCCAGATATGCCATGGCTTCCACATCCCGGATATCGCGGATGGGCATCTCGCGTAACTGTTGCCGCAGTTCGATCGCCTCGCGCACCGCCCGCTCGATGTTCTGGCCGAACAGACGTAGCTGGCCATGGCCGGAGGGACTCATCGAAAGCTGGGTGAGCTGATCCAGCCGGTGAATGCCCAACAAGCTGTCGCCACAGCGCAGGTTATGGTCGAGAAAACCAAAGGGACGCCTCTTGGCCAGTGTCACCAGCCAGATCGAGAGCTTGGCCAGCTCGACTGCCAACGGGTTCAAATCCACGCCGTACAGGCAGCGCTCGGCGATGAGTCGACGTGCGATCACCGTGCGGGCTTCACTGTCACGTGGTAGAGGTTCTTTGATTGCTCCGGCTTCCAGAACTTCACCATCCACGCTCACGGTTTTGCCCGTAGCCTCGACCTGTGACCAAGCCTCGACGAGGCGATCCGACAGCCATCGGCAGGCTTGCACAAGGAAAGCACCCGAGCCCATGGCGGGGTCGCAGATTTTGAGGTCGAGTAGTTCGGCGGGGGATTTCAGTACACACTGATCACGCGGAGTTCCCTCTGCTGGGCCAACGTACGCCACCGGCGTGAGGGTTTCGGCGACGATGGCCTCGGTCAGCGACTTCGGGGTGTAGTGCGTGCCGGTTTCACGCCGGTCGGAACCAGTGGTGACGATGAAAGCGCCTGCGGGATAGACCAGCGGATACCCCCATGGATCGGTGCGCAGCAGGTGGGCATAGGGTTTGACGCGGTCGCGGAGCTGGGTGTCGCCTTGGCAAGCGGTCAGCAGGCGGTCGGCAAGGGTGTCATCGACGGCCTTGGCCAAATCATTGCGCACCCGGCTGGCAGAACTGCCAGAGCGTTCTTGCAGTAACTCGGCAAGTCGCGCCGCACCATCCAAGCGCGCCGAATCCAGCTCGGCCAGCTTGACCCATGGCGTTTTGGCGCTCTTGGTGGCATCCAGTTCCAGCGTGACTTCATCGGTGCGTTTAACGGTGCGCTCAAGCAGGCCCTCGTACACGTAGCCGATCTGTTCGACATCCAGCGCACGGTATGACAGCGTGCGCCCCTGAAATTGCTGGATGGCTTCCAGTAACAGCAGAACGGTGCGGTTGTCGATGGGCAGTGGTTTGGCGGCATCGCTGCGCCAGTTCGAGCCTTTGGCCCGACCTTCGAGGAAAGGGAAGCGGTCTGGATCGAACAGCGCGCCGCCCAAGGCAGGTAAACGTAAGTTTTCGTGCTCAATGCCGCCGAACACCGCGCGGAAGGTCGCCAGTAGACGCGACCAAGCGTCCCAGCGTCGTTCGAGGATCTCCTCGGATTCCTTGCGCAACTGCATGCGCAAGGTGGAGAGCGCGTAGTTGGCTTCGTAGCGCTCGTCGCCCATCAGAAGCAGGCCACGCTCCTCGGCTGAAAGCAGGAAAACCAAGCGCATCATCACCGTCAGCGCGGCCTCATACAGCTCGGGTTCTTTGACGTCGTGCAGGAGCTCTCGATTGCGGTCCTGGTCGGCTTTATCGAGGGTCTGAATTAACACCTCGACGGCGCGGCGTACTTGCTCGCCAAGGGCGTCGGTGACTTCGTCCTGGAACTTCAGGGAGCGATCGAATAGCGCGGGCAGTTGTTCGGTTTCGTCGACAAAGAAACGACGAATGCCGAGCAGGTGCACGAAGGCCTGCAGGGTGATGGGCTCCTGGCTCCAGATGCGGGCATACCAACTTGCAAAGGTGGTAACGGCACCCACCGGGGCATCCACCAGCATCCAACGCTCGCCGTTGGTCACCAGCCCGAGTCGACAACCCAGCGAACGGCACAACGCAACCATGCGATCGGCGGGTGTGGCGGCCCAGCCGTCCTGCTTCAGGGTGGCATTGAGGTCGACATCCTGCGAATAGGTTTGAATCAGCAGCAGTGGCTTGTTGGCGCGTTGCTCATCAACTACCGCAAGATCGGGCGACAGCGTCACGCCGTGTTCGGGCAAGCTGGCTTGGAGGTTAGGGGCGCACCAGTCGACGCGCTTGAGCACGTCGCCTTTGCCGTCTTCATCGAGTTCGAGACCGCGCGACAGCACTTCGTCGATCCAGGCAACGTGCAACTCGGCGAAGTGCGCATCTTCCTGCTCCAGCGATTCGCGCCATTCCTCGTAGGCTTGGCGCAGACGTTTGCGTTTGGCGGCATCGAGTTCTTCCAGCCCTTGTGGAAAGGTTTCTTTCAGAACGGGAATGGCGAGGAAAGGGCCGGAAATTTCGATCAGTGACAGCCAATCATCATGCACGCTGATCGTACTCATGCAGCACCTCCCTGAACGGCAGATGCGGGTACCAGAAAGATCACGGCGACCGGGAAGGTGCGGTCATCGAGTTTAGCGTAGCGGGCTTCGATGGCTTGCGCCTCCTGCAGGCGTTCGGCTGGAATGCGACCAAGACGCGCTTCCAGTGCGGCGGTGTCGCGCCTGAGCTGTGTTCGTTCGTCTTCCGAAAACAGGGAAAGCTGCTCCGGTTGCTGATCTTTTTTCAGTTCGGCTTGAATGGCTTTTTTAAGTTCATCGAGTACGGAGCCAATGTCAGCTACTTCCTGCTGCTTGCGGGATTGCAGTGTGTTGGTCAGGAACTTGAGCCGGTCTTTTGACCGAGCGTCGACCGCCTGCAGGATGGCACTCTGCGCACGGTCGAAGCGGACGCGGATGGCATCGAACAGAGAGTCAGGGGCCGTCAGCGGCTTGGCTTGATCCAGCCATTGCTGGACTTTGGTGACGCCTTCCTCGCGGCGGAAGGTTTTATCCCCCAGATAGCCCCCGGCGACCGTCAGCTCTTCGTGGAGGCGATGATGGTTGCCGCCAGTGACGACCAACCGCGAGATGACGACCACGGCAGGCCCGTCGATCAGTGCATCCGGCGCCGAACGCACTGTGACGCGGTGCAGCTTCTTCACATCGTCTTGCGCCCAGACCTCGGCGCGCAGCAAGCGCAGGCACATCTGCACCAGTCGGTGGTTCAGGTGAACCAACACCACGTCGTCACGCCCGGTAGCGACGGCGTGATCGAAGGTGATAGGCCGGATTTGCAGTGTGTGTGGGTGGCGCAACCCTTCGAGGCATCGAGCCCACGAGCCCGACAGCGCGGGCATCTTGAATACGGTTCCTGCTGGGGCATCAGCCAAAGCAAAAGGCTCAAGCGGCGGACAGCCTGCCAGCACAAGACCTGTCTTGACCGACATCAGGATGTGCTCTGGCGTGAGGTGAAAATCCTGCTGCGTGGTCAGCAGCCGTTCGTGCAGCTTGGCGACCCGGTCTTTCAGTTCGCGCTCGGCGCGCACGAAACGTCTGGCTTTGGCGATCTTGGCTTCAGCGAGGCGGGTGTCGAGGTCCTTGAGCGAGCCTTCGATCAGCCCTGACATCTGCGGCGCGATGACCGGGTTGACACTGCCCATGTCCGCCCGCATGGATTCGAGTTTGCGCAGCGCACGGATGATGTCGTTACTGTGGCCGCCGATGGTGACTTTCCCTTGCTCCCCACCATCGACGGGGTGCCAGATCAATACTTCCTTCTGGCGCTGACCGTGCCGGTCGATACGACCATTGCGCTGCTCCATCACATTGGGGTTGTAAGGGATCTCCAGATGGATGAGGCAGTTACAGTGGTTCTGCAAGTCGATACCCTCGGACGCAGCATCGGTTGCGAGTAGGATACGAATCGCCGAGTCCTTGGGGGAGGTCTGGAAGGCCGCTTTGACCTTCTCGCGCTCATCTTGCGGCATACCGCCATGAAGGATGGCCAGTCGATCGCCACCAAAACCGTGGCTGGCGAGGATTTCATGCATCCACTGGTGCGTGGTGCGGTATTCGGTGAACAAGATGACCCGGCGCTCGTTCCACTGACCGTCGGTCTTGAGATTGGTGGCGAGCCAGTCGAGGATCGCTTTGGCTTTGGCATCGACCTGGTTCTTGGCCGTCTGTGCCCACGACCGCAACTCGTTCAGCGTTCGTTGCTGGTCTGCTGTCAGCGGTTGTGCGCGACGTGAGGCTTCTTCGACAGCCTCGGACTGGGCATTTTCTACCTCCTGGTCGTTGGCGTAGTCTTCTTCGACCCGTAGGATGGCTTTGCGCAAAATGCGGTCGGCCATCGCATCCTTGATTTTGCGTTGGCTGCCAGTGGCCAGACTGGCAATGTGCTTCTCGAGGGTGGATGCGAAAGCTGCTGGAGAAGAAAAGAGCCGCTTCTTCAGCAGCTGGTTGACGAACGACGTGCCGAACGCATTGCCGACCTTCTCTGCATCCTGCTCGCGGCTCGCGCAGTAGTCGTTCAGCTTTTGGTGAATGGCGCGCTCTTGGGCGGAGTACGAGGCCAGCAGCGCTTGCAACTTGCGTTGCGCATAAAGCGGCTTGCCTTCCGCATCGACCAGATCACTTTTGAGGCGGCGGATCATTACCTGACTCAGCTGCTTTTCATCGGGCAGGATGTTTCGAGCGAAACGCTGGTCGTCCAGCAACTCCAGCAGAGAAGTGAAGGATTCGGTGTAGCCGTTGTGAGGGGTGGCGGTGAGGAATAGCCGATGCTGAAAGTGCGGGCTGATGGAACGAATGAAGCGTGTGCGCTGGCTCTCCAGTGCGTAGTTCGCACCGGCAGCAGGAGCGATGTTGTGTGCTTCGTCGACAACGAGTATGTCGAATTTACGTGGATAGCTGGTTTGAGTAGGCAACACATCGCGCATGGCGCGCAATCCTTCTCCGCTTTTGACCCAATCCATGGACGCGATCAGGCGCGGATGCGAAGTCCAGGGGTTGGCGTGTATGCCACGCTCTCGACGCAACTGTTTGATGTAGGCGGTATCGACGATGCGGAATTCAAGACCGAACTTTTCCAGCATCTCGACGCGCCACTTTTCTTGCAACGATGCGGGGCAGACGATCAGTACGGTGCGTGCACGGTGCCGCAGCAACATCTCCTGGATGACGAGCCCAGCCTCGATGGTCTTGCCCAAGCCGACATCGTCAGCGATGAGCAGGTTGACGCGAGCCATGTCGATGGCACGCACCAGCGGGTCGAGCTGGAAATCCTCGATACTAACGCCACTGCGAAAAGGTGCTTGCAGAAAGCCTCTATCTGCATTGGTAGCAGCGCCCCATCGAACTGCATCAAGAAAGGCTTCGAGGGTGTCAGAGTCATCCTGGCCGGTGATCGAAGGCAGACCTGCACGTTCGATGACTTGCGCACCCGGCTCGATCTCCCAGATGACCTCTAGTTCTTCACCGAGTCCGTCCTCATCAATAGATGAGAGTGTTACCGCATTTTGTAGCGCTGAAGATGAGGTGAGTTTTGAGGATGTTACTTCCGCAACAACCCACTGACGACGACGCACCTCAACCAACTGTCCAGGTTCAGGGCGCGCGCGGTAGGTTTGGCTATTCTGTGGGCAGGAAATTTCCATGCGTTCGTCGTTTTCCTGTGTTTAGTCTGCTTCATTTGAGCTGGTTGACGTTTCATATCGCTTTGATCTAGTAGTGGCAATCAGCCGAACGATGGTGTCCGCAGCCTTGATCGGCGACTCGTGCTCCCAAAATCGAAGTACTGTCCATCCGATACTGCGAAGCCTTTCATTCGTGTCGGCATCCCTGAGGCGATTCGTCTCTATCTTTTGCTTCCAGAACTCAGCGTTCTGCTTTGGCCATGATGCATGTTCGGGGCATCCGTGCCAGAAGCATCCATCGACGAAGATGGCGATCTTCAGCCTTGGAAAGGCGATATCCGAGACCCGACGCGGCTTCTGCATTACCTCGAAATCAATTCGGTAGCGTAGGCCTCTCCAGTACAACTCTCGGCGAAATGCGATTTCGGCTTCAGTTCCCTTTTGCCTGACTTTCGCCATTCGGCGACTGGCTTCTGGAGATGAAGGTTGAATGGTCGGCATCAATTGAATCTCATCAGCTCATCATTGGGTCGTAATCGACGAGAGGTGTAAATTGATGCTCCTCGCAATGGCGCGACCGAGATCGACAGGAACAGCATTGCCGATTAACCGACCCAACACTTTGAAGCTTACTTCTCCGTCTATCGGTACGAAAGCATAATCGCGTGGAAAGCTTTGCAGGATCGCGGCCTCTCTCAAGGAAATGGCTCGATCCTGCTCCGGATGACCGAATCGACCATTTCCAAAGCCATAACACTGAGTCGTCATAGTCGGCGCAGGTTTATTCCACTCCATGCGGGCATAGACGCCGGAGTAGGTGCGGCCACTCTCGGCACGATGGCAGTCAGCAACCAGATGTTCTGGCCAATCTCGCCATGTACCACCAGGCTTCGAGACTTTGATGCGATGGAGGTTTTTGTTCGAGAGTGTTGCTGAAACGTGCAACTTATCTCTGGGGGCGGATTCTCCGGCACTCAGCGCGCGCAGGTGACCTATGGCTTGTCGCACCGTCTTGGGTTTTTTGAGTGTCGGCTTGATCATCTTGATTTCGCCATGCCTAGATGCAAGCAGCACCATGCGTCGACGAGTTTGCGGCACACCGTATTGTGAGCTGTCGACGACATCAAACCAGACGTTGTAACCGAGACGCTTCAGCGTATCGACGAAATCTTGAAACACCACGTGTTTCACAACTGTTGGGACATTCTCCATCGTGATGACATCGGGGCGTGAGCCTTGTGCGAGGCGAGCAAATTCATACAGGAGTCCCCATTTGCCATCTTTACCGTCTAATTCATAGCGCTGTGTGTAGGTCGAGAAAGGTTGGCAAGGGGCGCATCCTGCGAGAATGGTCAGTTCAGCGTCTCCAAACAATGTTTTCAGTTCGGCGATAGTGACCTTGCTGATGTCTTGTTCCACGAATCTGGTCTGGTTGTTGGTTTCATAAGGAAAGCGACAGGCAGGGTCCATATCGATACCTGCAATAACAGGTACCCCCTCCAGAACGAAGCCATGTGTCAGTCCGCCCGCACCGCAGAATAAATCCACACAAGCAATTTTTGTCACATCAAATCTCCATATTTCGTTTCGAACGTCGGATGAAACGAATTAAACCGGTCGTTGGCATGCCGTCGTTCGTTCATTCCTTGCCTTGACTCTGGTACTCTGCAGCACCATCAGATCGCACCCATTCATCGACTTCTTCGACCTTGAATTTCCAAAGTCGGCCAATGCGATGCGCAGGCATGTTGCGCTTGCTGATCCACGCATAAACGGAGTCCTTACTCACGCCTAGGTACTTCGCAATCTCTTCGACCGACAGCCAGCGATCTGACATAGCATAAATTTCCATCAAAAAAATCGCAACTTAGGCAACAAGTTTATCATCACACGGATTGTTTGTACTGTAAATCCGTTTTGGCATGATCAATCCTGTTTTGGTCTGGTTGAGCTTAGTTTAGACGGTGATCTACTAGCGAGGGGAATGATGTCATTTAATTGATTTTAATTGTGATTGAAATGAGTGCGCTTCTCACAAAGAGAAGCGAAAGACTGATCATTTTAGAATTGGCTGCAGAAGGCTATGGAGTTTTGTTGAAAAGACAAAAGGGTAGCACCATTTATAACAATAAGGCAGAGGGGTCTTGTCCCCTCAAAAGTCAAGAAAAATGACGGTTTCCGCCTGATCCACTGCGTGGGGCAGACCCTCCGCAATTTTTCTGGACTTTTTCACCACCGCCTTAGTCGCCCTAGTCGGCAG
>Ga0154020_10009252_pt1 | contig 11349 bp, 12 predicted proteins | sample Klosneuvirus_201_FD_109709 | JGI IMG/M metagenome (GOLD analysis project Ga0154020, IMG submission 109709) | Active sludge microbial communities from wastewater, Klosterneuburg, Austria - Klosneuvirus_20160825_MG | ecosystem: Engineered > WWTP > Aerobic digester > Activated sludge | place... | reverse complement strand
CCGGCCGCCGCAGCAGTGATGGTCTGGGCCGTTGGCTCGACGAATTGCCCTGCTTTGTTCCTGAGCTGCGCGATCGGTAGCTTGTTCTGCTTCGCGTACGCCAGCTCGACATAGCCGATGGTGAACGGGGTGGTCTTGACCTGACCCGTCACGCCCTCGTTGCCCTTGGCGCCCAGGCCCACCGGCCACTTCACGCTCTTGCCGGCGCCGACCTTGTCCTTGTACTCGGTCGACACCTTGGCCAGGTAGTCGGTGAAGACGGCGGTCGTGCCGCTGCCATCCGAGCGGTACACCACGGCGATGTCCTTGTCGGGCAGCTTCGCGCCGGGGTTGCCCTCGGCGATCTTGGGGTCGTTCCACTTCTTGATGGTGCCCAGGAACACCCCCGAGACCGCGTCGGCGCTGAGCTTCAGCGGCGCGCCGAGCTCGGGCACGTTGTAGGTGATGACGACGGCGCCGAGCGTGGTGGGGACGTGGTGGAGCTTGGCCGGGGCCTTCTGCACCTCGTCGGCGGTCATCGGCGCGTCGCTGGCGCCGAAGTCCACGGTGCCCGCGCTGATCTGCCGGATGCCTCCGCCGGATCCGATCGACTGGTAGTTGATCTGAACGCCCGGGTTCGCCTTGTTGTATTCGCTGATCCACTTGCTGTAGAGCGGATAGGGGAAGGTTGCGCCGGCGCCGACCAGGCTCACCGTGCCTGCCTGGGCCGGAGCGGTTCCACCCGACGAGCCACTTGGACCGGGGCCAGCGCCCTCGGGCTTGGAACAGCCCACCGAGGCGGTGAGCGGAAGACACACCAGTGCACTGACGAGGTTCCTGCGGGAAATCATGGCTCGGGTTCTCCTACCAGCGCCGCGGTGCTCGCGTGCGGCGCCCCTGCAACAACACTGTGACGATTGGGTGACGCGCGGTCAGAACGAGACCTGCGCAGCGAGGATCAGCTCGTGGCGGGTCTTGGCCAGGTCGTAGTCGTACACGCTGTAGCTGGCCTGGAGCTTCGCCTCGTGCTTCGAGATGAAGTAGTTGAGGCCGCCCTCGTACACCCAGGTCTCGTCTTCTTTTGCCGTCGAGCTCTGATCGGTGTTCGGGTCCACGTAGCCCACGCGCCCGATGGGTTGGAGGCGACCGAAGAACGTGTAGCCGGCGGCGGCGTAGAAGCCGTGCCCCGGGATTCGATCGGCGTCGGTCGCAGGCATGTCCCAGGCCCGGATGTACTCGGCCTGCAGCAGGGCGTTCGCGGCCTCGATGCGCAGATCCCCTTCCACCCGATCTTTGGTGCCCGCGCGATCGCGGTCGGTGACGCCCATGTAGCCCACGGCGCCGACCATGACCTGCTTCACCGGGAAGGCCTCGACACGCAACCCCACGTCCTTCTGGTTGTTGGTGTCGGCCTTGTTCTGGCCCTCGCCGTTGAGCACGCTCAGCGAATAGTAGAGCTTGTCTTTGAACAGCTTCTTGTCGACTCGCACGCCGATGTCGCGCTTGTCGCCCCACTTGCGGGCCACCGCGGCGCGCTCGGGGAAGAGCAGCTTGGACGAGCCGTTGTAGCCCTCCCAGCTCACCGGCATCTTGAACTGGCCCATCGAAACGTCGGCCCAGTCGCTGATGAAGGTGATGAAGAAGTCCTGCATGATGGACACGGCGCTCGGGCTCTGCTGGACCGTGACGCTGGTCGAGCCGTCGGCGGTCGGCACCGTGCTCTTCTCGGGGTCCAGCACCTTGGCTGGATCGATCATCAGCTGGTAGCCGACCCGCATCGGGACGATCTCGCCCTTGACCCGGATCTCGGCGCGGCGCAGGCGGAAGGTGCTCGGCGCCTTCACCCCCTCTTGGCGCGGGACGAACAGCCAGCCTTGGAGCAAGGCGCCCGGCTGGAAGAAGCCTTCCTTGCCGACCGCGAGCTTGGCGGGCTCGTCTTTGCGCTCGCGGGGCGGTGCCGGCTCGGGTGCCGACTCGGGCGGTCGGACCTTGGCTGCCGGTGCTGGCTCAGCCGCCGGAGCAGCGGGCTCGGTCGGCTCGGCTGCCGGCGGGGGTGCCGCGGCCGGCGCCGGCGCGGCGGCCGGCGGGGTCGGGGCAGGCTCGCCTTGGGCGAAAGCGGGTACGGTGTGGAGCAGCGCGAGCATGGTGCCCGCGAAGAACGGGGAAGTGCGCATCAGTGACCTCGGTGTGGGGTATTTCGTCTATTCGTGTGACGCTGATGTGACAAGAGGGTGAGTTTCGAGAAAAATGATCGCGTTTCGCGAAGTCACAGCGATGAAATGGCACGTCTTGGGAGCGATTGTGGCGGCCGTGTGCTGGTGCGCTGGCTGCGGCTGCGCCGCTTCGAACGACCGCCGCTCGGAGCAGAGCTCGGGCCCGGCGTCCCCCGCCCACGACGCCTGGGGTGCCACGTTCTCGCTGCCCTCGGGCTTCAGCGGTGGAGAGAACGACGCCGGCGGCATCGAGCTGACCGACGGCGACGTCGCGGTGATGATCGGGCGCCACGTGATCGGCGATGGGTCGTTCGCCGGCTTCGCGGAAGAGCGGCGTCGCTCGCTGGCCGAGCTCGGCGCTGCCGAGTCGCTCACCCAGACTGCCCAGCGCGTCTCCGGGCGCGACGCCATCGTGTTCAGCGGGCCGGGGGCCGACGGCGTCGAGCTCAGATTGCTGCTCGTGCCGCTCGACGCGAAGACGGGCGCGAGCTTCTTGCTCGTCGCCGAGGGCGGCAAGCGTCAGCGTCTGGAAGCCGCTTGGGCCATGCTGCTGGGCTCGCTGGAGCTGCCGAAATGAGGGCGGTTCGCCCTGGCGGCGGTTGCTTGCTATGGTGACCTCCCGGTGACGGATCCCAAGGACCTGGACGCCATCGACGAAGGCTGGGGCGAAGACCCCGAGCCGGCGAAGCCCGAATCGGTGAAGCCCGAGCCGGCGAAGCCTGCGCCGAAGCCCGTCCCGAAGGTCCAGCTGAAGCACCTCGGCAAGCCCGCGCCGGCGCCGCTGGCCGCGCCCGCTGAGCCACCGCCCGATGACGACGACATCGAGTTCGAAGCGGACGCCGTGGCCCGCGACTCGATGCCGACCTTCCAGCACCCGAACCCACTGCAGTTCGACTTGCCGGACTCGCCGCGAGTGCCGAAACCGCCGCCGCTGCCCAAGTTCCGCCGGAAGCGGTAGTCAGGGCGCTGCTGCGCCGGGGGCAGAGCGCTCGGCCGGGGGCGGCATGCGGGTGCCCAGCGTGAACGAGAACCGCGTGCCTTGGCCCAGCGTGCTCTCGACGCGCGCGGTTCCACCCATGGCCTCGACCAGGTGCTTCACGATCGAAAGCCCCAGGCCCGTGCCGCCGAGCTCACGCGAACGCCCGGCATCCACGCGATAGAACCGCTCGAACAGTCGAGGCAGGTGGCGTGGCTCGATGCCAGGCCCGTCGTCTGCCACCTCGATGCGGATCAGCTCACCCTCTTCGCGTGCGCCCAGCGTCACCGTGGTGCCGCTGGGGCAATACTTCACGGCGTTGTCGATCAGGTTGGTCAGCACGTGGTCGAGCGCCTTCTCGTCGGTCACCACTCTGGGCAGCGTCGCCGGGACGAGACTGCGCAGCTGGATGCCCTTCTTCTCCGCGCGCTCCCGGAAGAGGCCCAAGAGGCTCTTCGCGTGCCTCTCGAAATCGAGCTCGGCGAAGTGGAGCTCGTACTTTCGCGACTCGATGCGGGACAGGTCGAGCAGATCTTCGACCAGCTCGCGCAAGCGCTCGGCGTTGCGATCGATGATCTCGACGAACCGCCGTGCCGCGTCGGGGTCGCGCTCGAGCGCGGTCTCCAGCGTCTCGGCCGCCGAGCGGATCGCCGTCACCGGCGTGCGCAGCTCGTGGGACACGTTCGCCACGAAATCGCGGCGCATGGTCTCGAGCCGTCGCATGTCGGTCACGTCCACGAATACCGCCAGGGTGCCGCCCTGATCTCCGGCCAGAGGCGCCGCACGGACCAGCAGGCGCCTGGGCTTCAGCCCGCCCACGTCGATCTCGCGTGACATCGGCTCGTCGCCCTCCAGGCACTCGTCCAGCAGGGTCTTCAGCTCGGCGTGGCGGATCACCTCGAGCGGGGTCTTGCCCTGAGCGTCCGAGGGCAAGAGCAGCATCTCGCCCAGGGCGGGGTTGACCAGCGCCACCCGGCGGTCCCGATCGAGCAAGAGCACGCCCTCGTGCATGCCGCTCAGGATCCCGCTCACGCGATCGCGCTCGGTGCGAAGCTCCGACAGGGTCGAGCTCAGGCTCGAGGCCAGGTGATCGAGCGCGCGACCGAGCTCGCCGATCTCGTCATGCTCGGTGCGCCGGGTGCGGGTCGCCAGATCTCCCGAGGCCATTCGGCGTGCGGCTTCGGTCAAGGCGTGGGCGTCGCGCCAAACCACCTGCGCCGCCACGGTCGAGAGCACGATTGCCAAGCCGAAGGCCAAGAGGACCGCGATGCCCGCGAGCCGCTGCAGGTTCGACACCACCTGGTCGACCCGAGCCAGCGACAGGGCCAGGCGTGCCACGCCCACGGTCTTCCCCTCTCTGACCACGGGCTCTGCCATGTAGAGCATGCGCTGGCCGACGGTGGCGCTCAGGCGCACGTCGTCACCCGAGCCACCCGCGAGCGCAACCTTCACCTCGGGGCGATCGCCGTGGTTCTCGACCGCCGGCAGATCCGACCACGGCAGATCCGACTCACCGTAGACCGCGCCGCTGGGCGTGATCAGGGTCACCCGGGCTTCGGCGCGCTGGCCCAGCAGCTGCGCCAGGGCCTGCCACTCGGCGGGCGATCGCGGCGGCGCGTCCCCCACCTCTTGCGCCACCAGCCGCACGCGCACCCTGAGATCGGTGCGCACGCTGCCGAGCATGGCCTCTTCCAGCGCGCCGCGCAGGTAGGCGTAGCTGGCGAAGACCGGGAGGATGATCAGCCCGAGTGAGAGCAAGAAGAGCTTGGCACGGACGCCCAGCTTCAAGCGCTTGCCTCGTCGGGGGACCCTTTGAAGCGATAGCCCACGCCCCGCACCGTCTCGACGTAGTCGCGGGCGCCCTCCAGCTTCTCGCGCAGTCGCTTCACGTGGGTGTCGACCGTGCGCGTGGTGATGTCGGCCTGGATGCCCCAGACGTCGTCGAGCAGCGCTGAGCGCGTCTGCACGCGATTCCGGCGGTCGTACAGCGTGACCAGCAAGCGGAACTCGAGGGCGGTGAGCTCGATCTCGTGCTGGTCGACCCAGACGCGATGCGCCTCGCGATCGATGCGCAGGCAGCCGAACTCGATGCTCGGCTCGGCGGGTGGCCGATCGCTCGGGGCCGACGCGCGGCGCAAGATGGCCTGAATGCGCAAGAGCAGCTCACGCACGCTGAACGGCTTCACGATGTAGTCGTCGGCGCCCAGCTCGAACCCGACCACGCGGTCGATCTCTTCACCGCGGGCGGTGAGCATGACCACCGGGATGGCGCGGGTGGCGGCGTCTTCTTTCAACGAGCGGCAGACCTCGGTCCCAGCCAGGTCGGGCAGCATCAAGTCGAGCAAGACCAGATCGGGCGCTTCGGAGCGCGCCAGCCTCAGGCCCTCGACCCCGCGCTCTGCCGAGATGGCTTCATGGCCGGCCTGACGTAGGTTGTACGTCAGCACCTGTTGAAGATCCCGTTCGTCTTCGATGACGAGCACTTTGGCCATCGCGCCCTCCGACTAGCGTGCCTGTGTGACGAACCGGTGACGAGGTCGGCCGACCTCTAGCATGAGCGCGCGGCGGGCCGCATTCTTCGCCGATTTCCCCCCGCGAAACCGCCCGCTGATCAGGCTACCGGCTCGAGCTCGTCGCTCACCCCGCGCGGTCGGCTCGAGGTCAAGTAGGCGCGAGGTGCCGCCGGCCCGCTCTCGACGGCTCGCATCACCTCGTCTTGGACCGCCAGGCGGCGGTTCGGTCGGATCGGGGCGCCGTCGAACTCGACCAGCCAGAGCCGCTCGACACGGCGGCCGCGCTCGAGCTTGGACTCGGCGCGCACCAGCTGAATGCGCATCGAGAAGAGCGCCGCCGAGACCCGCCCGAACAAGCCCCGACCGCGATCGGTCTCGACCTCCAAGAGCGACAGGATGCCGCTGCCCGACTCCACGAACCGAACCACTGTGTTCTTCATGGCGCGCAGCATGCGGGCGTCAGGTGAGCGCGGCGTGACCCAGCTGTAGATTCCACGTGACGCCTACAGCGTCAGCGGTTCGTCGACGAAACGGTATCCGACGCCGCGGACCGTCTCGATGTAGTCACGCACGTGACCCAGCTTCTCGCGCAGCCGCTTGACGTGCGCGTCGACGGTGCGCGTGCTGATGCGGGCGTCCATGCCCCACACGGTGTCCAGCAGGCTCTCGCGGGACTGCACCCGGTTCTTGCGATCGAACAGCGTTACCAAGAGCTTCAGCTCCAGGGCCGTCAGCTCGATCTCTTCGCCCTGCACCCACACCCGGTGGGCCTCGCGATCGATCCTGAGCTCGCCGAACTCGATGGCCCGACTGGGGGCGCCTGGCGCGTCGTTGCGCCGCAGCACCGCGCGCACCCGCAGCACCAGCTCGCGCACGCTGAAGGGCTTCACGATGTAGTCGTCGGCGCCCAGTTCGAAGCCCACCACGCGATCGATCTCGTCGTTCTTGGCCGTGAGCATCACGACCGGTACGCATCGCGTCGATGTCTCGCTCTTGAGCGTGCGGCACACGTCCATGCCAGACGTGTCGGGCAGCATCAGGTCGAGCAGTACCAGATCGGGGTGGGCCTCGCGCGCCAGCTGAAGCCCCTGGCCCCCCTGCGTGGCACGCAGCACGTCGAAGCCGGCTGCCCGCAGGTTGTATTCGAGCACGTCTTGAATGTCGTGTTCGTCCTCGATCACGAGCACGGTCGTCATCTTCAGACACGAGAGCTAGCGAAGGCATGTGACCAACGGGTGACGAGTCCGTGCCATATCGGACACGGAACCGCGGCGATTCTGCCGGCGCCGAGGATTTCTCCGGACCTGGCCGAGGTTCGGGGTTATGCTCGCAGCATCTTGTGTCGGGGGACCGGCGCGTCAGTTTCCCTTTCCTTCGCAAAGCGTGGCGACTCGGGAGGCGATGGCGATGGCATATCTGGGATTCGAGCGACGTTCGAACCGGCGCGTCGACGTGCCGGCAACTGCGAGCTTGGTCAGGGCGGGGGCGGCGACCGACCGTTTCATCGTGGCGAACCTGTCGGCGGCGGGGGCGCTCTTGATCGGTGACAGTGAGCTCGGGCGCGGCGACTCGGCGTTGCTCAGGCTTGAATCGCCGGATTGCGAACCGGTGTACGTTCACGCCCGCGTCGTGCGTGGCGGCAACGGCGACGGCGTGAACGCCCTGGCGGTCGAGTTTCGTCACCGGAGCCCCGACACCGAGGACGCGATTCACGACGTGGTGCTGAGCGCGCTCGAGGCTGATATGCGATCGCGGCGCTTCGCCCCGCAGCGCGCCAGCGTGTGACGATGGCGCGACGACGGTGCTGATCCGGCGACGATCCGGTTCACTGCCAATTTCCCGTTTCGCCATCGAGCCGTCACTCGATCGAGGCAGGCTCCCGCTGTCTCGATGGACCTGACGACGTGGACCACCCAGGGTTCGGATCCGGTGCGGCGAAAGCGGCTGGCGTTCGGCTACACCGTCGGCTCGGTGGGCGCGGGGCTGGTGGCGGTGGCCGTGGCGCTCACTGCTGGCAAGGTGGGGATGGCCGACGAAGACGTGCCGGTCGATGTCACGCTGGCCAGCGCGCCGGAAGAGCACAAGGCACAGCCCGAGCCAGAGCCCGAGCCCGAGCCCGAGTCCGAGCCCGCGGCGCAGGCGCCCGGCCCGCGGCTGCCCAAGCTGGCCCCGCCCAGAGAGATCCCCAGGGACAAGCCCGCCGAGAGCGCGAGCACCGCCGACGACGCCTACGGTGACGGCGACCCGTACGAGCGGGGCAACGCCGGCGGCGGAGGCGGATCGAAGCCTGCATCGACCCAGACTGCCGCGCCGCCGCCACCGCCACCGCCACCGCCGAAACCCAAGCCGTCAGGGCCGGTGCGCCTGGCCGAGAACGACGTTGCACCGGTCTCGATCGCGATGGGCGCGCCCCAGTACCCCGCCGCGGCCAAGGCCGCCGGCGTCGAGGGCACCGTGGTCGTGAAGTACGTGGTGACCGAGACCGGCGCCGTGACCGGTGTGCAGGTCGTTCGCGGGCCGCCCGAGCTGCACGCCGCCTGCATCGCCGCCGTTCAGGCCTGGCGCTTCAAGCCGGCGCTGCGCGACGGCGTCCCGATCGCCGTCTCGCGCGTTGCCCGCTTCCCCTTCCGTATCAAGACCTGACGAAACACGACCACGGAGAGAGCCATGTCATTCAACCTCGTTCACATCTGGCAGTCGATGGGCCTCGTGGCGAAGCTCATCGCCGCCGTGCTGCTCGTCATGGGGGTCGCCAGCATCGGCGTGGTGATCGAGCGCCTGATCGCGTTCTCGCGATCGGCGAAAGAGTCGCTGGCCTTCGCCCAGAAGGCGACGCCTCTGCTCCGCACCTGGGAAGTGGAGACGCTGCTCGCCACCGCCAAACAGCACAAGGGCTCGGCCCTGGCCCGGCTCTTCGCTGCCATCATCGAGCGCTACATCGGCGGTTTCGAGACGCTGGACGGGAACATCACCCCCGTCGAGCTCGGGCGCAACGAGGCCGAGCGTCAGAAGGAGCAGATCGGCGCCGACCTCAGGCGCGGCATGAGCGTGCTGGCGTCGGTCGGATCGGTGGCTCCGTTCGTGGGCTTGCTCGGCACCGTGGTCGGCATCATCGCGGCGTTTCAGGGCATCGCGTCCACCGGGTCCGGGGGCCTGGGTGCGGTTTCTGCCGGCATCGCCGAAGCGCTGATCGAGACCGCGTTCGGCCTGATGGTGGCCATCCCAGCGGTGCTCTTCTTCAACTACCTGACGGCAAAGGTGGGCACCATCGAGCTGGCCCTGGCGCGGTCGGCCGGCGAGCTGCTCGACGAGATGGAGGCGCGCTATGTGCCGCCCTCGAGCAAGAGCCGGAGCTCGGACGTGGGTGAGCGCCAGGCCGCCTGAGGGAGATGAAGCCATGGGCATGAGCGCCAGCGCAGCCGCACGGCGACCGGAGCCGGAGATCAACGTCACCCCCCTGGTGGACGTGGTGCTGGTGCTCCTGATCATCTTCATGGTGATCGCTCCGGCCATCAACGAAGGTGAGCACGTGGACCTGCCGGCCATCTTCCAACCCGACGCCAAACCCAAGGACATGAACCCGATCGACGTGACCATCGCGCTCAGCGGCGCCGTGATCGTCGACAAGGAAAAGATCGAGCCCACCACGCTGAAGGCGCGGCTCACCGAGCTGCACGCCAAGGACCCAGAGCGAGCGCTCTTGCTGAAGACCGACGCGGCGGCACCTTACGGCAAGGTCCGCGAGACCTTCGCCATGTTGCAGGGCATCGGCCTCAAGGGGATCTCGCTCAAGGTCACGGAGCGCAAGAAGCCCGGTCAGGGACAGTGAGGCCACCATGGGAATGCACCTGAGCTCGGGCAAACGCGGCGCCAAGCAGCAGCCCACGCCCAACGTCAACGTCACCCCGCTGGTCGACGTTGCGCTGGTGGTGCTGATCATCTTCATGGTCGTCACGCCGCTGATGACCAAGACCTTCTGGCTCAACCTGCCGAAGCAAGAGAAGGCCGACGAGCCGCCCCCGCCGCCCAGCGACGACGCCAACAAGCCGCTGGTGGTGACCGTGGACCGGGCCGGCAAGATCCACGTCAACCAGACCGAGCTCAGCAGAGAAGAGCTGAGAGATCGACTCCCGCGCATGCTTGCCGCGAAGAAGCAGAAGGTCGTGTACTTCGACGCGCACGGCGAGCTCGGCTATGGGCGTGCCGTTGACGTGCTCGATGCGACGCGCGCCGGCGGCGCGCGCTCGATCGCCATCCTGACCGAGACCGTAGTCCGCTGAGCCCCACCTCGAAAGACGCACCCGGCTCCCTGCATTGGGGGCCAGGGCGGACGTGTACCCATGAGAGCCCGATATCTGACCCACAGCTCATCCGTCCTGTCGCTGCTGCTCGTGACCGGTGGCCTTGCGTTCGCACAGGCGCCGGAAGACGAAGAAGGCGACGAGGTGGCGCCGGCGCCGGCAGAGCCTCAGAAGCCCGCCGACGCGGCGCCGTCGCCGGACGACGCCGCTGACGCCGGGGAAGAGAGCCCCTCGCGCCCGCCGCCGAAGGGCAAGGGCGTGATCTGGGGTGTGCTCACCGACACCAAGCTGAAAGAGCCGCTGCCCGAGGCCACCGTCACGGTAGTTGGTACCAAGCTCAAGGCCATCACCGATCTCGACGGACGCTTTCGGCTCGAGCTGCAACCGGGGACGTATGCCATTCGGTTCTTCTACGAGCTGCACAAGGCCGAGCGGGTGCAGGGCATCGTGGTGGCCGCAGGCCAGGTCGTGAAGGTCGACGCGCGGCTGATGCCCGACGAGAAAGCCGTGGACGTGGTCGAGGTCGAGACCGAGGCCGACCGCGCCAGCATGGAAGGCCTGATCCTGACCCGAAGGCGGTCCGCGGCCTCGGGAGACGCCGTGGGCCGCGTCGAGATCGCCAAGACCCCCGATCGAAACGCCGCCGAGGCAGCGCGTCGCGTGGTGGGCGCCAACATCGTCGACGGCCGCTTCGTCTACGTGCGCGGTCGGGGCGAGCGCTACACCAATGCGCTGCTCAACGGCGTACCGCTGCCCAGCCCGGAGCCCGATCGGCAAGCGGTCCCTCTCGATCTCTTCCCGTCGCTGATCCTCGAGGATCTGACGATCGTCAAGACCTTCACGCCCGACACCCCCGGCGATTTCACGGGCGGCTCGGTGCGGATCAACACCCGCGCGATGCCCTCGAAGCTTCTGCTGTCAGCCTCGCTGGGAGCGGGGTTCAACACCGCGACCACGTTCCAAGAGCGGCTCTCGTACAAGGGAAGCAGCACCGACTGGCTCGGGTTCGACGGCGGCGCGCGCAAGCTGCCGGGCAGCATTCCCGAGCACAAGATCGGGCCCAACGTCCCGCGCCCCGATGGCTCGGTGCCCACGCAAGACGAGCTCACGGGTTGGGGTCGCGACATGAACGCGTTCATGTCCACCGAGGGCGCGACCAGCCTTCCGAACTACAGCTTCAGCGTCGTGGGGGGCGACAGCTTCGATCTGGGGGCGAAGCGCCGGCTCGGGACCCTCGCAGCACTGACTTATTCGCGGAAATTCTCGAGGCGCGCCGGCGAGAAGATCAGCACCTTCGGTCTGGACGGCAACGGCGAGCTACAGAAGAAGAACGACATCGAAGGCGAGACCGGCTTCGATCAGGTCGG
>Ga0154020_10009251_pt1 | contig 11349 bp, 19 predicted proteins | sample Klosneuvirus_201_FD_109709 | JGI IMG/M metagenome (GOLD analysis project Ga0154020, IMG submission 109709) | Active sludge microbial communities from wastewater, Klosterneuburg, Austria - Klosneuvirus_20160825_MG | ecosystem: Engineered > WWTP > Aerobic digester > Activated sludge | place... | reverse complement strand
GCTGGTTCTCAGACGTCTGCTCCGCCCATCTCTCCTCCCTCGCCTCCTTCCCCTTCTTCCGCCTCCTCCTCCTCCTGACTCCTCCTCCTCCGACCATTTTAGTCTCGCATTTGTCGTGGCATTATACTCACGGTATTTATTTGTGATAGGCACTGCATGCAAGGAATCATGGCCGGAATGCAGAAGACATTGACCCCTGAGAACAACGACATCTGGGCGCGCATCAAGGGAGAGGTCCATCCCTCTTCATTTCTGGATATTTTAATGATTTCCCTTCGCTCATCGTGAGTGTCCACCAGGAGCGGAATTGGTTCATCAACACGCGCAAGATCCTTCTCTCCGAGGAGTTCCGACTTAAGATGCTGGCGCTGAACTCGCCCTTCGTACCTTCGTTTACAATCTTCTTTGAGAACCTCAGGTCCGCGACCTCCTCTCAGCTGATTATCGTTTCCTTTTTTATCGACGTTCCTGTTAGCATCATGATGAGGACTCACGGTCCGGCGCTTATTGGGGACAGCATGATCAACCTCCCTCGCATGATGAAGGTCGGCCAAGCCCTCTCCGAGTTTGCTAAGTACTTTCCGCTCACCTATATGCTAATTATGCTAATGCATGCATTCGCTCATTGCATGCTTCGAAGGTCGCAGCAATCTCCTCCCAACTTTGCCTTGGTGCCGATTATCGCTGATTACGTGCTGCACCCTCGCAAAGACCAGTAGGCCCTCATGTTCTATCCATCCCGTATGATCTCTACGCTTAATGAATCTGTAAATTACCGCAAATGTAACATTGCAACAAAATAAATAAATCTAGGAAATACTTTTTGCTGCATTACCCCCCCTGTTGACGCATAGAGGCACTATTTGAGTCGTGTGTTTTACTGATATTTTAGGCTTGGGGCATTCGTAATATATTTGCGGAGTTCATCTCCGACCACTTTGGAAACGCTATTGAAAGACAGATATCTCTCTCCACGTCCCTTTTTCGATTCGCCACGGAAGAATCAACTTCCCAGTAATTCGTTAAAAGTAGTAATTGGCGACGACCGCCTTGTTGGCAATGGGGACGGCGAAACGGAGCTGCATGGCCCTGTCGATACCCTCGATTGTCTTGTAGACTTGAATGTTGTCAAACTGAGTGAACTTCGCGACAATCTTCTTGAGCATAGCGAGCGAGAAGCGCGACGTGCTCCGGGGCAAGGGGTCCTTGTAGTCGGGGTCGCGTTGGATGTGCAAGATCTTTAAGCGATCCATCTTGATGAGCGGCTCGATGGTGGAGTCGTTGAGCTCATAGGACGGTGTGAAGCCGAGGCCGAGGTGGAAGACGTGAGTGAAGCGAGCCGCCACCAAGGCGACAGCCTCGGCATCGAGCGGCAGATTGTACAAATGCAAGCTTCGAACATTCGCGGCATTGTGGAAGCCCCTTAAGAACTCGTGTATGTCAGCGAGCGAGATGGCCGAGCCCTTCTCAACACCATCGAGCGCCTCGAGAATGAAATCGGGCGCATTGAGAGCGTCGAGCTTCTTCACTTCCTGGGCGATTTGAGAGAGGGAGGTGAAGGGACCCTGGAGTTGCAGCGTGTGGATGAGCGGGTTTTGTCCAATAATCTCGATGAGCTGCGAAGACAAGGCGACCTCGCTGCTCGTGCTCTTAAAGCGCAAGGACTCGAGGTTTTTAATGTTCTCGAATCGGTCGAGCTTAATGGCGACTGGGACGGAAGTGATCACGGCAAAGTTCTTGAGCTTGATGGCGTTGAATTTGGGCCCCTCGAGGTAATTCAGATTACGAGAATAGTTTTCAATCTCGAGGGAGGTCAAGTTCTTGCCATAAGTCAACAGAGGGAGCTTTGAGACGTTCTCCAAGATGAGTCCTAGCGATTCCAAGTGCTGGAAGTTGGGTGAGTCAATATATTTGTAGTCGCCGTCCTTGGTGCACACCATGGTGAGGCTCTTGAGTGTCGGGAGCTTCAAAGTGAGGGGGAGAGGGAAATTGACAGTGAGCGTCTCGAGGTGGCGAAGCTTACCAATGGCCGAGGAGAAGGGCTCGTAGAGCTTCCGCTCCGAGTCGGGGTCCTCAGGGTCAGGGTGCATGCCATGCAGCATCACGCGCAGGTCCAGTTTCGTCAAGTTCTCAAAGTTCACCAAGAGGACTTGAGCGCAATCGTATCCTCGAATGCTCAGCGAAGTGAGGCGAGGCATTGGTGCCAAGAGGTCAAAGGTGACTCGACCACCCTCGCCTGGAATCTTAGGCTCATCGGGACGATAACCAAAGAGGTGGATATGCGTGTGCTGGTTTGGTCCTGCAGCCGTGTGCAAAATATCATAGATACCTCCGACTTTGAGAGCTTCTACGCCAGGGAATTTGAGGGCAAAGTGTTGCATGTCAATCGAGGTGAGGTCAAAGGCGCCGAGGTCGAGCTCTTTCCTAGAGGGGGGTCGAGGTCAACCAAGAAGGGGCGCTAGAGGAAGTGCGGAGAACAGCCTGGATTGCGATGTCAACAACAACAAAATAATACATACCAATATTAATTATATAATTTAGATGAAGAAAAAGAAGTACACTGTCTTGAGTGGTGCCGCTTTGAGGAAGGGTGACTCGGCGAAAAAGGCCTCGACGTGTCTCCGGCTCGCCTCGATCGCTTTGTCGAGGTCAGATTCGGTCAGCTCTGAGACCTCTTTCTTGCGTTGTGTTGCGTGTGTTCGGAATGCCGTAGGGAGCCCTGGCACGTCCTCGAGACAAAGCGTCGGGAGCGGGCTCGTGAAGGAGAGCATATGGCAGTGCTTGTTGACCAGCGCCCACAGGTAGAAGCGCTCGCGCAAGCCCATCTTCGTCACAAAATCCACCAATATCTCTGGGGGCAAGTCTAGGAGATTCATCTCGGCAGAAGGAATGCGCTGTAAAAGAATGGGAAGGCAGCACGAGCGAAGGGAGCGATAGGGAACCCAAATCCACAGGGCTTCCGAATTAGGTAAAGAGTAGCTGCACGCGCTATGATTGACCGATGGAGCCGTTCGCATTGCAAACCTAACCACCGGCCCTGCATTGCTTTCGCTTCGGCCATTCGCTTAGAACAATCTCTGAAAGTCATGGCCCACGCCGCCCATCACGATCATCACGGTACAAAGTTTACTGCGCCGCCCCTTCTTACTGCAGTCGCTCTTCACTTGGCTCCCCGCTCTCCTTCCTTCTGTTATGCTGTTTATGATCTTATTCATTTGTTGTAGCCCACGGTGAGCACCACCACGTCCACGAGCACCACGATGCCCATCACCATGAGCACCACGAGCACCACGACGTAACCCACCTTTGCTTGCCCCTGCGCTCTCCCCCTTTCCTTTCCTTTCCATTCCTTGTTGTTTCCTTGTTTTAATACATAATATTCGTATTATGGTATTTATTCTTGCTCCTCCTTGGCCGGAATCTCTCTTCCGACTGAGGTTCTTGAATTTCTCGGAGGCTTTGTCGTTGCGTCATAAATCCTGCTCATGTATTCTAAATATTTAGTCTTCCCTTTTTGCTCTAATTTAGAGTCTTATATCATATATAATGTAGGCTCACCACCACGAGGGCCACCATGACGCCCACAAGGCCCACGCTGCCAAGCTCCATGACGCTCACCACCACGAGCACCATGCCCACCACCACCACGGCCACCATGACCACCACGATCACCACGATCACCATGACCACCACGATCACCATGGTAGGATGCGTTTGGAGTCCTTATTTGTCTCCCCTTTGCCTCATCCCTTGCCTCTGTAGACTCGGATGATGAGCACCACGCTGATGCCCACCATCACTAAGTCCTCGGCCGCAGTGACGAGTTGAGTGTAGTTTAGTCCAGGAATGTGTTTCTCCTTGACATTAGTTTCATTAAAGGCTCCTCAAAGCTCAATCCGACCTTGTCAGGTTCATTTCACAATGGAGGGAAATATCCAGGGGTTTACTTCTTGGTGCTGCTCGTCTTGACGTTGCCAAAGAGCTCAACTTTCCTCACTTGGAACGACTCGATGAGCTCCTCGTACTTGACAAAGCCCTCGCGATCACGAGGCACCGATTTGAGCAGCAAGTCAAGCTAATCGACAGTTGTGATGAGGAGGTGAAAGCGCGAGAAGAGAGAGGTGAAAGTCAGGGCTCTACCTGGGCCACAGTGATGGGCGAGTCGAGCAAGGTGTTCATAGCAGACAGGCCCTCTCGGAACTCCTTCTCGTCAACTACTTTGGTGTTTTCGGGGTCCATCGAACGCCACATGGCGCGCAGCTGCACTCGCGCTCGCCGAATCGTCTCAAAGATCTTCTGCATCATTGCCTGCAGAAGAAATTTAGCGGCAACAAAACACGATCCTCTCTTAAGGGGAGACGCGTACTCCTTGGAGGGCATCGTCCTTGGTTTCTTCGCGTTGGTCAAAAGCCTTCTTAAACTCGCCATAGGAGATGCTGCCGCTGTGATTGTCGTCGATGTAGTCGAACATGGCGTGGCGCTCCTCGCTCGACCATTCATCTCCGAAAACTACACAGCGATCATAACGAACAAGTTGCCAGCAGAGGGTTCTCATGACATGGCGTACGCTTCTTGATAGCGGTGGCCCACTCATTATAACTGATCCGCTTGTCCTCGTTCGCGTCAAAGGCGCGGAATGCCGCCTTGACGCCTTGACCACCCTTGCCATACTTTTCGATCAGCTTCGATTGGATCTTTTGAACTGTTGAAAGGAAAGAAAATGTCAGGAGAGGTGAGTGATCAAGAATGGAAGCAGGGACCCACCTTGCTTTCGGATGGTGTCGGGCTGTTTGGAGCGCATGAGGGCATGCTCAAAGCGGTCCTTAAATTCGTTGAAGTCAATGCTGCCATCAAGATTGGAGTCCTGAGATGGGAGTCATGAGCAACCGAAATCGCAAAGTAACGACTGAGAGTAACAGAGGGAGGTACCATCGACGTCATCAGGTCCTGCATTTGCTCTGGAGTGAGACCGATGTTCAACTTTTGCAAAGCTTGCACCAACTCATCGTAGGACAATGCGCCACTTCCTAAGTAGCAGAAATTCATATTTGCTAGAAAATAAAATGTGGGGACACATGCTAAGATACCATCAGAATCCAGCTCTTTGAAGGCCTCCTGGAGATTCGAGAACTGCGAGCTGAGACGTTCACCGACAGCGGCCAAGATCTCGTTTTGGAATTGGCGGAGAGAGTTGCCGACGTCATTGTTGGCAGTGGCAATCTGAAACTGCGTGATGAACTTGGAGTAATTGATACCGCCTCCTTCCTCAATGCGCGCCAAGTACGGCAAAAATGCTAACAAAACAAATCATCACTTATGGAAATAGTGAGGGGAGTGCAAGTCAGCACGTCGTACCGTTCCACTGAATGTCCAGCTTGGTGACATCGCGAAGCACTCGGCCCCAGAGAGTCAAAGGCACGACTCCATTCTACAGATGACAAAAAGAAAATGAGTCAAAACAGTCATGAAGACCAAAAACAAAAAGACTTCGGACTTTATTCGCTTTGGCCGCAAAGGCGACTCGGAGGGCGTGTCGATGCTCAAAGAGACGCTCGTAGAGGCGGCTTAGCGTGTCATTCATCAGCTCCTGCTGGCGCTGCTGACGAGTCTTCACCATGTTCTCGGCGTGGTAAGATTTCTATACCATAAACATGATAAGAAACTGCCAAAGTCCATTCGAGGATGGGAAGGAGCAAACGAGCGCACCACTTCGACGGGCTTTCGCCAATCGGATTGTTCAGCGCTATAGATGATGATGGCGCCCTTGTTCTCATTCGCATCGCCATAGTATGACGCCGAGAAAACGGTATGCAGCAAACCTAAGCGAACGATCAGAACAAAATCTTGAGAGATAAAGGAGGAGGGTAGGGTGCCGAAACAACAATAAGCAACAAAATAGGCAAACTATCAATGCAGTATTAGGGGAGAAGAGCAGGAGAAACTCAGGTCAAGTACCGCCCCAGAGAGCCTCGTGACCGGCGTCGACCATTTGGTGAGAGCGAACGACCGAGGCGAGGTTATTCTTCTCCAGGAACTTGCGCGTGTGGTCCTAAGCGATAAGAGCATCAGAGAGGGAGAGAGATAGAGATAAGGAGAGTATGTGTGTTAAGCGTGTATCAATGCCATGTGCTTGCGAAATGAGAGAGAGAAAGAGTGAGGCGAAGTAAAGGCGGAATGAAATCATATAAAAGAAGAAGGTACCTCGCCAAAGAGAATACCAGCGCCACGAACGCTTTCCTCCCAGCCCTTCAGCTCCGGTTCTGGATCGGACCACATTATGTTTTCGACGAGGAATTGATGCCTTTATAAGAAGAAAAGACGATAATCAATCTAAGTTTTCATCATCATGACAAATAGAGTGAAGGGAAAAGAGACCTTTCGGTGAGGTGATTTCGGCGAGGGATGTCAACACCTCGCATGCCAAAGCTGTCGAGTTCTTCGAGCTCCATTAACTTGACATCATCATATTGGAAAAGACCGCCATGAACTACGAGAACCTAAACCAGAAAGATCTCATAACAATCATAAACATGATCAAAGGATTAACAATGGGGAAAGACATACCTTGTCCTGGATGACTGCAGCGAACGGCAGCCACTGGAACGTGTCCAAGATCTTCTCATACATTTCTTCATCGTACTATCACAACACAAACGAGATGAGAATTCCACAAGCGACCCGAGCAATCCACAAGCCATCTGAGAAATCCACAAGCGACTTGAGCAATCCACAAGCCATCTGAGCAATCTACATGGTAACAAACACACAAAGGAGCGGAGCGAGGTAGTACGCGATCGAGGACGTGATCCAGGAAGCCGTATTTCTCGTTCATGCGGCGGAGCTCGTGGTTGCCGCGGTTGATGAAGACATAATTGGGCATGGCTAACTTGAGGGCGTAGCACATGAGGAGCACCTAAAGAGAAAACTCATCAAGACGCGTCAATTACAGGGAAAGGAGAGACAGTACCTCCACGTCATGCTCGCCACGATCGACAAGATCACCGTTGAAGAGGTAAAGGTTCTTCTCGCTCGGCCATCCGCCAAGCCGCAGAGCGGTTACGAGGTCAGAGAATTGGCCGTGAGTGTCACCAACAACCACAATTCGGGCACCTAGACGATAAGAAACTTCATAAGCAATTCTTCCAAGAAAGGAAAGCAGTGGCAATATCAAGGACATACCTGCCGGCACATTGATGCGCTGGAGGGGCTTGATGGATTTGAGCAAGCGGAGCATTTCGTCGATAATGACAGCAGTGTAAGTATAATGAAGAGGCTCATTGCGCAGGAAGGCCTCCATCAGAGACTTGCAAAACGATGTGCCGATCCGCTCCCCTGGACGCGATCGATAGAGTCACAAAGAGACCAATATGGAAAAAAGGAATCAAGGAAGAACCTTCGCCAAGAACAGCGCCCGAATAGGTCTGCGGCACTGCTAATAGAGTTTTCTTTCGGACTAAGATTGACATTTGGCGCCGCTGGACCGCGACACTCGTGCTACTACTTCGTTGAGAGGCCACCTAGATCGAGAAAAATCACATCAAAAACCAGGGACGAGGTGGCACATGCAGGGGAAGGACGAACCACATGTCTCAGCGAGCCCAAAACCTCGTCGTTTTGCAGTGTCTTGCGCTCTACATAACAATTTATCTCAGATGTTCGCCTTGGCGACGTCAAAAGCTGAGGCGAGTCATGGAGGATCACGAAGCCCGATGAACCGCCGAAGCCAATTCTGCACCGAGAGTCTCTCGAGGAATCTCGAGTCGCGATCTCACCACCCACAATGGCACGGTACAAAATGAATATAAATAAAGAATTCCAAGAAAAAGGTCGAAAGATTGCCGTCGGAAGCGCAGGACGGAGGACAGCGAAGCCGAGCCGGAGATGAAGATCGCCGAAGTCGAGCGAAACCAAAACAGCAGAATTCACACTCCGCAGGGGAAAGCGCGATAGTATCAAATTAATAAATCGAAATAACCATCGTGCAACAATCGCGGGGGGAGAACACAACGATGAAGCGATAAAATTCAGGACAAAAAGGAAGGCAAGGGAAACGTCACTCACGGAACAGCGCGTCTCACGGCCTCCTGTGGGTCCAGGATTACAAGATATTAAATACCTTCATCATTGTCGATCTTATCCCACGCTTGCTTGAACGCCTGAAGAAGAGCTTCGTCGGCACTGGCGGTCGAGACCTGCTGAGAGGAGAGCAAAGTCTGCCTCGCCATCACAGCTCCTGGGATCGCTTTTGCTCAACTCACACAACAACAATAAAATGGAATTAAGGTGGAGCATAATCGGCGAGGTGGTCAGCTGCCACGGCTTCCTGAACGGGCCAAAAAGAGATCGCTGAATCCCGCGTGGCAGCAGTTGTGGTCCTGTCGCTTACCAGTATCAAGGCGCGAACAAATTGAGACAAAGCACAAAATCGGCTGATATGAATGATATTCCGAATACTAATCATCAATAAGCACAAGAACTCTCGAGAGGGTGTCGGCGGGCACTGGCGTCGCCAGAAGCAAAGTGAACCCAGTCGTCAGTCGTCGGCCTCGTCATATCCACCGTCGCCTTCTTCAGCGTTCTCAAAGGCATCGCTCTTGTTGCCATCGTGGCCTTTGTTATTGCTGTTGTTATTATTGCGCTTCTTACCTTTCTGCGGCGAGTTGGGCTTCTGCTGGGTGTAACTCGCAGGCACGTTTGTCGTGGGCTCGTCGTGCGCCTTGAACTCAATCTTGAAGTTACTTGGCAGCTTCATCACCTGGACCCATGGAAATGGTAAATACCAAAACATAAAATTCCCAATCCATAAACAAAGGAGACCTTCTTGAGAGTCTCCTCAATGGAGATGCGCTTCTCCTCGCTGTCCTTGTTCTTCACCCAGATAGACAACATGTCAAAGTGGTGGCGCGACGAAATCACCTTCAAAACAAACGAATTAAAACATAAAATATAAATAGTGCAATCAAGAGCTCGGTGGGAGGACGGTTGAGTACCGCGCCGCAAATCTCGTCATCGGGAACGTCGAAAGCGCCAGATATCAACGCGAGCACGACGTCTTCCCAATAGCGGCTCGAGATGCGCTTGCCACGAGGCACACGTACCAAGAAGCGACCGCCATTCTGATTCTCAGGGTCCTACGAGAATAGCAGAAACTCCAATCGAGCGAACGAAACGAAAGAAAAACTCAGTGAAGAGGGAAAAAACTAGTAATATTGAAAAAGGTGTCGGTGCGGACCTCCCACATGGGCTTGACGTTCTGGCGGAAGAGATGGTAGTCCAAAGGGAACGGGGCGTCCGTCGGGCGAACAATGTGGTTATAGATTCCCCAGAAATCCTCCGCCTGGCAACAAATAGAACACCACATGAGCCAACATAGAACATGAAAACATAGTGCGAGAAGGGGGAGAAGCAGAAGGGGAAGGAAGCAGGCGCACCGTATCAAATGTGCCGATGAGAGAAATGTTATTGGCATAGGACTCGAAGCCCTTCGCCGCGCTCTGCTGCTGGCGCTTCAGGTACCAGAACGACCACGACTGTTGAAGCTTGTGATAGCTGTGCGATAAGTTCGTCAGAAACAATCGAGAAAGTAAAAAGTGGGAACGAGAGCACTGAGAGAATTGAAAACGAGCGAGGTCAAGTCGACATCACCGTTCCTCGAGAAGGCATTGCTGGCACCAGATGGGGAGCCAATCATCAAGGTTAACGAAATAAATATTTATATCAATGTTTAATTAATGAATGAGAAATTGAAACGGACGGTCGGGGAAAGAAGGCGAGGGAATCGAGGAGGGGACAATTGAGGATAAAAGCTCGAGACCAGGCACAGTGACAACATAACGCCCGACGCCCACAACAGAGAGCGAATACCAATATTACTTTACACAAATTCTTGGTATCCTAAAAGTCCTCACGATCCCTCCGCAATGAAACCTGATGAGAAGGTGGGGAGGACGGGTTTGTGAAGGAACGAATTGCAAGGCTGACGCACCTCGACATGGAACAGCCTTCCAGGTCGCACAATACCAAAGCAAAATGTTGCTCCGAAAGTCACAAGTCACGTTGTGACTCTCGCGCTGGACCTCGAGAGGCTTTGGATAACTGATCCCCCACAGCTTCAGTTGACGAATGACGATGCTTCTGCCCCCTCTTGTCAATGTCCGCGATGTTCTCTGACTTCTCTCTGCAGCGACTGTCCTCTCTAAATATCAGACTCTGATGCAGAGCGGTTTTTAGTTAACCGCCTCTCTCAAGCGGTCAAGCGAGCAAATTCTACAGCGCGCTTCAGTGACGTCGGTCCCAAGTCCACATCGAATTATTTCTTTTTTCTGAGTTGACGGCCACTCTTTCCCGACAGCGCATCGATCTCTTTGGTCTCATTTCTGCAGATTGCAGTTTGAATGAATCCTTTTTTGTTTGGAGGCGATTGGTGCGTGTAGGATGCCGCTTTCCCGAATTTCCAATTGTTCTGAATTCAGAAGGCCTCGTCTCGTGTTCCCTCGCATCAGCATTGCCGGCCTTTACCTCAGTCTCTAAAAGAACTTCTCCAAATGGTTACAGAAACTTCAAATAATAATATTGACAAACTCCTCATAACTTTGACAGGAGGAGTAACAATCTTTGCCCCTATCGAGCCGTTGAGAGAGACGTCATGACAATGCATCACCAGCACGTCTCACCCTTTTGGTATGATTCTCAGTTCGCTATTCCCTTCGGTAGATGTCTCAAAGCAGATTCGCTAGGTTGTTCAGATTGGAGGGACACCCTGGGATCGGAATCCTCGATTCTGGTTTCAACGATACTATCGAGCTCTCGCCACGTTTTGCGCGCACGCTAGGGATCGAGCCCAGCTTACACCCGCTTGTTGCGAATGCTCCGGTCGTGGGTTCATCCGTGCAAGTTCGACTGATCCCGTTCAACAGCACCGGAGTGAGCACCGGGAGCACCCTGGTTATTTATTCACGCGAAGACTGGACGCGCGAATTGTGCCGCTACATACTGTATCCGCTTCCCTATGTCTTGGTGAATGGAGACCTCCCAAATGGAATAAACGGTACTCTCCTCCTCGCCCAATTGACGAATTTTGCTAAATGTGCCTTGCTCATAGCCATCATTGGAGAAAAGATTCTCCTGAGCGAAAGCGTCGTGCTCATGACGGTTCCAGAGACGCTGCAATTCATGTATCAAAGCCTCCTCACTCCTTATTCCTCCTCCTGACTCCACATCCTCGTGCACCTGCTCATGACTGCGGACTATGCTCCTCCTCCTCCTGGCTCCTCCTCCTGACTCCTCCTGACTCCTCCTCCTGACTCCTCCTCCTGACTCCTCCTCCTCCTGACTCCTCCTCCTCCTCCT
>Ga0154020_10009250_pt1 | contig 11349 bp, 11 predicted proteins | sample Klosneuvirus_201_FD_109709 | JGI IMG/M metagenome (GOLD analysis project Ga0154020, IMG submission 109709) | Active sludge microbial communities from wastewater, Klosterneuburg, Austria - Klosneuvirus_20160825_MG | ecosystem: Engineered > WWTP > Aerobic digester > Activated sludge | place... | reverse complement strand
TAAAAGTTCGCAACTTTAAAAAGAGCAGAGTCGTCTGCTCTTTTTTTTTATTCTGCATCACCTTCTCATTATTATCAAATAAATTTTAATTAAGTGAAAAAGTGAACGGCATTACTATATGACTATAATTCAGGGCTTCTTGATTTTGCAGCAACGGGACGCTTTACGTTTTCAATAATTAAGTCCGATTTAGAAATAGTACCGCTACCAATTTTATCTCTTTCAATTCGAACCAAATAGGACTCACCACTTTCTTTGTCATCTATAAGAACAACTTCACCACGCATCAGTTTTTCTTGATCAACTTTAGAAATATCAAGCTTTGGCGCTACGTTCTTGTGAACATTCTTTTTTATTTCAGAAACTATTCCCATATAAATTCCTCTCTCCATTGATGTTTTGCAAAAATTAGGCCGAGTTGGTCTTTACTGAGACAAGTTCCTGTCCTAAAACAGGTGCCTATCTTTTTTACAGTCTGGACCCTCACTGGCACATTACCATAAAAATTAATGTTCAAAAAGTATTATCTTTTGGAGTTCAATTTAATAACACTTGGGTTTGCCCAAGCTAATGTATGTAATTCATAGATCACTTTTGTTTGGGCACGATAGATCCAATGAGTGAGTTTATCGAGATTGCCTTTTACCACAACAATAGTCCATTTGTATAATTTATATAAATTCACATTTTTTATCAAATAAAATATATTTAGTTTTAATGGATTATTTTCCTACACTAATTCTAAAACTCCATCTGGTTGATGAACTATTGATTTTTCTTTAAATCGGTCAATTATATTTTTCACCGAGTTCCAAGACCAACTTTTATTCATTGGAGAGGGAATCTTTTTTTCATTTAATTTATCAGCAATGGAATTGGCATTGATCCCCAATTTCCATTGCTGATAAATTTTAAGTAACACAGGATACTCTTTTGGATGCTTAGTAATTTCACCTTCAAAGTAACAAAACCCATAGGATGGTTTCCATGAAGCTTTTCCTTTTTGGTTTTGAATGGTTTTTTTCTGTTCTCGCGACGATGGTCTTAAGGAAATACCACCCTTGAGAAGCTCACTTCTCACTACTGTTTTTGGTATTTCTAATCTTGCAGCGATATCGCGAAGCGAGAGCCCTTTCTTGTAAAATTGGGCCATTTCATGAAAATAAGCTTGCTTTTCTAAATAGGAAAACTTAATAAAATCATGGGGGTTAGCTATAATTGCTTGACTGCGCCTTGTGATCACCATTTAATTCAACAACTTATAAAGGCTCATCGAGACATCAAAACCGTAGTTGTGGGTCGAAAGCTCGCTTTGAAGCTCGACGGTAAAATTCAATCGGTCGCAAACAAACTGTGTTTATTCTCGTGCTCCGTTGTTAAATTTTCTGCCTGAAGATTTGTACCCACTGCTTCTTGAACAACAACTTTTCTCGATTATGCACCAGACGTTTTCTATTTCTTTTCTTTCAGAAAATCGAGAGCGATTGCGGCACATGGAAGGCGCATTGGATCGAATTGAAAGAAAAAGCGCGAATCTTTTTCTGGCTCTCAATGCTCATCGTCAAGAAGACATTACTGAGGAAATAGAAATATTAATGTTGAGTATGATTTCTGAAGTTAATTTGGATCCACGTTGTCATGATTCTGTCCCAAATAATCACTTAGCAACGATGAAGGATTCATAATATTGACATTAAAATAAAAGAGTTTCATATTTTTTGGCAAAGGGAGGTTTTTATGGAACGTCCTCAAGAAGAAGCCTATTTCTACAAACTCAATCGAGAATTAATCGAAGCAAGACGCAAAATCAATAATGAAGAAAGAGCAAAAAAAACATTAGTTGCTGGAAAAAAATCTCATTGGATGGTTTGTCCAAAGTGTGGCGGAAAAATGGTAGAAAAAGAAATTAGCAAAATAATGCTCGAACAGTGTGAAAGTTGTCATGGTATTTACTTTGATGAAGCAGAGTTTGGAACTCTAATTAAGGCTCACCAGCAAAAGAGTTTTCTTGACTATTTGAACAAATTTTTAGCTGTAAATGAGCATTGGACGCCCGATCTTTAGCTTCATTTATGTTGTTACAAATGGGGTCGTCCTAGAATATGTTGCCCTGTAAGTTGTTCGCGTTTTAGATACAGCTGTGCCTTGAGTTGAATTTTCAACTTTAAGTTTGAATACGCTCCCTTCAACTATGGAGTTAGTGTTGAATGTGAAGTCCTGTTTTGTCGACCTTTACTTTTTTAACAGAGTCAATAATCACTTGATGGTGTTGATGTCGCACAATCACTCCCAAAGATTTCAATTCCGCAATGAGTTTCCTGATCCTGTCTTCGTGTGGGTCTCCACGTTTGTAGCCAATATCTTTAAACTCATTTCCTCCTAGAACTTTGTAAATGGCTCTCGCAAGACGATTTGCAATAGCCACTTTTGCTTTGTTTGCAGATCCTAATCGAAACTGTAGCTTGGTGAATTTTGAACGATAATATGATTTATGCTTTTGTTTGACGGCATTGGCTGCCAAAACTAAAAGTTTCCTGAGATGGGGTTTCCTTTTCGACATTTTGATCTTTTTTTTACTAGCGGACTCATTATTGCCAGGCGCTACTCCTGCCCAAGCAGCAAACTTTCGCTTATCAGCAAATGCATCCATTTTTGTCGTGGCTTCGGCAAGAATAGACATAGCAAGGGCTTTGTCAATACCAGACACACCCGTTGATTCCATGCCTACTTCACGAATACCTTTGTCTAAAAGTATTCGTCCCATACCAATGAGATCACCAGTCATTGTTGAACACTCAAAAATTTCTTCTTTGGGATCTTCGTCGGCAGCTCCGATCAAAGTTGTCACCAGAATTAATTCTTTGTATACATCAACTCCTGCCGAGTGGGTTCTCAGTGCTCTCATCTCTTACTTCCTTTAGCAAAGCGACTTCGAACAGAGAAGATGTTGAACTGCACGTGCAATATTTGCCCTTCGAAGACCAGACTTCATACGACAGTTCTTTGAGAGTCCAACCAGCCACATTATCAAACGACCACAACTTTAAAAAAGTTAAGCCAAACGAACTTCGACCTATTTATCTCTGTTCAAAATCACAGAAGGGCTAATACAATCAAAGGAAATTGGAATCCAACCCTAGCCTTCCATGTGTTTTCTGGCCAAATAATGGTAAAGAGGCTCCTTCATAATTCTCTTACCTGCAGAGAAAGCAATATACGCAGCGATCATAAATGGCAGTGCAAGCACGTGCTCATCGGTCATTTCCATCACAATTATCACGGCCGTTAATGGAGCCCGGACGGCTCCCGAGAAGAAGGCAACCATCCCCAATAGTGCGCACGCCCTGAAGTTCGCTAGAGCAATTATCTTGGCAACTGATAGGCCTATGCCTGCGCCAATTGATAGACTTGGTGAAAATATACCTCCGGCCATTCCAGATAGATAAGAAAGAATTGTGGTCGCGAGTTTTAAAATCGGAAAAAACACGCTTGCTTCTTCAATACTTCCGCTATTGAGAATATTACTGGTAACCTCATAGCCAGAGCCAGCGGTCGCGCCCTTGGTAAAATACCCGATTGCGGCACAGATTGTTCCAGCGGCAAAGGCTCGGCGTAGCCAATGATTCGGAAGTTTAGTGATCACCGGCTCCGCCAAAATCTTGGCGAAGAGTCCGCCAAACAGGCCTCCCACGATCCCAATTCCTACTGCTTCAGCCAAGAGCAAGCTAAAGTCTACGTTTACAAACGAAGGATGTCCAAAATATAGATAATTCCCACCGATGCCCTGTGCAATGACACCTGAAACGATGATGGCCAACATAACAAACTGTCGGACGACACCAAGGGCACCTCCTCCTAACTCTTCAACCGCAAAAGCAATACCAGCAATTGGAGTATTAAAAGCAGCTGCAACACCCGCGGCCGATCCTGCAACTAAAAATGTCTGAAAATCCAAATTCGGCGCAAATCGCCTTATCTTGCTACCAATCCAAGTAAATCCGGCTGCCGCAATTTGCACGGTAGGCCCCTCACGTCCAATTGAAGCGCCACCAAGTATTCCCACACAAGAGGAAATAATTTTTACGACTGCAGTTCTGATCGAAACCAAGGGGCTATTCCAAGAGAATTGATCTTGATCTTTGTGGTGGGCAGATTGCTCAATTGCCGTTAGCACTTGGGGAATTCCACTGCCTTTTGCGTCTGGACCAAATTTCTTCACAAGCCAAGTTGCAATTACAAATAGCAGCGGCCCTATTCCAGATACCAAAGCTGGGTACTTCGTAAACTGTTCAAAAAATATTCCTTGAAAAAAAGCAATCAGTTTTGCATAGACCACCGCCGCCAAACCAATAAGTCCTGCGGAGATCCAAAATGCAAAATTTAAAATCGCTTTTGAACGATTCACATCCATATTATTTGTTGTCCATCTATATAATTTACTACCGCTAGATTTCATCACATAATTCCGTTCTAAACTCGCCTTGCGAATATCAAAAAATTAATTTTTTACCTCATAAGTATGGGTTGCAAATTTAAGAGCGCTAAAATCCTGCATCACTTTTGACAAACACGCGACGAAAGCATTTGTATTTCCTTTATAGGTATACAAATACAAATGATGCTGCCAATAGCCTTCGGGTGGGCCATAAGCTTGGAGGCTTCCAATTTTAATTTCTCTTTGAACATATGAAATTGGCAAAAATGAGGCGCCAAGCTTTTCCTGAACCGCTCTAACGATACATGCAATGATATTTGAGGTTAATACTGTTGGGACAACAATATTTTTTTGTTTTAGAAAAATATTGGCTTCTTTCGCCAAAATCATTTCGTTTGTAGGAAGAATTAAGTTTTGATCGAGCATTTTCAAAAGATTATGCAAATTCACTGGAGCCGATTTAGTCGTTTGGGATACTGAATTTGTCGAAATAAGCATTACTGGAATATCTAGAGTGCAAACTAGTTTCAATTCAAAAGCTTTACTATTTGAGATAATAACATCTATCTCTTCATCTAACATCATGCTCACCAGTTGATTGTGCCCCTTCGAAATAATCGAAGGTATTAACTTATGTGTACTTTTTGCCTTAATCAGACGACCTACGACTTCAGCTACAAATGGACGTTCAACCTCATCACTTACGCCTATTTTAAGAGATGTTTCTTTGGCCGGTTCATTTTTTCTTAGAAATTTTTCCAACTCGTCTGTGACTTCAAAAACTTTTGAAGCGTACAAAAAAAGACCTTGGCCTTTTGACGTTAATTGGATGGATCTGCCAGTTCTGATGAATAGGTGGAAACCTAACTGCTCCTCGAACGACTTTATCTGCATACTCAGTGAAGGTTGACTGATCCCTAGTCGAGAGGCCGCCTTCGTAAAGGTCCCGCTTTGTGCGCAGATGTAAAAGTATCGAAGATAGCTGAGATTTATCATAGGTTTTGGTTATGTCTCCATAGATACTATATATTTTACATATACATGATTCTCAACCAAAATATTTAGATAATAAATGACCCTAGGAGGATCAATGTTAAAGAGTTTCGCCTTATTTTTGTTTCTAGCCCTTTCATTTGCCGGATGCTCTTCAAAAAAAATCAAAGATGATCAGAGTACCCCCATCAGTGAGACATCAGTTTCCTCCGAACCGATGAATTTTAACCCCCAAGGCAGCGATAGTCAGAAAATCGAAGGGCTAAGTACGATTCACTTTGATTTCAACAAAGCATCTTTAAATAAAGATGAAAAGGAGCGACTTCAACAGAACGCAAATTGGATAAAGGCACATAAAACGGCAATGGTCCTAATAGAAGGTCATTGTGACAACAAGGGCTCTATCGAATACAACTTGGCTTTGGGTGAGCGCCGCGCAAAAGTCGCTATGGATTATTTGATAGCTTTGGGCATCAATCCAAAACAGCTTTCATTAGTAAGCTATGGCAAGGAAAGGCCATTGACGTCGGATGGGTCAGACGAGGAACAAGCAAAGAATCGTCGTGATAATTTTGTTCCTAGTCAAATAAAATGAAAAAACGGACTGTCTTCGCCGGACATATTTCTATTTTAATATTGTTTTTAATTTCATGCAGTACGGTTCAAAAAAATGATTCTGTCGAGGTGCAGAAGTATTCAATCGTTGGAAGTCAGCAATTAGGTAACGGTTGTAAAAGTATTTTGGATGACTATTGCAACCAGCTTTATGCTCCTAAGGCATCAGGCAATCTAATAATCGAGAGAAATAAGCCAATCCATATATTGCAGGGAGAAACCCAGAATCAATTATCACAAGTTTTCTACAAGTACTCTCTTGCAAAAATAAAAAATAAGCGCCTTTTGCCATCCGATTTTTTTTCGATACTGGAAAAATACGATTACTTTGAAAAGCTAGATGATTTTATCAGAAAGCACCCGGTTCAAAGAATGACCCTGGAAGAACGACTAGAATCAGAGCATTTAAATTACGAACTTGGTTCAATATGGCAGAGTGCAATCGAGCAAACTGTATTGTCAAGAATGAGTGCAAAATACAGGGGGTTTCATCAAATTCCTAATCGACTTATGCCGATCGAATATGAAATCGAAGAAAAAAGAATTCGTCGAAATTTAATATCAGAATTTTCACGGGTTCTATGGAGAGATGATGCAAACTGGAAAAAAGTCACTGATGGCTTCAATGATCTCAAGGCCAGTTTTTTAATCTTATTTGAAGAGCTGGATATCCCCAAGGATGTTCAAGAAGATTGGAAAGAAAAAATAAAATCTCTGGTATTAGTATTGCCTGGCTCCCTTCCCGAAATTTCAGATGAGGAGTGCTCAACTACAACGATCAACGCTTATTACTATAAATATCTAAATGTTCTTACAGTTTGCGCAGGCGATTTTAATTCGGAAGACATTCTGTTTACATTGGCCCATGAAATGAGTCATTCATTAGGAATTGATCGCTCACAGTACCTTTACCTGCAAAAATCTAAGTTGGGAACTACCCTAAAAAATCTAAGGACCAATGTTTGTTCTGCAAAAAATGAAATATCCTGCGAAGCATGGTCAAATTTCAAAAATAATTTGCCGCAATATATATCAGAACTTCAGGACTATCATTCCCCACTTATTGAATTCAACAGATGTCTAAAAAAGATCCCCGAAACTAAAGTCATTTCAGATAGTGACTTCGATAGAATAGCAGAGAAGATTTCAAAAAGCAGAATTGCTAACTTTGCCTCTACAGATCTTTTTCTTCGACTTATCAAGAATAAGCTGCCAATGAAAAACGGCAAACTTCAAAAAAATCCAAATTATATGAATCCATGTAGTTACTATTTGTGGAGTAAAAATGAGGAACCCATTGATGACGAAATATACTCGCTCATATTTTTTGCCGCCGAGTATAGATGCAACAACGATACGGAGGCACAAAAATTAAAAAATGCGATTGATACTAGCCAATTACTAACTAAGGCTATTGTTTTGGCAGCACTGAAGGCCGAAGGCGAATTTTCGGACAGGACAGAGCTCGTATCTGAAGGATTTTCATCCCCGCCTTTAGAGAGATCTGCTGATGTGTTGGGAACATATGTAGTTGCTGAATATTTCAAGCGATTTTCAAAAATCTGGGAACGACGAACCAAGTATTTGGCAAGCAGCTCGTGGCTTTGTCAGGAGCCCTCCTTAGATACTAAGTATCCTGATGAAAGTAAAATTGTGCAGCAATTCAATTTAGACTCTCATGTGCAGGGAGAAGACCGAATTATGGAAATCTTCTCTCAGCCCATTCGGGAATCATTAAGCTGCGAAAAAGATTTCACGTTCAAAGAATGTCATTTGAATTTTAAAAGCAAATAGTCATTCCGAAGTACATTACTGAAATTAGTGTTGGAATAACTGCACTCCCAAAAAGTCTTGCAAAACAGCTTCCATGTCATAATAAATTGCCGTCTAAAACAATTAAAAATTTCAGAAGCTTATTAATTTCAGATTGTCCTTTTAAATAATATTTTGCTTTTGAAGTATTCTTCTGACCAACTCGAATAGTAACAAATGATCGATTTGGTAGTCTAAAAACATCTTCATCAGTTTCATCATCACCTATGTAAAAAACATTTTTTATTCTTTTTATTTTTTTTAATTCCAAAATCGCCGTGCCTTTGTTCGGAGAATCTTTCGGAATAAGATTATAAACACTTTTTCCACCAATTAATCGAGGAGAAGGAGAAAGTTCACGAATTGCGGCTTCAATTTTTTTTATAGATAAAGTTCTATTTTTAGATTCTCGAAAGTGAATTGATATGGAATATTTTTTATCTTCAACAAATATATTATCATCAAAATTCTGAGTCCTTAACGATTCTAACCAATTTACACATATTTTTTTAGCGGATGCTTGATTAGTTTTTCCTTTAACTACACCTTCTAACCCATGATTTCCAATAAGGTAAACATTAGGCAATCGAACTCGCTTTTTTAGGTCGCTGATGCTGCGCCCAGAAACTATTGCCACCTGCGCTTGCTGTGAAAGAATCGAGAGTAATCTATATGTACTATTTGGTAAGTTTGCATCTTCTATTTTGGTGCTAATTTTTGATAGCGTGCCATCATAATCAAAAGCGTATAGAGTATTGACAATGGAAAGAGATTTAATTTTTTTTAAATGAGTTCCTCTAAAAAAATAATTCATCTTTAAAAAATACCTTTTGTATATTGTTCAGATTGCCCCAATAGTCGGGTTCTTTGACGAAGTCGAGCCGCATCTATCAACATTTTTCCGGCCCACCTAAAAACATTAAATTCTTGTATCAAACCTCGCATGCTACGTATTCTATTTTTTTGTTCATCAGGCTTCATTTCTAAAGCCAATTTGAGCGCAGCTGCGCACTGGTCAATATTATATGGATTCACAATGAGTGCTTCTGCCAATTCTCTTGCTGCACCAGTAAATTGACTTAAAATTAAAACGCCTTGTTCATCATCTCTTGCCGCAATAAATTCTTTTGCCACTAAGTTCATGCCATCATGAAGACTGCTGACAAAACAAAGATTTACCCCTCTGAAATATTCATAAACTTGCTCAGGTTCGTGATGTTCTACTTTCAAAATTATAGGTTGATAATTTTCATTCCCATACTTTCGATTAATCTTAGCACAAAGAGACCTGACATCCGCTTCAAAATGCTGATATTGATCAATTGATGATCTAGAGGGTGCTGCTATTTGTATAAAATTAAACTTTCCAATCCATTGTGGATCTAATTCAAATAAGCGTTCTACGGCTAAGAATCTTTCTAAAATTCCCTTAGTATAATCAAGCCTGTCAACACCGACCCCGACGAGACGATCATTCGGAAGATTATTAATTGACCGAATATTTTTTTGGCAATCTCTAATTGTCTTCTGTGTTTTGAGCCACTTTACTGGATATTCTATTGAAATGGGGTAATGGTTTACAACTGTAAGATTACCTTGGTGAAAAACAGTTGAGGTCTCACGGTCGATTCGACTCTCTATAAATCGGTCAATTGTATCTATAAAATTATTGCAATGAAACCGCGTGTGAAAGCCAATAATACTGCTGCCAAGGAGACCTTCTAATAACTCTTCTCTCCACGGACACACACTAAATACTTCAGGATTCGGAAACGGAATATGCCAAAAAGTTATAACAGTGGCCTTTGGTAATTTCTCTCGAATCATTTTTGGCAAAAGAGCCAAGTGAAAGTCTTGAACCAAAACAACAGGATTATCTGTATCAGCTTCCTCAATAACTGTGTCTGCAAATTTTTGATTTACGGCAATGTACTGTTGCCAATCTTTCGAACGAAAAATGGGACGAACATGGGCTATATGACAAAGAGGCCAAAGACCCTCATTTGCAAATCCATAGTAATAACCATCCTCTTCTTCTTTTGTTAACCAAACTCTTCTGATCTGATAAGCTGGCTCATCGGGGGGAACTTGAACGTGATTAAATTTATCAACAGTTTCTCTATCCGCATTACCACTACCGTGGGCAATCCAAGTCCCTGAACAAGCCCGCATTATAGGTTCTAATGCTGTAACTAAACCACTTGCTGGAAAACGAACCTCAATTTTTTCATTATTTTTTACATGAATGTATGGTTCTCGATTTGAAACAATGAGTATTTCATCGCCCTTGAGTTCATTATGCAAAATATCTTTTAATGCTTGCGGATTCCAACTAATTTGACTCTCATCTTTGACACGTCTCTCGGTTTCTAAATCGCGAACCAGTGTTCTGAGATCTTTAATAAATGGGCGCAATTCAGGTGCTGCACCTCGCGAAGAGGGTTTAATTAAACCTTCGCCATTTAGAATAGCTCTCAACCCTTTTACTAGACCTAACCAACTCAGCTGTGCAATGATCACAGTGATTAATGAAATTACAGTCGCAAGCCCAAGAAATAAATAAACTAAATATTTTTTTGTATCTGCGCTTCTTCGCTGAATATAACCAATATCATGAACCAAAATCAATTGACCCCATAATGCGCTATCGTCACCAATTATAGGATAAAAAGTAAGATGTAATAAACCTCGTGGATCTTCAACTGTTCTGCTATATGGGGCTCGTGATTCATCGACAGGCTCACAGCTTATGTCGCTCGGCATTGTCTGTGTTTTATAAATCATTTTATTTTGAATATCACAATAAGCTAAAGCAAAAAGTCTTTCATCCTGAATAATACGATTAAATAACTTGTCCAAATTCTTTTGAGTTGGTTTTCCTAATGCTTCTATAACGGAATCATGCACGGCGTTTGTAATCAATTTCGAACGTATTTCAAGGTCTCGATTAAACCACTTGAAGGTCAGTGAATCAACAAGGGGTACAATTCCGTAGGCAATTAAGCCAAGCACTAAAGCAAGAGGTAGTATAAATCTTAATGATAACCGCATTACTGAACTTTACTTTGCCCATTAGTAAAAGTAAACTTTTACTAAATAAAAAAATCATCAAAGGATTGAATGATGTATAACTCGGGCTTAATTGGAAATTGCCAAGTGGCGGCATTAATTTCAAATAATGGATCAATTGATTGGCTCTGCATGCCAAGGCCAGACAGTGAGCCTGTTTTTGGGAGACTCTTAGATAAAGACGGTGGTTACTTCACTGTGGAATCCACCCTTGCCTCTCAAGGAAAGCAATATTATTTACCTAATACTGTTGTTCTTGTGACAGTTGTAACATGCGAAGACGGTAGCGAATTTAAAATTACTGATTTCTGTCCTAGATTTTATCAACATGGGCGTGTTTATAGGCCCATCGCTTTATTCCGAAAAATCGAGCCTTTAAAGGGTAGCTCAAATATTACTATTAAATGTAAACCCATCTGTGGTTG
>Ga0154020_10009249_pt1 | contig 11349 bp, 9 predicted proteins | sample Klosneuvirus_201_FD_109709 | JGI IMG/M metagenome (GOLD analysis project Ga0154020, IMG submission 109709) | Active sludge microbial communities from wastewater, Klosterneuburg, Austria - Klosneuvirus_20160825_MG | ecosystem: Engineered > WWTP > Aerobic digester > Activated sludge | place... | reverse complement strand
TATGAATTATAAATTATGAATGATGAATTGGTGCTGGGTACGGCATTGTGCTTTAATACAAAATATCAAATGAATTATGAATTATAAATTATGAATTATGAATTGGAGCTAGGTGAGGCCTTGTACTTTAATACAAGATATCAAACGAATTATGAATAATAAATTATGAATTATGAATTGGTGCTAGTTACAACATTGTGCTTTAATACAAGAAATCAAACGCAAACAGTCTAATATCTAAAATCTAATATCTATCATCTAACATCTAAAATCTTAACTCTAAACATCAAAACTCATAGCTCGTAACTCATCGCTCATAACTCATAGCTCAGAACTCATAACTCATCGCTCATTCCCTTGCCTAAACTCATTCCATATATTCTAATCTTATCCCTAATTGCTGCTTGCAAAACTTCAAATAATCAAACTATGTCAAAAACTATCATCAACACAACAAAGGCTCCGGCACCCATTGGCCCTTACAGTCAGGCTGTTTTAAGTGGAAATACATTGTATGTTTCGGGGGCCATTGCCTTAGATCCGGAAAATGGAAATATGATCCAAAATGATATCGAATCCGAAACACATCAGGTAATGAAAAATTTGGGTGAAATATTAAAAGCCTCCGGTATGAATTATTCCAATATTGTGAAAGCTACCATTTTTGTTACCGATTTAGGAAATTTTGGTAAAATCAATGGGGTATATGGAAGTTATTTTACCTCCGAATTTCCGGCTCGAGAAACGGTACAAGTTTCGGCATTGCCCAAAGGTGCTAATGTAGAGATTTCGGTGATTGCGGTTAATTAGCGATATAACAAATCTAAAATAGCGTAAAATTGATACGCACATTAAAATTGTTATTGTTAAAAAGCGAGCTTTCAGAACCAGAAACAAAATACTTGTAGTAATTTAAGTTGTGCGTGGCACTTGCATTCAGACTTAATCTGGGTGAGAAAAAGTAAAAAATGTTAATTCCGGGACTTATAGTTAACATTAGCATATCATCATTTTTAAGCCAACTACCTGGATTTGATTGGTTTTTAAAGCTTGTATTGAATACATAATTTGCTTGTGTGCTTATACCGGTGGATAGAAAAGTTCTTGTATTGGGATACCATCCAAAATATTCCCTAAAATTCACATTAAATTGAGTCCCTTTATTTTTAAATGAATTAAGCGAACTTTCATAGTTTGCGAAATTTCTGAGTATCTCAGCTCTTAAAGTTCTGGATTTTTGAAAGGAAAGTTTGATTGCTTTTTCTGAAATATGCTCAAAAGCAATATACATTTCATTTGTAAACTGATATTGGTTGTAATTGGAGTCTGTTTCAAATTGTTGCTTTGATCTGTAATTTCCAATTCTGTTTCCAATAAGCATTTCATTTCTTTTGCCTGAAAACCTTTGAAATCTATTCGAATACAGCCAATTATCATAAAGGGTTGTAAAATAAGTAGCACTTGAACTTCCATTAACTATTTCATTTTTTAGAAATGTATCGAGCATATTAATTTGGTCAATAATCCTATATCGGTAGTCTATCATCCGGATACTTTGTATCTGACTAATCTTTTTTCCAAAGGATTCTATTTGTTCAGGAGTGAAATTTTCAATAACTCCTTTTTGGCGTAAATCTTTTAAAATAAAATTAGCAAGAATCGGATCTGTAATATATTCTAATCTTCCTTCACCGGTTCCTACTTCGTACCTTAAATTTCCCGATAGTCTGTTTTGATTGGTTAAAAGTTCTTGATCCGCATCCTGCCTCAGTGTACTAACGTCTCCATATATGCCAACCCTATTGGAGAAAAATTTATTTCCACGATAAAATAAATCTTCGGTTGTAATGTTGAAGTTAGTATTAAACGAACGCTTTTTACTACTGATGGAACTTATATTGTTGTCCATTAGGATGTTAATTTGACTGGCGGTGTTTTTAATATGTTTTTCACTATTTCTAAACCTTGAATAGTAGCTACCGATATTGCCGGTGCTTCTACTATTATTGTTGTTATTAAAAACATCCGGTTCAATTTGAAAATAGGACGAACCTCTTAAATCTCCTGTAAAACTCAGTATTTTGTATCCATTTACTCGATACCTGTAATTTTTAAAATCATACTTCTGTGCACTCAAATTAAGGGTGCAAATGGATAATACTAAGAGAAAAAGGTTTTTCATAAATTTTTGAGGTATGGTTTAATTAAAGTTTTATTAAAAAAGAAATGGGGTTTCCCCCACTTCGTGTATTATTCTCTATTTGTTTTTTAATAAGTTAAAAACGACTGATTAAAGTTAATATTACCGAATTAGCGCTAAACTTATTGTTAGCAGACACCGCAGGTTTTAAAGGATCGTTTAAAACATAAGGTTGGTACACATCATTTTTTAAATGTTGAACTATGCCAAGGTCAAGTGACCAATTTTTTTCTTTCAAGCCAATTCCACCGGTAAAAAATTCAGATCTATTTGTGGCTTCATCGTTCTTAATTAATGGTGATCCATAATTGGCATATCCACCGCGCAATCTTATATTATCCAAAACCAATTCTCCTCCAACACGATAGTTGATTGCACTTGTGTAGTTTTTACGTATAACATCATTAGCATTTTCCATGGCCGTGTTTTTATCGGTACTTCTTAAACGCATTGCCGAGTAATCAATATTTTCAACATCTGCACTTATAAAACCGCGTTTTCCAAAAATTACGCTGGCACTTCCTGTATAGCTGGCAGGTGTGAGTATACTGTATGAATAGTTGCCTTTTTTACTTTCATAGTCAAAGTTATTGCCGTTTTGCAAATTAGAAACTATACCAAAATCATAGGTATCGTCTAAGTTTAAAATTTGAGGGGTTTGCATACTTAACCCAAATCTAAAATAGTCATTTGCTCTAACAACCATACCCAATCGTCCACTAAATCCACCTCCGGTTGTTTTTAAACTCTCCGAATAGGTGAAATTATTTATCGAAAAGGGTGTATTAACACGTGGGTCATTGGTTTCGGTATGTCTGCGAACTTCATTAAACCTCACAGTTGTATAACTTAAGGTTGCACCAAGGTAAAGAAAGTTATTGTAATTGCCGGCCAATGAAAAATTGAATTCATTCATTCGGCCGCTTTGTTCAGCAATAGATTTTTGATTTATATCATGAAAAATTGGGCTGGCATTGGCTGCGTACTGTCTGTCACCTATTGAATCAAATAGGTACGATTCCCAAGCCATAGTGGTTTCTGAAGCAAAACCATTGTCAAAATCATCATCGGTTGCTCTAATCTGATTTACGGAGAATCCCGAGGCTCTTTCGGCAAAGTAATCCATAAAGCTTGAGCTTGTATTGGTGCCTTCAAAATTTACCACACGGTTAAAATCATTTACCCTTGCCATATTAAATGCAACTGTATAATTCTTCCAACCTTTCTCATCCTTTTTAGTGTAGGTTTTATTTGCAAACACTAATCCCAGATTGGGAATGTTCATTTTAAATGTATTGTCTGCTAAAGTATTTCCTAGATAGGTAGAAGTATTTTTACTATTTATAAAACCAACAGACATGCTAAATTCTCCGTTTTTAAATTGTGCCAGTCCGGCTGGATTTACAGAAGCTGAAGACGCATCAGCTCCCAAAGATCCAACTGCACCTGCTATGGACATAGACTTTGCAGTGCTACCAAATTTTTTGCCGGTATACCTAAGCGCATCAATGTCGTTTTGGGCGGTGGCTTGAAGACATAGTATTCCTAACAAGCCTGATATAATTGACTTTTTCATATTGTTCTTTTTTAAAAATTTAAGCTAATTTAAAATTATCTCCCTCTACCTCTTGATGAAGGGGATGATGAACCACCTGAATTTCCACCACCCGGAGAAACACTGCCTCCTCCGTTGCTACCACCGGATGGGGCACTGTAGTTTCCTCTTGGTTCCTCTCTTCGAGGTTCTACTCTTCGTGGCTCTTCTCGTCGCGGCTCCACTCTACGAGGTTCTTCTTGGCGTGGCTCTACCCTTCGGGGTTCTTCTTGACGTGGTTCCACTCTTCTGGGTTCCTCTCTCCTTGGCTCTTCTCTGCTAGGTTGCTCTCTGCGCTCATACCTAGGAGTGTTTGAGGGTTGAGGGTTTTCATATGTAGGTTCCTCGTTTCCTCTACTTTTATTTTCAGAAGGATCATTTTGTCTTCCGGGATTAGATTCTTCTTTCGGTTTTTCCTGATTATTATTAGGCTGTCCATCATACCTGGAAGGGTTTTCATTTCCACGGGTTTTGTTTTCATTTGGATCATTGCTTCTGCCCGGATTGGATTCGTTACTTTTTTCGTAAGTTGGATTATCCGGAGTAAAGCTTGGGTCGTAAGATCTAGCTCTTTTTTCATTGGTTCCGGTATTGCCGGGTTGTGCCGACCTACTTGGATTAGTTGGTCGTCCACCGTTTTCGGCCGGAGCTTTTGGGTCGTAGGTACTATTGGTTGGAGTGCCATCCGAGGCTCTGGTTTTGCTTTCATTTACATTGCCGGGTGATCTGGATCTGTCTTTTTCACCCACCATACCATTTTTGTTTTCCTTGGTTGGATCGTAGTTTACACCTTTATCGTTTGTATTTGCAATCATTCCACCTCTGCTTCTTGGTGAAATTTGGTCGTTTCTACCTGTTGTTGGAGTGTTGCTTCCTTTGGTTTCGCGTGGGCCATACATGCTTCCTCTATTGGATTGAGAGCCTGTACCTCCGCCGGAGTTATTATTGTAAACAATCATAGGTCGTTGCCAATTATTGTAATAAGAATAGCCGCCCCAACCATTATAATAACCGCCCCAAGGTTGGTATGGACTGTAATAACCATAAGGAACGCCACCGTAGTACATATTGCTATAATAGCCATAACTAAAGGTGTTATAGCCATACCAAGGATCATAAAAATTATTAAAACAAGGCGAAAAACCTGTTCTCCAACCCCAACCGGGATATCCATAGTTATATCCACCATTCCAGCCTCCCCAATTGGAGTAACCTACCCAAAATCTGGTTCTTACAGGTCTGTTCCAGCCCCAATAAGGATCGCCAAATTGGTAATAATAGTAATCGTTGCTATAACTGTACGAATTGTACATGGCATCGTTGTATCCATCTCTATAACCATCTCCATAACGCATTCTTCTAAAAGATCTTCCATAAGAAAAATCTTCGTCATCATCGTAATAATAATTGTCATTATTATTATCCGATTGATAATTGTCGGAATAATAAGGTGTTTCCCCTGTTTGATTATTTGAAGGTTGTTCTTTGTATTGCTTGTAATCAGGCTCCGGACTCACATCAGATGGAGTTGTTTTTTTAGGCGCGGCATTGTTGGCAACCTCTTTTGGTTTACTTGCTTCCACAGATTCATCATCTTTTGGGGTAGAATAAACATCATCATAAGTCCCAATATCGCTTTTACCGGATTGATTTAAGGTACTACACGAACCGAGTACCAAAGAAACAGCAAGAATTTGTAGGATAGTCTTCATGGCGTAAATGTTTAATTGTGCATTTAGTTTTAACTTTGCACTTTATATTAATCAAACATCATACCAAAGATACAACTATTAAATTCAAATGGCATTTCAAAAAGTAAAAAGAGAAGAGGATTATTCAAAGTGGTACAATAACATCGTTACAAATGCAGATCTGGCCGAGCATTCCTCCGTTAGAGGATGCATGGTAATTAAACCTTATGGCTATGCAATTTGGGAAAAAATGCAGCAGCAATTAGACAAAATGTTTAAAGAAACTGGACATAGCAATGCGTATTTCCCTTTGTTTGTGCCCAAAAGCATGTTTGAAGCTGAGGAGAAAAATGCCGAAGGATTTGCCAAAGAATGCGCTGTTGTAACTCATTACAGATTAAAATCGGACCCTGAAAATGCAGGCAAATTAATTATTGATCCGGAAGCAAAATTGGAAGAGGAACTTATTGTTAGGCCTACATCCGAAGCAATTATTTGGAGCACATATAAAAACTGGATTCAAAGCTATCGTGATTTACCATTATTAATAAATCAATGGGCTAATGTGGTACGATGGGAGATGCGTACCCGTCTATTTTTGAGGACAGCAGAGTTCCTTTGGCAGGAAGGCCATACTGCGCATGCCACACGAATGGAAGCTATTGAAGAAGCAGAAAAAATGCTGGATGTGTATGCCGAGTTTTCTGAAGAATTTCTGGCAATACCTGTTGTTAAAGGTTTTAAAACAGCAAACGAGCGTTTTGCAGGTGCCGAAGAAACGTATTGCATTGAAGGAATGATGCAGGATGGCAAAGCGCTGCAAATGGGAACATCCCATTTTTTAGGTCAAAATTTTGCCAAAGCTTTTGATGTTAAATTTGCGACCAAAGAAGGTACACAAGAATATGTTTGGGCTACCAGTTGGGGCGTAAGTACTCGCCTAATGGGCGCTTTGGTAATGGCGCATTCCGATGACGAAGGATTGGTTTTGCCTCCGAATTTAGCACCCATTCAAGTTGTAATTATACCAATTTACAAGGGCTTAGAAGAGTTGGCTTTAATTTCTGAAAAAGTAAAAGGCTTACAAGCTGAACTTAAAAAAGCAGGTATCTCGGTAAAATATGATGATAGAGACACGCAACGAAGCGGATGGAAATTTGCAGATTACGAATTAAAAGGTGTTCCGGTGCGCGTTGCAATTGGCCCTCGTGATTTGCAAAACAACACAGTAGAATTAGCTCGACGCGACACCAAAGAAAAGAGTACTATTGGTTTTGACGGACTAACAGAATATATTATTCAACTTTTAAAGGACATTCAACATAACCTTTATACCAAGGCCAAAACTTTTAGAGATGAAAAAATTCAAACAGTAAATAGTTGGGCCGAATTTGAAGCTGCTTTGGAATTAGGTGGATTTGTAAATGCACATTGGGATGGCACCGGAGAAACGGAACAAAAGATTAAAGAATTGACCAAGGCAACAATACGTTGTATTCCAATTCATAATGTTGAGGAAGAAGGTGTATGTGTGCTCAGTGGAGCTGCAAGTAAGCAACGAGTTTTGTTTGCGAGGGCATACTAACCTTAAGAACTAAGCGGTATTGGTGCAATAAACTTGTTTCAAAAAATATAACAATTTTTGAAATTTGGTAAAATTGGATATATCCAAAAAACATGGCAGGCAAGGGTTTTAAGAAGGTAATTGCCCGAAAGTGCAGATTTGATCTAAAATACTTATTCCGCTGTTCCCGCTCCTAAATTTACAGTTAATCCGTCCATTTCATTTGTTAAGTGGATTTGACAACTTAGTCGGCTATTTGGTATATCCAATAAAAAAGCTTGGTCGAGCATTGCTTCTTCATCCTCGCTCATTGGAGGTAATTCGTGATCCGATTGTACAATTACATGGCAGGTTGCACAAATTGCCATTCCGCCACACATTGCTTTAATCTGTAATTCATTGAGTTTAATCGCCTCCATTAAGCTCAAGCTCATATCGGTGGGAGCTTCAATTGTATGAAGTACTCCATCCAAGGTTCGCACATTGAGTGAAATGGTGTCTTTCATTAGTTTGTAATTGCATTTACACCGGTAACTGTAGTGTATTTTAAAACCAGATTTTTGTCAGGGTAAATTCTTTTAAACGCAGATTGCACCATAAGTGTGGCCTCATGAAATCCACAAAGTATTAAACGCAATTTACCGGGATAATCATTGATATCGCCAATGGCGTATATACCCGGAATATTAGTACTGTAATCAAAAGTGTTTACAGTAATGGATTCTTTAGTAAGGTTTAAATTCCAATCTTTAAGTGGACCTAATTTTGGTGAAAGTCCAAATAATGGAATAAAGTTTTCTGCCGTTCTATTGGATTTGCTATTTTTTTCAAAATCCGTAATTTCAACACTATTTAATTGCCCGTTGCCATGAATGCCGGTAACTTCAGAATTTAAAAGCAGGTCAATTTTTCCTTCCTTCGACATATCCATTACCTTTTGAACTGAGTCGAGATGACCTCTAAAACTAGTTCGTCTATGCACAAGAGTAACCTTTTCGGCAACATCTGCAAGAAATATGGTCCAATCAAGAGCTGAGTCACCGCCGCCGGAGATAACTACATTTTTACCTCGATATTTTTCAGGATCGCGAATGATATAATCTACACCAACATCTTCAAATTTTTCTAAGTCCTGTATTTCAGGTTTGCGGGGTTCAAATGAACCTAAACCACCGGCAATGGCAATAATTGGTGCTGCATGTTCGGTACCACGGTTAGTAACTACCTTCCAGCGCCCATCTTCCATTTTTTCTATTGTTTCGGCTCTTTCGCCCAAGGTAAACCCGGGATTGAAGGGTTTAGCTTGTTCCATTAAGTTGATTACCAATTCCGAAGCCAAAATGGATGGAAATCCTGGAATATCATAAATTGGTTTTTTTGGATAAATTTCCGCAAGTTGTCCTCCGGGCTGCGGTAGTGCATCTATAAGGTGGCATTTTAATTTTATAAGTCCGGCTTCAAAAACGGTGAATAATCCGCAGGGGCCCGCGCCTATGATTAATATATCTGTCTCTATCACGTTATTTTTTAAAAACGTGCAAAGTTACCACTAATCAAAGATTTATACCTGATTAAAATCACGTCCTCTTATCTTTGAACTCTGATTTAAAAATATTTTTATATGAATACATTTATATGTTTGTTGAGAGGAATTAATGTAAGTGGGCATAAGCTGATTAAAATGAAAGACCTCCAACTCATGTTTGAGTCACTAGGCTACTTAGAGGTAAAAACCTACATTCAAAGTGGTAATATTATTTTTAAGACCAAACAAATTGATATTCAAATATTAACAAATCAAATACATAAACAAATACTTGTTACATTTGGGTTTGATGTGCATGTTACGATTATTAGTTCAGCTGAATTGGAACGAATCTATAAATCAAACCCTTTTTCCATTAATGAAACTTTTGAAATTGAAAAAATGCTTTTAACTTTACTTTCCGGAGTGCCGGAAAAAGATAAAATCGATTCCTTAAATATGGGTAATTTCGGGAACGATAAGTACATTATACAAGGTAAAGAATTATATCTTTATTGTACGGATGGCTATGGGAAAACCAAGCTCTCCAACAACTTTATTGAAAGCAAACTCAAAGTGAGTGCCACCACTCGAAATTGGAAAACGGTTACGGAGCTTTTAAAAATGACTATACTGCAGAATTAATAATGTCATCTGTGAGTCAATGTAAAGTAAAATAGTAAAAGTCAAATTCTTGTAGAGTGAAGATTAAATCTATATTTGAATATCTCAAATAAACTATGTCCTTACTTTACAAATACTTTCTATCACTTTGTTTGATAATTCTTTTTATCCAACCTGTATCTGCTCAAATTAGAAAATCAAATTGCAATGCTCCTGATTCGGTTAAGGTCAAATATCAGGAAGATGCAGATAGAATGGCACTTAGAAGGGTTTTTAGCGACCTGTCTAATTATATCGACAGCTCCACTATACCGGGGCATTGGAGCGATACCATCATGGATGCATTAATGTCTGTTTATAATGTTGACTCAATACCCGCAAGAGATACGGTTTTCAAGATGTTTAATATTCATACATTTACGCAACCTGTACTCAACTCCTTTTATTTAGCCGCAGATTCAAATCTAGGATGGATGCAACAGATACATAAAAACGTATTTCCAACGGGTGTGGATTCATTTGACAACTTGATGAAAAAGTACAAACTGAGTATGTTGCGGTATTATAGATTACCCTCTTTTCATTACCATATTGTAGTTTTTGAAACCAAAGGAAACTACAACTTTGAAGTGATTTCCAATCATTTTGATAGTCTTCAAGGTGTACTTTATGCCAATCGTTACAGTGTAGCGGGAGATGGAAACGATATTAAAGCTACTATGGATTCTACATTCACTGATTTGGTGTTTTCCAAAGGCTGGGGTGATTGTCCTACAGGTTGTATGCAACGGCGATATTGGAAATTTAGAGCCTTCAAAGATTGTTCCGTTTCATATTTAGGCAGCTATGGGCATTTGCTTTCTACAAATTCTGTAAGGAGCACCAGATATCCACATATACATACATCTCCCAATCCATTTACCACAGAGATTAATATACTGGATATTGCTCCGGGGTTTGAGTATAAACTTATAAACTCCATTGGGCAAATGGCGATGAAAGGATCTGCTGATTCTAATAAAATTTCTGGTTTGGATGGATTAAAAGCAGGTGTTTACATTTTGGAGGTGAAATCTCAAAATGTAGTGATGTATCAGAAAGTGGTTAAGGAATAACGGCTGGGTGTTAGCTGTTGCTGAACCCGAAGTCGAAAAGTTTTCACATATATCAAAAGCAGTTGGAGGATTATACATTCCAATCCAAAATAAGCCATCATTTTTATCTGCTGTAGTGTAGAGGACTACCTTGGGTCTTCTTTTGAATCTTTGCAATGGTAACTGGCAATGATTAAAGTTTTATTAAGCATTTAATCGCCTTGACCAATAAGGGTAATAATTCCATGCGCATTTTTTTTAGCATCTTCACATTTAAACTTATAATTTAAAATATAAAAGTAAGTGCCATCTGGATATAAATTACTATTGGCATTAAGTCTTCCACTCCAATTATTTCCATCATCACCTATACCATCTACTTCGGTTTCAAATATTTTTTGTCCCCATCTGTTATAAATTTCCAAATGATATTGTTCCATTCCTTTGGTTTCTATATCAAAGACATCGTTTAGCTTATCATTATTACCGGGAGTAAACACATTGGGGATGTTAAGTCTTTTAGTAATATTTACAGTAATTATTTTGCAAATTGAATCCAAACACCCATTTATACTTTCAGTAAATAAACAAGTTGTAAATGTTCCTAATTTTGAAAACTGGTGATTAATTTCCTGATTATAACGTGTATTCTGAATTTCACTCAACCCCGGATCACCTAAGTTCCATCTTAAACTTTTAATATTTTTTGTAGTATTACTAAACGTATAAACTGGGCATGATGTGGAGTCAATTGATATATCAAATTCAGTATTCACTTCATAAATTCTAACCCATTTACTTACGCTGTCAGTGCATCCATTATCAGAGACAATGTATAAACCTACTTTAAAACTGTCGATAGTGTTGTAATGTTTGGCTATCACATCTTTGCTGCTGCGGCTGTCGCCATCCCCCAAGGTCCAATTTATTATCGAAATACTTCCTTTTGTTACACTTGAGGTATTTGTATAATCAAACTTGTTTTGGTGAAAACATTGGGAAGCCTGATTAATATTAAAATCTGCCTTGGGATTTGGTAATACTATTACAATTTTTG
>Ga0154020_10009247_pt1 | contig 11351 bp, 11 predicted proteins | sample Klosneuvirus_201_FD_109709 | JGI IMG/M metagenome (GOLD analysis project Ga0154020, IMG submission 109709) | Active sludge microbial communities from wastewater, Klosterneuburg, Austria - Klosneuvirus_20160825_MG | ecosystem: Engineered > WWTP > Aerobic digester > Activated sludge | place... | reverse complement strand
ATATATCGGCTTCATTGCCCACGTGTTTACCAGTATCCGCCCAGCGCGTCCCTGACATATGTGAAGCATCCAGGATCAACTTTAAATTGTTATCCCTGCAAATTTTTTCGATCTCACGTAAACGTCCAGTATTGCCACCCACGCCAACATACATCACGGCGCGGGTCTTATTGGTAATGCGCTCCTGCACAGAAGCCGGGTCAAGGCAAAGGGTTTCATCCACATCAGCAAAAACAGGGCTTAATTTTTCGTAGAGAATGGCATGATTGGTCGAAACAAATGTCATTGGGGTGGTGATGATCTCATCGCCATCCATCCAGCCGCACTGCTCCTTCAGCAATATTACAGCCAGATGCAATGCTCCCGTGGCCGAATTTAAAAAATGAGCATACGGTAGACCAGTATATGTTTTCCATGCCTCTTCAAACTCAACCGTCTTAAACCCAAGCCCGGTCCAGCCTTTTTCGAGGCAAATACGAATCTCTTCCAGGGTCTCATCAACCCGAAAAGTCGGCACAAAAAGTTGAATAGGGTCCATCAATTATCTCCTTTTTTTTATTAGTTATTATGGATGAACATATGTACGGTTATAGTAGTCTATCATTTCCCCAGGGTCACCATCATTCACGACAACGCCTTTTTCAAGCACAATGGCACGATTACACAGCTTCTGGATCTGATCCAGATTATGTGAAACAATCACCACAATTTGCGATTGCTCCAACAACTGCAGGATACGCAGTGCACTTTTTTCAACAAAGTGAGCATCGCCAGTGGCAAAAACCTCATCAATTAATAATATATCGGCCTGGGTCATCGTCGCAATGGAAAACGCCAAACGGCCATACATACCGCTTGAATAATATTTGACTGGCATATCCAGGAATTCCTTGAGCTCTGAAAAATCAGCAATTGCCTGTTCCTTTTCCCTCATCTCTGCCGGTGAAAAACCCAGCAAGGCGCCATTAAGAAATATGTTCTCTCTGCCGGTTTGCTCGGCATCAAACCCAGCGCCCAACTCCATCAAGGGCGTGATGCGACCCTGCACCCTGACCCTGCCCTGATGGGGAGAATAGATCCCCGCGATCGTTTTTAGCAGAGTGGATTTTCCAGCGCCATTAAGACCGACAATACCCAAGCGGTCTCCGGGTCTTATTTCCAAGGTTACGTTATTAAGACCATAAAACTCGGTATAGTCATCGCGCCTCTTGTTTCGATTCACACGGTTGACAAAAAGTTCCTTAAGCGAAGGGATCGGGTTATGATAAATCCGAAATTTAACGAAAACTTCCCTGAGATCAACAAAGGTATTCATAATCGGTAAATGATTTCCTTTTCCCTGGATCTAAATATAAGCAGTCCGATAATAAGGCTGATCAGCATCAAAACACCGCAGGTTAGCCATAAGGATGTATCTGGAATTTTTGCTTCATAAATGATCTGATGGAACAATTCAATAAAGTACACAAAAGGATTAATCTCCAAGATAATAGACAGATCGCCTGTAAAAAGTTCCTTCTTATAAACGATGGGCACTAGATAAAACAAACCTGTAAAAACAATTTGAAGAATATGAAATAGATCGCGAAAATACACATTAATAATGCTAACAATCAGTATGATGCCCAAAACAAATAATACTGTGAAAAGGAGGGCGACGGGCAGAAAAAGCAAACCCCAGCTTACCTTTGCGCCTAGAAATAAAGCCAAAACAGAAAGGCTCACCAAGCTAAAGAGGAAATTTATCGCTTCCACACCTGCAGTGGCAATTGGAAATATTATTTTCGGGACATACACTTTTTTCAGATATCCTTCAGCGCCAACAAGGGAGGTGGACCCATTTAATATTCCGTTGGAAATCAAACTCCATGGCAGAAGGCCACTAAAAATATAAATACCAAAATCTGCAAATGGAAGTTTGTAAATGGTCGAAAAGACGGCCGCCAAAATCATCATAGTAAAAAGTGGATTTAGCAATGACCAAAAGAAGCCGATCATTGAACGACGGTAACGGGCGCGCAGGTTTGTATTGACCAAATTATATAATACATGACGATACTTGATCAACTCACGGGCGTTGCGCAACAGGAAATTATTCAATCCCCGGTTTTCCGCCGAATCAAACACAGTAAGTTGTACTTCATTTCTCTTCATAAAAATCCTTCAAAGTGTCTTTAAGCATTTTTTCCCAGGAAAGTGAGGGCAGGCGGAATGTGTCAAAAAAACTGGACGAATCAAGAGCACTGTATATGGGCCTATCTGCACCAAGAGGGTAGTCTGAATAAGTGGAAGGCAGGATCTCCACATTAAGTTTAAGAATGTCTCGGATCTCCCGCGCCCATTCAAAGCGGCTGGCAGCACCAGTCCCCGCCAAATGATAGATCCCTTTTCTCTTGGAGAGCCATTCGAAGGATCTATCTTTTCCCATGGAAACGATCTGTGTTGTAATCTCAGCCAGGTACCTGGCTGAAGTGGGACTGCTCACCAGATCTGACCTGACCTGGATCTGAGCAGCCTGCTGCGCTCTTCTTAGAAAGCTGGTTAAAAAACAGGGTCTGCGAAGGCTAAAAACCGAGGAAGTCCTAAGGATAAGGAAATTCGCGCCGCTACTTATTATAGCTGTTTCACCATCCAACTTGGTTTGTCCGTACACATTTAAAGGGTTAACCTGATCGCTCTCAATATATGGTATTTTTTTATGGCCGTCAAACACGTAATCGGTTGAATAAGTCAGGTAAAAGGCCTTAACCTGGCGGGACGCAGCAGCCATAAAGGTATTTGCCAATACATTAACAGAAACGGCATCCTCTCTGTTTGCTTCCGCGCCATCCACATCATTATAACCTGTGGCATTAATCACGATATCAGGCTTAACTGTTTTAAGAACGCGAAATACATCCTGGCGACTGGTTACATTCAGCTCTGACCTGTTTGTAGCAACTACGACTGCAATACGCCCCAAGGATTGAAACAGTTCCCAACCGATCTGTCCTTTTTTACCAACAAGCAGGATGCGAATCATGTTTATGTATTACCACCTACAAACAAAGGTATGAAATCGTTTATTTCTATCAAAATTGATTCTCATACATGCAAATTTTATTTTACCCTATATTTTATAGTTGAAATTAATCCTGCTTGTATTTTGCGATAGGTAGTTACCAACTTCCAGGCTCGACTACCTTGAATTTCCAAAAGCAATTGAGTTAAGTTATTTTTCTCCTCGGCAAGCGTTAAAATCTTTTGTTCTTGCTCCTTGACGAGCATTGAAATCTCTTCCTCTTTCTCTGCGATCCGCAATGTAAGGTTAGCTAGCAACTTAACAGAGAAAACATCATACCTGGCGCTTAATTCAGCGAAGTCTTTTTGCGTAAAGTCATAAAGCTTAGCAATCTTGTTCGATCGATCAGGATCATTTAAAGCCTCAAATAGAAGAATCAGACCAAACAAATGCGTAATATTGCCATAAAACGTTTCTGTTTCAAGAGAGATCATCCCCAAGACAAATCCGGCATCGAACCCATCTGATCTTATGTATTTTTCAGCAGATGGAAATATTTTTACCAACTCTTCAAATGTCAACACATTCTTAAAGTTATCCAGGATCTTAAGAATTTCAAACTGTCTCCGAACACGCGAATCTGGGCGATCTGCGCTGGCATTCATTTCATTTGAACGGACTCTAAGCCTAAACAACTTCTCAGGCAAGACATGGATCTCATATTTCAGGCACAATCGAACCCAAAGATCGAAATCGCCAAGCTGAAGAAGCCCATATCGATATATACCACAATCAACATAACAGGCTCGGCGAATCAGAACACTGGGATGGCAAAGAGCATTCCCAATACAAAAAAAATAGTTAAGCCATTCGTAACGACTTCGGTTTGGTTGATCGAACACTGTTTTTTGGATAGCGCGCACTTCATCTAATAATAACTCGCTATTCTCTCCAATCAACAAAACATTCGTGAAGACAGCACCAATATCAAAGCGGGCATCAAGAAAAGCCACCTGTCTTTCAAGTTTTTGAGGTTCCCATATATCATCAGATGAATGAATGGCTATATAGTCACTCGAGACTCTGCCAGACAGTACCAATTCATTGATAATACCTCCCATCCTGTTGGTTTCATGTCTGTAGGCGTGGATCCGAGGGTCGGTATAACTTTGAATGATGTCCCAGGATTCGTCCGTGGATGCATCATCTCCAATGAGAAGTTCAAAATCCGAATATGTCTGGTTTAAAACGCTCTCAATACAATCACGCAAATATTTCGCGTGATTGTATGAAGTAAGGATGACAGATACTTTTGGCAAAGGCAAAACTCCTGATCAACATTTCGAGAGAATTACTGAAATTACAAATACAAGCATTATAAAATAATCAAGACGGCACTTAACTGCATAGTCTTAATCACTTCAAGCCAATCCAACTCTTTACTTCATCTCGTGAATCTGCGCTTGATCTCTTCACTATTTTCCAGTGTCAGACGGATAAGCCCGCATATCTGCCTGATCTCCATCTCGCCAACGGCGGTTCCAGTTGGCAGGCAAAGCACGCGCTGGGTGAGTCTTTCAGTCTGTGGAAGTAATAGTCCGGAATGAGGAAAATAGGACCGATAAGGCTCCATCTGGTGGCAGCCTGGGAAGAAATAACGCCGTGCCAGAATATTCTCGGCATGCAAAATCGCGACCAAATCATCACGCGTTACGCCGGTGATTTGTGCGTCAATCTCAAGCACGACATACTGGTAATTAAATTTCTCGACATCACTGAAGGCGATTAAACTAACGCCATCCAACCCTGCCAGCAGGGTCTGATAAAACTGATAGTTGTGGCGGTTAACGCCGATAAATTCATCCAAGCTTTCGAGATTGGTCAAGCCCATCGCGGCAGAGACTTCATTCATCTTGCCATTGATGCCTACATAATCGGTCTGATCATAATTGGTAAAGCCAAAATTCTTCATCAAGCGTATTTTATTCGCCAATGAGTCATCATTGGTCACCACGGCTCCACCTTCCAGAGTATTAAAAAACTTGGTGCCATGAAAACTAAAGACTTCCGCATCGCCAAACCCGCCAATCATTTGACCTTTGGAAGAGCAGGCAAAAGCATGAGCAGCGTCAAACAAGAGGCGTAGGTTTCGCCTATGCGCGATTTCACCTAGGGCATCTGTATCGCAAGCGCGTCCCCAAACATGTACGCCAATGATGCCCGTCGTGCGTGGCGTGATCATACGTTCCACTTGTTGTGGGTCAAGGTTGTGTGTTTCGGGGTCAATATCACAGAAAACCGGGGTGATCTCTTGCCATTGCAGAGCATGCGCGGTGGCAATAAAAGTGAAAGATGGAACAATTACCTCCCCCTTCATGCCTAGTGCGCGAATCGCAATCTCCAGTGCAACAGTCGCATTGCATATGGCAATACAATGTTTAACGCCCATGAATTGCTCAAGTTGACGCTCAAACTCCTGCACATATTTTCCACCATTGGTTAACCACTTTCGATCCAAAATATCAGCTACCCGCTCTGCAAATTTTTGGCGGTTACCGATATTTGGACGGCCCACATGTAAAGCATATTCGAAAACAGGCTTTCCGCCAAAGATGGTTAATTCATCAATATTTAATTTCATAAATTCCCTAAAATATCATTTCTTTCCAATCAGGGTTTAACTACATAAGCGGTTGGCATCCACCCAAAAGGTAATGTGCGTAATTTGGCGTCGGGCATAAACTCTTTGACTGCCCGTGTTTCTCCCGGGGATAACTCCTGATTGAATTGATCAAAAATCATGATGCCACCGCTTGTAAGCCGGGGCCAGAAGTTCTTAAGACAACTCATAACAATATCATACTGCCCTGCATCTAGATATATGAGTTTGAATTGCATGTAATTATTCTCTTCAAAAAACTTTTCAAGTTCGGTTTTAAGATCTAATTTATGAATATGAACGATATGGTCAAGTTTTTGAGCTTGTATCAAATGCAGTATTCTCGAATAATCTTCCTTATAAGAACCCGCGAGAACATTAGGCTCTTCAGAAGTCGGCTCAGTACCTTCAAACCAATCAAAACCATGTACAAGCGTAAAAGATTCTGGCTCAAATATCTGAGTCAATTTGGCAAAAAAGAGAGACCCAGCAGCTTTATAAACTCCGGCCTCCGCAATATGCCCAGCTACACCCAGAGTCATTTTATAAATTTCGTAAAGGACCAGGAACTTGGATATAGTCATATGACCTGCGAAACTAGGAAAGTGATGAATTAGATCTTCTTTCTCATAGCCCAGGGAGAGGATTTCGGTCAAACCCTCATAATATGGTTTCTTGCGGTCGGCGAACTTACGTGTCTCAAATTTGCCTTCTTTATAATCCATCTTAATTATTCTCCAGTTCAGCATAACCAAATCCAGTTTGACCAAAGCCGTTTCCATTGTAGAACATCAATATTTTACCTCTTACATTGACTATATATGGATAAGCCACCATTTTCGAATCCCATCCATCCAATGATGATACTAAGCCACCTTGGGCATCATCCCTTGTCCAATCGGCAAGATTTGTCGACCAAGCATACCCCATTCTATAGCTATTTTCACCATCTCGGAAGTCAGATATGCCTCGAAAACAAAAATATAAATGATATTTTCCATTCCTAAAAAACACAGAGGGGCGATGGGTTGGCTCATATTGACTCCTAGAAGGAAGTATTTGTTTGTTTTCCCTTACCCAGGTTATGCCATCATTTGAGAAGGCATGTTTGATAACATAGTATTCTTCATATTTTTCAGAAACTTTAATCCAACCTTCGCCAGAGGCATACCACATATGCCATTGCTCTTTTTCCCTGAGGATAAAACTTGCGGTTGCTGAATAAACCTCAAGAGGTGTTCTGTCCATAATAGGTCCTGGAAAAACACGCTGGAATGTTACGCCTCCATCATCACTCACAGCCAGGCCTGTCCAATTGCTATAAGGGATTATCGTTCTACGGCTCCAACCTCCATAATACAGCCATACCTGGTTTTGATGTTCGCATACATATGTTGGCATTATCCCCTGCTCATCAAACATCCCAGGTTTACCTAATTCCAAAATCGGTTTATCATGGACGTATAAAATTTGTTTAGGATCATTTATATCAACATCAACAAAGGTTGTCATACTAAGGTGAGGCTCTGGACGTGTTGCAAAATAAATCCGAAGTACTTTATCTTTAACCAAAACAGTAGGAATCTGGGCATGAGAGTTCATCCACTGATTTTCTCCAGAAACGTTGAAAATCATGCCCTTTTTACGCCATTTCATTATTGATAATCCTCTTTATTATTAGACGGCAAGTTAATTGGCAAATTAAATGAATAAAAATAATATTTCCATTCCTCCTCAAAACCCAACTTCGCAGCAAGCTTCATCGATGCTATATTATTTACAAAGCAATCCCATGTTGGTATTATCTCACGCCGTACACATTCAGTCATGAAACTTTGAGCAGCTGCTGCTGCGAGTCCTATTCCACGATATTCCTTCTGTGTAACAATATCGATCTCAGCAAGGTCATCTACAACACATGCTGAATAACAAAGACTGGCGATTTCGCCACCCTTCATTACACAAACGCCAATTCCCTGTTCCAGAAAATCGTCTATGGATGCCCAAAAACGTGAGCCAATATCCAATTTAAAATTCAGAGTTTTCTTGATCAATTCCTTATCCAAACGTCGTATATTGAACCCATCAGGGCATTTGACAAGATTTTCAACGGTATTCTTTTTAAAAATAAAGCGCGCTCGCTCCCGCTTTCGGACATGCTCATGTAAAAAACCATCGAACATTTCCTGGATTTGAGGTGGAGGTGAGTACCATAATAGATAGGACGGCATGGAGATCCCTGGGAACTTGAAGACTTTAATGAAATCGCGCTCGAAATTCTCAACACTGACAAGTTGCAAAAAACCAAAGTTATTCATAATCATCGCTGATGTCGGCTGAACTGGATCATCCACGAATACCCAACCGGGTTGCTTTTGATGAATTACAGCAAGAATTAATGGAAAAGTCTTTCCTTCGCTTAAATACATCGGCAATATTTTTACAAAATCGTTTTTATCAAGCTCAAAAATCACGGTCGATCCTATTTCATCTTGGTCAATTTCAAAAAAGACTCCGAATCCAGACGGAATTTCTGCGTATCTGGCACAATATACACACTCTTCGGCGCCACATTCTTTGTGACAAGAGCGCCCGCACCAATGAAACTCTCCCTGCCGACTGTAACTTCGTGTCCGATGGTTGAGTTCACACCTAAAAAGCAATACGGCTCAATCACAGAGGCTCCAGATATGACCACCTGCCCGGCAATATAACAATGATCTTCGATACGGGCATGATGACCCAAATGATTACCGTTCCAAAAGAACACATTATTTCCCATTTTCGTACATGGCTGCAAGACAGTATTCTCAAGAACCATGCAGTTATCACCAATTTCAATGTTGCTAAAGTTGGATGCACGGGAACTTACATAACTAATCAACTCGTACCCTTTGGCTTTTGCCTCTTCATACTTCTTTGCACGAAAATGATTTAAATCCTGGTAACCGACTGCTACCAGCATTTTGAAATCATCCGGAGGGTATGCATTCAGAACATCATCAAAAGCGATGACAGGGAGTCCCTGCTTTTCCTTTTGGGTAACATACTCTCCATCCACCGAAAATGCAACAACCTCGTGAACACTGTCGTTGGTTAATTGAAAGTACGCCACGTCTGCAATTTTTCCCGCGCCGAACAGAACAACCTTACTCATTTGTATGCCTTTCTTCGTCAAGCGCCAGATATCTTTCTTTTAGGCGCTTACGATCCACCTTGCCGTTGGGATTTTTTAGCAAGGTATCTTCATAATAAAACGCTGATGGAAACATATAATCCGGGATCATTTTCCGTAAATCCTGCCGCAGCTGATCGTCGTTTACCCGATGGCGAACGGCCAATACAGCTATGATGCGACTCAAACCGCCACTGTTGGAATGAATCGCGATCGCTTCCAAGATATATTCAATACTATGCAGGGCATTCTCGATTTCCTCCAATTCAATGCGATACCCCATATGTTTGATCTGGTTATCTTTTCTACCGTGGATGTAAAGTTTACTATCGGCAGGGTCAAGGCGCACCAAGTCACCCGTTTTATAGATAACTTCACGAAACGCATCGTTATACGGGTTCTGCACAAAGCTGGCGGAGGTACGCTCGGGATCATTGTAATAACCCAAACCGACATTAGGTCCCAACAAACACAACTCACCCAGCTCGCCTTCCGAAACTATTTTATTTTCGTCATCAAGGATCAGGTATGAAAAATTACCAGCAATTGAGCCGAGCGGTGGGAAGCCCTGCAAGTCGCGGAAATCGTCGGCAGTAATTTTATATGATGAGCAAATGCAGGTGCATTCGGTCGGTCCACTGACATTAAAAAATTCGCTTGTCTCTGAATAGACATCATACAGAGCCTTTAACTTCGGTTTGGGGTATCCTTCGCCGCCAAAGATAAACCGTTTAATCCTCCGAAGGTATCTACCATCGGTGGCCTTCATCGTCTGTAAATAGATCAATAGAGACGGCACAGAGAACCATAATGTGCAGCCTGCCAAATCGATCTTTTCAACCAACAATTTGGGATTGCGTGTCTCCTGTTTTGAAAATGGGACAAGACAGGCTCCATTAAAAATAGCGGAATAAAAATCGAACACAGAATTATCAAAATATAATGGGTTGAGATTGGTTAAGATGTCCTCATGTGTAACGGCATACGTATCCCTGCTCCACTCGATCAGGTTTAGTACGTTGGCATGGGTCATGACCGCGCCTTTGGGTACACCCGTCGAACCCGATGTAAACATAATATAGGATGGATCTGCCCCTGTAATGTTTGCAGTAAACGGAAGGTTTGTATCTTCAAAACCATCCATACGAATAGCGAGTTCGTCCGTGTTTAAGGAGGCAATCAATAATTCCACAAAGATACTTCCCATCTTTTGCGACAGTTCACCATCCGCTGCCACAAGGCGCGGGCAACAGGTTGAAAATATTTTGCGCAATCGGTCGGGCGGGCTATCGGGGTCAAAGATGGAATACACAACGCCGATCTTCAGACAGGCAAGCATTAGGGCAAAGGTATGGATATTTTTTAATCCTGAAATACAAACGACATCTCCTGAAGCTAAGCCATGCCGAAATAGCAACCGCGCCATTCGGTTTGCGCGGCAGTTTAAATCCTCATAGGTATAAGCCTCGTGTTCATTAAACCAAAGAGATATGCGCTGGGGATATCTTTCGACAATATCTTGAAAACGAAGGGCGAGATTATATTCGTACATCGGTTCAAATAACCAGACCACCGTCCAGCTCGAACACTTTGCCATTGAAGAAATCGTTTTCGATCACACTGATGACCCCTTGCGCAATCTCCTGAGGTTTACCAAGCCGACGCAAGGGTACCTTCTTAACAATCTCTTGTAACACGGCTTCGCTTAACGCTTCTTTAGTAGACTCGGTTTCAGTGAATCCCGGAGCAACCGCCACGACTCTTATACCCATCGTGCTTAATTCTTTTGCCCAGGTCGCCGTCAACGCGTTCACGCCCGCTTTTGCCGCAGAATACGCGGATTGTCCCGCGTTACCCGAAGCAGAAATTGAGCTGATGTTCACAATAACTCCCTTCGTACGTGTGGAGATCATCTTTTCCACAATACAGGCTGTCATATAAAACACCGAACTTAAGTTTGTGGCCAGTGTTTTATTCCACATGGCCACATCATGCTTCTCTATCCCAGAGGAAGAGATCCTAACCAACGGTGCACTGTAAAGAATGCCAGCATTGTTAATCAAAACATCTGCAGATTTAAATTCTGCGTGATAGCGGGTTGCTGCCGCCAGAACCTGTTCATAATCGGCAATATCACACTCAATGCAAGTTATATCTGGATGTTGTTCGCGCAACTCTGCCAGCCCCTGTCTGTTTATATCGAAAACAGCGACAATTGCCCCTTTGGAAATCAGTGTATCAACTACACTTCGCCCCAAGCCTCTTACACCACCGGTGACAATCACCTTCTTTCCACGCAGTTCCATCAGACGTCCACTCCCTTGCCATTTAACACACGTTTGATCTCCGCCACGCTCTGCATCGAAACGATCTCTTCAAAGGTAAATTCCACTCCAAAGGCCTGTTCCAGGGAGGCGATCAGATCCATATGTTGAAGCGAATCCCAGGTTTCAACTTCAGACATGGTTAATTGGTCGGTAATGTCTGCCGGTGAAATATGTAAAGTGGACACGAGT
>Ga0154020_10009246_pt1 | contig 11352 bp, 9 predicted proteins | sample Klosneuvirus_201_FD_109709 | JGI IMG/M metagenome (GOLD analysis project Ga0154020, IMG submission 109709) | Active sludge microbial communities from wastewater, Klosterneuburg, Austria - Klosneuvirus_20160825_MG | ecosystem: Engineered > WWTP > Aerobic digester > Activated sludge | place... | reverse complement strand
TTCGACGGGGGATCGAGCGACGCCTGCATCTTCGCCGCCATGTACGTCGCAAACCCTTCCTTGAGCCACAGGTCGTCGAACCACCGCATCGTCATGTAGTCACCAAACCACTGATGCGCGATCTCGTGATAGACCGTGGCCTGACGACCCAGCAACTGGGTGGTCGTCGGCCGCTCGCGATAAATGAAGCTTTCCTCGTTGTAGAAGACGGCGCCCGGATGCTCCATGCCTCCAAACGGAAACGCCGGGGCCAGCAGGAAATCGAATTTTCCAAACGCGTAGGGAATGCCAAACCAATCCCCCAACCACCGGAGCGCGCGCGCGTTCATCGCGATCAGCGAATCCGTCTCCACCTCGGCCGCGCGCGACGTGCGAGACCACAGCGAGACCGGCACCGGTGGTGCACCGGTGTTGATGGCCACCGCACGCGACGCGACGCGCCACGGTCCCGCCGCAAAGGCGATCAGGTAGGTGCTGAGTGGGGCTGTGCTGTCAAACTGGTGCGTGATCGACCGCGCACTGCTGTCGCGGCGCACCAGCGGCCCATTGCCCAGCGCACTCCAGCCGTGCGGTGTGCGCAGCGTGAGCGACACGCGGGCCTTGAGATCCGGCTGGTCGAAACACGGGAAGAGCAGGTTGGCATCCGACGGCACCAGCAGCGTATACAGGTAGTCCGCGCCATCGGTGACATCACGCGCACGAATGATGCTGGCGCCAGCCGCCGCGATGGGCGCACGAAACGCGATCGCCAGACGGTTCGAGCCGACCGCGAGATGGCGGGCGCTGACCGTCAAATGCGCGCCGTTCCATACGGTCTGATCAACCGGTATTACCGCGTCATTCACCCGGAGCGTATCGACGCCCAGTCCGCGAAAATCGAGCACCAGATCGCCGCGTGCACGTGTACGCACGTCGATCAGCACCTGTCCGTACGCCGTGTCCCGGCCGGTCACATCGAGCGTGAGTGCATAGCGCACCTCGGACAGCGTCGCGCGTCGATGTACGGCCAGCGTTCTGGAGACTCCCGCCGCGTTCCACTCTGCTCGACCCGGTGCCGCCGTCGTTTGCGCGTGCGCCGACGGGCGCGCCAGCAGCAGCGCCAGTGCGACAGCGCCACGGGACACACACGGTCGCCACCACATCCGGCACCGCGCACCGGCGCTACGGATGGGCATCACGACACGTCCGACAACGCGTCCCGGATCGTGTCCGTCAACCGACGGAGTTCCACGTCGGTCGCGATCAGCGGCGGCGCGAGCGCGATGGTTTCGCCCGTCTGACGAACCAACACGCCCTCTCGGAAACACCGCAGAAACACCTCGTTCGCTCGCGCTCCTGGCGCGCCGTCGCGCGGAGCCAGTTCGATCGCACCGACCATGCCGATGTTCCGTACATCGATCACGTGTGGCGCACCACGCAGCGCGTGGACCGCGTGTTCCAGCACGGGCGCCATGGCGGCCGCGCGGGCAAATAGTCCCTCTCGGTCATAGATCGCCAGCGTGGCGATGCCGGCCGCAGCGGCCAACGGGTGGCCGGAGTACGTGTACCCGTGAAAGAACTCGATCCCAGGCTGCGCGCGGTCGATCACGGTATCATGCAGCGAACGCGCGACGCACACCGCGCCCATGGGGACCGCGCCGTTGGTGATGCCCTTGGCCAGCGTGATCATATCGGGTGTCACCCCGAATGTGGTCGCGCCGAAGGCGGAACCGGTGCGGCCAAATCCGGTGATGACCTCGTCGAAGATGAGCAGAATGCCGTGCGCGTCGCATAGCGCGCGCAAGCGCTCGAGGTAGCCCACCGGCGGTATCAGCACACCGGTCGACCCCGCCACAGGCTCGACGATGACGGCGGCGATGTGCGTTCCGCCATGACGCGCCACGATCCGTTCGAGGTCATCGGCAAATTCGGCACCGTGTGCCGGTTGCCCGTGCGAGAACGCATTGCGCGAGAGATCGTGTGTATGCGCGAGATGATCGATGTGCGGCAGCAGTTGCGCCTCGAATGCCTGGCGGTTCGGGGCGATGCCACCCACGGAAATGCCGCCAAATCCCACGCCGTGGTAGCCGCGCTGCCGGCCGACAAAGAGCACCCGTTCGGGTTGGCCGTTTGCGCGATGGTACGCCAACGCCATCTTGAGCGCGGTATCCACGGCCTCGCTGCCGGAGTTGGTGAAGAAGACCCGATCGAGCGGCGCTGGCAGCAGGGCGGCCAACCGTTCGGCCAACGCGAACGAGGACGGGTGCCCCATCTGGAAGCCCGGGGCAAAATCCAGCACCCCCGCCGATTCGCGAATCGCTTCGGTAATTTCCGCGCGGCCATGTCCGGCATTGACGCACCACAGGCCGGAAATCCCGTCCAGGATCGGTCGGCCGTCGACATCGTGGTAGTACATTCCCTCGGCGCCGGTCAGCAGGCGCGGCGCGGCCTTGAACGCCCGGTTGTTGGTGAAGGGCATCCACAGCGCATCCAGCGCGTGGCCTGTCGGGCTCTGCGGAAGTGAAGTCATACTGGCGAAGGTGCCGTCAAACCGGCCAGCCGTCCAGCCGGAACCAGCCACTCCGGCCCGGCAGGCGCCAGGCGCGCTACGAAGGAGTCGTGCTGCCGCATTTGGATCGGCTGCTCGGGTTTGCCGTGCGTCGTACTCCCGCGATCGGCGATGCCGAAGACGCGATCCAGGAGATGGGCAGGCGCCCAACATCTTCGCGCAGATGAACAGGGCCAACGAACGTCCCAACGCCAATCCGAGTCTCGCCACCGGGGCGGCCGTGTTCGTCCGCAACGGGGCCACCGTCTCGTACACCGTGACGTTTCAGGGCATCGCCAGCGCACCCACCGGATTGCACATTCACGCACCGGCAACCGCTGCGCAGACATCCGGCATCATCGTTGACCTGCTCACTACACCGCAGCCCAACACGAGTGGCGTGCTCACCGGCACCTTCACCGCCACCAACATCCGCCCCATCTCCGGCCAGCCCGCCATCTCGATGGACTCGCTCTTTGTGCTGCTGCGCGTCGGAAGCGCGTACGTGAACGTGCACTCCACCACGTACCCTGCCGGAGAAATCCGCGGTCAGACCGGCACGCCGTAACGGCCACGTCGCAGGGCGCGCGCCACGTAGGCATGTTGCTCAAGTGACGTGCGCCCCTCGAACAGCATGATCGCAGAGGCGCATCGGACGCAGAGGCTCGTGCCGAACAGGCAGTCGTTGTTCCCCCTACAACATCGGGGAATGGCGCCGCACCAACCGACGCACGCCTCCGCGCCCTTCGCGTCTCCGCGATCAAGGTTGTTGCCGTTGCGGTTGCCGTTGCCCTTCCTCGAGCGCCTCCGCGCCCTTCGCGTTCAGACGTGTGGCTCCCGTCACTCCCATGCTCGTTGGCAGGAGCACCAATCGAGCGCCCGTCGCACACGATCGTGCTGAGAGTTGATGGCTGAGGGTTGAGCGCGCCACAAACAGCCTTATCGCGGAGACGCGGGGGACGCAGAGGTTCCTGTCGGAAAGGCCGTTGTCGTTCCCAAAAGAACAGGGAACCGCTCCGCCCCCACCGACAGCACGCCTCCGCGCCCCCCGCGTCTCTGCGATGAGGCTGTTGCCGTGAGGGGTAGCCCACGTCCGCCCCGCGAGCGTGGCCCAGCGCTGACGGCCACCATGGAGGTCCTTGAGCGGTGCATCAGGCGTTCGAGACGGACTGGCACGGCGGCGCCATTGAACCCCCTCCGCGGCTCGGCTAGCTTACAAGGCTGCCTCTTCTTCAGTCACGCATCGTCCAAGTTTCGATTCCATGCCGACTTACGAGTTCCGCTGCCCCGACGGCACGATCATCGAACGGATCTTCAAGATCTCTGAAGTGCCGGACGAGATTCCGTCGCCCAATGGCGACGGTATGGCGACCCGCATGATCTCCGGCGGCGCGGCGCTGTTGTTCAAAGGCTCCGGCTTCTACATCACCGATTACGGAAAAGACGGCAAGAAGGATCAGCGTGCCGCATCCGGCAGCGGTGGCACGTCGTCCGGATCCGACAGCAGCAGCTCGTCCGGAAGCGGCGACAGCAAGCCGTCTACCCCCAGCGCTCCGACGCCCAAGAGCGACTGAGCGCGCGTGTCATTCGACAACCACACCTCGTGAACCAGGCAGAGTCACTTCGCGCCGAAGTGGCGCGCGCTGCGCGCGCCCTTGGTGCGCCCGACGATATCGCGCCCGTCCTGGAACGTCCGCGCGATATCTCGCACGGCGACTGGGCAACCAATGTCGCGCTCACGCTCGCCAAATCACTGGGCGTCAAGCCGCGTGATCTTGCCGCGTCACTCATCGGCGCGATGGATCTTGCAAGCGTCGGCGTCTCGAGCGCGGAGATTGCCGGGCCAGGCTTCGTCAATTTCCGCCTGGATGCCGGATTCCTGGCGCGCGGACTGCTGCCCATGCTTGCCGCGCCGGAACGCTGGGGACGGCACGATATCGGCCACAACGAGCGCGTCGTGGTGGAATTCGTGTCGGCCAATCCGACCGGCCCGCTGCACGTCGGCCACGGCCGTCAGGCGGCGCTCGGCGACGCCATCAGCACGCTGCTCGAATGGACCGGGTGGACCGTCGATCGCGAGTTCTACTACAACGACGCCGGTGCACAGATCGCGAATCTCGCCAAGAGCACGCAGGCGCGCATTCAGGAACTGGGCGGCGCGCCGTTGGCGATTCCCGAGGGTGGGTATCACGGCGAGTACATTCGCGAGATCGCGCAGGCCTACGTCAAGCAGTACCCCAGCGATAGCGCGGGCAACGATCTGGACGCCATTCGCGCGTTTGCCGTCGCCGCGCTGCGCCATGAGCAGGACCTCGATTTGCAGGCGTTCGGCGTCAAGTTCGATACGTATTACCTCGAGAGCTCGCTCTACACCGACGGACGGGTCGACAAAACGGTCGAGGCGCTGCGGGCGTCCGGACACACCTACGAAGAGGAGGGGGCGCTGTTCCTGCGCACCACCGACTTCGGCGATGACAAAGACCGCGTGATGAAGAAGAGCGCGGCCAAAGGCGGCGACTACACCTACTTCGTGCCCGATGTCGCCTATCACGTGACCAAGTGGGAACGCGGATACCGGCGCGCCATCAACGTGCAGGGGGCGGATCACCACAGCACAACCACGCGCGTGCGCGCCGGGCTGCAGGCACTCGGCATGGGGATTCCCGCCGGCTATCCGGACTACGTGCTGCACCAGATGGTGACCGTGATGAAGGGCGGGGAAGAGATGAAGATCTCCAAACGCGCCGGCTCGTACGTCACCGTGCGCGATCTGATCGACGAAGTGGGCCGCGACGCGGTGCGCTATTTCTACCTCATGCGTCGCGGCGATTCGCAGCTCGTGTTCGACATCGATCTGGCGCGCAGTCAGTCCGAGGAAAACCCCGTCTACTACGTGCAGATGGCGCATGCACGCATGTGCGGCATCTTCCGCGTTGGCGAAATCGATGCCGCGACGGTGAGCGTGGACGGCGTCGATCTGGGCGTGTTGGCCGAACCCGCCGAACAGGAACTGATCAAGCAGCTGCTCGATTTTCCGACAATCGTGCGCAGTGCGGCCGAGTCGCTCGAACCGCATCGCATCGCCGGCTGGCTGCTGGAAACGGCCCGCACCGCGCACACCTGGTATCACAAGCATCATGTCCTCGGCGAGCCCGAGGCGATCACGCGTGCCCGGTTGGTACTGGCACGCGCCACGCAGCTCGGCTTGTCCGCCGGATTGCGCATTCTTGGACTTTCTGCGCCGGAGCGCATGTGAGCGTGAATTCCGCGAACCCCGTCCTTGTGGTGGGGTCGGTCGCCCTTGATTCCGTCGAGACCCCGTTCGGCCGCGCAGATGACGTGCTCGGCGGCTCAGGGACGTTCTTTTCGTCGTCGGCGTCGCATTTCGCGCCGGTGCAGCTCGTCGGCGTGGTTGGGGATGATTATCCCGTGGAGAAGCTGGCACCACTCGCCGCGCGCGGCGTCGATCTCGCCGGACTGGAGCAGACAACCGGCTCCAGCTTTCGCTGGCGCGGACGTTATCGCCACGATCTGAACTCGGCCGAAACGCTCGAAACGCACTTGGGGGTGTTCTCCAACTTCCGGCCCAAGATTCCCGCGCAGTTCAAGAATGCGCCGTTCGTGTTTCTGGCCAACATCGATCCCCGACTGCAACTGCAGGTGCTCGACCAGGTGGAGAAGCCACGACTCGTGGCATGCGATACCATGAACTTCTGGATTGAATCGCGTCGTCCAGAGCTCATCGAACTGCTCGGGCGCGTCGATCTGATCACGCTCAACGACGGCGAGGCGCGCCAGCTCACCGAGCAGACCAATCTTGTGCACGCGGCGCGCTGGATTCTCGATCGCGGCCCCCGTCATGTGCTGATCAAGAAGGGCGAACACGGCGCATTCATGTTCACGCGCGACAGTGTCTTCTTTGCGCCGGCCTATCCGCTCGAGTCGGTCTTTGATCCCACCGGAGCCGGCGATTCATTCGCCGGCGGCTTCATCGGATATCTCGCGGCCACCGGCGACCTGAGCGACCGCTCCATGCGCCGCGCCGTCGTCGTCGGATCCGCGATGGGATCGTTTGCCGTGGAGAAGTTCTCGAACGCCCGTCTGTTGGAGATCACGCGCGCGGACATCGATGCACGCGTGCAGGAGTTCCGGCAGCTGGTGGCCTTCGACGCGGATCTCGAGGCATGACCTCGGACGGCGGGGTGCCGATGGACTATCGCTCGGCCGGCGTCGATATCGATGCGGCTGATGATGCCAAGCATCGACTCGCGCGATTGGTCGAATCCACCATGACCTCCGGCGCGCGTGGCGTGTTCGGCGGATTTGGCGGCATGTTCCGTGTGCCTCCCGGCTATCAGTCACCGCTGCTCGTGTCGAGTGCCGACGGCGTCGGCACCAAGATCAAACTCGCGATCGAAAGCGGACGCCACGACACCATCGGGCACTGTCTGGTCAATCACTGCACGAACGACATTCTCGTGCAGGGAGCCGTGCCGCTGTTCTTCCTCGACTATGTCGCGTTCGGCAAGCTCGAGCCGCCTGTGGTCGAGGCTGTGGTCGCGGGCGTTGCCGCGGGATGTGTGGAAAACGGCTGCGCGCTCATCGGTGGCGAAACGGCAGAGATGCCGGGCGTCTACACACCGCCCGACTACGATCTGGCAGGATTCATCGTCGGCATCGTCGAAGAAGAGGATGTGCTGGGCAGCGCGCGCGTGCAGGCAGACGACGTGCTCATCGCGCTGGCCAGCGATGGCTTGCACACCAACGGCTATTCGCTCGCACGTCGTATCATTTCCGAACGCCTGCAACTCGGTCCACACGATCGGTTCCCCGACGCGGGGGGCGCGACCGTCGCGGATATCATGCTGAAGGTGCATCGCTCGTACTTGCGATGCCTCAAGCCGGTGCTCGGTTATATCCACGCCATGGCACACATCACCGGCGGCGGCTTGCCCGGCAATCTCAATCGGGCGTTGCCGGATACGCTCGACGCCGATGTGATCACCGACACATGGACCATCCCTTCGTGGTTTCGGGTACTCGAAGAGGCCGGCGCAGTGCCGCGCCTCGAGATGTACCGGGCCTTCAACATGGGAGTGGGCATGGTTGCGATTACCTCCGCCAACAACGCACGGCTCGTGCATCAGCAGGCGGCCGCGTACGGCATCGCCTCGTGGGAGTTGGGGCGACTGGTACCAGGAAGCGGCAAGGTGCGCTTTGACGGAGTGGTCGCGTGACGCGCCGCGTGGGCGTCGGCGTCTGCATCGGCGTCTGCCTGGCGCTGAGCGCCGTTGTCACTCCGCTGTCGATGCAGGCGCAGGGCGGGCCGGATTGCGCCATCACACCGCGCGTCGCGGGCAATCCGGACGACGTCTGCCGGAAAGCGGCTGATATCTTTGCGTTTGTCGTGCCGCAAGTCGGGGTCGCGCTGGCCGGCGGGAACAGCATCCTCGGTGAGGGCGGTACGTTGGGCGGTTGGGGCAAGCGCAGCCTCACGGTGCGTTTCACCGCCGTGGACGGCCGCGTCCCGACTCGCAATGTCCCAGTCACCCTCGGACGCGCCAACGCCGTCAGCGATGACTTCGGCGCCAAGCGCACCGCGGTGCCGATGCCATCGCTCGATCTCGCCCTCGGGCTCTGGGCCGGCATCCCGATGGGGCTCACCAATGTCGGAGGCGTCGACGCGTTGTTGGGCGTCAACGCGGTGCCGTCGCTCACCTCCAACGACTTCGAGTTGAATCCGCAGACGCGTGCCTACGCGTTTTCGTATGGCGTGCGCATTGGTGCGCTGCAGGAGTCATCACTCGTGCCCGGTGTCAGTGTGAGCTGGCTGCGTCGCCGGATTCCGACACTCGACGCGTCGTATACGCCGGCCAACGACACGTTGCTGGTCAGTGACGCATCGCTGAGCTCGACCGCCATGCGATTGGTGGCCAGCAAACGCTTCACGTTTGTCGGCGTCGCCGCGGGAATCGGTCGCGACAAAATCGAAGGCGAAACCGTGCTGCGTGCGGTCGTCAACGAAACACTGGTCGGCATTCCAGCACGCACGGACGTGTCGTTTCCCACGCTTCGTGAATCGGTGTCGCGCAATACGGCATTCATCAACGGCACGCTCGGGCTGGGTGTGGTGCGCTTTGTGCTCGAATACGGCCGCTCCAGTGCCGGCAGCACCCGTCAGACCCTGAACACGTTTGGTGATCGTCGTGCCAACGAGGCCTACACGTACGGGTCGTTCGGTCTCACGGTTCGTTTCTGAGGTGATGGACGGGGCATGACCGGCGACGATGGGCGCTTCATGCTCCGGGCCCTCGAGCTCGCGCGGCGCGGCCATGGACAGGTCGCGCCCAATCCGCTGGTCGGTGCCGTCGTGGTGCGTGACGGCGTGGTGGTGGGTGAAGGGTGGCACGCCCAGTACGGACTGGAGCATGCCGAAGTCATGGCACTGCGCGCCGCCGGCCCATTGGCGCAGGGGAGCACGGTCTATGTGACCCTGGAGCCGTGCAATCACCACGGGAAAACGCCGCCCTGCGCGGAGGCGTTGTTGTCGGCGGGCGTCTCGCGCGTGGTGTACGCGGTGGCCGATCCAAATCCCGTCGCGGCGGGTGGGGCCGCGCGATTGGCGGCCAGCGGCGTGCGCATCACGGAAGGCGTCGGCGCCGCCAACGCGCGCGAAGAGAATGCGCCGTTTTTGTTTGCCGCGACCCGGACCGACCGTCCCTTTGTCTCTCTCAAACTCGCGGTGTCGGTCGATGGGGCGTTGGTCGACGCCAGTCGGGCTCGGGGCTGGTTGACGGGCCCTGAGGCGCGCCGCGAAGTCCATCGCCTTCGGGCACAGGCTGACGCCATCGCGGTGGGCATTGGCACCGCGATCGCGGACGACCCGGCGCTCACCGTGCGAGAGGTGCCGCCGCCACGCGTGCCGCCCCGCCGCGTGGTCTTTGACCGACACGCCCGTTTGCCGCTCACCTCCGCACTGGCACAGACCGCGCATCGCGTGCCGGTCACCGTGGTCACCGACGGGTCCAACCGCGCGGGCGAGGCGATCCTGGCCGATGCCGGCGTCAGCGTCATGCGGTCGCCCTCGCTGGATGAGGCGTTGCGGCAGCTGCGGGCCGAGGGCGTTCGCCACCTGCTGGTCGAAGGCGGCGCCACGCTCGGATCAGCCTTTCTGGCCGCCGGTTTGCTCGACCGGCTGATTATCTTTCAGGCTCCGGTCATTTTGGGAGCGGGCGCGCTCCCGGCTTTCGCGGCGTTGCCGTCGAGGGCGGCAGTCTCGGCACCGCGCATGCGCATTGTGGCGCGTCGCGAGTTGGGGGCTGACCTGATGACCACCTACGCTGTTTCCGGAGACTGACGACAGGATGTTCACGGGCCTCGTGGACGACGTGGGGATCATCACCCATGTCGATGACACGCCGGCCGGACGCGAGTTGCGCGTCCGGTGCCGCTATCGTGATCTCGCCGACGGCGAGAGCATCGCCCTCAACGGCGCCTGTCTGACGGTCCGTGAGCACGGCGCCGACGCGGCGTCCACCGAGCATGGGTGGTTCACCGTGGCGGCCGTCAGCACTACCCTTGGCCGCACGACGATCGGCCAGTGGGCTGCCGGAGACCGCGTGAATCTTGAACGCGCCATGCGTCTGGGTGATCGTCTCGGCGGCCATTTGGTGTTGGGGCACGTGGACGATCTGGGCATGGTGCGGAGCACGCGACTCGATGGGGACGCGTGGCTGATCGATCTCACGCTGCCGGATGGCCTGCTGCCGCTCATGGTGGCACATGGCTCTGTCACGGTCGATGGCGTCAGCCTGACGGTGAATGCCCTGCTGGACGACGGCATTCAGCTGTCGATCATCGAATACACCCGACGTCACACGACGCTCGGTGATCTTGTCGCTGGCCATCGCGTGCATGTCGAAGCCGACGTGCTCGCCAAACATGTGGAACGCCTGCTGGAACCCCAGCGGGCGCGACTTGCAGTGGAGCAACACGCGTGACTGACGAAGGCACAGTGGCATCTGAGATGGTCTTTGGAACGGTCGAGCAGGCACTCGCCGATATCGCCGACGGGAAGTTCGTGGTGGTGGCGGACGATGAAGACCGTGAAAACGAAGGTGATCTGGTCTGCGCCGCCGAGCGCGTCACCACGGACATGATCAATTTCATGCTGGACGCCAAAGGCATGATCTGTCTGGCCGTCACGAACGCATGGGCCGACCATCTTGGTCTGCAACCGCAGGTCGAGGAAAACACCGAATCGATGTCCACGGCGTTCACCGTGAGCATCGACGCGGCCGCGCGATATGGCGTCAGCACCGGAATCAGTGCCAGCGATCGGGCGACGACTATTCGGGTGGCTGTCGACCCCGCCTCCACCAAAGGTGATCTCCGGATGCCCGGGCACATTCACCCGCTGCGTGCGCGCGATGGTGGGGTGCTGCAACGCGTCGGACACACCGAAGCGGCCGTGGACCTCGCGCGGCTCGCCGGGCTGCGCGCCGCAGGCGTGATCTGCGAGATCCTCAACAAGGACGGCACGACGGCCCGTCGCCCGCAGCTTGAAGTGTTTGCCAAGCAGCACGGTTTGACGTTCATCACGATCGCGCAGCTCGTGGCCTATCGTCTGAGAACCGACCGACTCGTGCATCGCGCGGCGGATGCGCGCCTGCCCACCGCGTTTGGCGAATGGCGCATCGTCGGATATCGCAACGACGTGGACACGCGTGAACATCTCGCGCTCGTGCACGGCGATGTACAAGGCGCCGAAGGGGTGCTGGTGCGCATGCACTCCAAGTGCCTGACCGGCGACGTGTTCCACTCGC
>Ga0154020_10009245_pt1 | contig 11352 bp, 11 predicted proteins | sample Klosneuvirus_201_FD_109709 | JGI IMG/M metagenome (GOLD analysis project Ga0154020, IMG submission 109709) | Active sludge microbial communities from wastewater, Klosterneuburg, Austria - Klosneuvirus_20160825_MG | ecosystem: Engineered > WWTP > Aerobic digester > Activated sludge | place... | reverse complement strand
TGTAATAAGGACCAACCTCTTCTTTTCTATTTTCTGCTTGTTGTTGCAGAGCATCAAGAATGTTTTGGTTTTTCTTATTTACGTTATCATTGGCTTTGTTAAAACTTACCTCCATCAAGTGAAATGCTTTTAGGATTTCTTTTGACACATTCAAAGCAAGAAGTGCAGTCAACACGAGGTACATCATGTTGATCATCTTCTGCCTTGGCGATACTTTTCCACCTGCCATGTTATCTTTCTATTTAATTTATTAAGTTACTTTTTATAAAAATTTAATTAAGGTCTCATAGCACTCAACATGCCACCATATACTTTATTCAAAGCTGAAATATTACCTTGAAGATCAGTAAATGTTTGTCCCACGCCTGTAATTTGACCGGAAACATTTTTAATTGATTCGGTTGTATCGGCTAATGAATTTAATGCATCAACGGCACGAGTATAAGTAGTGCTCATAGTGCTCATGCTTGCAGAAGCTTTTTGTACGTTATCGGCATATTCTTTAGTTGCAAGTGTAGCATTTGACAAATCAGCCATGTTGCTAACATTTGAACTAAGAGATTTTAAACCGGCTCCAAGACTTTCTACTAATTCCGGACCAATTTTAGCTTCAGATAACATTTTATCTAATTGTTGTGCTACCGGGTCACCAGCTTTTTTAGTAGGTTTTGGTCCACTATCCATACCTGCTAATTCAGGATAAACTAATGTCCAATCTAATTCTTGGTGAACTGGTTCAAATGCCGAGATAGCAAAAATAATTGCTTCTGTGGTCATACCCGCGATAAGAAATTCATCTGCGAATGGCCAGTGCATAATTTTAAATAATGCACCGATAATTACGATGGAAGCTCCTAATCCATAAGCCATGGATACGAATTTCTTAAATCCTTTGCTTTCAAATACACTTTTGCTCATTTTTTTTAGTTTTAGTTTTGTTTTGTTTATGTTAAATTATTAAATCTTACGAACCAGAAGGGTTTAAAATTCGGGTTATATATTATCTTTTATCCAATGCTGAACGTCCAATATAAGTTTGAACACATCTGAAACCTATATAGGATTTACAAGTATCCTGATATTCATATGTTCTGCTTCCGTTTTGAATGAAATATGCGATATCTTTCCAAGAACCACCTCTGATAACTTTGCGTTTCATAGTAATCGACTCATCTTCACGAGCGTCATATTGGTAATCAGGATTTAGGTCATGTGAAAACTGATGTGTAGATTCTGAATAAGCGTTGTTTGTCCATTCAGCTACGTTACCGGCCATATTATATAGACCGTAATCGTTTGGAAAATAAGCATCTGATCTTACCGGATACATTCCACCATCACCCATATAATCACCTCTGTTTGGTTTGAAATTAGCCAAGAAACAACCTTTACTATTTCTTGTATAAGGACCACCCCAAGGATACATATTGTTATCACGACCACCACGCGCTGCGTATTCCCATTCAAATTCAGTTGGAAGACGGAACTCCTCTGTTATTGGCTCACCTTGATCTTCCCAATAGCGGTTTAACCATTCAGTTCTCCATTTACAAAAGGCTTTTGCTTGTTTCCAATTAACACCTACAACCGGATAATCATCATATTTTGGATGCCAGAAATATTGACGGGTCATTGGTTCATTGTAACTGTATGCGAAATCACGAATCCAGCATAGAGTATCCGGATAAATTGGTGTAGCGGTTGATTTAACAAAACGTTTACGGTGATCTTGTCCGGGTACTTTTTGAGTACTGGCTGCTTCACGGTAATCTATCCACTGATAAGTAAATATTAATTTATCTGTATCCAATTGTTTTTTATGGCGAAATCTCTCAGCAGGTGTATAGTACATCTGATCAAGGTCTTCACTTTTAAAATCTACTTTCTTTTTATAGTCAAGTATAGTGTAGTTATCCCCGGCGTTTTCAACCTCGATGGTTTGTTCTGTAATTGTACGTGCCAAAGAGTCAATTACATAATATACAAATTGACGATACTCATTATTGGTTATCTCTGTTTCGTCAACCCACATAGCATGTATAGAAACTTGCTTGTTTGGAGCTATGTACGAACGGAAAATATCCTGATCACTTTGACCGGTATGAAAAGTACCTGTAGGCACATAAACGGTACCGTATGGCTGAGGGTGAAACCATGGTTTACGACCCGGTACACCGGTCAATTCGCCTTGGTCTCTGTTCAAACCGCAACTGCCCAGGGTTATCACCCCAACGACTGCTAATATCCTTATCACTCTGTTCATATCTTTAGTTTGATATTATTTTTGATTTTGCAATTATACTTAATTTGAGTCTAAAAACAAGCTGTTTATATAAATTCTAATTATAAACGCCTTCTCAATTGTTATTATTGTGTAAATTTTAAAAATTATTAATATGCTCCTCTTCCCATAAATCGAGGTGTAAGTCTGAATAACTTAGGCTCAGGATCAGGGAAACGTATTGGAATACAATATTTTACAAAAACTTCATGCGTTCCATCACTTACTTGTCTTATTTTGGAAAGAGTAATATCATATGAGTATCCAACTTGAAGTTGACCTCTTTCATAACCTACCAACAATGATACTGCGTCTGCGGCTGTACGATAACCCAAGCCAAAACGAATAGTATTTGAATACAATGCTGTTACACTCGCATCCAACTGAAGTTTAGGATTATATTTTAATAAAAGGGCCGGCTCAAGCTTCCAGTTCGGATTGGCCATTTTGTAATCACCACCGGCATTAATATGCAAATATCTTTTAAAATCCATATCTACTTTGCCTGTTTGTTGATTGGCCATGGTTACTTCAAATTCATACTTTGCAGCATTTAGGTGATTATAAGAAGCTCCTAAATAAAACTCATCAAGAAAATTAAATAGAGTTTTTCTAAAGTAATAAACACCTGCGCCTAAATCGAGTTTGTTATCATTTGCACTGGATGTAGGAATATGCGGATCATTAGGATCTAGTGGTTTGAAATTAGGATTATCATAACCAAATGATGTACTACCAACCTCAACACCAACTGCCAAATATCCAAATTTACCTTGAATTGGTATTCTATAATTTACTGCCCCTTTAAAGGTTGTAGTTTTCATAAAACCAATCTGATCATCTATAAAACTCATGCCAACACCTACCTTATGTCTACCTTTTTTGTCAACATTCAATAAAGTGTTGATATTAAAATTATAAGTTTCAGGTGCCTGATTGGTGGGTGCCTTTGCCGAAAGATCGCCATCGGTTCCTACTCGTAAAGTCTGATCACTGTACCCTCTGTACTGGTAATGCGTTATACCCGTCAAACAGATAAAATTTTCTTTGACACCTGCTGCAGCCGGATTATAGGCTTGTTGAATAAACCTAAAATGAGTGAAATAGGGATCATGCTGAGCCTTTGAAATGTAGGAGGCTAGTATTAGCCCGCTTAGCATCGTTAATCTGGAAAAGTAGCTTTTAATCATATTGAGTAAGATTTACAAATGTGAGATTTCTATTTTTACTATGCAAGTTTTTTATTTTGATTTTATTAATAGTTTCATAACAAACCAATAAATAACATAAAACAAACTATTTAGTAAATTAAACCACTCATAACAAACGTATTAGTATGAGTATTATTATTTGATACGCAATATAAATTTTACATTCAATCTTCTACCAGTTAAATAATTTGGCACACCATAGGTCCTGTTACTGGCATCTTTAACCCAAATATACGACACAGTATTGTTAAATTCAAGCAGATTAAACACCTCAATTCCCGCCCACAAACTCTCTATACGGCTGTATTTTTTAGAAACACCGGCTTGACCTCCTATAATCTCCTTTGAAAAACCAATATCTACGCGTCTATAAGGTGGTATTGTATTTGGCGTTTTAGAATATCTGTTATTTCCATTAAAGTAATAAGGCACTCTGCCACCATAAACCAAACCTAAATGCATTTTAAAAGTGCGATTCATTTTTAGTTCATCTGCAAATAGAATTGAAAAATTGACACGCTGGTCTGTTGGACGCCTGATAAAGCCCGATTCCACAATTTCTCCTCCCAGATTGGTATAGGTTATGTTTTCTCTGGTTTGTAAAAGTGAAAAGCTAAGCCACGATTCCAAACCCTTAATAAATTCACCATTTACTCTGGTGTCGAAACCTGTGGCATAGCCTTTTGAGCTATTTTCAGCATAATAACGAATTCGAACATTATCAATATAATATGGGATTAAATTATCCAAATGTTTGTAATACAGTTCATTTACCAGTTTAAATGGTCGGCCCCAAGCTCTAAAGTTTAAATCTGATCCAACTAAAAAGTGAATACTGCGCTGAGCTTTAATATTATCGTTTAATGTGCCATCCAACTTTCTAAACTCTCTGTAAAAAGGGGGCTGATAATACACACCGCTTGCAAACTTAAAAACCAAATCTCTTCGTTTTAGTGAATCATATTCTCTTATATCCTTAGAATTTTTGAGCAGTGTATCGTTAAAACGTTTATTGGGTTCTATAGAAAGTGATAACCTTGGACTTAGCATATTTTGTTGATTAAACGACCAAAATTGATTTCTCAGACCTGCATTAAGTCTGAGATTTGTGTATTGGTTTAACAAAACACTATTTTGAACATAACCACTCACTCTGAATGAATTGAGCACATTATCTGCTTTAATTCTTCCATCCAAAACAAGTTCTTTACCATTTTGTTGGCCTAAAGCAATGTTATGACCGGCAGAATCATTGTATTGCCATTCATTTAACATATCATGAATAGATTCATTTTGATACTTGAGTCCATAGAACCATGTTGATTTATCCAGTTTTTTTGAACCGACTATAGAAGAGCTAAAAACCTTTGCTTCCAAATCGTTTCGGGCATTTTGAATAAAATAGCCATAACCTAGACTTCTTTTTTCTTTGCCTAAATTATCAGAACCCAAGTTATTGTCTAATTCAAATAATCCATAAGCTCCCTCTGTAGTAAAATGTTCTTTTTCACTCGTTATAAAATATGAATTTATCCATTTTATTGAGGTATTTTGGTCTGGAGTGTAATGAAAAGTCAAGCCATTTAAAGCAACCAAATATTTCATTTCCTCCAAACCTGCCATAGCAATATTTAGTCTTAGTGCAGAACTAACGGTTCCAAAAGATGTTTGCCTGCTAGATGGTACTAATGAAAATCGATTGTAGGCAATATTGGATAACCATGCGATACTCAATGCAGATGTGATACGATATCTTAATACTGATTGAAAATCAACATTAAGTGGGCTATAATCGCCACTTACATCAAGGGTATTAAATACAATTTTATTGCTTCGGTAACGGGCTCCCACCATAAAACTGAAGCGTTTGTTTTTTGATTGGTTACCTATATAAATGTTTGAACCCAATAAACTTGCCATTACACTTGATTCAAAAGCTCTTGGTATTTTATAATTGATATCCAAAACACTGCTCATTTTATCACCATATCTAGCTTCAAAACCTCCGCTCGAAAAACTAAGTCGATCTACCATATCGGGGTTAATTATACTTAAACCTTCTTGTTGTCCGGCTCTTACAAGAAATGGACGATAAACCTCAATATCATTTATATAAACTAAATTTTCATCATAATTCCCGCCTCTCACATTATAACCTGAGCTAAGTTCATTGCCTCCTGTTGCTCCTAAAAATTTGAGAAACGATTCAATGGAACCTGTAATGGAGGGAAAGCGTTCAAGTTTTTTAGCTTCCAAAATTACAGTACTAATTTTTTCTCTATCCTTTTCACCGTATTTAACAAAGCCCTGCAAATCAAAACTGACATTTAAAATAATGTTTAGATCCTTATTTTCACCCGGCTTAAGTGGACCAATTTTTCGACTTATCCGCTTTTGAGCGAAACTGAAATATATTGTAAATGATTTATCGGATGGAATATTAAGTTTATAATACCCGTTATCTTTTGAAATTGTATAATGCAATTGATCGGATGTAAAAACTGAAACATCCGGCAACCTGTTTCCTGTAGAATCTGTAATTACTCCTGAAACAAAAGATTGGCTATATGCGGCAGCCCCATTGAGAAGAAGAAATAAACCAAGTATTAATTTTGCCGCTTTGATAGTTTATGTTTTTTAATTGATATCTGATTGTTGCAAAGGAAAGAGATAAAACGCTTTCAAAATTCAATTATTGCCTAAAATGTTGTTTGTTAAAAGTAAAATTAAAGCAAATTAAATTGTTTTTAATTGTCGGATTGTATCGGAAGGGTTAGATGAAGCGAATACGGTATTTCCGGCTACCAATACGTTAGCGCCTGCTTGAAGCAACTGTCTGTAATTATCTAATGTAACTCCACCATCTATTTCTATCATTAAATCCTTACCTACATTTTTTGCCATAACACTAAGTTCTTTTACCTTGTTAAACGTGTTTGCAATAAACTTTTGACCACCAAAACCCGGATTCACACTCATTACACATACCAAATCAATGTCAAGAATTAGATCATGAAGCAGTGAAACAGAAGTGTGAGGATTTAGAGCAACACCTGCAAGCATTCCACTCTCTTTGATTGCGCCTAATGTGCGGTGAAGATGCGGACATGCTTCATAATGCACTGTAAGTATATCTGCTCCCGCTTTTTTGAAGTCGGAAATATATCTTTCGGGTTGAACAATCATTAAATGAACATCCAACGGCTTTGTTGCATGACGTTTAATGGCTGAAATAACGGGCAGACCAAGAGAAATATTTGGCACAAAAACACCGTCCATTACATCCACATGAAACCAATCAGCATCACTTTGATTTATCATTTCAACATCGCGTTGTAGATTAGCAAAATCAGCAGAAAGTATAGAAGGCGCTATTTTATAAGGTATCATTTAATAAGAATTTCTTTAACTATTTCTTTTTTAAAAAAGGTATTGATCTTTTGAAGAATTATGCTTCGGTGAAATGTAAGTTCATTCTTTAGTGGAGCCGATTCAACAAATATCCAAAGTGTATTTCCTTTTAATTGAAGCTTGGTGGTGTTTTTTGCAATTACAAGTCCAACAATCTCAGACCAGTTATTTACAATTTTTAGCTCATCCATTTTCCCGCCCAATTTATATGCATCAAGTAAATCACTGATTACTTGCTTGATAGGTTTTTCATCGGGATACATCATTGTAGTTTCAAACCAACATGATTTTTTTAACTTTTACTAATTAATGTTAGAAAATTGCAATAGTTGTTTATCTGACATAACTATTACCATCAAAACTAATTGGAATATTAGTTTTGTTCTTATGAAAATGACTAACCTAAAAATTATTGTAGTGTTCACTTTATTCATATTGGCATTTAATTCTTGTAAAAAAGATCCAAATGTAAATCCTGATTATTTTGCTTTTGGAGATGCACATGGTCATTGTATAAGTAATTGTGCAAGGTTTTTTAAAATAAGTAATAATGCAATTTTTCCTGATGATATGGAAAGACTTCAAGGCAGTTTGAAATTTCAAACCAAACCATTGGATAACTCCAAATATGAAATGGCAAAAGTATTGGAAGAACACTTTCCTGACTTTTTGCAAAAAAATGCTAATCAAACCTTTGGGTGTCCTGATTGCGCTGATCAAGGCGGTTATCATATAGAAATAAGACAAAACAATGTTACTCGTTTTTGGCATATAGACACTAATGTAAATGAGCAACCTGCAGAAATTCGCAGCTATATTCAAGAACTGCAATCGGTAATTAGTTCCTTAACTCAATAAACAAGGGATTTTAAATTTCAAGCAGATTAACATTTACTTTTTTATCAAAATAAATTTTAATCCTTTCGGAACTTGTGTCGGTTATAATTACCTGCCCCATAGAAGTATCCGAAATTATTTCAACTAACTTTTTCATTCTTCCATTATCCATTTTTTCAAAAATGTCATCCAACAAAAGCAAAGGTTTAACCCCGCGTTTGGTATGGATATAATCATACATTGCCAATTTGAGTGCCAATAAACAAGATTTTATTTGACCTTGTGAACCTGTTTTTTTTAACAGCATACCGTTTAATTCAAAAGTCCAATCGTCGCGATGTATTCCAAACAGGGTTCTTCCAAGAATTCGGTCTTTAGGCAAATTTTGAGTCAAACCACTTTTCATATCTTGATGTAATAATTTGCTTTCGTAGGTAAATGTTGGATTTTCTTTTCCTTCGGTAATATCCAGATAGGTTTTATGAAAAAAAACTTCAAATTCTTTCAATGCTTTTTTTCTGGCATCAAAAATAAATGTACCATGTAAAACCAGTTTATTGTCATAAAACTCTAACAGGTCGATATCGAAGTGCTCATTCTCTAAAAACAACTTTAGTTGCCTATTTCTCACTTCCAAAACCTTGTTATATTCTACAAGATGATTAAGGTATTCAGCATCTACAACGGAGAGCATATAGTCAAAAAACCTGCGTCGTTGTTCACTTTCACCGTTAATAATTTCTACATCATCCGGGGTAACTGTTACACAAGGAAACTGACCAAAGTAATTGGTTCGTTTTACTACAGGAACATCGTTTACTTTAATACTTTTTCTTTTGCCGGTTTGAAAAGAAACCATTAATGAAATATCAGACTCGGCTTGAAGTAATCCTTTCAAAATAAAATAAGATTCATTTTGCTTAACACACAATAAATCTGACGTTTGAAAGTAGGATCTACCATTTAATAAAAAGTAAACAGCATCCAAAATATTGGTTTTACCTACACCATTTTTACCTGTTATGCAATTAACACCTTGTAAAAACGGGATATTTGCCTCCTGATGGCTTTTAAATTGAGATATATAAATGTTTTTTAAAAACAATGGACAAATTTTAGTTAAAAGTATATTTTTGCGGCTTGCTTAAAATAATAGATGGCAAAATTAACCTTTAGTAAAGAAACCTACTTTAAATGGTTTGAAGAAATGATCCTCATGCGAAAGTTTGAGGAAAAAAGTGCGCAACTTTATGGTCAACAAAAGATTCGCGGCTTTTGTCATCTTTATATTGGACAAGAAGCGGTGGTGGCCGGAACAATGAGTGCCATTACTAAAGAAGACAATATAATTACGGCTTATCGCGATCATGCACATGCCTTAGCTTGCGGCATTACTCCCAATCAAGTAATGGCGGAATTATACGGTAAAAAAACAGGCTGTAGCGGTGGAAAAGGTGGCAGCATGCATATGTTTAGCAAAGAGCACCGTTTTTTTGGTGGTCATGGTATTGTAGGAGGACAAATTCCATTAGGAGCCGGAATAGCGATGGCGGAGCAATACAATGGAACCAAAAACTTATGTGTATGTTATTTTGGAGATGGAGCGGTGCGCCAAGGCGCTTTGCATGAAACCTTTAATATGGCTATGTTATGGAAACTTCCCGTAATATTTGTTTGTGAAAATAACGATTATGCCATGGGAACATCGGTGGAAAGAACTACCAATGTTATGGATATTTATAAAGTTGGTTTAGGTTACGATATGCCTTCTTTTCAAGTTGATGGAATGCAATGTGAAACAGTGCACGCTGCAATAGCTGAGGCTGCTGAAAGAGCTAGATCCGGCAACGGTCCAACTTTTTTGGAAATAAAAACATACCGATACCGCGGTCACAGCATGAGTGATCCTGCTAAATACAGAACCAAGGAAGAAGTAGAAGCTTATAAACTTCAAGATCCAATTGAAAGGGTGAGAAAAACCATTATAACCAAAAAATGGGCAAGTGCAGAAGATTTAGAAAAAATTGAAGAAAAAACCGAACAATTAGTAATGGAATCAGTAGAATTTGCTGAAAATTCCGAATATCCGGATGCCGGAGCTTTATATACAGACATTTACCAAGAAGAATACCCATTTATTATAGAATAACATGACAACTGAAAATAAAAAATCAAACTGGCAAGAAACATTTAAAATCAATCAGATAGCTGACTGGTATGGCAACAATCGCCGTAATGCCAATGTGGTACTTGTAGGCTTAATTGCATTAGTTGCAGGCTTTATCTACTACCAAAAATCGTATAAACCCGATCTTGAAAAAGAAGCTGCAGGTGAGCTTTTTATGGCAGAAAAGTATTTTGGATTAGATTCAATGAATCAGGTTTTAAAAGGGGATGGAAAATTTCCTTCTGCAGTGGATGTTGCCGATGAATACGGAAATACAAAGGCCGGAAATCTTGCCAAATTTTATGTTGCAAGAGCATACATGAGTAAAAACGATTTTAAAACTGCTCTAGAATATATTGAAGATTGTAGTTTTGATGATGAGATTATGGCTGCCGTTATTGTAGGACTAAAAGGCGATTGTCAATCTGAGCTAGGTGAAACTGCCAAAGCTGCTGACACATATTGGGAGGCTGCAAATAAAAGAGAAAATCTTTATTCATCCCCTGTTTACCTAATGAAAGCAGGATTGCATTATGAAGAAGTTAAAAATTATGAAGCTGCGGTAAAAGCTTATAAAATGATTAAAGAAAAATACAAAGAATCACAACAAGCTCAGCTTGCTGCAAAGTATATAGCCCGTGCCGAAACGTCCTTAGGCAAATCGCCTGAATAAGTATGTCCTCCTCCGACAAAAACCTATCTGAATTTCACTCTGCTTTACCGGATGGTTCGGGGTTAAAGATAGCAATTGTATGTGCTGAGTGGAATCATGTTATTACCAAATCAATGTTAGATGCTGCCATAGCACTTTTACATAAGGCTGGCGTTAACCCTATAAACATAAAAGTAAAATTTGTCCCGGGTACATTTGAATTACCGCTAGCGGCTCAACAAATGGCCAAACATCTTGAAATTAATGGCGTAATTTGTATTGGATGTGTAATTCAAGGCGAAACCCGTCATTTTGATTTCATTTGCCAAGCGGCGGCTAACGGTATTATGGAAATTGGCTTGAAATTTAATAAACCGGTCATTTTTGGTGTTCTAACTACCAATAATCTTGAACAAGCTGAGGATAGAGCCGGGGGCAAACATGGAAATAAAGGTGAGGAAGCTGCTTACAGTTTACTCAAAATGTTATCCTAGAAAACTAAATTTTAACAGTTTTGGCCATTAATATTAAGTTGGCTGTTTCATTTTTTGAGGGTTATTTTGTTCCAAGATTTAGTAATTTCCATTAGGATAATATTTTCTTTTAAAATTCAACCAATTTCAGGCAACCACAGAACATCAAAATAAGAAAAGGCCTATAATTTATAAGTATAACTACTAAAGATTCTTAGATTTGTGACGTTTTTTTCGCATTAAAAAATCAATTAACCGGCATGCTTTGTATTCATAATACCTCCACAGAACCCTATTTTAATCAAGCAGTAGAAGAATAT
>Ga0154020_10009244_pt1 | contig 11353 bp, 9 predicted proteins | sample Klosneuvirus_201_FD_109709 | JGI IMG/M metagenome (GOLD analysis project Ga0154020, IMG submission 109709) | Active sludge microbial communities from wastewater, Klosterneuburg, Austria - Klosneuvirus_20160825_MG | ecosystem: Engineered > WWTP > Aerobic digester > Activated sludge | place... | reverse complement strand
GGCCAGGGAAACATTAGAACGTTATAAAATTATTACAGGGATTATGAATGATTGTGTTGTAACACCGAACACGCCGATTCAAAAATCCATTTCTTATAAAATTGACAGTCTGCTCACGCACAGGGTATGGGGCTATTTTATTTTCCTCGCGATACTTTTTGTGATTTTTCAGGCAATTTTTTCATGGGCCAGCTATCCTATGGATTTGATTGACTCCAGTTTTCAAATGTTGAGCAGTTTTATCCGGAACAATTTACCGAAAGGACTAATCAATGATTTGATTGTTGGAGGTGTACTTGCTGGATTGAACGGGATCGTTGTCTTCGTCCCGCAGATCGCACTGTTATTTTTCTTCATTGCCATCCTTGAGGACACCGGGTATATGGCCAGGGTTAGTTTTATCATGGATCGTTTGTTACGAAAATTTGGCTTGAACGGCAAATCTTTAATTCCTTTAATCAGTAGTGTTGCCTGTGCAGTTCCGGCCATCATGTCGACTCGTACTATCCAAAATTGGAAAGAACGTCTGATCACAATTATGGTGACACCCTTGATGAGTTGTTCTGCGCGATTGCCTGTGTACACGCTTTTGATTGCGCTCATCATTCCAAAGGATTATGTCTATGGTGTAAACCTACAGGGATTAGTTCTGATGATGCTCTACCTGATCGGATTTGTAGCCGCAGTTGGAGTAGCGTGGGTGATGAAACATTTTATCAAAACCAGGGAAAGAAGTTTTTTTGTCATGGAGTTACCCATGTATCGTGTACCACGTTGGTCATCCATTGGATTACACATTGTCGAGAAGGTTAAGATTTTTCTATTTGATGCTGGAAAAGTGATTATTACAATTTCAATCATTCTGTGGGTACTTTCCTCCTTTGGGCCTTCAGGAACATTTGATAAAATTGAACAAAAATATTCCAGTGTAGAATATACACGGATTTTACCCCAAGAAGAAATCGAAAGAAAAATACAGACTGAAAAACTGGAATCATCCTATGCCGGTTTGCTGGGTCATGTGATAGAACCCATTATCAAACCGTTGGGATTCGACTGGAAAATAGGAATTGCACTCATTACTTCGTTTGCAGCACGAGAAGTTTTTGTGGGTACGATGTCGACAATCTATAGTGTTGGAGACACGAATTCTTCCAAACATACATTGAAAGAAAAAATGCAATCTGAGGTAAATCCAATTACAGGCGGGCCCCGTTATACATTTGCTGTCGGACTTGCGCTCATGTTATTTTATGCCTTTGCCATGCAGTGCATGAGTACAGTTGCTACTGTGTATAGAGAAACAAAAAGGATTCGTTATCCGCTGATTCAGATATTTTACATGAGTGGAATGGCATACCTTGCCAGTTTGATAGCCTATCAAATTTTCAAGCCTTAATATTTTTCTTCCCTACTGCCCCGATTGTTTGCCTGGCATTTAGGATTCTACCCTGTAAAAAACCAAAAAGCTTGTCGGGTTTTTAATTCTGAATATCCATTATATTTACCGCAGAAAAAAAAACTTGTCACGCGAAGCGATATCCTCTGTATTATCAAAATACCTTCCATCAACAACTGTTGATGAATGTACTTCCTGGGTAATCCTTAAAAATATTCATCTTAAAATTACAAAAGGAAGATCCTCTAAATTTGGGGATTATCTTCCATTGGGTCCGGGAAAGGGCCACCGGATTACCATTAATCATGATTTGAACAAGTATGCATTCCTCATTACTTTTGTTCATGAAGTTGCACATTTGCATTGTTTCGAAAAATTCAATCGAAAACATGAGCCTCACGGGAAAGAATGGAAAAGCGAGTTCAGGGTTTTGCTTTCTCAATTCGTTTCCAAAGGAATTTTTCCTGAGGATATTCAGCAGGCCGTTTCGAGGTACCTGCACAATCCTGCAGCATCAAGCTGTTCGGATCAGGACCTTTTCCGGGCATTAAAAAAGTACGATGCACCGCAAGCTCAACCTGTTGTTCATCTTGAAGATCTTCCCGAAAAATCGATTTTCCGAATTCATCAGAACCGAAGTGATTTTACTTTTATAAAAGGGCACCGACGCAGAACACGTTTTCAATGTCTGGAGTTAAGGAGTAAAAGAATCTATTTCGTGAATGCACTGACCGAGGTCATTGTCGTTTCTGAAGAAATACGATAGTTTAAAAGCCATCTTTCTAACCATCATTTTAATAAAATTCATTTGGAAAGGAATCACTTAATGCGGTTCTTCAATAAATCAAATTGCCTATTCCCTGCGGACATTTCGATCCATTCTGAAGGGAAAAAAAGCCCCGGATTTATGGATTTTACAGGCATTTTGAAAACAATTTCCGTACATTTGTCTGAAGCCATTTCCTAAAAACGCTCCATAATATGTCTGAGACGTTAATTGCGAACCGCCATCCATTGAAAGTATCCGAGATGGCGGAGAATCTGATCGGATCTGAAATCATTAAACTTGCAGCAGAAATTCAGGAAAAAATACGAAACGGGGAGCGCATTTTCAACTATACAATTGGCGACTTTGATCCACGTATTTTTCCAATTCCTCAGGAACTGAATGATGAGATTATTACTGCATACCAAAATCATCAAACAAACTACCCGGCAGCAAACGGAATGCCGGAACTTCGGAAAGTTGTTTCGGAATTTCTAAACGATCGTGAAGGACTTTCCTATTCACCGGATGAAATCCTGATTTCCGGTGGAGCCCGTCCACTGATCTATGCTACTTATATCACACTTCTAGACAAAGGAGATACGGTCGTATTCCCGGTTCCTTCCTGGAATAACAACCATTATTGTCATTTGTCTGAAGCCCGTTCTGAATTCATCGAAACGCAGCCGGATAATGATTTCATGCCCACAGCGGAAGAGATTCGTCCGCATTTGAAAAACGCGACACTGTTATCATTGTGTTCCCCGCTCAATCCTACCGGAACAGTTTTCGATAAAGAACAATTGACACAAATTTGTGATCTTGTTCTTGAAGAAAACAGACGTCGCTCTCCTGAACAAAAACCACTTTATCTGATGTATGATCAGATTTATTGGGTGCTGACGTTTGGCAAAACTGAACATTTTAATCCGGTTAGTTTACGACCGGAAATGAGGGAATACACAATCTTCATCGATGGAATATCGAAATCCCTTGCCGCTACCGGAGTTCGGGTTGGCTGGGCATTTGGTCCGCAACGAATCATGGATAAGATGCGCGCAATACTTTCTCATGTAGGAGCCTGGGCACCAAAAGCTGAACAGGTCGCAACAGCAAAATATTTACAAAATAAAACTGCACTGAATATATTCCTCGAAAAATTCAAAGCTGAAATTGACATGCGATTGCATGGATTTTATGATGGATTTATGGAATTAAAAAAAGCAGGTTATAAAGTCCATGCAATTGCACCGCAAGCAGCCATTTACCTGACCATCCAACTTGATCTCAAAGGGATGAAAACCAAAAATGGTGTGGTTCTGGAAACACAAAGAGATGTTACTCAACACATTCTTGATGAAGCAAAACTTGCGGTGGTCCCATTCTCCGCTTTTGGATCTTCCGATGATTCAACATGGTATCGTCTTTCAGTAGGAACATGTAATGCTTCTGAAATTCCTGATGTATTTCTGTCCCTTAAAAAAGTACTGAGTGAATTGAGTTAATTTGTAATTCCATTACTTCATTCCTTTGTACCACTCAAAGCATCAAATCAAATTAAAAAACCATCTCAATCGTTTTTAAAACTCAATCTGTTTTCGCCTATCGAAGAATTTTACAACACAGAAAAACGAATTGAATAATTTATCCTGATGAAAAACAATTACTGTATCATCATGGCCGGAGGCATTGGAAGCCGATTCTGGCCCATGAGTCGTAACAATTTCCCAAAACAATTTATCGATATACTGGGCAATGGGAAAACACTCATTCGTCAAACTTACGAGCGCTTTCTTTCAATTTGTCCGGCTGAAAATATTTTCATTGTTACAAACGAACAATACCTTGAACATGTATACCAGCAAATTCCTGAGCTTCCAAAGAACCAGGTCCTGGCAGAACCACAAAGAAGAAACACAGCTCCTTGCGTTGCTTATGCAGCCTACAAAATAGCACAATTGAATCCGGATGCAAACATGGTTATTGCTCCTTCTGACCATGTGATTAAAGATGAAAAAAGTTTTCATGAAGCTATAGCAAAAGGACTGGAATTCACAGCCAACAACGATTGTTTACTTACCATCGGTATTCATCCAAGCAGACCGGATACCGGTTACGGTTACATTCAATTCCAGGAGGATGAACGTGAGGAAAAATTTAAGATCAGTAAAGTGAAAACGTTTACAGAAAAACCCAATCTGGAAATGGCAAAGTTCTTTCTAAAGAGCGGGGAGTTTCTCTGGAATGCGGGGATATTTGTCTGGAATATTCATTCTATTAAAAAAGCTTTTGAAGAGTATCTGCCGGATATGGCTGCTTTGTTCAAAGATGGTAATGAGAACTACAATACCCCTTCTGAAAATGAGTTTATCCGTCGTGCATACACTCTCTGCACCAATATTTCTATTGATTACGGCATCATGGAAAAAGCGAAGAATGTGTACGTCTTGAGTGCAGAATTCGGATGGAGCGATTTGGGTACCTGGAAATCATTGTACGAGCAGCTTCCTCATGATGAAAAAGGAAACGCTTCGGTTGGGCCTCCTGCACTCCTGGATCACACTTCCAATTGCATTATTAATATGCCAAAAGATAAACTGGCAGTTATCCAGGGACTCGAAAATTTTATTATTGTAGAAACAGACAATGTACTTCTTATCTGTCCGAAAGACGATGAACAGCAAGTACGCAATCTGGTGAATGAGGTGAAAATGAAAAAGGGAGAGAAGTATGTTTAGAGATTGGAAAATAGAAAATAGAGATTAGAAGTTAGAAGTAAGCAACATGTTTTGCAATACTAACAACTAATAACTAACAACTAATAACTAATTCACATTCCAACCATTTGTTCCGGCTTCACCCATTCATCGAATTGTTCGGAGGTAACATAACCAAGATCAATTGCAGTTTGTTTGAGTGTTTTTCCTTGCTTGTGAGCCGTTTGCGCGATTTCTGCTGCTTTGTAATACCCGATTTTTGTATTCAAGGCGGTGACAAGCATTAAGGAGTTCTCGAGATTCTTACGAATATTATCTTCGATTGGTGCAATGCCTGTTGCGCATTTATCATTAAAGGAGACACATACATCACCAATCAGACGTGCTGAATGGAGGAAATTATAAATCATGACCGGTTTGAATACATTCAATTCAAAATGACCGGTTGCTCCTCCGAAATTTATTGCTACATCATTTCCAAGAACCTGAGCAGCAACCATGGTCATCGCTTCGCATTGAGTGGGATTCACTTTGCCCGGCATGATGGAGGATCCCGGTTCATTGTCCGGAATGTACAATTCACCGATTCCACAGCGTGGACCGGAAGCAAGCAGACGAATATCGTTAGCAATTTTCATCATTGAGCAAGCGACTGTTTTCAAGGCTCCATGAGTCTCAACAATCGCATCATGCGCTGCTAATGCTTCGAATTTATTTTCCGCAGTGATAAATGGTATTCCGGTGAGTTTTGAGATTTGTGCGGCTACATTTTCTGAATATCCTTTTGGAGTATTTATTCCGGTACCAACAGCAGTTCCGCCCAATGCCAATTCTGCAAGATGCGGAAGAGTATGTTCGATCGCGCGAATTCCATGATCCAGTTGAGAAACATATCCTGACAATTCCTGTCCGAGGGTAAGCGGTGTTGCATCCATCAGATGGGTTCTGCCTATTTTCACGATGTGCATGAACTCTTTTGATTTCGCTGACAAAGTATCCCTGAGTTTTTTAATGCCGGGAAGTGTAGTTTCTTTAAGAATGATATATGCAGCGATGTGCATCGCTGTCGGAAATGTATCGTTGGAAGATTGGGATTTATTGACATCATCATTGGGATGAATAACTTTTTTTTCATCCAACAAACTACCGCCACTGATCACATGCGCCCGATAAGCAACTACTTCATTCACATTCATGTTCGACTGCGTACCCGATCCGGTTTGCCACACGACAAGTGGAAATTGATCGTTCAGTTTACCTCCCAGAATTTCATCACACACCTGCCCGATAAGGTCACATTTATCTTTCGGAAGAACCCCTGCTTCAAGATTCGTTAAGGCCGCTGCTTTTTTCAAATACGCAAACGCCCGGATAATCTCCTTTGGCATTTTATTGATGTCTTCAGCAATTTTAAAATTTTCAATAGAACGTTGTGTTTGAGCACCCCAATAAACATTCGCAGGAACATCAACGATTCCCATTGTGTCTTTTTCTTTACGGAATTCCATTTTGGTAGGGTATTGAATTAAATAAATCAGGTTAAATTACATCCATTGAGATTTGCGCAAATTACATAGAATTCTGTGCATGAAACATGATGAAAGTCCCCCCATTTTCTCCTTTCAAATCATTCCTGGAAACTCTATCATTCGTTCAAAAAATTCTTTAAAAAATATCCAGGATTCGTTCAGGTGGTCGGCCTATAATTGCTTTCCCATCTTTCACTAAAATTGGCCGTTCAATCAGTTCCGGATTTTGACTGAGAATCCTGATCCATTCCGCATTCGTCAGTTTCTTTTTGGAATATTTTCGTTTGTACAATTCTTCTTTTTGCCGGACCAAGTCAAACGCTTTGATCCCAAGCATTTTTAGTATTTCGCGTATTTCTTTTTGGCTTGGTTTTGTTTTCAGGTATTCATAAATCTCAACATCTTCTATGCCCTGCTCCTTCAAGTGTTCCATTGCTATTCGGCAAGTACTGCATGTTGATTTGAACCAAATTTTAAGCATCTTAGTTTTTACTATCCTCCATTAAGTATGCTTTAATAAAAGGATCGAGATTGCCATCCAACACACCCTGTGCATCCGAGGTTTCCACATCGGTACGTATATCCTTTACAAGTTTGTAAGGATGCAACACATAATTCCGGATTTGTGAGCCCCATTCGATCTTCCGCTTCGTGGCTTCAGTAGCCGCTTTTGCGGCAAGTTGTTTTCTCATCTCCAATTCATACAGCTGAGATTTCAACATCTTCATCGCACGTTCGCGGTTTCCGCCTTGGGAACGTTCAACCTGGCATACCACAACAATACCTGTAGGTATGTGTGTAATCTGCACTTTCGTTTCAACTTTATTTACGTTCTGCCCTCCTGCTCCTCCGGAACGCGAAGTTTGAAGTTCAATATCCGCATCTTTAATTTCTATTTCGATAGTATCATCAACAACGGGATATGCGAAAACAGATGCAAACGATGTATGTCTTCTTGCATTGGAATCGAATGGAGAAATTCTGACAAGACGATGAACGCCACTTTCTCCTTTGAGATAGCCGTAAGCAAATTCACCTGTAATTTCAAGAGAACAAGATTTGATTCCTGCAGTATCTCCGTATTGAAGATCCAGTTCCGTCACTTTGTAACCGTGTTTTTCTGCCCACATAATATACATGCGCATCAACATTGAGGCCCAGTCCTGGCTCTCTGTCCCGCCCGCTCCGGAATTAATATTTACAATTGCATCGAGATGATCTTCTTCGGAGCCGAGCATATTTTTGAATTCCAAATCATCCAACAGTCCTAATGAATGTTGCAATGCTGCTTCAATTTCCTGTTCCGAGACATCTCCTGCCTTATAAAAATCGAAAAGCACGGCCAGATCATCCGCAGAACGTTGAAGTTCTTCGAAAGAATTTGTCCAATCCTTCTTTTGTTTGATTCCTTTGAGCAGTTTTTCTGCTGCTTTAGGATTGTCCCAGAATCCCGGGGCATGTGATTGAGCTTCCTCTTGCTGGATCGCTGCTAGTTTGCTATCGATGTCAAAGATGCCCCCTCAGGGCTTCAGTGCGCTCCTTAATCTCTTTTAATTGGTCAGATGTCATAATGCTTGCGAAAGTAATAAAAGGAGTTGAAATAAGATTAAATAGATTATTCCTTACGTTTTTAAACTTTTTTAACCCATGATTTTTTTCTTCTCATATGCAATAAATGCCTGTTCGCCAACTTTTTGCATAAGCACAAGCCTTGGATTCAAATTTGACATACATTCGATGAATCTAACCGGAATATCATGAAAAAAAATCTACTCTTTAGCGTATTGATATTTTTCTATTGTTCGCTGAGTTTCGCCCAGGTAATTTCGATCCAACCAAACTCAGCATTTCGTGGGAGCAATTTAACAACCACAATTACTCTGGCATCCGGAGCAATGACCACGGCTTCTCCACCTTTAAATACAACTGACGTTTATATACAGCAAGGAGCAACGATTGTTTATTCGACGACTTTTTCTATCTATCAGCAATTCCCAAATTTTTCTGATTCACTCGAGGCTCAATTCGATTTGAATCCAACCATTCCATTTGGTTCGTATGATGTACACGTCCTCTGCTATCAATACGATTGGTGGTCCGGAACCTACATTGCTGTAGACAATGTACTCGCCGGTGGGTTTTTAGTTGGTGGATTTAGTGGTACTCTGGAAGGTGATGTTTATTTCGATTCCAATCAAAATGGTACGCGGGATTCGGGAGACTGGGGATTGTGGGGTAAATCAGTGAATTTACAGCCACAGAATTTTACAGCTCAAACGGACTTACAGGGACATTATAAATTTTATTTGGATACGGGAGTTTATGATGTAGCAGTTCAGACCGGAGTAAATTTTACACTCACTTCCACTCCGGCGAGTTACAATGTGAGCATTCCGCCTTCATCAACAGGCAATGATTTTGGAATGTATGCACCACCTCCATCAGGAAATCAGACACAAGCATTTTCTGTCTGGACACATCCTATGCGCTGTTCGTATTTGGGTTTTTCAAGTTTCACAGCGATTAACAATTCCACAGACCCGGGAGGGCAAATAGGATCGATTTCAATCCTTCATTCATCCAATCTTTCCTTTAACTCCTCTGATATTATTCCTACCAGTATGACAGCAACATCGCTTTACTGGACGTATTCCAATCTCCTACCCGGTCAGTCATTTTCCTCCTACGTTCGCTACAACAATCCTCCCGCAGGTGATACTGTCTGGTATGTAGTAATTGACAGTGTGTATGATGCAACTTTCACAACACTTCAACAAGTTTATGTAGATTCATTTGGCACGGTTACATCTTGTTCCGTAGATCCAAATGACAAACATGTTGTTCCTGCTGGTGTGCAAGCAGATCATTATACTTTAATGAATTCTGAATTGACATATACCATCAATTTTCAGAATACAGGAAATGACACTGCCTTCATTGTAATAATATATGATACACTGGATTCAAACCTTGATCCATCCACACTTGAAATACTTTCATCAAGTGACCCGGTAGATTTACAAATGGATCCGAATGGAGCTTTGAAATTTACATTTTACAATATTCTTCTGCCCGATAGCAATGTGGATGAACCGGGAAGCAATGGATATGTGATCTACCGAATCCGTCCGAGAACCGGACTGGCAGATCCAACAGTCATCAGCAATACTGCACACATTGTGTTTGACATGAATGCAGCGGTCGTAACCAATTCAACAATGAACACAATGGTGAATCAGATTCCTGTAGGAATTGCGACGCTATCCAATGAAAATAGATCAATTGTTGTACCCAATCCACTAACGAATCGCTCTGAGTTACGATTCGACAGCAAAGGCAAATCGGCTATGTATACCATTTACGATAGTACCGGAAGAACTCTGGAATCCGGACAAATAAATCAGAGCCCGCTTATTTTGTATAAAAATTTCTTTTCCACAGGCTTGTATTTCTACCGGATTATCCTCGCAGGCGGTGATCCGGTGAGTACAGGAAAATTTATTGTTCGTTAATTCTTTTCATTCAGATAAAAACAGGCGTCCGTTGATGAGACGCCTGTTTTTTAAAACCAATTAATCTTCTTCTTCTGATCGAAGTATTTCCCATACCAATTCCGGTTCAAATCCCCTTTGAATTGCATAGGAAGCGATAGAATATTTACGTTTTATTGGATTTTTTTCTTTAACGATTTTCTTGCGTTTGTTGAGCACTTCACGCAAGGTTTTGATGTAATCAATTTCACTAATATCCGCTAAGGCTTTGCGGATAAGAGGATCTGACACTTTCTTTGCTTTCAATGCCAGTTTAATTTTTATTTTCCCCCACTTTTTCATTCTGAATTTTCCTCCGGAAAAAGCAATTGCAAAACGCTCTTCCTTCAAATAACCTTCGGATATTAAATCAACAATAATATTTTCGACTTCGTTGCGGTGGAGTCCCCAGGAGTAAAGTTTGTCACGCACTTCTTGCTGACTGCGCTCCTGGTAGGCGCAATACTTCAGGGCCTTCGGGTAAGCTTTGTCTGGATGAATTAATTTTTGTTGCTTTTCTATTTGCATTCAGTTGAAGTATGGATGACCAAAGAACAATTATATTCTACTATGGTAAAACTAGCAAATAAATGCTTTGATTAAAATTCAATATACTTTTTGCTGATAAAAAAAGCCCTGTGGAATATCAGGGCTCTTCAAAATAATATTGATCAAACGACAAGTCCGAATTGAAATTACTCAACCGGATAATACACATCCGTCTCCCATTTAGCTGTATCTTTTTCAAGTCCCGGATCCGTCACGTACACTTCCCATGGAGCGCCAATAATTTTTTTATTATGTGCGCCAATATATTCGTGAATAGCAGTGTGTGCCTTTGCAGTTAGTTCATACGGACCAAAAAATCTGACAAGCAATGCATTTCCAGCCTTGATTTCACCGGCCTGCACATTTCCATCCGCTTTGCCTGGTTTGTTCACAGGTATTGCTGCTGCGAGATCAAAATTCACTGAACTTTCAGAAAAATAAAATGCAAATGGTGAACCGGCCATTTCCAGATTTTGCTTTTTCATTGCTTCACCAATCACTCCGTAGTTTTTGCCAAGTGTCATACCAATAGTAGCCACTGTGGCCGTATCATGCACGGAGAGATAGTGAGAGGACGGGATTTTCACTTCTTCCACTTTCAATTCTGAACCTGATTCTGCCGGCATGGCTTCTGTGATTGTTTTCAATTTCAGCAAACCTTTTTCGAAATCCTTGCCTACCATTCCATCCATGAATTTTCCAATGATTCTGAACAGTGGATTGAATCCCATTTCCATATCCAGTGCCCAGGTCACAGTCGTACCCGTTGCAGCAGGCTTAAATCGATACTCTGATTTTGAAATGCCTTCATCCATGAAATTAAGATCTTGTTTGATTAATTCAGGGGCAACAAGATCTGTAAT
>Ga0154020_10009243_pt1 | contig 11354 bp, 12 predicted proteins | sample Klosneuvirus_201_FD_109709 | JGI IMG/M metagenome (GOLD analysis project Ga0154020, IMG submission 109709) | Active sludge microbial communities from wastewater, Klosterneuburg, Austria - Klosneuvirus_20160825_MG | ecosystem: Engineered > WWTP > Aerobic digester > Activated sludge | place... | reverse complement strand
GTTTGACATATGAAAAAACTCAAGACGACAAAAATTATAATTATGGCATTGGACAAAATATTGCTTTTTAGCTTTTTGACAATTTTCACAGCAGCCAACGGACAAATAAAAACAAACACACATAAAGCCCCAAATACTTCCAAACCAAGTCCAACAGTAATAAGAAACTTTAAGGCAATTGGTCTTGCCCCCGATTTTGACACTACTCTGGTCAGTCAATATATCCGAAGTATTTTTCAGGATTCGAAAGGGAATTTATGGTTTGGTACGTTAGGCGAAGGCGTAGTGAGATATAATGCGAAAACATTGACTTACTTTTCTAACCCTGAAGGTTTTAATTCTAAAAGTGTATTTGCCATTAATGAAGATAAAACTGGCAATCTTTGGTTTGGGACTGACCAAGGCGTTTATAAATATGATGGAAAAATATTTAGAAATTATAATCAAAAAGATGGACTAAATCATATCGATATAAGTCGGAAAAGTATTCTCGTTGACAATTTGGGTACAATTTGGATAGGCACACACGGTGGCGTTTACCAATATGACCCATCAGCAGATAGCAAAGGTGGTCAAAGCTTCTCGTTATTTCCATTACTCCCACCGATAAATATTGCAGGGATTATGGAAGATAAAAATGCAAATATTTGGTTTGCTTCTTCTGATAAAGGTGTCTTTCGCTATGATGGAAAAGCGATTGTAAATTTCAGTGAAAAAAAAGGTTTGGGAGAGAACTATGCAGGTGGCATGGCACAAGACAAAATAGGTAATATGTGGTTCATCATTAAAAACGGCATTTGCAAATTTGACGGCAAAACTTTTACAGAGTACACTCCCAAAGACGGCTTAGGCGGAACTGAGTTTTGGGGAGTAATTATAGAACAGTCGGGTATCATTTGGATTACAGCCAGAGGTAGCACAACGAGATACGACCCTTCTATTCCCGTTTCAAATTCAAAAGCTTTTAAAGTATTTACAGTAGATGACGGGATTAACTGTTGCGTTCAAAGTATGTACCAAGACAAATCAGGAAATATGTGGTGGGGCACTGGACAAGGACTCTATCGATTTGATGGCAAAAGTTTTTATCAAGTTAAGCAGAATGGACCTTGGTAGTATAAACAATAGGAGCCGACAAAATAGAATGGAAAAAAACATGGGGAGAATAGCACGAACGCACAACAAAATGTATAAAACATGGCTGGGGTTCAGTGTAAATTTGTAGTTTAGTTTTCAAATTACGTTTGGTCACGTGGGACAGGACAGCGCTTCGAAAACCAGCCACGTTTCATAGCTAAACGTTAGCGGTCAATTGTGAGACGACCTATCAAACAGCAGACCGTAATTTAACTATGGACAATAACAAAGAAAAAGACAATTCAAAAAACTTAACTCCTACACCCTTTGTACAGACCTATTTTCACGGGACAAAAGCAGACCTCAATCTTGGCGACTTTATAGAAGTTGGTTACAATTCAAACTTTGGGAAAAGAAAAAATGCAAAGTATATTTTTCTTTCCGCTACATTGGATCCTGCAATTTGGGGAGCTGAACTAGCTGTAGGTGACGGACGAGAAAGAATTTATTTAGTTGAACCAACAGGACAAATTGAAAACGATCCTGATTTGACTGATAAGAAATTTCCAGGAAATCCAACAATGTCTTATCGTTCAACAGAACCTTTTAGAGTTGTAGGAGAAGTAACAGTGTGGCAGGGACATCCAATTGAACAAGTTCAAGCAATGAAGGACGCATTACAAAAACTAAAAGAAAAAGGAATTAACTCGTTAAATGACGAATAAAATAGACCTGAGTAAAACAAAAAAAATGAGAAAAGAATAATATGAGAAAAGTAATTGCTGCATTTAATATGACACTTGACGGTGTTTGTGACCATACAACTGGTATTCCTAGTGAAGACTTACATCAACATTATTCTGACCTATTAAATAATGCAGGAGTTGTTTTATATGGACGGACGACCTACGAGCTTATGCAATTTTGGAAAACAGTATTGCAAAATCCTTCTGGTAAAAAATCAATGGACGACTTTGCGATTTCAATAGACAACATTCCAAAACTTGTTTTCTCAAACACACTAAAGAACACAGACTGGGACAGTGCAAAAATTTCTGACAGATCACTTAACGAAAAAGTTTTAGAACTAAAAAAACAATCAGGAAGGGACATTTTAGTTGGAAGTCGCAGTTTGATTATTCAACTGTTAAACAGTAATCTTATTGACGAATTTCAAATTTGTATTCATCCTATCATTGAAGGACAAGGGCTACGACTATTCGACCAAATCAAGGACAGGATTATGTTGAAACTCACTAAGACAAAATTACTAAACTCTGGTGCGTCAGTATTTTATTATGAGCCGACACGAGGGTAAACAACGAACCGCTAACAAAAGCTATAAAACATATGCTGTATTGTAGGTTCTTAACTTGTGTGCTCTTAAATTTTGTTAGCCACGTGACAAAGACGCGCTTCGAAAACCGCAGCCGTCATAAACTCAAACGTTGTTGTTACACAGTAAAAAAATCTATTTAGTGATATATTATTTAATAACTTGCATACGAGTTTTGTATAAATCGAACCTGTTATGAAAAAATATATTTTACCTTTTGTTGCGGGAGCAATCAGTTTGCTTAGCCTCCCTGCTTTTTCTCAGTCAGAGGCTGATTCGACCTTGTTAGGCTTGCCTGGAGATAACCTTGATCTTTATGCCGTCCTCGATCTTTTTCAAAAATCAAAGACCATTGAAGGATTTGAAAAATCATTGAATCTTGAAAAAACCGGAATCAATAATATGGATTTGGATCTGGATAAAAAGGTTGATTTCATAAAGGTGGTAACAAAGAAGGAGAAAGATGATTTTACCTTTGTTCTTCAGATTGCCGTAAGTGAAAAGGAAACCCAGGATGTTGCTGTTATTTTGGTATCGAAGGATGAGAAGAAGAAAGTTTCGATGCAGATTGTTGGTGATAAAGATCTGTACGGCAAGGATTATATTGTTGAACTAAAAGAGACTTCCACCCCGGCAGTTACGGCCAATCCAGGGTATAAAGGTCCGGATACGGTTAAAGTTGTCAGTGTTCCCGCCACAACCACAACGGTAGTGGTTGAACAAGCTCCCATTGTGCAATATGTGTACTCTCCGGCTTATGTACCATATGCACCGCCATACTATTATGGTTACTATCCACCTTACTTTGCTGCGTTTTCAGTTATGGCCATTGGTATATACTGGGGAAGTCATGCCCATTACCATCATGGATACCATGGTGGTGGGTACCATGGCAACACGACTATAATTAATAATAATAATAATTTTAACAACTATAATAGAACAAGAAACACGTCTAATACGGTCAGAAATAATGGGGCGAACGGTAATTATAACAACAGAAATAATAGTCCATCAACTCGCCCTTCGACCGGAACTCGTCCTTCAACAGGAACTCGTCCTTCAACAGGAACTCGTCCATCAGCCGGAACAACGCCATCTACACGTCAATCAGGAGGAGCAGGACCAACGCGTGAGGCAGCCGGAATGAAACCTTCTAATAACAGCAGCCAACGCAATAGCGCGACTCAGCAAAACCGTAGTTCAAACGGGGCCTCCCGTTATAGTGGAGGAGGATCGAGAGGAAGTGGCGGTGGCGGTGCTTCCCGAGGTGGCGGTGGTGGTTCCCGAGGAGGTGGCGGTGGCGGTCGAAGACGCTAAACAAAATTACCCCCAAAAAGTCATTAGACTTTTTTGCACAATGTGCTGACGATCCTGACAGTAAACGTTAGGATGAAATGATTACACATTCCCATCAATGATAAGATTCCCTTTCATTTTCAATTTTGGGATCACTTTTCTATTTCCACGTAAGAGCAAAAAAATAACGCAACACAATTTTATCCGAGCGGATCATGTGTTGCGTTATTTTTGAATCGGGCTAAGCCTCGCTCTGTTTTTTTACTCAATGGGCATGTCAGAAGCACTCATATCTCTTACCACAACATAATTACCATCTCGCTTTTCAAATAAAACCATATAGTTTCCAGTATTAATTAAAAAATCGGTAGAATCAGCGAAAGTGTAATACCCAATCTCTACAACTTGATTCCCATCATTGGATACAAAAACTTCTTTGGTCGTAAAGGTGATCTTATTACCTATAGGGGTATCCTCAAGGCCGGTTTTCATAAACTCGACAATGGCTGGTTTTCCCACTAAAGCTCCTTTATTCTGAGAAAACGAGATTGCATCATCGGCATAGTACCCGATGCTTTTCAATTCCCGGGTGTTATATAATTCAGCAAATCGATTTTCTTTGTCCTGAATCTCCTTTTTAATTTGTTCCTTATCAATTACCGGTGCTGCTTCTTTTTGAGGACTGCAGGCTATTAGGATAGCTATCAAACATGATGACACCGCTATCCCGATTAGTTTTTTTCTCATAATTATAGTTGTTCGTAATGATTTGTAAAGGTCAATAAATGCGCACTTAAGGTAAATAATTAATATTGAATATTAGTTTTATTTTTTAACTTTTATTGAGAGAATGCTATATAAGAAATATTAGCGATTATATATATTCGGGTGTTGATGATAGATTTATTGACAATCACCATGACAAAAGATGAATTTATCGAGTTGGCTCTTTCGTTTCCAGGAACAGAATCAAGCCCACACTTTGAGCGGATTGGTTTTAAAATTATCAATTATAGAATGTTCGCCACTTACCTTTACAAAAACAATTCGGCTAATATTTTTTTGACGACCGAAGAGCAGAAAATTTTTTGTAAAATAAATAGAAAAATTTTTCCTATACCAAATAAGTGGGGAGAAAAGGGAGCGACTACCTTTTTACTTGACAAAATTCCAAGAGAAATAGTTGTTGAAGCTCTGCTATCGGCATACAATAGTATTGTAAAATTGAATAAATAAATAAAAGATGTCACAAACAGGTTACAGCACAGTTTGCCCTTTTCTAACTGTACAAGATATAGAAATGCAAATTGCCTTTCTTGTCAACGTATTCAAGGCCGCAATAAAAGAACAATTGAGAACACCAGACGGCAAAACACAATTTGCGGAGGTAAAAATTGGCGACACAGTTCTAATGGTCAATAGATCTGGCGAGGTAAGCAAAATAAAGCCGTCAGCGAACTATGTATTTGTGAATAATGCAGATGATATTTTTAAAGCCGCCATTTTAAATGGGGGGACTGAAATTACTAAGCCGGATAATAAATTTTATGGAATTCGGGAAGCGGGGTTTACAGACCAACAAGGCAACACCTGGTGGATAGGGCAATATCTAAAAGATGTGACAACAACAGAAATGGAAGCAGGGTTTGCAAAGCGACAGAAATAAAAGTACTAAGAGCAAAACTGATCATCAACGTGGGGTTTGAGTCAGTTGATTGAAAGTAATTTTGAGACACCACAACATCATAAAAATTAAATAGAAACTCAGATGGTTAATTTTATGAAATCAACTTAAAAGGATTGATCAGTTAACATTAACACCTTCATCAAAATGGTTGATACATTCAAACAATGCCTTTGGAAGAACTTCGGGGCTAGTATGGACATGTTACGGGATGCCATTGCCCTTTGTCCGGTAGAAGTCTGGTACTCGGAAAAGAAGTTCTTTTACATGGCTTATCACACCCTCATTTTTTTGGATTACTATCTCACTATTCCGGTAGCTGGTTTTGCACCTGCATTGCCGTACACGATTACCAATACAGATAAATTACCAGCGGAAGCAATCGATGATGTAATTCCAGACAGGGTTTATAGTAGACAGGAGATGCTTGCTTATCTGGCGGACATTCGGCAGAAGGGCAAGAAGTTAATTACGGAAGCAACCGAGAAGAGATTAAATGGCCGATGGATTAACGCGGAAGAAATTGATTTGCATGGATTGTGTCCTTCGCTGGTTACGGAATATACCGTTCTGGAAATTTTGTTTTATAATCTCAGACACGTTCAACATCATGTGGCACAGCTTAATCTTCTGCTACGACAAAATATTAGTCGGGCCCCCGATTGGATTTCGCAGGCGGAATAATTTGGCAATAAAAAAATCGCTGAACAGGTGTTCAGCGATTTTTAGTTTATGCTAGTAAAGCAGTCTTATATAATTCCCACGGTACTTAATAACACCAGGCCAATTACAAGCGGGCAAACAAAGCGGATAAAGAATTTCCATAGCATGACAGGCGTAAGGCTTCCTATAAGTGGTTTTTGAAAACCTGGAGCTCCGTCACTTATTTCATTCGCTACTTTATTAATATCCATAATCCAGCCTGTGTAAATACAAGTCATCAAGGCAACAATGACAATAAACAAGCCACCAAAGAGCGCGTCCATAATATCAAGAAAACCTGTTTTTACGGTGCCAAATAGGTTAAGCGTCATGCCGCTGAATAATACGGAAGCCCCACCCGATAACGCAGAAGGTATCCCGACAAGGAAAGCAAGAATACCTACTGTCCATGCAGACTTTTTGCGACTCCATTTTTTCTCATCAATCAGATATGAAGCCGGCACCTCAATCATAGAGATAGAAGAGGTAAGCGCAGCGATACATAACAACAAAAAGAATGAAGCGCCTACTATCCGTCCGCCTGTAGGCATGGAATTAAAAATATCAGGGAGTACGTTAAATACAAGTGCAGTTCCTTCTGCAGGATTTTTTCCAAATGAAAATACAGCTGGGAATATCATAAGCCCGGCTAAGAGCGCCACGGCAGTGTCCATAAAACCAATCCACGCACCACTGCTTACAATGTTTTGATCTTTCGGTAAGTACGATCCATAGGTTATCAAAATACCCCAACCTACCGAGAGCGAGAAAAAGGCCTGACCCAAGGCCGACAGAATTACACCTCCATTGATTTTACTGAAGTCGGGAGTCAAGTAATATTTTACTCCTTCCATCGCACCATCTAAGGTTAAGCTTCTTATCATCACCAGGAATACCAACAGGAATAAAACAGGCATAAGAATTTTTGATGCCTTTTCGATACCACCGGCAACACCTCCCAAAACAATGGCAATGGTAGCAACCATAAACACACCGAAGAATGGAATTACATAAGCCGGAGCACTTCTAAATGTTTCAAAGTCGTGGATGAAATCGGTGAACTCACTAACAATATAACCGATCGTCCAGCCAGCGATTACGCCATAATAACTCAACACAAAAAAACTTACGCAAAGCGCGAGTACGGCACCCATGAATACCCAAAACTTATTACCACCGGTCTCTTTAAAGGCACCAATAGTATTTTTTCCCGTAAGGCGACCGAGCGCAACTTCATTGTAGATGAGCGGTAAACCAATAAGGATTACACACAAAACATAGACAAACACGAAAGCACCTCCACCGTTTTGACCTACCACGTAGGGAAAACGCCAGATATTACCCAGCCCCACGGCCGAGCCGGCAGCGGCCATAATAAAACCAAACTTTGAACCGAATTGACCTCTGCTTTCAGACATGGTAAATGATTTAGGTTATTGTTAAGAGTTCGAAGTTTAACAAATAAATCTGATTTCTAAATGGGCAATGGTAGTAATGGCATAATTACCTGATCAACTGAGAAGCCAGCAGGGTGAGACCCTCTTTAAAGGTATGTGGTTGGTAGCCCAGCGCTCTTTTTGCTTTATTGATAATGAATCCGGTTTTGAGCGGTCTGGCTGCAACTTGTTTAAAGGTGTTTGAGTTGGCAGGTTTAATAAGTGATTTATCTAATTTAAAATGTTCTGCAGTTTGAATAGCAATATCAAATGGAGTCAGCATTTCCTCTCCAGAGATGTGATAAATGCCGCTTGCTTTTTTTGAAGCGGCCAGGTAACAACCCATAGCCAGATCTTCGGCCAGCGTTGGGGTACGCCATTGATCGTTAACAACATTAATTGTTTTTCCTTCCTCCAAACTTTTCTTTACCCACAATACAATATTGCTTCTGCTTAAATCGGGGGTAACCCCATACACCAACACGGTTCGTAAGATGGCCCAGGTAAGTTTACTTTTTTGAATAACTTGTTCGCCAGCTAATTTACTTTCGCCATAAAAATTTACTGGTTTAGGAATGGCCGTTTCATCTAAAGGCCCGTGCGACCCATCGAAAATAAAATCGGTGGAGACGTGCACTAAATGGGAATTAATTTTTTCGCAACCTTCTACTAAATTTTCAATACCCACTACGTTTGTCATCCAGCACAGTTCCCGTTCCGTTTCGCATTGATCTACCTGCGTCATAGCAGCAGCACTAATGACCACATCGGGTTTAGTAGCAGTTAAAACGGCTAGGGTTTGATCGTGGTTAGTAATATCTAATTCAAAAAAATCAACGCCTTGCGGGAGATCATTAACTTTTTTTCTTGCCGTAGCAACCAGGGTGATGTCGGCTTTTGTGCTGAGTAGCTGAATTAATTTATAGCCTAATAAACCATTGGCACCGGTTACTAGTACTTTCATTGTTTGGCCGGAAATTTATACCCATACTTTGATTCAATTTCTTTGCGGGGCATTTCTTCAACGGTAATTACCATGCGAATATCTTCTATCGGCCGATCGTTGCTTCCTTTTTGTACGCGCGCAATTTTATCGATCACATCTAATCCACTAATTACTTTCCCAAACACGGTGTAATCGCCATCTAAATGGGGAGCTCCACCTACCGTGGTATACGCTTTTATTTTTTCTTCCGATACGTCTTTATAGATCTTCATACCCGTTTGTTTTTCCAATCGTGGCACGAGGCTATATATTTTTCGCTGATACCCTTGCATATCGCCCGACATATAAATTTGATTGAGCGAATCAACCAGAGATTGGCTGGCCGGGTTTTGCAACATCTGTTGAAAAGCAGCATTCAGCGCAGCCTGATCAATTTTGAGCGCATCTAATTCAGCAGCAGGAGTAACTTGACCTTGCACAACATAAAACTGACTTCCACTAGAAGCTTTCGTTGGATTCTGTTGATCGCCCAAACGTGCTGCCGATAGCGCACCTTTTTCATGAAAGAATTTTGGATTGAATTCAGCGTCCACGGTGTAACCAGGGCCACCCATACCTAAGGATTGGCCGGGTACTGCATTTTTTGAATCCGGATCACCACCTTGAATCATAAACCCTTCAATTACCCGATGAAAAAGCAGACTGTCAAAGTAATGCTCTTTGGCCAATTTAATGAAGTTGGCTTTGTGCTTGGGCGTTTCATCATATAAGACCGCGACCATATCACCCTGGTTTGTTTTTATGGTGATCAGATAATCAGTGCTATTGTCTTGTGAACAGCGGCTTACAATTAGCAACGTAATTAGTAAAAGGAAAAGAAAACTTTTTTTCATAAGGATCGGAATTTCAAAGTAGGTATTATAATTTTTTTTTAAGGTTTGATGGTCTTGGCAAGGTGTAGAGAAAGATCAAGAAAAATCATTTTGGCACTTCCGTTTCGTTCTAAGTGATAAAGTGCCTGAGTAACTAAGTGATTTACGGTTTCCACTTTTTCAACATCCATAATTTTACTAAAGTCTTTTACAAACTTCACTTCACCTGTTTTCATCCGACTGATGCTATCTGCTCCGGCAGCATGAAGCAGGGTTTCGCGCATCATACTCAAACTGTATTGAAAAAGATTGCGCTGACTGAGTCGATCCAGATCATGAAAGTCTTCGGAGAAGCTGACCAGTTTTGGATAATCTCTTTTGTAACAAGAGCGCATCCAATCGGCAAAGCGATCTTGAAAATGATCTTCTTCGCGGTCTATTAATTTAATGGCCAGATTCAGATCACCTTCTGCCAGTTGAGTAATTTCCTGAAGTCGGGAAGCCTCTACTTTATGATTTGCTTTTACATACGCTTGTAAATCTTCATCGGCAAGCAAGGGTACCTGAATAAGTTGCGTGCGCGAAAGGATGGTGGCTAACAGTTGTTCAGCTGCATTACTTACCAATATAAAAAAGGTATTGGCGGGGGGTTCTTCCAGAATTTTTAAAATTCCATTGGCTGCTGAGGGATGCATCAGTTCGGGTCGCCAGATGATCATCACTTTGTACGGACTTTCAAACGGTTTCAACGAAAGTGTTTTTATAATCTCCCGGCTTTCCTCCCGGGAGATAAGCGCTTGTTTGTCCTCACCTCCATAATAGGCTGTCCAGTCATTTAGATCCCCAAAAGGTTGTTCTGTTAAAAAGGCCCGCCACGATTTCAATATTTCCGCCTTAAAGCGATCGGGATCTTTATCGCCTTTTATATTGCCTATTGGAAACACAAAATTGGTATCGGGATGAATGTACTTTAAACTTTTGCTGCAAGCGGCACACGTGCCACACGCATCATCATTGTTTTTGTTCTGGCAATGAAGGTAGTTGGAATAGGCGAGTGCTAAAGGCAAATTAAGTGCGCCTTGTTTACCCATAAAGAGTTGCGCATGGGCAACATGGTTATGCTTAACGGCATCAATTAATTTTGCTTTTGTATCTGAAAGTCCGGGAATATCAACGAATCTCACAAGGATTGATCTTTTGTTTTAGATTTTTTGAATTGAAGCACAATGAGCATAATCAAAAATCCTACGAAGCCCAGTGTTGAAAGAAGTAATGGCCACCCACCTATATTGAAATTGCTGATCCAAACAATAAAGGAAAGAAGGGTCATTATTTTTAAGCCGGGGAGATTTTTTTTCATAGTCATTTATTTCTTTTCCCAAACCCGATAGTTTGCAGACTCATCAAAAATAGTTTTAAAAATCTCTCTATCGGTTTCTGTTAACTCAACATTTCTGCGCGCCATCGCTTTGCTGGCTGTATCCAACGCCTTATCAAGTTTATAAGTAATAAATCCTGCGGCCCCGCCCCAGGCATACGAGGGAACAAAATTGCGTGGGTAGCCAGCGCCAAAAATACTGGCGTTTACGCCTACCACCGAACCGGAGTTAAACATGGTATTGATACCACACTTGCTATGATCCCCAAACATCAATCCGCAAAACATGAGGCCAGTGTCTTTGAAACCACCTTTGGCGTAACTCCACAACTTAATATTCTCGTAATTATTTTTCAGATTCGAAGTGTTGGAGTCCGCGCCAATATTGCACCATTCACCAATTACGGAATTACCCAGAAAGCCATCGTGGGACTTATTGCTATAAGCGAAAATAACGGAGTTACTTACTTCGCCACCAATTTTGGAATGCGGCCCAACCGTTGTGTCACCCCGAACTTTAGCGCCCATGTTAACGTGCGAGCCCTCGCACAAAGCGAACGGGCCGCGGATTAAGGCACCTTCGTTTACAACAGAATTTTTTCCTAAATAGATAGGACCATTTTC
>Ga0154020_10009241_pt1 | contig 11354 bp, 12 predicted proteins | sample Klosneuvirus_201_FD_109709 | JGI IMG/M metagenome (GOLD analysis project Ga0154020, IMG submission 109709) | Active sludge microbial communities from wastewater, Klosterneuburg, Austria - Klosneuvirus_20160825_MG | ecosystem: Engineered > WWTP > Aerobic digester > Activated sludge | place... | reverse complement strand
CCCAGTTTTCGGCAGCGATTATTTTTTTGCCCAAAGCGATTAGTTTTTTGTCCGAACCGTCGTGGGCAAAAAAATAAGCGCTTATTTTTTTGCCCAAAGCGATTATTTTTTTGCCCACGACAAACACGACGAGAATCAATCATTCGAAATATAATACAGTCGAGTTCGGGTAGTTGTTCTAATGATTCGTGAAACCTTTCAATATAGTCGGGCCTCAAACAATCATCATCATCTACAAAAGCGATCCATTCGGTCTCAACAAATTTTATTCCATAATTGCGCACTTCACCAGCACAATTATTATACTTACCTAATTTTTCGGTTAAGATATGATAAGTAATGCGATGATCTGACTTTATTAATTCTAGAACATCAGCTGAAGGGTCAACACAGTCAAATACTATAATGGCTTTCCACTGTTGGACTGTTTGAGCTTGTAACGATTCAATTGTATCGATGATACTTTGTCTCCCGATTGATGGGACAACAAACGTCAAACGAGACATATTCTATATATCAGAAAAAAGTTTATATATAATCCATACATATTTAATGATAAATTTTCTCATCCAATTATATATAATGAACTTTGGTATGTATAAACGAGATAAGGCCGATATGGTTCAAAACCTAATGGCTGTTCCCAAATCAGACAATAAGATCAACATGCCTCACACCGATCCATATATTAAGCCCTCGTATGTTCATCAAGCGGATTTGCTTTACCTTCCAGAGGACGATGGCTACAAATACGCTCTTGTAGTTGTGGATTTGGGTTCACGGCTTTGTGATGCAGAGCCAATGAAAGGAAAAACACAAGCAGAAACGCTCAAATGTTTCCAGAAGATATACAGCCGAAAACTAAAAGCACCGAAGGCCCTTCTACAGGTCGATTCTGGCTCTGAATTCAAAGGAGTTGTCACAAAATGGTTCAATAAACAAAATATAATGGTTAGATATGGAAAGCCAGATCGACACAGACAACAGGCAGTCGTCGAGTCATACAACGGCATTATTGCAAGGGCTTTATTCTATAAGATGCATCAACAGGAGATTGCAAGAGGCGAGACCAATAGGGAATGGGTTCATTTGCTTCCTAAACTTATTCATCGTCTGAACGTACACATTAAAAAAATGAATCCAGCAAGAAAAAGGAATATGAAGAAGATGGACAATGATATAAAATGCGAAGGAGATACATGTAAAATAATCCCAATTGGTACGAAGGTAAGAGTTATATCTGATCATCCGACAGACTCAACTGGAATCCGACTTCATGGTCAATTCAGGAAGACCGATTTGAGGTGGGATCCAACTCCCAGAACTATTGAAGATATAGTTCTCCGACCTAATCAACCTATTACATATAAAGTGAGTGGAATACCAAATATAAATTATACAAAACACCAAATCCAAGAGATTCCAGCAAGTGAAGCCAAACCTATTCAAAAGAAACCAGCGACAAAAAAACCAGCTGGATTAGCTGGTAAGCTGGTAGATTAATATATACTCACAATGTAATACATATTAAACCAATTAATTCATTTATTCCATAAAGTCGAAGCCATTGAGTTTGTTGATTTCAGCAAGCATATCATCATCATTATCTACTTCAACAAATTCAGCATCATTCTTTACAACATTCTCTTCTTTGACTTCAGGGATAATTTTCTTAACTTCAGGGATAACTTCCTTTACGTCAACTGGTTTCTCAAACGATTGTAACTTCTTCTTTAATTCTTCAATCTCTGTTTGTAGAGATTTAATAATACTATCTTTATCAATCATATTGTCAAGTGGGTTCTCTTCTCTGGTCTCCTTGACTTCAACTTCAACTTCATCAAGTTCGTGGATCCATCCGCTCTTTTCAAATTTTTGCTTTAACTGGTCTTTGGTAATCTTGTAAATGTTCTTGTCATTGCTCTTATAATACTCAATGCCTAATTCTTTCAATTTCGCATTAAACTTGATTTTAGTAAGGGCTTGCATTCTTTTATCCACGCAGTATTCCGTGTATTTGTTATAGACCTCGGTTACCGATGCTTTCTCAATCTTAGAATTTCCTAAAATGTACTCATCTTTAATAAATTTGAATTCATTGCATAGTAATTCGACCTTGGCAATCTTTTTATTTTCTGTTTCTGGCATATCGTTTTGGGAATAGAAGCCATCTGTATTAATTGAGAGCAAGTAGTTGAAATAAGCCTCTCCTACCTCATCATTGAAGCATTGATTTTTCAAATTTCCGAAGAATACATGATCTTGTTGTCTCTTAGTAGAGATGTCATAAATCATGAAGCGACGGCCGTCTGAATGTTGAATGGCTTCCACATTAGTATTGATTACGTAGTTGTTAAGGTTCGGAATATTCTTCTTGGTCTTTTCAAATTTGTCCGTGTAATTGGCAGTCTTATTAGTGACCATGTTCAAAATGTTTTGAGATACCCCAGCCCATTCATTCTTAGAGAAGGTTGGTAATTCTTCAAATACAACGAACAACATTCCCATTAAAACTTTATTGAAGTTCGAACGAAGGGGTTGAGAGTCAGAGACCATAGAAATAGCCTGACCTAAGACATGATATCGCATAAAATCCGTAAATGTACTTTTACCAAGACCTTGCCCACCTCTATTATATAATACAGTATCGTTTTTATTACCCTTGCACATGTTTGAATACCATTTCATCGTATAGTTGAATACCTTTTCGTTGCTTGAACATAACACTTCAAATACAAAGTCGTTCATCATTTTGACTTTCGCTTTGATTTCTGTAGAATATGACTCATAGGGTTTGACCTGATGCAAGAAACCACCAAAGGTATTTATAAATTTACCCTCAATCTTTGGCTTCAATGGGTTGCAAGTTAATTTGAACAGAGCACGGTAGTGTTTGAAATACCATTCAGATATCTCTTTGTGTAGTTTGTTAAAATAGATCTTTTTGACGGCTACATCATCATAGCAGATAAACTCATTGCCTTTTCGCATATAATGCTCTCCATCGTCAATAGGAAAGAAGTACTTTTTGATGTACTCTTGACATTGCGTAAAGTTGTTTTCGTACTTGTTGGTAATCATGTTCTGTTCTGGCTTAACTAAACCATAGGCGGTCTCTAAATCAAATTCTTCCATTTTCTATATATACTTATACTATAGAAAATAATTTTACGTTTAAGTGTGTTTTAATAAAATTAATTTTATAAACCATTTAAAGAGAAAACAATAAATATTTTCTATACTATATATAATATAGAAATGGACATTAAAATTTTTGAATCATTGATCGATCAAAAAGAGCAAGAGATTCAAAAACTCAAAGAACAAATTGCCGAACTGAATAAAGCAAAGGATGACAAAAACAAGGACTCTAAGAAGAAGGCCAGTGAGTGGAGAACCAAATACTACCGTGAAAGGTATCAGAACGATAGTGCGTTCAGAGAGAGAATAAAACAACAAAAACTTGAGTACGCCCGTAAAAAGAGAGAAGCGGCACAAAAGATAGGTGGGATTTAAAGAAATATTTAAAGTGACTTAAAATTATTTTCTATATATATGGTATAGATATAGAAAAAATGAAAATCCGAGTCGATGAGCAAAAATTAATCAGAGGTATGACAGCGAAAAGAATACATATAAAACAAAAAGGGATGACTTTTGAACAAGCACGGGATAAAGCCCAAACGATAGCAGATGACCAAAAGAAACAATTTAAAACCAAACAAGGACGAGTATTTACAAATCTGCTCTATAATACTGGTTGGAAGCCTGCTAAATCTACACTCTTAGGTGAGAATGTCAAACTATTCAGCTACGATGACTACGACGATGGAGGCGTTGCAAAATACGAACAAGACAAATTCGATGAATTGATTATCTACATATTACCTGAAAAAGCGAAAACTGGTGGTAATGATACATACAATGACTGCCTATGGAGGGCAATACGTGATGCGAGAAATGGCGTTGAACATCTTCCAGCCACTTTACAGAAACCAGAGCAATTAAAACGAAAACTACAAATCCCAAGAGACTCTAAGGTAAATATTGAATTAATTCCTGAGGTAGAGAAAATATTCAAACTAAACATCAACGTAACAGGAGACCATCCCCATATCAGTCCAAAATACTTCAAATACACGATTGATATCGAACTAATTGATGAGCATTACCAGATCCCAAAGGACAAAATGAAACAAGCTACACTTAATAAGGGTTACTCCTATCAAAGAAAGCGATTGGTAGTATATAAATGCAATGAAGACACTGTTGAAATTTACGATGGCAAAGAACTCAAAACCATGAGTTATACTGAGTTCAAGGACTACAAGAAAGAAAACAAATACAAAATAATCCTATCCAATGCTGAGGACCTAGACCCTAAAATATATTACAAGAACTATTGCAACGATGCTCAGGTCATGTTCAAAGAAAGCAACGGAATGATCGACCTCTTCAAAAGTGGTTTCAATGCTCAACATGCGAGGGCCTTATTTAACTTAAAGAGTGGAAATACTAAACGACCCGAATTACTCAATCAATTTGAAAGCGAATTTTTGCAAACCTTTGCTTCCCTCATTTATGCAGAACCAGGCTACTTTGAAAATGTAACTCAATATGATGTCAACAGTATGTATCCCTCAATAATGGCTAAAATCATGTTCCCTGTTGTACAAGGCGAGTTCAAGCGTCTGATCGAACTTCCCGAAAAGCCAGAGTACGGTATGTATCGAATGAAAGTTTATCCCTCAAGTGATCCCAAAGTAAACATGCTCTTCAGAATCAACGACGAAAACAAATACACACACTATGATATTATGGCGGTGAAATTATTCAATTTAAAATACGAATTGATTCAAGATGGTCAGCCAAACGCACTTGTCTATTCAAAGGAAACTCTAGAATATGGTTCAAAATTGTTCAAACCGACCATTGACTATCTCTACGAATTGAAACTTAAGAAGGTACCGCGAGCGAATGATATTTTAAAGGCTCTTTGGGGTTCTCTCTGTGACAAACAAGAATACAAAGTCACCTTAGGTCCAAACGATGAGCCAATCGACGAGCCAAATATCGAAGTGACTGCAATCTATCCCGTCAATGACTATACTAGAGTTTGCTATGTGAAGAAGGACACCCACTACTTGACACCATATGCAAGAATCGGTCCATTTTTGACTTCATATGGACGATACTCGATCTCCAGAATGCTTTACCCTCACAAAGAGAATATCGTAAGAATTCACACTGACGGATTCATAAGTAAAGAAGAATTGGAAGACCTCAAAATTAATATAGAATTGGGTGGGATGAAAATTGAGAAAGTTGGGGATGTCTTCGTAAAGAACAAAACCAGATGTATCTGGAATATGGGCAAAGTGGCTTAAGAAAATTTAAATAAACACATTTAAACATAAAACTATTTTCTATATTATAATATATATAGAAAAATGGAAAATTTAACTAATCAGGAATTGATTAATTTAGGAAATGAATGTTGGAACTGCAAATCCAGGATTAGAGAAATGCTATCAATTACACAGTACAATTATGGAAAAAGCCACCAACTAACAAAGAAAATACTTAAAATAGAAAAATTATTCGGGATCATGCAGTCAGGTCTTGATGATCAAGTATCAGCTCTCTTCCCACATAATGTGTATACATTGCCGGGAACAGATATGCCCATAACTGGAGTCTTCTACAATTCAGGTGATAAACCGCCTCTACTATACCCGACTCATCGTTATTACAAAAACAACAAACAAGTCTATTATTTAAAATCTCTGACACAACTCCATAAAGATCAAATACACGATCATCTTAAGAGCCTGAATTCATTTATCCAGAAGATTGAGCAATTAAATGGCAAAAGTTCATTTTACAATACCTTGAAGAGGTCCATTGATCGTTTTGATGAGCATATTGGTTATGCAATAACTCGACCAGATAATGAATATGAAGAAACAATTTTTGACGGACAATATTAATTTTACCCCTCATACTTTCTACCTCCACAGCAGAATTAACAACCTACTATACCACATCATCATAACTCCTCTAGGCCTCTATTACTTCTTTCAGTGGAGGGGAAAATCCAAGAGACCAAATTTATTAAATTATTTTATCTACATATAAATTATATATATAGAATGAATCAAAATCTCTGCTCTCAATGCAAGAAATCAATCCCCAAGAAACCAACAAAGCCAACAGTACCTAAGGCCAAAAAGGTTTACCTACTCAAACAAAATGAAAAAGTGGTCAAAGTGGTCGGATCGAAACGAAAAGCAGATGACGCAAACAAGGAGAAGAAATTCGTACTTGAAACCGTTCAATTGGAATAATTTAAGAATAATTTTTATATAAACTATTTGTATATATAAGAAAAATGAAACATATAGTAAAATGGTCGTTTGAATCCACACTATCACCAGAAGAAAGTGACCAGCTTCCGATTTGGAAAAGGTATTGGTCGATTTACAACCTTGACAAGAAAGAAGCAGTTAAATTCCTCAAAGTGAATGGAACCGAACATCTATGCCTCTTTTTTATGCTAGAAGCGGGAAAATATCTGATTTCTAATGTTACGGATAGATATATTTTAACTATTGAATGGGATGGCAAATTTAAGGTCAAGGAACTTAACCAGAAAATAGATCGTACAGAGTATTTGTTCAATTGATTCAATTTATTTTACCATATAATATATATGTTAAAGACAGATAGAAAGTGCTCTTGTGGGATAATAATAAGCAAACAGTATTACGAGAAACACAGAATCCATCCATCACACAAGAGGCGATTGAAAGAGAAACGGAAGCCAAAAGATGAACCTATAATTGTTCCAGTGGAGGAGCCAAAGAGTATTAAAATGGAGAATTTCAGGGAACTACTTTCCTAAGTCTCTCTTGGTTATGTTGGTTGATTATGCGAATACAGTCAACACAGCAAATTATTACCTGTAGATGGTATTTACATAAGAGAGAGTCCTTTAGATCAGAACACGGACAGCAATACATACAGTCTAAGCATTCTACATAATGCACACAGCAAAGGTCGTTATTATCAGACATATATATTAAGCCTAGAAAATTATTTTGCTTTATAAATATATAATATATAGAATGGATTTCAAAGCAGAGATTGATAAATTAAACCTTCAAATCATGAACCTAAAAGGGGAAGTAGCAAGCCTCAAAACTGTCGCCGATAAACAAACACGGGACAAGATATTAAAAAGCAAGTACTATTCAGACAAATACCGCAACGATTCAGATTATAGAGAGCGCATCAAAACAAACGCAAAGAAAGCCTATCTGAAGAAGAAGGAACAAAATAATATCTAATGTATAGATAGGAAGACTCCTCAGATAATATAGAAAACAATTTGTTTTCTATATGAAATTTATTCTAAATTTCCTCATGCAAAGCATGAACCAGCTATGCTGGTTTGCGCAGCGCGCAAGGATTTGCTTCAGCAAATCACAGCGACAGCTGTTATTCCAATAAAATCATATCATTGTCTTGTTCAAATAATTTGAAGCCGACTCTCTTTTCTAGTTCAGCCAACTCCTTATAACCAGTCTCATTGATCAATTTCCCCACTGACGACCTAATATGATGCATACAAACCATATTATAATTAATTGCACATCTCAAGCCCGCACCAGTATCAACTAAAAGGTCATAGCCCCACATTGTAATATGGCTTTTATCAAAATAACTAAAGTACATATCATATGCATTTGGAGTCATAAAGTAGAAGAAGAATTCGACATGATTTGATGCCATCAATCCTCTAAGATGCTTTACCATGGTCATGTGAGAGTTTAAGACCCGTGGACTAATTAAATCAAGATGATATTTCTTTTGTTGCTTAATCAATTTATTGACGTCGACATTTAATATCTCCAGATCATCCATTGTCAAAATAACATAGTCATACTTTTCATATTTCTTTGGGTCATTGAATTTGAATAACAACTGCAATAAATGGCCCGGAGATTTATTGATTTTGATTTTTGGATCGATATCCCATATCTTTTGTTCAACTTCTGGATCCTCTGAGTATAAATTCACTTCAATGTCCATTTTGAAATTCATTGATCTTAACTTTTCAATGTTATTCCTCAAGACGTCCAGTTTAAAGTCCACATAAGGTTCTCCGAATGCGATAATTATCACAGCAATTTTATACATATATTTATACTATATAGAGATATTAATTTTTCTTCGTTTTGGGCTTAGTCAACTTATCGATAATGTCCAGAACAAATTTCGAAATGTCCTGACTAATACCACGGCCTTGTAAAACCGTATCAGCAAGCCCACCAAGATCAGTAACTTTCTTTAATATTCCAGCTAATTTCTCATCTTTATCGATTAATGTGAGGGCATCTTGACTAATGAATTTGACAGTAGCGGGACTGGATAAACCAAATCGTTTCAAATGAGATAACACGAAATGCTGACAATTAGTCGACGTTAAACTATATTCCCAGTAGTCACCGCCAAGGGCTTCAGCGGTCTTGCCGATCAAATCGCCAAACGATACCTTTACATTTTTCATGTTGATAGGTAGAACATCGCCTTCTAATGCAGTGACTTCAGCCATTCTTATCACCTCATTTTTCTCAACACGGATCATGACTCCATTGTCTAACTTGACGACCATCGATAAATGGTATACATTATCATAATTTAACCGCTTCATATTAGCGGTCATCCGGCCTTTACTGAGGGCATTTACGAAACCAACCAATACTTTTTGGACTGGTTTTCGTTGAACAGTAATACCACTTACTATGCTATCTTTGTACTTGTTGATAGTATCGCGAACCTTTGGCGGTAGCCCGCGACGCTTGCCATTAATCAATGTATCAATAAAGTTTCCAGCTACTTTTAAGACGTCTCTGATGCCTTCTCCTTTTGCCATGGGTCCAGGGCCTTCACCCGAGTCTGTTCCACGTTTACCTTGTTTTGGAGGAGGAGTAAGCCCTGAAATTGTTTTATGTTTACCTTGTTTTGGAGGAGGAGGAAGCCCTGAAATTGTCGACTCAGTAGATACAGTTGACTCCTTTTTTGGTCTTCGTCTTTTCGGAGTGTTATCTTGAATACTGATGGGTTTTGCTTTTCCAGCTCCAACTGTTCTAGTCGGCATAAAGCGACATTTTTTAGTACCACAAGAACCGCAAATGGCCTGTTTCATCTTTCTCCCGTTCTTGGTTGTGACTTCTTTTTCATCCTTGTTTTGGGTCTTTCGTCTGCACTTCAAACAGTGAATTTCCATATCTTGTTATATATAACTATATGCAACAAAATAATTTAATTTGATTTCGACATTCTTAAGTACATTGATCCGTATCTCTTGGTTTGCGATTTGCCCTTTTTCCTTTCCGTCATCACCAGCAATCCGCCAATTGTCTTTTGCGGTTTAGTGGGCAAATGTCTTCGTAATAACAATCCACCAGTATAATTCCCTGTCAAAACTGGTTTAAAATCTTGTTTTTGATTAATGATCAGCTTCATATAATACAACCAGAGAAATTAAAAAAGTGAGTTCAATTTATTGCGAAAATCTTGGATAAACTTTTCATTGCCACCATTCTGCTTTAAATTCATCACGATGTCATACATGGGTTTATTTTGGATGCGCGACAAAATGAAATATAAACAGTAATAACCACAAGCAGTGCTCTCAATATCTTGGAGTTGACTGGTATTATACAAGATCTTTTTATTGGCCTTTCTCAGGAAAGCAAGTGTTTGGACATCGGGAACAACACCATAAGGATCGAAGTAATCAATGTGGTCGTCCTTTGGATCATTGAAATACCCCCGCCAATGTGAACCCCCAGTGGCTCTGTCTCCTGCGTTGATTACGGCAAAACTTATTTGATTCTTGGGGATTGTCAAGCCAGTCAATTCATCTTTACAGACACAAGAAATATATCCGTCAAAGTTGTTCAGTACACGATCAATATCTAAGTTAGATAATATGTCTGGGAGCATGTTTATATTAATATATGGTTAGAATAAAATTCTCAATAGTCACTGTTATTTCTGCGACTGAGTCCATAAACCTTTTGGTCGCTTGCTAATGACCCACCGGTGTATTTTAATCCCGCACCAAGTATTAGGTTCCGATGTCCAAATAAATCGTCGCCTAATAGTGCGGAAGATTCAACATTTGACGATGGTTCTACTATTTTTACTGTGTCAAGTACCTGGCCTTTACCTAATACTACACTTTTGTTTTCACATCCACAATTACTCATTTATATAATCTATATTTAGATTATATTTTAATGGTTTTCAAATAAAATACTTTAGAGTAGGGCAAACTTTGGTGCAGGTTGCTTCTCTAACTGGGCAATTCCCTGAGATTCTTGCATCGAGTAGTATTCGTCGGAGATTACTAACACAACAGCAGAGAATTTGTTAGCAGCAGCTGCCCAGTTAGCTTCAGTGATGTCCAAATTGAGTTCAATCTGGGAATCATTGAGATTTTCATAAGCTGAGTTGTTCTTTGAGCAATCAAAGTAGAGGAAGCCAGATGTTTGGCGCCAATCTTCGAATGAGATAGGGGAAAGATTGCGCTTATTGGCAAGTGAGTTCGAGGCCTCAAGGAAGATCTTGTAGAGGCGAAGGAAGTTATCATTAGATGATGGGTAGAATTTGCTTGGGTAGAATTGAGAACCAATCTTGATTTGAGCATTGTTAATAGCAGTAGGAACATCATAAATGTAGCTGTTATAGTTTTGCGAAGTATGGCGAACACCATCCATCAAAGCAACTATTACGTATCTTGGGCGTTTGGTGTTGCTCATGATATTGGTTTGGAGTGGAGAGGTCAAGTTCTTGAGGACCTGGCAGTAGACACCTTGGTATTCAAGAGGAACGGGCTCAGACATTAAACGAGATTGGAGTTTAGTATAAAGGTCAAGATGGGGTTTGAGGACTGGAACAACCCATTGAACTTTATCAATTACCAATTTAGCAGCATTACGGGCGGCAGCTTTGATAAACATGTTGTTTGTATCAGAGTTGACGGTCAATTCAAGTTGCATCTGGACACCTTTGAGGGGTTTTTTAATGCGAAGGAAAGTAAGAACGTCAGATAATCTGAGATAGACATATGACCAGCCAGAAGCATCCGCTTGTTGGGTTCTTTCAAGGCGTTTTTGGAAGGATTTATCATATGTAGTATTGTAGACATCACCAGTTGATGAAGCATATGGCCCAGCAGTACCAACTTCGATGCCATTCCAATAAGCATTAGCAGTAGCACCAGCATAAGCAGCGCCAGCAATATCAAGATTGTCAATGACGTTACGATAACCACCGTATTG
>Ga0154020_10009240_pt1 | contig 11354 bp, 8 predicted proteins | sample Klosneuvirus_201_FD_109709 | JGI IMG/M metagenome (GOLD analysis project Ga0154020, IMG submission 109709) | Active sludge microbial communities from wastewater, Klosterneuburg, Austria - Klosneuvirus_20160825_MG | ecosystem: Engineered > WWTP > Aerobic digester > Activated sludge | place... | reverse complement strand
TCCGCCTTGATCGCGAGATGCTTGGCGCCTGCGCCGTAGGCCGCGCCACCGTAGCCGATGCCGTTCTTGTCCTTCGCCACAGCCTGCAACACCGCCGCCGTGCCGGGCATCGTCTGCGCGCTGGCCGCGAAGTCCTTGCCCTTGAGAACGTGTTCCTTGAAGAACTCGTAGGTGCCCGAGCTGTTCTCACGACTATAAACCGTGATCGGCGCGTCGGCTCCGCCCACTTCCTTCCAGTTCTTGATCTTGCCGGTGAAGATGAGTTCGAGTTGCTCAACCGAAAGCTCCTTCACGGCATTGTCGGCGCTGACATAGATGCTGAGGCCGTCGATCGCCACCTTGTATTCAGTCGGGCGTTTGCCGAAGGCCTTGAGGCAGGCCTCGATTTCCTTGCCCTTGATCTTGCGCGAGGCGTTGCAGAGGTCGGTGGTCTGGTTTTGCAGCGCGGCAAAGCCCGTGCCCGTGCCGCCGCCGGTCACCTGGATTTTCACGCCGGCGTTTTTGCCCATGTAAGTCTCGGCCCATTTCTGCGCGAGAATGACGAGGGTGTCGGAGCCTTTGACCGTGATGCTGCCGGCCGTTGCCGTGAGGCCGCTCAAAGCAACACCAGCGGCGAGTGTGAGGATGAATTTTTTCATACTTGTATTCTTGTTCTTAAATTGGACCACAATTGTTTCGAGATTCAGGTTACAGTTTAGTGACATCAGAATTTCAACGCCGCATCCACCTGCAAACGGCCCGAGCCACCTTCCGATCCAGCCGGGCTTTCATTGATCAGGTCCGTCAGCCAGTAGGTGACGCCGAGCGTGAGCGAATCATACGGTGAATACTGGGCGCGGATGACGTGGCCTTTTACATTTGTGCCTGCGCGATAACCGGTGCTGCCGCCTGCGGCCGCCGTGATATAATTCGCGCCGAAGTCGGACTCGGTGAATTCCTCATACCAAGCATCGCTTTCGAGGTGGCGATACTGGTAACCGAGATCCCAGGTGCCCTTTTTGCCGGACTTGCCGAAGGTCAGCCCCAGCGCATAACCGTTGTTGTGGTCGCTCGCGCCCGGGTTGTGAATGTATTCGCCGAAGGCGGTGATGGGGAACGCCGTTGGATACATCGGGAATTTAGCCATCGTGTAAGTCAGCGAGGCGTCCGCCTGGATCGGGGTGAAATCGCTGACCAGCACCCCGTTCGTCCCGCGGATATTTCCACTGTTGATGTTGGGCACCGCCGCGTTGCCCAGGTTTTGCTCGGCGGCAACCCCCCACATCGAAACGCCCAATGAGGAGGCGAAGTGCGAACTCCACGCCGCGTCCCACCGCAACTGCGCACCCGCCACATACGGGTCGTTGCTGTCGGCGCCCAGTTCATCAAGCACATATCCTCCGCCGGTGAACTTCAGGGTGTGTTCCGCGCTCGGGCGGAAAGCCAGTTCCAACGCCGCACCTTCGGGCGTGTAATCCTTGTCGAACATCATCGTGGATGGAAAGACGAACGGGTTTTCCATCTTGCCGGCGGTCACCGAGCCGGTCCACTCCGGCGTGTTCAACGGCGTCCACTTGCCGTAGGCCAGATCAAGGAAGATGCCTTTCTTCGAGCCGTTGTTCTGCAAGCTTTGATTGTTGGAGATGGGATCCATGCCGCCGGTCGGCACGCCGCCATCCAGATCACCGGAGCCGAGGCGGAGGCCCACTTCAAAATTGTCCTTCAATACCGCCGTGAAACCAAAGCGGGCCCGATAGCGGAATCGATCGCGGCCCCGCGTCGCGTCGTTCTCAAAGCTGAAGCTCTCGTAGCGCCCGCGGAAATCGCCGTTGAACTTGAGCGCCGTCACCCACTCGGGCATGCCGCTCTTCACGGAATAGGCAGTGGTGAAACCCTTGTCCGACTCTTCGCGGAGGTCGTTGGCTTCCTTGACCGACAGGATGCCCTTGTCCACGAGCTTGTCGATGAGCGCGTCGGAGGATTGCGCGAGCGCGGTGGTGCTGGTGCAGGCCAAGGTCGCCACGGCAGCCGCGGCGAGTGTGAGTCTGGAGTATTTGGTCATCGTGTGTTGGTGCGTTAGCTACGTTGCACGGACACAATGAAACAAACGTGTTACGCGATTGCGGCAGGATTGTTACAAACGTGTGACGAAGCAGAAGGGAGCGCCGGTCTCCGACCCGGCGTGTTCATGAGAAAGCCCGCCGGGTCGGAGACCGGCGCTCCTCCGGCTCAGAACTTGAACAGCGCGTCCAACTGGAAGCGACTGACCTGGCTTTCGCGATCAACGCCAAGCCCCACGGTCGGTTCGTTGATGAGCGAGGTCAGATACCACTTGAGGCTGAGCGTGAGAAAGTCCGTCGGCGAATAGGCGAGCTTGGTCATGTGGCCGCGCACGTTGGTGCCGGTGAAATAGCCGGGCGCGTCGTTTATGCCGAAGTTGCCGCCCGTGGTGCCGGCCCAATACGCGCCGAAGTCGTCGTCCACCACTTCCTCCCAGATGGAATTCGCCCCGAGCCATTTGTAGCAGTAGGCGATCTCCCACGTGCCGCGCTTACCCGCCTTGCCGATGACAAAGCCGGTGCACCAGGCGTAGTTGTCCGCGCCGGAGGGTGCGGCGGGATTGTTGAGATACGTCCCGGCGAGCCGCACGGGGAACGCGCCTTTGTAAAACGGTGCGTGATCGAAGAGATACGTCACGGAGGCGTCGGCAAGGATGGGGTTGAACTTGTAGAGCGGGATGCCGTTTGCCTGGTTCGTGCCGGACGGGATGTAACGGGTGTTGCCGACGTTCGCGTTGGGCATGGAGCCGTTGCTCAACTTGTCCACGTTCGAGAACGACAGGAGCATCACACCCAACGAGGACGAAACGTGCGGGCTCCATTTGGAATCGAGCCGGAGTTGCGAGCCGACGAAATACGGATCGGCGCTGGAAGCGGAGATTTCGTCGACGACGAATGCGCCGTTGATCCAGCGCAGCTTGTGGTCGGACGCGAGTTTGTATTCCAACTGCAACGCACCGCCTTCAGGCGTGTAATCAGAATCGATGCCCATGCCCATCCCGACCCCAAGCTGCGAGAACTCGAACGGATCCTCCATCTTGCCGAACGTGAGGCTGCCCTTCCAATCATCAGTGTGCAGCGGCGACCATTTGCCATAGACCTGATCGAGGAAGATCCCCTTCTTCGAGGCGTTGTTCTGAAAACTCTGGTTGGAACCCAGTCCACTCAAACCGGAGGTGATCCCGCTATCCACGTCGCCGGAGAGCAGGCGTAAACCGACCTCGAAATCATCCCTGATCGTCGCCACGAAACCGAACCTGGCACGATAGCGCCAGCGGTTGCGATCCACCGCCGCGTCGTTCGCCGCGCCGATGCTGTCAAAGCGCCCACGGAAATCGCCGCCAAACTTGAGCGACGTCACCCAGTCGGGCATGCCGTTCTTCGTGGACATCGCCGTCGTGAAATTTTTATCCGTCTCGGTCTTGAGCTGCCTGGCTTCTTCCGTGGTGAGGATGCCCTTCTCGACGAGCTTGTTCAGCAGCGCATCGGAGGATTGCGCGAAAGCAAGGTTCGCCGTAAGCGAGGTGATCAATGCCAATGCAGTGATGAGTTTTAATTTCATTCTGGGAAATGGGCAGCGCAGGATATTGTGCCCGCAAGGAGAGTCCCAAATCCAGCCCCATCACGCAATCAAATGGCCGGCGGCCCGGACGATTTCGCCTGTGTTAATGAATGGCATCAGGCGCAAAAGCGTCTTGAGTTAATTCGTGCATTCCGACTCAACCACAGCTAAATAATTCCCATGAAATCTCCCATGTCACGTCGCTCCGCCATCACCAAAATCGCCGGCACAGCTGCCGTTGCCGCCGCAGCTGGAATCACCCAGCGGCTCACCGCCGCCGAGGACACCGCACCCACCAAACTCAAGGGCCGCATCAATCACAGCGCCTGCCGCTGGTGCTACGGCAAAATCTCCCTCGATGACCTGTCCAAGGCTGGCAAAGAGATGGGCATGGTCGCCATTGACCTGCTTCAGCCCGATGAATTCGAGACCGTGAAGAAACATGGCCTCGTCTGCTCGATGGTTTTCAATCCGGTCGTTGATGGCCTCGGCGGCATCGGCAAGGCGTGGAACCGCGTCGAGCATCACGACAAGCTGGTTCAAGCCTACGAACAGCGCATCAAGCAGACGGCGGACGCGGGCTTCGAGCGGTTGATCTGCTTCTCCGGCAATCGCGCCGGCTTGGACGACGAGAAGGGGCTGGAGAATTGCGCCACCGGGCTGAAACGCATCATGGCGCTGGCCGAGCAGCACAAGGTCACGATCTGCATGGAACTCCTGAACAGCAAACGCAGCCACAAAGATTACCAGTGCGACCACACGGCCTGGGGCGTTGAACTGTGCAAGCGCGTCGGCTCCGAGCGGTTCAAGCTGCTATACGACATCTTCCACATGCAGATCATGGACGGCGACATCTGCGACACGATCAAGGAGAACCACAAATACTTCGACCACTACCACACCGGCGGCGTGCCCGGCCGCGCGGAGATTGATGAAACGCAGGAACTGAATTACCCGCGCATCATGAAGGCGATTCTTGACACCGGTTTCAAAGGCTACGTCGCGCAGGAGTTCGTGCCGAAACGGACAGATGCGCTCGCGTCATTGCGCCAAGGCGTGCAGATCTGCGATGTGTGATCCGTGAAACGTGATGAGTGAAACAACTAATCGAGCCATGAACCGACGTTCCTTCATCAAGTCTACCACCCTCGCCGCCGCCGCACCGCTAATTCTGCCGGCAACAAAACTCTTCGGCGCGGACGCCCCGAGCAACAAGCTGAACATCGCGTTGATCGGCGCTTACGGTCGCGGCAATGCGCATTGGAACTCGCTCTCGACGCAGAACGTCGTCGCGCTGTGCGATGTGAACGAGAAGCACCTCGCCCTCGCTGCCGCGAAGTTTCCCGGTGCGAAGCACTACGTCGATTGGCGCGAATGTCTCGATCACAAGGGACTCGACGCTGTTGTAGTTTGCACGCTGGACCACACGCACGCCTTTGTCGGCAACTGGGCATTGAACCGGGGCTTGCATGTTTATCTGGAGAAGCCGATCGGCATTTCGGTTGAAGAATGCCGGTTGTTGCGCGCCCATTACCTCACGAAGAAGGACAAACTCGCCACGCAAGTCGGCACGCAACGCCACGCCTACCCGAACTTCAACCGCGTCCGCGAACTCATCCGCGACGGAGCCATCGGCGAACTCGAAGAAGCCTGCGCGTGGGGCGACCGCCAGCTGCGCAAGCCGGGCTATCCCGCCGCACAAGGCGAACCGCCGCCTGACTTGCACTACGATCTCTGGCTCGGCCCGTCGCCGTTCCATCCTTACAACCCCGAGTATTTTGCCGGCGGCGTGGGGATGAACTGTCTCCAGTGGAATATGTATTGGGACTTCGGCACCGGCCAAGTTGGCGACATGGGCGCGCACACGATGGACCTCGTCTGGAACGCCATCGACGCCAAGTGGCCCACGTCCGCCGAGGCCAAGGGCGATCCGTTCAATCCCGAGGTCACGCCCGTGGAACTCGCGATGCACTTCCAGCATCCGGCCAACGACTGGCGACCGGGCATCAAGGTTTCCTGGTATCAAGGCGGCGCGATGCCGGAGTCGCCCTCCAAATGGATTGACCTCAAGAAAATTGATCACGGCGCGATGTTCACCGGCTCGCAGGGCTACCTCATCTGCGATTTCCAAAAGCGCCTCATCATTCCGATCGGCAACAAGTCCGACATGACTTACTACAAGCCGCGCGGCGAAAATGAAGTGCTCCCGTCCATGAAAGGCTTCGTCGAAGAATGGTTCAACGCCTGCAAAGATCCGGCGAAGAACAAAACCTCGTGCAACTTCGATTACAACGGCCTGATGACCGAACAGCAGATGCTCGGCCTCGCCGCCTACCGCGCCGGCACCAAACTCGAATACGACGGGGCCACCGGCAAAGTGACGAACAACGAGAAGGCGAGCGAGTTTCTCCGGCGCACCTATCGCGATGGGTGGAAGCTGAACGGGTAAATCCGTAGCGGCGGCTCGGCAGAGCGCCGCCAACTGAAATCGCCCAGTCCCAAAGCGCCAGAGAGCTGGCGGCCCTCCACCGCTTTCCAAATGGCGGCGCTCTGCCGAGCCGCCGCTACGCGCTCAACGTTGCACCCGCGCTCCCCCACCCTTCATCAACTTCTCCACCTCGGACTTCGTCGCCATGCTGGTATCGCCAGGCGTGGTCATCGCGAGCGCGCCATGGGCGGCGCCATAGTCCACCGCCTTCTGCGCGTCGCCGGTGATCATCATGCCGTAGATAAAACCGGACGCGAAGCTGTCGCCGCCGCCGACGCGGTCGAGGATTTCGAGATCGGGATATTGCCGGCTCTCGTAGAACTTGCCGTCCACCCAGGCGATAGCGCCCCAGTCGTTGACCGTCGCCGTCTTGGCCGCGCGCAACGTCGTGGCCGTCGCCTTGAAGTTGGGATACGCCTTCACCGCCGTTTCGATCATCTTCTTGAACGCAGTGACGTCAATGTGCAGGAGATTTTCATCCGCGCCTTCGACGTGGAAGCCGAGGCACGCGGTAAAGTCTTCCTCGTTGCCGATCATCACATCCACATACTTCGCGATTTCCTTGTTAACTTCCTGCGCGCGCTTCTGGCCGCCGATGGATTTCCAGAGCGACGGGCGATAGTTCAAATCGTAGCTGACGATGGTGCCGTGTTCCTTGGCCTTCTTGACGCACTCGATGACGAGTTGCGGCGTGGTGTCGCTCAGCGCTGCGAAGATGCCGCCGGTGTGCAGCCAGCGCACGCCGAGCTTGCCGAAGATGTGGTCCCAGTCGAAGTCGCCCGGCTTGAGCTGCGATGCCGCGCTCAATCCGCGATCCGACACGCCGACCGCGCCGCGCATGCCGAAGCCGCGCTCGGTGAAGTTCAGGCCGTTGCGCACGTTGCGCCCGATGCCATCGAACGCCATCCACTTGATGAAGTCCGTGTCCACGCCGCCTTGCAGGATGAAATCTTCGAGGAGCCGGCCCACGTCATTGTCGGCGAACGCGGTGGCGACGGCGGTCTTTAGGCCGAAGCAACGGCGCAGGCCGCGCGCCACGTTGTATTCGCCGCCGCCTTCCCAGACGCGGAATTCGCGCGTGGTGCGGATGCGCCCCTCGCCGGGGTCGAGGCGGAGCATGATTTCGCCGAGGGAAAGTTCGTCGTATTTGCAGGAGCCAGCGGGTTTGATTTGGAGCGTTGCCATAACGATGGGCGTAGTGTGCAACAATCCGCCATAGGCGGAACAGCATTTTTGCTTTCCCTGTAACTTCGAATTTCAACCACGGATGGACTCGGATGAACACGGATTCAGACCGGGACATGACGCGAATTGCGCGAATTTTCGCGAATGGAAACAACACGACTTAAATTCGCGTCAATTCGCGCAATTCGCGTCCAAATCTCTTTATCCGTGTTCATCCGTGTCCATCTGTGGTTTGCCACTTCTCGGCCGGTTGACCGTGGAATTTTGCCCCACTCGCCATTTGCAATCACCCGCAGGCTGTGGAATTATCCGACCCGCTGCCGCGCCGGGCATCTGTTCGCACCGGGGTGAACGCAGCGAGAACCAAAGAAAATCATGTCAGCCATCGCTCAAGACCCGATCGTCCTGCAAAAGACCCAGGACCTGTGCAACACCATCCTCACCCAGCCGACCATGCTCTCGCTGCGGGCGAAGATTGACGCCTTCATGGGCGACGAGGGCGCCCGTTCGCAATACGAGACGGTCATGCACAAGGGCCGCGCGCTCCACGAAAAGCAGCACCAATCCCTCCCCCTGAGCGGCGAGGAAATCACCGATTTCGAGACGAGCCGCGACGCGTTGCTTGCGAATCCGGTCGCGAAGGGTTTCCTCGATGCGCAGGAAGAACTGCACGGCCTCCGCGACACGATCCAGGATTACGTCTCCAAGACCATCGAACTCGGTCGTCTGCCCAAGGCGGAAGATTTTGAGTCCGGTTGCTGCGGCGGTCATGGTGGCGGCGGCGGTGGTTGCTGTGAAAGCGAAGGCCACGATCATGGACACGACCATGCTCACGACCACAGCCATAGCCACGGCGAAGGCGGTTGCGGCTGCAAGCACTGAACGAACTTTCAAACGACCAAAGCCAACCGGGAGTCCGGTTGGCTTTTTCCATTTTGGAGTTTCTCTGTCTTGAGTCCGTAAGCCGAATGTCTGGCTGTGCCCACTTCCCCCTCACCCCGGCCCTCCCGCCGGGAGAGGGAGAATCGTATCCAGCGCTGGGTCGGAGTCTGGCGTCGCGGATTTACCTGAACGCGCCGTGGTTGTTCCCTCTCCCTGAGGGAGAAGGTTAGGGTGAGGGGGGAATGCAGTGGAATACCACCCGACTTATACCACCGGCAAAGGCACTGCAATTCTCTGTTGATGCTCACTTCAACATCTTCGCATCCACCAGCACTTCGAGTTCGAGCACGATCTTTTTGCCGGCGATCTTGCGCAACTGCCATTGCGCCGCTTCGCGGATGGACTTCACCGTCCATGCTTTCGCCCCAATCAACATACGCTGGTAACGGTCGCTTGGCGTCATGATGGTGGCCTTGACCGTCAGCATCGGCTTGCCGGTTTTGCTGACGCCTTCCTCGATGGCATCCAGTTCCACGGTCGTGCGGTAAGGCACTTCCTCGCCAGTCTGGAGATAAATCTGTTCGCGGATGATCTCGGCGAAACTGAACTCGCGTGTCGCGTTGCTCACCTGCTCCGGCGGATACAAGGCCACCCCGACCGGCAGATGCTTCACGATCTCGTCAAGCAGCGCGTCGAGATTCTGCGAGTCCTTGGCGGAGACTTCAATTACGGCGGTGTAATCGTCCTGCTTCATGAACCACGGACTGCGATAACGCCGATACGGCACGTCAGATTTGTTGATGCAAAGAATCTTCGGCTTGGTCTGCTTGGCGAGAACTGAAAGCACGATCTCATCCTCCTCGCCCAGCGGTCGCGTCGGGTCGGCGACGTGAATGATGACATCCACATCGGCGAGCGCTTCCTTCGCGCGTTTGTGCAACGTCTCGACCAGCGCGCTGGCGTGCGTCTTGAAAAATCCCGGCGTGTCCACGAAGACGACCTGCCCCTGCGGACGATTCACGACACCTTGAATCGCATCACGCGTCGTCTGCGGGCGCGGCGTGACGATGGAAACTTTCCTGCCAACGAGCGCGTTGAGCAGCGTGGATTTGCCGGCGTTGGTGCGGCCCACGAGCACCGCCATGCCGGCGCGAAATTCTGGATTGGTCTTGGTCATGTGTTGCCGAAGTGAAGCGAGGGTAAGCTTTGCCACGCATCGATGCACGGAAGAATACCGCTTTCTCCGGCGTGCAGACTGGGCTACGTTGTGCCGAACGCGTTGGTTTCCGACGGATTCCCTTCCAGATGCATTGGGTTGCATCTGCCGGGTGTTTCCCGACTTTCTTCCGCGAGAGCCTGCCGTTCTGAGGCTGCACAGCACCGTAGTAATTATGACGCATCCAAAGATTATCCAGGGCGGCATGGGCGCCGCCGTTTCAAACTGGCGCCTCGCCCGGACGGTTTCGCTGCTTGGGCAGCTCGGCGTGGTTTCGGGCACCGCCCTCGCGGTCGTTCTCGCCCGCCGCCTGCAAGTCGGCGATCTGGACGGTCAGATGCGTCATGCACTGGCGCACTTTCCGGTGCCGGCTGTGGCCGAACGCGTGCTATCGGATTATTTCGTCCCAGGCGGAATATCCGCCAACGCACGGTTCAAGCCCGTTCCGTTGCCGGCGTTGCAGTCGGGACAGAAGCTCGTGGAATTAACCGTCGCGGCAAACTTCGTTGAAGTGTTCCTTTCAAAGGACAACCACGCTGGCGTCGTGGGCATCAACCTGCTGGAGAAAATCCAGTTCCCCACCCTGCCCTCGCTTTACGGCGCCATGCTGGCAGGCGTGGACTATGTGTTGATGGGTGCTGGAATTCCGCGCGCGATTCCCGGTGTGCTTGACCGCTTCGCCCAGGGCGAGCCTGCGGAATTGAAAATCGATGTCGCTGACACCGCGCCGGGTGAGGAATTTCTCTCCCACTTTGATCCCAGGGCGTTTTGCGGCGGCCCCGCGCCCATTCTGAAGCGCCCGCAGTTCCTTGGCATCGTCGCTTCGGCCACGCTCGCCATGACGCTCGCCAAGAAATCGAGCGGCAAAGTGGATGGTTTCGTGGTCGAAGGGGAAACCGCCGGAGGCCACAACGCCCCGCCCCGCGGTCCGATGCAACTCAGCGCCGCCGGGGAACCGGTCTATGGCGAGCGCGACGTGGCGGATCTGGAAAAAATCCGCGCTCTGGGCCTGCCCTTCTGGCTCGCGGGCTCCTACGGCAAACCAGGCAAACTAACGGAAGCCCTGAGCCTCGGCGCGGCGGGCATTCAAGCGGGAACGGCCTTCGCGTTCTGCGAGGAATCTGGAATCACTCCCGAATTGAAACATCAAGTCATTCAACTCAGCCGCGAAGGGAAGGCGCGCGTCTTCACGGACCCCGTTGCGTCGCCCACGGGCTTTCCGTTCAAGGTGGTGCAAGTCGAGGGCACGCTCTCCGATGCCAGCGCCTACGAGGCCCGGGAGCGATTGTGCGATCTTGGCTATCTGCGGCACGCCTATAGAAAAGCGGATGGAACGCTGGGTTACCGCTGCCCTGCCGAACCGGTCGATGATTACGTCCGCAAAGGCGGCGCAGTCGCCGATACCGCAGGCCGCAAATGTGTTTGCAACGGACTGCTCGCCGCCATCGGCCTCGCGTATGACCACGAAAGCGGAGTGGATGAACCTGCGTTGATCACTGCCGGGAATGAAGTCGCGCACGTCGCGCAATTCGTGAAGCCCGGTGGCGACACCTACTCCGCGGCAGAAGTCATCGAACGACTGCTCGGTTGCGAATGCAAAACGTAAGACCGCGTCAGATGCCTCCGAAAGGAACGCAGCTCTCTCTCAAAATGCCCGCTTGGAAAAGATTCGGCACACCCGCAACGGTCTCATCAGGTTTCTGGTCCAGAACTTCCCGGACGAACTGCGCGAGCTTGCCGATCGAATAGGGCTTGGGCAGAAAATTACGTCCCTCCAGAAGCGAGATGTCCTTGCCGGCCATGCCCGGGCTGTAGCCGCTGGTGTAGATGACCTTCAGCTTGGGATCCACGGCACGGAGACGATCCGCAAGTTCACCACCCATGATTCCCCCCGGCATCACCATGTCCGTCACCAGCAAGTCAATGGGCCGCGACGCCTGGTCCCACATCTCCAGCGCATGCGCACCGGAGCTTGCCTCAATC
>Ga0154020_10009239_pt1 | contig 11355 bp, 6 predicted proteins | sample Klosneuvirus_201_FD_109709 | JGI IMG/M metagenome (GOLD analysis project Ga0154020, IMG submission 109709) | Active sludge microbial communities from wastewater, Klosterneuburg, Austria - Klosneuvirus_20160825_MG | ecosystem: Engineered > WWTP > Aerobic digester > Activated sludge | place... | reverse complement strand
TCAGAACGTAATCTGCGTAAGAGCAAAGATCCCCGACCTCGTAGAGGTGGATATTTTCGGCTTTTTTATCTTCGGCCCAGTGAACCAAGTCCATCGCAAAGTCCAATGTCGAGGGGGCATGTTCTTGTTGTGCTTGTTGTACGATCACAGCTTTCTCCATAAAACGCATCGCTCCTTTTGCCTGCGGTTACTGGCCTCCTTCTGGACGGCGTGCAGGCGGTTCGAGAAAAAAGGTGGGTTTCTTTTTGGCAAAGGCATCTAAGGGTTCAGGTTCACGCGAGACTGTGACGACGGCCTTGGGGGGCTTGATCGGCTCGGAGGATGCGAGAGAAAAGGAGGCATCCAATGTCACGGCCACATCGGCTTCGTCTTTTCCGACGCGATAACGGCCTTGAAATTTGACTTTGAGCGGAAAACCGAGTTGGAGATCTGCACAAAGGGTTCCGCTGGCTTGCGACGGGAGGCGAGGCTTGTTGGCAGCTTTTCCGCGTGTGTGTTCAGGAAGTTTACCAGACCAAGCCGTACCTTCGGGGATCTCGGGCAACGAAGCATCTGTGACGCTTCGCAACGTGATGCGATAAGCCCGACAGGTACGACCTGCCACTTGTTCCTCACCTTGATCTTCGAGTTGGATCGATTCGCCAAAAATAGCGACCAATGCGCGCCATTGTCCGTGACTACGGACTTGCCAACGTCGCGCCATCTCCACGTCTTCCGAAGTCACACGGAACGGGCGGCCTTTGCCGCGCCAATACAGCTTTTCAGCGTGCCAGATGACTTCGGCTGATTTTTGTTGGTCGTTGTTCATAAGAAGATGAAAAGGCCCCTCAGGGTGTTGTGTAATGTGAACTTTTTCACTGAACTTTACCGTGCGCGATTTGCGCGTTGAAGAGTAAGAACTGGTGGCTTGATAGACAAATCCGCCCATCGCTTTGTTGATGACGGCAGGATCAACGGACGCGCCTTTGAGCATCTCTGCGGCATTTCGGGCCACTTGGGTGCCTGAGATCCCCGTGAGTTGTTTCGCGACCAAGGGGTTGGGGGCCTCTTTTGCGCCAAGCTCGGGGCTTCCTTTGCGACAACCCGCAAGGTACGAAAGCAACAAAGCACCGACCATCCACGAACACACAACCCTGCGCATGGAGCGGCGAAACGGTTGTGCTTTGTGCGGCCAAACCAAGGTCGAAAGCAAGCGAGGAAAACGCCAAAAGATCGAGACCATCATTCAAAACCTCGACAGATAGGGGCTTTTTGCAAAACACCCAAAACAGCGCTCTGTCCTGCGTAGAAAACAGAGCAAAGATGCGTGGGCCTGTATAAGCACAATCTGTTCGTGCCACAAGAGAAAAAAGACCGCAAAGAATCTGCCGAGACATTCCAAGCGAAAGAAGGCGAGGCTACGACGGGGCAAGTCAAGCGGAGGTTCGTTCGGGAGTTTGACGAGCGACCAGTACAACATGCTTGTGGTTCTGGACAAGTCAAGCGGAGGTTCGTTTGAGAGGCACACGCGAACAAATTAGAAACCGCCCATCTCACAGATCGCGCCTGTAAAATCGGCGCACATGGTGGGGGGAGCTGCGATACAGATCAGGTCGAGTGGATCGAGCTTATTGAAGCCACGGCAGATCTGCCCTGAGGGACAAGAGCTACAGTAGCCGTCGGGTCCGCATCGTGGGGTGTTTCCGCTGCAATCCGCATCGACTTTGCAGCGTTTCTTTCCGTCGAATTCGCATTTCGGCCCTTGGGCTTCTTGGGGGAGGAGTTCGACGCAGCTCAGGCGCGAAGCGCATTCTTTGCCGTCGCCCTTGGGATCGCAGCCTGTAAAGCAGCGTTTACCGGCTTGACCGAGGTCGAGGCAACGGTTGTTGCAGTTTTCACCGCATTTTTTGTTTTCGCACTTTTCGCCTGCGGGACATTCTGCGTCTGTGTTACAGACTTGTTTGGTCGAACAGCGTTGGTTATAGCAACTGGTCGCTCCATTGGGCATTCCAGCGCAATCGGCGTCGGCTTGGCAGGCTTTGCGCGTGCAGACAAACTTGCAATCATCGCCTTGTTTGCAGCCACAATCGGCATCGGCTTGGCAACGGATGCAAGTGGGGCCTTCGGGTTTTCGGCAAGGCTTGATCTCGGCGGGGTTGTTGTCGTCTTTGGGGCAGAAGCGGATCGGCCCGCAATCAAGCTGCTGGTCGGTACAACGGCAGTCTTCGACACAGCTCTTGTTTTCGCAAAGGAAGCGGCAGCGGGACTTTTGAGGATCAGGCAAGCCACAGTCGCTTGCGAGCAAGCATCCGGGCGTACACAAGCCCGTTTGGGGGTTGCAGTAGTTTTTATCGGGGCAATCTTTGCTGGTCTCGCACTCACCATCGAGCTTACAACAACCGCCTGTGCATGTTTCTTGGCCTTGGCACTGGCTGTTGCTTGCGCATGGAGCGGTACAACGGCCACGACAGCATTTTTTGCCTTCGGTACATTCGGCGTTGTCTTTGCAGCCAGCGATGCAGGTTTTGGATTTGGGGTCGCAGATCTGGCTGCCTTTGCAATCGGCGCTGCTTGAGCATTCCCCCGGGCTGGCGCAGTTTCCAGAGGCGGGAAAACAAAGCTTGACTTTTTGACCCGATTTATCGGGATGATCGACTTCTTCGCACTTGTATCCAGAGGGGCAAAACGCACCGCTTTGGCAGGCCACAGCGCAGTAGCGTTGGCCGCTTTGGGAGGGCGCACAAAGGTCTTTTTCTTCGCCACACTCGCGGCTTTCGAGACAAGGCTGGCAAGGGGCTTTGCGCGTTTTGCAAGCGCGAACGCATTTGTCACAAAACTCTTTGTCGATATCGCAGTTGAAGTCTTCGTTGCAGACGGCTCCTGTGGGCTTGGCGGTGCAAACTTTTCGACAGGAGTCACACACCATGCCCGAACCGCAGTCGTCTTCGGACTTTTCGCACGTTTTGGTTTTTTTGCAGCGCTTGGTGGCGAGATCACAAACGGTTCCCGTAGAACATTGGACATCGCTCTCGCAAGCGGTAATGCCGCATTTTCCGCCCACACAGCTACGGCCCAAGCCACATTCTTCGTTTTTGGTGCAAGAGGTCGGATAATCGGCGCAGACTTTGTTGGCGCAGCGTTTGTCCTCTGGGCAATCGAAGTCGTCGGTGCAAGGCTTGGGTGGGGGCGTGTCCGATCCACCGCCGTCTCCATCCGTATCTCCGACGTTTTCAACGTTGCTTGTGGTGGTGCATTTGCCGTCTTTGCAGATCTGACCCCCTGTACACTCTTCATTCTTTGTGCAATTTCCACCCGTACCGCTTGGGCAGGCCACCACAGCGACAGAGATCGCCGCCAAAGAACACAAAAACATCATCAAACGAATCAATGCTCTCATCACAAAGCCCCATGCTAAACGAAAACAACTTGTCTTTCATCGACTTAGAAGACAGCCACATCAAAGACCTTGCATTATTGCACGCCCCTTTCAAAAAACACAAGTCCCGAAAAAAAGCGCGGTGATGTCACAGGATGGCCGCTGCTGTCACGCTAGAACCCAAGCCTTTGCTACAACGCCCACGACGTATCCCCACAGCAGACGAAGGAGATGGCCTTGCCAACCCTCGATCAATACATGACCCACGAAGTAGTCGCCAAACTTCGGGCTGCCTTGCGAAAGAACGAAGGGGGGGCGTATTTCGTCGGTCAGCTCGACCAAAACGGCAAGATCGCTCGCGTCAAAGCTGTATGCAAGGAAGGCCCACGCGCACCGATGCTGCTGTTTTCCACGCCCAAAACAGGCGAAGTGGTACTCCACAACCACGCGGATGCTCAACTGCTTCCCACCCAACAAGACGAAGAATATGCCCGTCGCTTCGACGAAAAGGGCATCGGCTATCTGCTGATCGATAACCAAGTGGAACACGCCCATCAAATTGTTGAAGGCGTGCAAGAAGCGGAAAGCCTCGTTCCACTCGACGAAAAAGAGATCACCGCGCTACTTGGCCCGAGAGGGCCGATGGCCCGAAAACTTCCGCGCTACGAGCAACGTGACGAACAGATCGCCATGTTGCGCGGGATGGTGCGAGCCTTTAACCACGATCACATCTACATGGTCGAAGCAGGTACAGGCACAGGAAAGTCTCTCGCGTATCTGATCCCCTCCGTCTATTGGGCGCATCGCAACCGTGAGCGCGTCGTGGTCTCCACCAAAACCATCAACCTTCAAGAACAGATCTTCTACAAAGACATCCCCTTTCTCCAAGAAGTCCTCGATATCCCCTTCACAGCCTCGCTCGTCAAAGGCCGAAACAACTACCTTTGCATCCGTCGCGTCCACCAAGTCGGCGCAGAACTCCAGATCGAGCAAGACGAAGAACAACGCAAACAACTCCATCGCCTCCATGAATGGGCGCAAAACACCACCACAGGCGACAAGTCCTCGCTGTCCTTTTTGCCCGATGATGCGCTGTGGTCGCGCCTTCAAGCCGACGGTGACGCTTGCCAACGTACACGCTGTGAACATTACAAAAGCTGCTTTTACTACATCGCTCGCCGCCAACAAGCCGATGCCGATATCCTCGTGACCAACCATCACGTCCTGTTTGCGGATCTGGCCTTGCGCGAAAGCAGCGGAAACTTCCATACACCCGCCCTGTTGCCCCCTTACCACCGCATCGTACTGGATGAAGCACACAACATCGAAGACGCAGCAAGCGCCTTTTTGGGCTTTCAGATCACCCCCTTTGGTGTGCTTCAAAGTCTCGGAAAACTTCTTCGTACCAAAAAACAAGAAGAGACCGGCCTGTTGCGACAGATCGGTGGCCTCCTTCAAGAACATCACCACAAGATCAAAGGCGTCGGCCCCCTCCAACAGACGCTGTTTGAAAAGCTGATCCCCGAAGTTCGTCGCCTGCGCGAAAACACCCTTCGCATCGAGCAACGCATCCGCAGCCTGTTGGTGGATGCAGACAACAATACGCCGCAATTGATCAAAGTCCGCGTCACCCCGTCATTTCGCAAACAAGGCCCGTGGCAAGACATCTGCGAGATGGGGCTTGGTTGGAGCCAACAGATCCGCGATCTGTTGCAGGAGCTGATGAAGTTTGCCGCTGACATCGAAGACCAAGCCAAGGTCATCGAAAAAGACCTGAGCAGCCCCTTGATGGAGATCGGTGCTGCCGTCAATCGCCTCGGTAGCGCAAGCGCCTCGCTCGATCTGTTTTTTTCGGAAGACGAGGCCGACGAAGGCAGCGCAAACGCCGAAGACGAGGCCGTCTTGGTACGATGGTTTGAAGCCCAAACCCAAGCCGATGGGCGCTTGCGCCTCCAAGCAGCCCCCCTCGAAGTCGCTACCCCCCTCAGCAAGATGCTTTACGATCACTTTGGAACGATCGCCCTCACTTCGGCCACGCTCACCACGGGACAAAAAGACTTTTCCTTCCTCCAACAACGCCTCGGTATGCAAGATCTCCCCGATAGTCGGGTGTATAGCGATATGTTTCCGTCTCCGTTTGACTACGCGACACAAAGCCTAATCGGGATCCCAACCGATCTACCCGGCCCCAACGCACCACAATTTCGAGACGCGATCTGCGAGATCATCTTTCAATCACTTGAGATCTCGGATGGCCGGGCATTTGTGCTTTGTACCTCTTTCGGACTCTTGCGCTTTCTCTACGAACGCCTTGCTCCCCGCCTCGAACGCCTCCATATCCGCTCTCTGTGTCAAGGCCAAATGCCCCGTCACATCTTGCTCCAACGCAAGATCGAAGAAGAACGCAGCGTGTTGTTCGGCACTGACTCTTTTTGGGAAGGCGTCGACGTCCAAGGCCGCGCCCTGTGCAATGTGATCCTCACGCGCCTGCCCTTTCGCGTCCCCTCCGATCCCCTGATCGAAGCGCGTGTCGAAGCCCTCGAAAGTCGTGGCGAAAACTCTTTCTTGCGCTACACCGTCCCCTCCGCCACCATCAAATTCAAACAAGGTTTTGGCCGATTGATCCGAGGAAAACAAGACCGAGGAACCGTCTTGATCCTCGACAATCGCGTCGTCGAAAAAAGTTATGGCAGTGTCTTTCTTGACGCTCTCCCCCCCGAAAGCCCCCGTCTGATCGCCCCTTCAAACGAAGTCATGCGCGCACTCCGACACTTTCATCAAACACCACCTGCTGTCTCGCCTTCTTGATCTCGTCGACTGCGCCAACCCTGATCCGAGAGCGCGGATGACACTTCACCCAAAAACGCAACCAAAAACTCTCCACCGGCATCCTAGGCAAGCGCAGAGACAACCTGCCAAAAAAAAGGCTTGCAGTGCATCGCGAAGCCTTCTATGATGGTCGGATTGCTTTTCTTGACACCCCCCTCCCTCGGTACTATGCTTCTAGCCGATACAAGGGCTGTTTTTTTGGTGATGTTGTGTTTGCGCCCGATCTTAGGCTCCCCACGGAGCCACACAACCCAACGAAGCGCCACCCCGCTTCGGAGATCAACACCGAAAGAACGAACCACCACCCAACCACCACCCAAGATCAAAGCCTCTCATTTGGCCCGTACAGCCATGATTATGGAAACATACGGTATCTGAGCTGCGATACACCATCGTCCAATAAGGAGTCCATCGCATGTCCATAGAAAGCCAGCAATCACTACCGCTGCTCCCCTTACGCAACGGAGTCTTTTTCCCCGGCGGTGTGATTACCCTGAATGTCGGGCGTCCCAAGTCGATCGCCTTGATTAAAGCAGCCGATCCAACCGAGACGCTGCTTGCGATCGTCACCCAAAAAGACCCAGAGATCGAAGACCCCAGCGAAGAAGATCTCTACCGAATTGGAACGCTTGCCCGCATCCTTAAAATCCAAAAAACTGGCCGCAACACCTACAGCCTGATGGTCCAAGGTATCCAGCGCATCGTATTGGAACGCATCCTCACGGATGACCCCTACTGGATCTCCGAAGTCACCACCATCAACGATCAAAGCGACAAGGAAGATCTCCAACTCAGCGCCCTCGATCAAACGCTGCGCAAAGTCGCCCGCGAAGTGATCAAACTGACGCCCGAACTACCACGCGGCGCAGAAAAAATGCTCTCCGAGATCAAAGAACCCGGCCAACTCGCCGATATGATCGCTTCGACGCTCGATATCTCTCTCGATGACAAGATGAAGATCCTCAGCACCTTCGATCTCAAAGAGCGCCTCGATACCACGCTCGAGATGCTTAGCCGCATCAAAGAAGTCCTCTCTGTGCGCAAAGAGATCGAAAACCATCTGCGCGATGATGTCGCCAAAAGCCAACGCGAAACCATTCTCCGACAACAACTCAAAGCCATCCAAAAAGAACTCGGCGAAGACGACTACAAAACCGCTGATATCGAAACCCTTGAGAAAAAACTCAAAGATGCCGAACTCCCCGAAGAAGCCCGTGAGATGGCCGATCGTGAACTCAATCGCTTGCGCGCAATGAACCCCGCACAAGCCGAATACATGGTCGCCAAGACCTACCTCGAATGGCTGTCCAACCTCCCTTGGACCAAAGCCACCGAAGACAACCTCAACCTCGATCGCGTCAACGAGATCCTCAACGAAGATCACTACGGACTCGACAAGATCAAACAACGCATCATCGAACACCTCGCCGTTCGCAAACTCAATCCAGAGAAAAAAGGCCCCATCCTTTGCTTCTCAGGCCCCCCCGGCGTCGGAAAAACCTCCCTTGGTCGCTCGATCGCTCGCGCCCTCGGACGCGAATTCATCCGCATCTCCCTCGGAGGTGTGCGCGATGAAGCCGAGATCCGAGGACACCGCCGCACCTATGTTGGCGCTCTGCCCGGGCGTATCGTCCAAGGTATGCGCAAGGCCGGAACCATCAACCCCGTCTTTATCCTCGATGAGATCGATAAACTCGGCACCAGCTACCGCGGCGACCCATCCTCCGCCCTGCTCGAAGTCCTTGACCCCGAGCAAAACAACGCTTTCTCCGATCACTACCTTGAGGTCTCCTACGATCTCTCGAACGTGTTCTTTATCTGTACCGCCAACCAGCTCGACCCCATCCAGCCCGCTTTGCGCGACCGCATGGAGATCATCGAACTCTCTGGCTACACTTGGCAAGAAAAACTCCATATCGCAACCGATCACCTTGTCCCCAAACAAGTCAAAGATCACGGACTCAAAGAAAAACACGCCGAGATCACCGACGAAGCCATCAAGCACATCGTCGAAAGCTACACCCGCGAAGCAGGCGTCCGTCAACTCGAACGAGAGATCCGATCCGTTTGCCGCAAGATCGCTGTCGAAGTCGCAAAAGGCGATGATTCCGGCCATCAGATCGATACCGAACAAGTCGGCGATTACCTCGGCCAAGTCAAGTTCTTCCCCGAAGCCGCCGAACTCACCCGTATGCCCGGCGTCGCCACCGGCCTCGCATGGACCCCGACAGGTGGCGATCTCCTCTTCATCGAAGCCACCCGCATGCCCGGCAACGGCAAACTCACCCTCACAGGCAAACTCGGCGAAGTCATGAAAGAATCTGCGGAAGCTGCACTCGCCTACATCCGCTCCAACACCAAAGATCTCGGTGTCCCCGCCGACTTCCACAAAACATGGGATATCCATATCCACGTCCCTGCGGGTGCCATCCCCAAAGAAGGCCCTAGCGCCGGTGTTGCAATGCTTTCCGCGATCATCTCTCTGATCACAGGCCGCCGTGTGCGCGGAGATGTCGCCATGACGGGCGAGATCACTTTGCGCGGTCGCGTCCTTCCTGTCGGTGGGATCAAAGAAAAAGTCCTCGCGGCCCATCGCGCCGGCATCCGTAAAGTCGTCCTCCCCAAAAAGAACCAAAAAGATCTCGAAGAAGTCCCCGCCGAAGCCCGCGATGAAATGGAGTTCAGCTTCGTCGACGATATGCAGCTCGCCCTCGAAGAAGTCCTTGAACGCGAGATCTCTTCGGAATCCACCACCAACAACAACGACGAAATCAACGCTTCCTCCGCAGAAGCCTAATAACAACGACGAAATCAACGCTTCCTCCGCAGAAGCCTAATCCGCCCCGAAGATCTCCCCCCTATCCTCCGCACCCTCGGCATTTGCCCTCCCCCGTCTCCAACGTTTTCCACCTCACCAGCGTTCTTCGTCCCGCATCACCCGCTCTTTTTCTTTCACAGCCTCTTTGGCGGTTTCTCGGGCGGGTTCTTTTGTCGCTTCTTTGGAGCCTGTGGCCATCTTGGCTTTCAAAGCAGCCAAAGCATCGTCGACATCGGGATGTTGGTTTTCCAACTTGCGAAAGCGTGCATCGAGATCTTGCGATTGGATCTCCATGCTCAATTCGTGGTTGGCTTCGACTTGCGCCTCCAACACATCGATCTTTTCGGCCATTCGATCAAAGGTCTCAAACGCCGATTGATCGCTCAGACCCGTCACCGTCTGTTGAACGGTTTGTTGCGCTTCTGCCCGCTGTTTGCGCGCAAGCAACAGCGTTTTCTTGCGCGCAGCTTCTTCGATCTTCTGATTGAGCGCATGCAGCGCGGTCTTGAGCTTTTCGACCGCCTCTTTTTGGATCTCCCACTGCTTTTGGTACTCACGCGCCAACTCTTCGTGCTGTTTTTTCCGCAATAACGCCGCTTTTGCCAACTCTTCGTCGCCCACTTGCAAAGCACGCATCGCTTGACTTTCCCTTGTTTCGGCTTGCTTGTCTTCTTCCATCCATTGCTTGTGCAAGCGTTTTTCGTCCCCGATCGCCAACGCAACTTGGCGCTTGGCTTCTTGGAGCTGTTCGCGCATCTCCTCCACCAACTGCTCCAACATCTTTTCTGGCTCTTCTGCCTTGGACAAGAGACTACCGAGATTCGCCTTCACCACCCGAACCAATCGCTTCCAAAAACCCATCGCTGTCTCCCTCGGTTTGCGCGATGCCGTTTCGACTCGAACCCACGGCACAAATCGCTGTTCTTGTTCTTTGACCTGTTCGTCTTCTTCGTTCGCTACGGGTTACACGGTTGGGTTTTGTGGGGATCACCCTTCCGCCTCGTATGCGCGGTCGCGCATGGACTGTTTCGCGGCTGGGTTTGATGGGGTTTCACCCCACACCCCACAAGGGAGCTTTGCCCCCTTGACCCCGTATCGGCGGAACGAACAGCCGTTTTTCAAACGAACAACTCTGCCGCTTGGAATGGCTCGAACACGGGGTTTGGGCCCACTGCGAAACTCACATCACTATAGAAACGACGCGCCATCATTCCAAGACCTCCGCACAAGCCACCACCCCAAATCACCCCTCCCACCGCACGAAATCGATCAGCAGCTCTCTCGATGTTCGTGTGTGGACGAACACACCCACCCCACCACCCACAATACCGCAACAATGCACTCGACGCTTTCGCAACACACACCCGCGCCCACTGCCCCACCCCAGCACTCACAACACCGCAACAACGCACTCGACGCTTGTTGCTCAGTCCAGATCCATCTCAAACTCTTCGCTATCGTCTTCGTCGTTGTGCGCGATACCAAACTGCGCCACTTCCGGCCAATACTGCACCAATCGCTTGCGCAACGCGATCCGCGCACGATGCAAGCGGCTCTTTACCGCTGCCACCGAGATCCCCAAAACATCCGATATCTCGCGATTCGATAGGCCGTCCAACTCGCGCAAGATCAAGATGGTTCGATAACGCTCCGGGATCTGCTCGAACTCATCGCCCAACACACGGATGATCTCTTTGCGCTCACAAACGCGATCGGCCTGTGTGGCCCAATCTGCCGACGTCGACAACGCTACCTGTGGAGCCGCTTCGTATCGCGGTTGCAGCTCATCCCACGATTCATGGTTTTCTCGGCGACGTGATCGCAACAACATCAACGCACCGTTCGCTGCCACACGATACAGCCAACTCGAAAAGGCTGCCGTCCCCTTGAACGAATCTAGCTTTGAAAAAGCGCTCAAAAACACTTCTTGCACAACTTCTTGTGCGTCGATCTCGTTTTTGGTGATCTTGAGTGCCAAACGATTGACTTTGCTGCGATAACGCGACACCAACTCGCCAAATGCCTCGCGCTGACCGCCCGTCACCAACGAAACCAACTCTGTATCTGTTAGCGTTTCATACACATCATGTCGGCGCATCCGATCCAATTCGCGACCGACCGCACCCCGGCCACTCATGTGAGGGCGCAACAACGCTTTCACGTCTGTGATCCCGACCGTTTGTGCCTCATTGTATGCCAAAAGTGCTGTATTCATCGTTTTTAAGGCGCGGAGACCCCCTTCTTTAGAGGGGGGAGGAAGCGCCGTCCTTTCTTTGGATAAGGGTGGTGGTTCGTGCGGCCAGCCGAGTGGTGGCCTTCTTGACGTTGACGGAAGTGGTGAGGGTTTGGCCGT
>Ga0154020_10009238_pt1 | contig 11355 bp, 9 predicted proteins | sample Klosneuvirus_201_FD_109709 | JGI IMG/M metagenome (GOLD analysis project Ga0154020, IMG submission 109709) | Active sludge microbial communities from wastewater, Klosterneuburg, Austria - Klosneuvirus_20160825_MG | ecosystem: Engineered > WWTP > Aerobic digester > Activated sludge | place... | reverse complement strand
GTTGACCTTTTCACGGCCAAATCGAATCTGCCAGCCTGTACCGTTTAATAATTCTGCGTTGACAATATACCCGTTCTGAAGAAGTTTGTGCGGAGCGGTGGTCCACCACGCGCCTTCCTGACGCAGCGCGAGAGTGTCAGTCTCATCAATTCCAACGCGTGTTACGTTTATTGTGTCAAAGACGATATACGCGCTGTCGGCGTCTGGCGGTCTGACCAGCCACGTGCTCAAGCGGCGCGACATTTCGGTTTCATAGTCAAGTAGATTGCGCGCAAGCTCGCCTCGGGCTGGCTGGGGAATCCAGTGATTTATGTAAACTGGATGAACAATAGCTGCGTCCACACCATCGTCGCCGTCAAAATGCGTGCGCAGAATCACAGTGGGCATCGTCTCAGCATAGGTCAAATCAAAAATGAAGTTCCCTAGGCTGTGCGCGATCAATTTGCCGTTATAAACTTCAAAACCTTGAATGATGTGCGGGTGATGCGCAATGACCAACTCGGTGCCCATGTCGATGGCATATTGCCGCATTTGCCGCTGAAGTGTATCGGGTATCAACTCAAATGCCATTTCTTCGTCGCCGTTTTCATCGTCCTCTTCGAGCAACGCGAGATGCGGTTCGAGCGTGTATTCGTCGCCGGAGTGCGTGTTGATGACTACGAAGTCCGAATAGGAAGCCGCTTCTTCGACTGTAGCATCTATGGCCGCACGGTTCCACATGGCAAATCCGGGGCGAGAGCGACCTGCGTCAAGGAATGGCTGAAAATTATTGTACGACCCCGTGCGATCTGAAAAACTCAGCATCGCGAAGGAGATGCCGTTGCTCGACATGAATTTCACCCGCCGCGCAAGTTCATCATTCATCCCTGAACCGTTTTGGACGATTCCAACGCTATCGAGAATCTGCATGGTTTGCAGCATACCCGGTTCGAGATAGTCATAGACGTGATTGTTCGCGAGAGTCGCGAAATCAATTCCCGCATTCACCAGGCCACTTATGCTTTCGGGGCGCGCTTTGAAAACAATCCCTTTAGTGGGATGGCGAACCGTCGCAGTCGTAAACGGGCATTCAAGATTGACGCTTGCCAAGTCGGCGCCGCGCGTCCACTGTGACGTGGGAGTGAATATGGTGTCAATACCCCAGCTTTCGATGATGCCGTTTTCGTTTTCGTAGCCGCGTCCGAGAATAACGTCACCTGTAAACGAAAACCACATTTCGCGGTCTGCGGTTACCGGTGAATCAATAACAGTTTGAGTCAACCAAACCGCGCGACCATCGTCACCTGACACGGAAAGTGTGACGGGATAACGACCGTGGGCCGCGAATGTATGGAACGGATTTTCGGATGAGGAACGCTTGCCGTCACCAAAGTCCCATGTGTGATAAAGCGCGGGGCTGTCTAAATCGTAAGAGAATGACCTGAACGCCACACGAATGCTGTCGGGGTCGGACTCGGGGATAAATGTCCAGTTGAAACTAACAACGGGATCTTGCGGGTGCGCGTCGGTAACATTGCGAATTTCATCAAACAGCACAACACCGTCTGTTGCGACTGTGTCGTTATCGTTAACAAATCGGAGTTCGGTTATGTTCGGCGAGTAGCCAAAGCGTCCTTGCCAATCTTCGCCGATGGGTAATTGAACGTCAACCCACTCCAGACTATCGAAAAACCCCTCGTAGGTCGTAATCCAGTTTAGAGATTGCGGAGCTTCTTTGCCCCATAGAACGTAGTACAGATAGTTCGCGGAATCGGCTACGCCAAACGCGTGAATTTCGCCGCGATGAACCAGTTGTGCCGCGATAGCCCAAACATCCGTTGAATCGACATGGTAGGGCAAAATCATGTGGCGCTTCCATGTATTTCCAAACATGCGCATGGCCATGCCGCTGTCACCGTAGTATGCGCTGTCGTCAACGGTGTAACCGAACGGGTCTGTGTCCTCGCCGGCAATCGGAAGCATGATAGGTACCGCGTCAAACGAGAGAATGGTTTCAGGTGAGATTTGCGGCGGCGGTTGGTCGATTGGATCAACCCGGAAGAAACCTATGTCGTACAAGCCTTCGGAATCATTATGGACGTAGAACGTGTCACTTGTGATGGACAATGTATCCAGATTCGTCATTACCTGATCGGTGCTGAAGGTGACACACCAGTAGTACAATGTGTCTGACGGAAACCAGTGCAAAGAAAATCCATCCTCTGTACGGAGGATGGACAAGGATGTTGATTGCTCATCAAGAGTACCGTGCGGCAACCGATCGTCGGCAAAATTCGCCTGCTGTCCGGCAATTAGAATGCAAGACAACAAAAGCAGGCGCGAAATTCGAGTAAACCGTTGCATGGTCAGCACCATTATTTGTTTGGCCGGAAACAGATCGGCGGAGCCAGAGGCCTCCGTGCAGTACTTAAGTTAGGTTCCTGAAGTCTGGAAGTCAACCTCGCCGGACAGGATATAGAATCTGATAAGAACTATCCCATTCAAGGATTAAGGTACTAAGCTGCGTCAGACTGAGCTTTCAATCTGGCAATCTCACCGTCAATAAGCGAGGCTGGAAAGACGTCGGCGGCCTGATAAGCGACACGGTCACTTTCAAGTAGCGCGGCAATTTCCTTGCTGTTTGTCGGGATCTTACGTGCGGGGTCGCCCTTGATCGCGTCACTGCGCAGCGATTCCATAAACTCGCGGCGGTTGCTCATACCGTAGGCGGAGCAAGCCGCTTGCGCAATGCCTGCAAGCAGGAGGTGAGGATTGGCCGAACCATCAGGGAGGCGGAACTCGACAGTCTCGGGATAGGCCGAGGCTCCAGTCGAGTCCGGCATCGTGACAGGCAACCTGACGAGTGCTTTGCGGTTAAACTGGCCCCAAGTTACAGCGGCGGGGGATTCTTTGCCTTGGAACAGCCGGACGAAAGAACTTGACGTGCGATTTCCAAAGGCCATCAGTGAGCAGCCATGCATGAGCAAACCTGAGATGAGCAATTCAGCGAATTCGCTGACTTCTCGTTTTCCGTCGATCACCGACAAATGCTGTTCGTCAATAACCGGCGCCATGTGAAAGTGCATACCGCTGCCCGCGTGACCTTTGCGGACGATCGGTTCAAAGCTGATTTCCATTTCATATTCACGGGCGAGATTGCGCAATACCCACTGTGTCAACGCAACACAGTCCGCTGCAAACGGCAGCGGCGCGAGGGCTAATTCGATTTCGTGCTGTTCCCACGTCAAATCAGCGCCGTTTGCTGCGGCTGCAAAACCGACTTCACTATGACCGTATTTTACAGGGACCCCAATCTCAGAGAGGATGGTCAACGCACGGCGGCGCAACTCTTGTCCGAACACAAAGGGTGAGGCTGCGTGATAGCCGCGATCTTCGAGACGCTCGTCATGCTTGCCAGTTAACTTGTGGCCGATAAAGTACTCGATCTCACCTAAGGCATGCAACTCAAATCCCGCGGTTGATAACAGCCGCTCGTATGCTTTGCGAGCGATGGTGTCGGCTGATTGCGGTAACGGCTCGCCCCCGCGTGCAGAGTGCCCGCAGAGAATGGCTAAAGTGCCTTCTTGTGAAAACGGATCGACAAAGGCTGATTGAACACGAGGCCGTAAGACAATATCCGAAGCGCCTGCCGTGATGCCTGAACCGGGGAACAAGCTTGAGCCATCGGCGCGTTCACCGTAGCGGAGGATTTGCAGGAAGTGGTTATGGTCGCGCGGAACGAAGTCCAGAGTTTTCAATTTACCGTCACCGGCGACGTGCATCAAGGAAATCTGACGCAGATCCAACGTCACAAAAGCGTGGGCTAAATCGTGCTCTGTCCAGCTTTTTGAGGGTTTGGCGATGGCGCGTTCGAGAATTGAAGCAGACTTGACGAGCAGGTGCTCGTCATTGCGGTGTAGCAAGTCAGACGTATGTATGTGAGATTCTTGAAATCTTGACGTGACGGTGCTGTCCATGAAATTCGTGCTCTAAGGGTGTTGGGTTTAGATAAGCGAGTTAGTAGGTGTTTGGAGTGGTAATATAAGAAATTTGTAACAATCAAACAGGGTTGCGGGTCGGTATTGCTTACTTTGGACACCTACTTATCTTCATGTTTATACTCCGATTAGTAAGGCAAGCAAATAAATAACCAAAGCCCCCTGAGAATTGTCAGGGGGCGTTGCTTTGGTCATTGGTAAGCAGAACTTACTTTTCCTTTTGCCTGATTGCTTGCAGGTCAATGTCGTGTTTGTTGACTTGAATCTGCAATGTTCGGCGGCTTACTCCAAGCTCGCGGGAGGACTTTGTTAAGTTGCCGCCAAAGTGCTGGAGTGCCGCCTGAAGCCATACCCGTTGGAACTGTGTGGTGGCCGTGCGATAATCCAATGAGTACTGTTCCAATTTGAGATTGATACTCACCACGTCTGGATTTGATTTGGACTTTCTTGGCACAATTCCCTCCGAGGAAGCTTTACACACTCGGCAACTGAAATCAGTCGAGCGAGTGCTTTTTGAAAGTGGTAGACTCCATTGAATGTCCGGCCGGGCCGCACGCAACCGGGAGTGAGGTGTCGGTTACGTGCGAGACCCGCATACCAAATGTCTGCCGTGCCGCAACGGATCTTGGTGACCGGAACTGCTAAGTAGATTGCGCAGTGTTCCTATTTCTTACCACCTGCAAAGATCGCAATTAGAAATTTCTCTTCCGTGGTCGGCCCGTCTTCTTTGGGGCACGGGCTGCGTCAAGGCAGCTTCTTGAGAACCGCCGGTCGCCCCGGACATTGATCCGGAGACATTCAAGGACTCCTGCATTGGTCCAGCGGCGCAACGTAGTTGGGGATATTCCCAAATACGCTGCGGCTTCGTTAATGGTTAGTAGCTCTTCATTAGCGCTCATAAAGGCCTGATGTACAATTTTGGATATACACAGAGTGAATGACAGCAAATACATCTTTAATATGCAGATGGAAATCCTCTTGTGCATACTTCTATGGGCAGAGCCTCCGTTTCTAACTTCTGAAATCACTATTACTTCAGGATTGGGGGGCAATCTGGAGAGTATCAGAAGTTGCGAGAAAAAAGAAAACCCCTGACTTATGTCAGGGGGCTTGCTCAATGTTGTCCATACTTTCGACGCCAATAACGGGCTTGCAAAAAGAATTTAAGTTCCAATATGGCCCAGCCCCAGACGAGGGCCGTGGCACCAAGATGGAATTTGTTGTTTTCGACCCACTCCCCGATGCCCGGTATCCAGTGCCAGGTCATCGCAATCATGGTTGCCCAGACTGCCATCGGTATCAAAAATCGCTTGCGTGGGTTTATGATGAGATCGTTGATGCCTTTCTTACGAACAATGTCGATATATGTCCGCGTGAACACCAGTCCAATGACCCCAACGATTACAACGCTCCATACTCGCAAGATCCGCGTTGTCAACTCAACCCACCTATCCCAGTCGCGCGTCGCTTCTGTCAGTGAAGGATATATTCCGTACCAGAATGCAAATCCGATCAAGGCAAAGACAATAATTGCTTCGTATCTGCTTCGAAATACATTGCCGATAAGACATGCCCACAGCGCATATAGAAAGCCGATGATCGCAAACGTCATGCGCAGGTTCATTGATTGAAGCAGCCCACTCCCCAGCAGTACTTCCACGCCAATGTTAAGTATCATCGGAATGTAGAAGAGCGGCCCTAACCCGAAGCATAAAGCCAACGAGACAACAGCGCCGAGGTAATAGCTAATTAACCAGGCATCCATGTCGTGACCGAGTTGTTCCGAGCGAATTCAATTTAGCAATTTATCCGAGCAGGACTTCCAGATACGGGAAGTCCAATTGATTACGATGTTCCTAATACCGGGATAGGGTCGTCTAATACAGCGCCGTGACGAACCCGCTTTAGTCTGTCGGCAAGAACCGCCTCAAGTTCTACAACCAAGGGCAGAACGTCTGTACGCAAGCCGTTCAGGAGCGGCACGAGGTCTTTTTCAGTATTGGCAGCCGAAACCCCGACGATCTTAGACGAGATTGCGCCGATAGCTGACATCAAACGGAGCAAGTTCTGCTGAATATCAGAGGACTCGCGGCAATTGGCAAATTCACCACACAAGCGACGTGTGTACTCAGCTGCAATACCTTCAAGCTCTTCACCGTATCCAGCCTGGCGAATTGCCGCAAATAGCGGTATCAATTCGTCTGCTGACAGCTTCGCCGTTGACGTTCCCGGGTTCGGCTTGGCCAGCAGCGTGCTTTCATTCATGCCCATTGTTCGGGCAACCACTGATACATGTCTCCGTCTTGTCAACCAGTCGTACAAGACATTCGCGATTGAATAGGACATAGCTCTCCCTCCTTGGAGTAATGAAATCTACTATTATGTGGCGGGCAAAGCAATAGTGCACAATCAATCGCACTGCCATTTTGCATAATTTTTGTTATTGTTTGTTTTTACATTGCTTAATAAGAAAGTATGGATAAGTTTGGCCCAAACGGTACAAAAAAGGCCGACGCGGTGAGGTGCGTCGGACTTTTGGTCCGAAAGGCAACTTGTGTTGCCGATTCGGATGCCTCCCTGTCCGGCTTCATTTCCGTCTATTTCGCAGCATGGGCACAAATGTCCGTTCCTGTGGTGAAGGTCAGTTTGTCGCAGGTGTACAGCGTTACGGCGAGTTCACGGACTATCTTGCTGGAATTGGCATGCTTGTAGGAAAGGAGGTGCTCTCCGCTTGGCAGAAATGCTGATACTCCCGTACTTGGTTCAAGTACAGTAAGCGGATTGCCGTCCACTTCAACAATCACAGCTTCACAACGGAGCTGATTTTGAAACTGGACGTAACCAATTTGGTACGTCTCACAGTAGTCGTTGTTGCCTCCCTTGACAAGTTTGTCTGCTTCGTCAAGCGAATAGAATAGCATTGTGGTTGCGCGGGCAACCGTCTCCATTGCGGACGTTTCACTCGCTATTGGATTGCTGATTCCGGAATCACTGCAACCGATAGCGAATACGGTGGCTACAAATGTTGCTGCAAGAAAGGCTGCGCGAAAGGCTCTGGAAAGAATTCTGTACGGGGTCTTCATCGTTACTACTCCTGTTGGGTGATGTTTCGTTTTCGCTCATAGGATTTCCACAGAATCTGCTTTCTTACCTTCGTCGAAAAAGTAAGATAAAGTAAGATGCTGTGTGCAAGAGCAATCTTCTATGCGAACGACGTTCAAAGCCGTCGAGGAGCCTGAATCATGAAAACAATATCAATAATGACCTGCATTACCGCAGGAATATGCATCATGGGGATCGCGCCACTCAAGTGGCGGGTCATTGGCGCCGTGATCGTCTTCTTTGGCTGCTGGCTGATTTGCCTGCGAGTTCAATTGCGTCGAATTAATCGCGAGATTGATCGGTTTGAGAGCATGGAAACCGCTGGATATTTTCATCCTCGTCGAATGCCGGGACAGGTGTTCGCGAGTCTGTCTAGAATCGTTCATTCGGTGGGTCGATTCGGCCGCCGACTGTCACCACTAACCGAAAACCGGAGCCGGGTCATTCTGCTTGACTCCGGTGCACGCAAAGCCTAAATTATGAACACTGCCATTTGCCAGCCCTCGGACTTAGTTCCGGAGGAAATGGGCCTCCCCACACAACCGCAAGCCCTTGAGTACAATACGGCGATTGACCGTAACGACGACTTGCTGGCCAAGAAAGTTGCGGCGGATGGCGGCCACTTCGTCCCAGAGATAAATCCAAAACGCTCTATCCCGAAGCAATTTGTGACTCCAGACTGGAACTCCTTATTAAACAATGCAAAAGCCGGTAACGACTCGGATCGGAATCGGCTATTTGAGCAGCTCCACAAGCGGCTGATTGAGATTGGCCGTTCGCGGCTAAGAGGCTGGCCGATTGAGGAGATCGAAGACATTGTTCAGGACTCATTGGTCGTCTTCTTCAGCAAAATTGAGGCTGTTAACGACAATCCGCATCACTTTGCTCACGTAATACTGCTCAACAAAATCGGAGGCCTGCTTAGGCAAAGGAAGCGCCGTACGATGATCTCGTTGAATCCAACGGGCGCAGTGAGCGAGCAGGACGAATCAAAGCAAGAATTACAATTGCCTTCGGCGAGCTATGATGAAATGCTGGATCATATGCGCGGCTCAGAGATTGCCGAAAAACTCCGGCTAGCGTTGAAACAGCTTTCGCCGCTCTGTCAGGCGATCTTTTTGGCGTTGCTTAATCTTGGGTCGGTCGCAGAAGTGTGGAGCGAATATCAAGATCGTACGCCCAAAATAACCCGCAGTGCGTTTGACAAACGCATATCAGATTGCCGCAAGAAACTTCGACTTCTAACCGAAGGGCAACTGGCATGAAACAGAGTACTGAACATACGCAAGAGTGCATCGCACCGGAAATGGGCGCACTGTTGATGCAATACGAGTTGGGAAATCTATCTGATGCCGAGCGCGAGCACTTTGAACGGCACCTGATGGACTGTGATTTCTGTTTGGCAGAGGTGGCTGCGATGCATGACGTTGCTGATGCCTTGATTGCAAATCGAAAGCCTATCATTGAAGCGTACAACAAAGAGGGCGTCACGGTCAGTATGCTCTTGGATCAGGCTTCTGATTGGCCAAAGTTACAGCCGATTCGACGTGACAGTGAGCAAACCCAGAAGGCAAGGTTGTTCTCGTGGGATTCCCTGTTTGGTCCGCGTGCGGCGATTGCCTACGCGGCAGCGGCGGCAATCTTGCTGATTGTCGGACTCAGTGTATTTACGGGCGACAAACCGATAACTGTCGGCATGTATACTCCGCCTTCGTGGCTGGCGTGGCAAACTCGCGGCACCGAGACAACGGATTCTCTACTGATCGCTGCACAACAAAGCTACTTGGCAATGGACTTCGCTTCCGCAGCATCCAAGCTTGGGCAATATCTGAAAGATCATGAAGACGCGCAGGCGACGTTGTACCTTGGGGTCTCGCAATATGAATTAGGGCGACTTGATCTTGCACGGCAGTCGCTCATGAAAGTAAGCGCAAGCAATTCGGTCATTCGCAGCGAGGCTGATTTCTATCGCGCGTTGATCATGATTCGGCAAGGTGACAACGATGAAGCAGTGGCTATACTGAAGCAATTGGCGGAAAATAATTCGAACAGAGTTGAAGAAGCGCGTGAATTGATGAATCAGCTTGGGGAAAACAGCAAATAACCAACATAGAAAGACACGCACATGCCACCTGCCGTGCTAAATAGCGCCAGCACGCCCGTTACGATATACGATTTGACTCTACGACTCGCACCCTTTAAGGATGCGATCCTAAGGCGAACATCTGCGACCACCGGCATTGTGACGGTTGAACTGGACGCACGTCACACTGCACTGCAAGTTGACCTTGTGTCGCTTGGCGTCATACACCACGACGCTACAGCGGTAACACAGGCAGAAGATGCACCCACATTCGCCGTCGTGCGCACTGATCTGCAGACTGCCGCAGTCGCGGTGCAATCAACGACAAGAGATTTTTCAGTCGTCTTGGATTCAAGTAATACCAGCGGAATTATCTATGTTGTCGGTTTGGATCCCGATGCAACAGAATATGACGGAACGCCTACAACCTCATCGACCTCGAAATTCATCGCATCAAAAAGCACGAGCGACAGCTCCGTCGCAGACCCCGGCGGCGCTGACGATCCTTTACCGACGGACGTTGTCGTGCGGAAGAAACGAATCCCTGTACCACAAGGAACAGGGCAGATCTCGTCAACGGGTATCATTGTACTTGTTACCTTGGCTGCATTTATCGCGGGTTACTCACTTGCGGTGTTGCTGAATTAGGAATAGGCTTGTAGGAATTTGAGAGTGATTGGAAAGCTGTCACATTACCGCTGCGCACGAGCGATAATTGTCGCTGGTGTGACGGCGATTGGACTGATATTCATTTTTGCCTGTTCAAAGAGGTCGCCCGATAGAATTCGGGCGATTTCTGTTTCTGTGGATTCGTTATTGCAGGCGGGTGACACAGCGTCAGCAATGGTCTTGGGCCGCGAGCTGGTTCATTGGACTGACGCATCATCGTCGGTTAAGGACGTTTTGATATTTCAGTTGTTGCGAGAGCTTGCGGAAATCAACACTCGGATAGGGAAATATCACGATGCCGAATTGCTTTACGAGCACCTGTTGAATCAATCGCAAGGCCGGGACAGCTTATCTCGAAGTCGCTATATTGCGACAATGCAGGAATTGGGATTGCTCTGTTTTGAACAAGGAAACGATGCACGCGCGAAGTCGCTACTCGATTCAGCTTTGATCTTGCGCGAACAGCTCTATGGGCACGAACATTGGAGGTACGGGCTGGGGTTGGATGCGCTTGCACTTCGCGAAATGCGGGCACAGGAATGGACAGAGGCTGAAGAACATTTGCGCGCCTCGTCGGCTTTGTATCGTAAAGCGGGGGCGGTAGGCGACTCACTACTTGCAAAATGCCTCACAAATCTTGCAACGGTTCGCGCCGAATTGGGAGATGCAAAAGGTGAGGATGCTGTAATCGGCGAGGTTATCCAGTTGCTTACACACGTTGACAACCTGAGTCCCGTTGCGCGCGCATATATTCACAACGCATTGTCGATTGCATATGACCGCAGAGGCGATCTTGAAGAGGGCCTCAGACAGCAACAGCTGGCCGCCGATTTGCTCACGGAGTATTACGGTCCGCAAAATCCCATCTCACTCTTGACTCGGGCGAACTTGCTCGTTTCACTCTATTCGCTTGACAAAACGGACGAGTTACAAAGAGCGCTCGCTGTTCTCTACAAAGATATTAGAAGTGTCACTACTGAAACTGTTGCGCTGGCTGATGCATGCCGAATTGCAGGAAGCTTCTATCTGAACACAGACGAATTGGATCGAGCGGGTGAACTCCTGACGCGTGCGCGTGGTATCTATGAACGGAAAGCAAGTCCTGTGAGCCGCGACAAAGCTGATTGCTGCATGGCGCTGGCACAATTAGAGCAGCGGCGCGGTAACACGCAGGGTTCACTTGAGTATGCAGATGAAATGCTTGCGATTGCGCGCGCGAACTTTCGCGAGATGTTCGATAATTTGGCGGAATCCGAGGCTTTGGCCTACTCGCGTCAATTGCGCGATGCAAGTGATTTTTATCTCTCTTTGCTTCGCGAACTGCCGGATTCCGCATTTTTGCAGAGTGAGGACTTTGCCAGAACCGTGATGAGCAGCAAAGAAATTGTAACTGATGGTTTGTTGACTCGTGCGAAAGTATTGCGAGAACTTGACAGTCATGATGCACGCTCGCTGCTTGATTCGCTGGCTGATCTTCGCAAGACACTAAGTGTGCTTTACGGCAACGGGAATCGGGGTGATAGT
>Ga0154020_10009237_pt1 | contig 11355 bp, 13 predicted proteins | sample Klosneuvirus_201_FD_109709 | JGI IMG/M metagenome (GOLD analysis project Ga0154020, IMG submission 109709) | Active sludge microbial communities from wastewater, Klosterneuburg, Austria - Klosneuvirus_20160825_MG | ecosystem: Engineered > WWTP > Aerobic digester > Activated sludge | place... | reverse complement strand
GTCGAGAGAGGACAGCCAAACCGATGCCAGACGAAGGCATGGAGCAGGCTACCGAAGCCCCACTGGAGCAGACGAGTCAAGTCGTCGCGGAGCAGACCGATCAGGCTGCGCCCGTCGCGACCGATACCGCTGCGCCCGAGGGTGAAGGAGCTGCGCCCGAGCCACGAGTCACGTTTCAGACCGACGCAGAGCTTCGAGCATTCCTAGAGTCTGACGAACGAGCAAAGTCCTACCTGGAGAAAGTCCGGGCAGACAACTTCAATGCTGCGCGTCAGAACCTGGAAGCCGACCTACGACGGCAGGCAGCATCGGATGAAGTGCTGGCTACTGCCTTCCAAGCAGTCTCAAGAGAGCTTGGTGTCGATGCCGATGATGAAACTGTGCGCCGCACTGTCCAATCGTTTGCTCGCCCCTTCATTGAACGCAATCAGCGTGAAGTGAACCAAATCTACTTCGAGCAGGCGAAGGCTACGTTCCCCGCTGAAGCACAGCCAGCTCTAGACCTCGTGTGGCAGCAGACAGATGGCGATGTGACGGTCCAGAACCAGATCATCGGCCAGCTCTGGAATGCTCGCGCAGAGACGGCAGCTTCGAGTGCGCTCAATGGGGCTTCTCTCGACACGATCCCCGAAGACCATCCACTACGGAAACAGATCGACGAACGGATCGCACAGGGAGTCGAGGAAGAGTTGCGTGCGCGCGAGCGTTCCGCAAATCGAGTTGACCCCGGTCCGCGCGCTGGTTCTGGAGTACCTGTTGGGACTTCGCGGGAGAACGAGATCGAAACCATTCTCAATACCCGCCCGGCCAGTTCTCAGGAATACCAAGAGGCATTCAGGGAGAAGTACGGCTTTGCGTTGGCGGGTACGCGCTAACGGAGAACAACCATGGCTACTGGTAACACCACCACCGGCAGTCTTGCGGACAGCCTTCCGCTCATCATCGACTCTGCCCGCCTCACCCGCGAGCAGACTGGTGTGTTCATGCGGACGACTGAGACGCACACGCTGGACGACAACACTGGCCTTTCGTGGGAAGAGATCACGGTAGGCCAGCTCTCAGCTCAGGCGATCACGGAACTGACCGTCCTTGAGAACCCGCAGCAGTTCACGGACTCGCTGTTCACGCTCACCCCGGCGATGACTGGTCTCACGACCATCGTCACCGACCGGACGTACCGGCGTGTCACCTCGAAGACCATCTCTGCAATGGGTCCTGCGGCCCAGAACGCCATCCAGCGCAAGAAGGATCAGGACTACCTGACCATCCTCGATGGCGCGACCACTTCTCTCTGTGGGGCTGGTGTCACGCTTACTTCCGGCCACATCTCTGCGGCTGCGAAGCGCATTTCCTCGCCGGGTACGTCGTCTGGCGTAGGCGAGCCGAGCATGGGGGAGATTTTCACCGTCCTCCATGGCATCCAGATCAAGGACATTCAGGACGAGATCGTTGCCGGCGTCGGCACGTACACCGTCCCCACGGGCCTCACTGAAGACGTGTTCCGACGCGGCTTCCAGGGGTCGCTGTTCGGCACCAACGTGTTCGAGGACGGCAACATCACCGTTGACTCGTCTGACGACGCAAAGGGTGGCGTCCACACCCGCGAGGCGATCCTGATGATTCAGGGCCGCGCCCCGCACACGGAGTCCAAGCGCAGGCCGGAGATCGGTGGTGGCGCTGACCAGATGTACTACTACGACGAGTACATCTTCGGTGAGCGCTCATTCACCAACTCCTACGGCCTGTACGAGATTTATTCGGACGTGACGGTCCCAACCAGCTAAACGACTAGGCCGATAACCCCAGCGGCTTTGACTTCGCTGGGTGCAAGGAGGCAGTTCAAATGGCACAGAGCGAGTTCGGTGAACTGGAGGTCTTTGAGGACTTCCTGGGGTTTGACCCCGATTATGTATGGGCTGCCGGTGGCTTTGCCATCGGCCAGGTCTCCATCGCGTCTGTCAACGAAGGCACGATTGAGAGCACTGTTGATGAGTCTGGCGGTGTCGTCGCGATCACCTCTGACACGGGCGACAATGACAACTTCGCCATGTACTCGGCACCGATGGTGGCGGGTAGCAATGGCCCACTGGCCATGGAAGCCCGCTTCAAGCTGAATAACGTCACCACGCTGTCTTCGGTGTTCTGTGGGTTTACGGAAACGCTGGACAAGACGACGCCGGTCATGCCGGCAGAGTTTGCCACCGCAACCATGACCTATAACGGCACCGGAGCGATGGCGGGCATCCAGTTTGACATTGACGGCACCACGGACGACTTCAGGGCCGTCTTTGGTGATGCGGGTGCGGCTCTCACTGGCAACGGAGCAGATGCTAACGGCACCCGTGCGAACGCCACCCTCACGGCGGACCGCTGGTACATCGTGCGGGTGGAAATCGACCCGAACGGTGCTGCCCGCGTCTACTTCGGGGATGGGACGAACACGTCCCAGATGAGGCTCGTCAAGAGCATCTCAAGCGGCATCCCCACGGATGTGGTGCTGTTCCCTGTGCTCATGCAAGAGAACCGCACCGCAGGCGCAGTGGTCACGGAAGTGGACTACTTCCGCGCCCGTGGCTACCGCGACTGGAACGCGAACTAAGTCAGGCTTCGAGGGGGAGGAAACTCCCCCTCCTAGTCACGTCCCGGCGTTACCGGGCTAGGAGAAGTTAGATGGCTCGAAACGGATGGAAGAGGCTGGGGACTGCGACCCAGGGCCTCGACCTCGATGTGAATGGTGACACTCGCGTCACCTTTGGCGACAACACGGCAACCATCTCCAGTGATGGCGCTACCCCCAACGCGATCCTCTTTGGCCGTGGCACTTCTACCACGCGATTTGCCACTACCTCTGCCGGAAAGTTTGCCTCTTTCTACACCGAGAGCACGGCGACCTCTGGCTCCGTGGAGGGTCTGTACTTCCGCACCTACATCTCTGGTGCGGGGGCTGACGGTCACGCGCTGCGCGCGTACACGACTGTCAACAACGTCACGGCCACTACTGCCCGTGGTGCGCATGTGTCGCTGAACTTCGGGGACTCGGGTCTCATCTCTGGGCTTGGCGCTGCGCTTGAAGCCACGCTGCACATCCCGAACACCGGGACGCAGAGTGGCACCCTGACGGCGCTGAACGCTGCCATCAACTCGGACGGCGCGACCAGCGACCCGGCTGGTGCGACCTCGCTCTCGTTCATTCGGTGCGTGTCTCAGGGCAACGCTACCGGCATGGCAGACGTGGACACCGACGCCGTGTTCGTGGACTTCTCGGGCCTCACGGCAGGCTCCGGCAAGATGATCTACGACAGCACGGGTACTGACCCGACGAATAGCAACGGCTCCATCAAGATTCGTCTCCCCTCTGGCGATCTCGCGTACCTCATGTACTACGACCAGCAGGCCGCGTAAGTGGATCGCGAGAAAATGGAAGCACGGTTGGCCGAGTTGCGGCAGATCAGGGAGAACCTGCTTGCCGACTACAACAAGGCCAACGGTGCTGTGCTCGCCTACGAAGAAATCTTGTTCGGTGAGACCGAGCAGGAGAGCGAGGAAGCGAGCCAGTGACGCTCACCATCGTCGTCCCGAAGCACACACCACCGCGTCCAAACGAGGCTGCGTACCTGTTGCGCGAGACGAATGAGTTGAACAGGGAGAAGCGGTCATTGCGGCGACTCCAGCGCATCTGGGTAAACCGCAATGACCAGCTCGCTGTATTCACCAAAGACCTCGGGCCAGCGTCCGACTTCACCTACCCGGAGCTTCAAATCCCTGCCGAGTGGTGTCACACGGTAGCGGAGTTGCAGGCGATCGCTGAGGAAGTCAGGAACGGGCGTGAGTTGGACGATCTGTTCGAGGAACGCCAGAAGACATCAACGCTGGTTCAGGACTGGCTAGACCAGGTAGAGCGCAACCGCGAGGTCATGCGTAACAAATCAGTGTTCGGTCTTGGTGGGAAGACACAACGAAACGGTTTCTCCGTTGACGCCCTCAACAGGGTGGTAGCGGAGTCAGTAGCTGCACGGAGGGCTAGGGCATGACTTCATACGCTCCAGATGTGGAGGCGGAAATCCGCGCACAGCGGATGCAGGCGACTGTGGCTGAGATTCAGAGCAAGGGAAAGGGACTCCAGTTCTCCGGTGAAGCTCCGGTGGCTGATGGGGCGGTGCTCTCTGAGTCTGATTCGATCGGCTCGATGCAGATGACATCTGACCCCGGCTCGCGCGACAAGATCACGCTCTACAGCACCCGCGACGGTATGCCATCGAGAGTGCTGGTGAACATGCTCGCGAAGAAGCTGCAACAGAAACTCCCTGACGGTAGTCCGGCATGGTCAGAGAAGCCGCTGGTGAAGTACCAGATGGGCAACCTGAAGTGCATTCTCCACCCCGAGCATCCTCGCAGGAGCGAACTGGACGGGATCGGGCTTGCAGGTAAGACCTGCACAAAGTCCAACATCCCATCCGTCTTTGACATCCGTCAGCACATGCTCCACGCACACAGCCAGGAATGGCGTGTTATCGAGGAATCGCGTGCCGAGGTTGAGCGCGAGGAAGAGCGCGAGTTCAGGAAGATGCAGATGGCTCAGTGGCAGGCGATGTCGGCTCCCCGCCGTGGTCGCCCGCCCAAGGAAGATGGTGAAGTCGAATGACTCAGCGACTGATGAATGCAAACTCAGGAGCACAGTCAGCGTCTTTGCAGGTGAAGGAATCTGCTGGGACGCTGTTCGGACTCACCGTGTATAACAACAACGCGGGGGCTCAGTTCATCCAGTTGCATGATGCAGCGACAGCGCCTGCCGATACTGCGGTTCCGGCGATTGTCTTCGCGATCCCCACGCAGACTACATGCACGCTTGATTTAGGGAGGTATGGTAGGCGCTTCGCAAGTGGCATCTATGCCTGCAATTCATCTACCGATGTAACGAAGACTATTGGGGCAGCAGACTGCATCTTTGATGCGCAGTATGAGTAGGCTCGCACCTGGTGTGACTGTCGGTTATACGAACGTCATCACGAGCTACACAGAGATGGATGGCCTAAGTGACTGTTGCTCGTTCTGAGATCATCCGCAGGACCGCCCTCCGCATGGGAGGGCATTCTGGTACTGCTACGTCTACTTCTGGCGTGGGAACGGCTGCCATTCTCAGCGGGCTACTCGACACCACTGGCGATGACTCCAAGTACGTAGGCTGGCACCTGTTCTTCCCTGACGCCGCCAGTGAAGCGGACCGTGAGCGTGTCATCACCGAATGGAATGACAGCGCGGGAGTAGCGACGTTCAAGGCTCGCTCTGACACTACGTGGACGAGTGAGACCTACATCCTCTCTCCTGACTACACGCTCGATGAGTACCGTCAGGCGCTCGCTAAGGCGCTCAGGGAGTCGAAGCGGACGTACCGCTACGTCATGCCGGCAGTCCCCAATACAGACCGCTACCGCCTTTCGGGAATGACGTGGCTCGAAGGCGCGGCGGACATTGATGCAGTGTGGGCGTCGGACAGCCCGAACATGCTGCACAACGAAGACTTTGAGCTGTGGCAGAACGGGTCTGCTCTTGCTCCGGACGGGTGGACGCTTGCTGGGTCAGGCGCTTCAGTAGCGCGGGCCACGACTGGTGTCCACTCTCCGTACTCAGCCGTCGTTACCCGCGCATCGGCAGATGCCACGTTGTACCAGGATGCCCCTCCCATCCTCGTACAACACTTGGTGCGTTCCACCTCCGCACCACTCCCGGTCATCTCGTTCGGTGCGCGGGTAACTGCCTCCACTGCTTCTATCGCGCGTGTGGGGGTGTACAACGGCTCCTCGACTACATGGACTTCGTACCACACTGGTAACGGCGTCCCGCAGTTTCTCTCCTCCACCTATCAGACGACTGCCACTGACACAGCACTCAGGCTTGTCTGCTCAGTAGACACCTCCGCCGGCGCAGGGACGTTTCACCTTGCCTGTATGACGCAGTTGGATTCCCTGCCTTCCCAGCTTCAGGATCGTGGCTCGCTGGCGTACGCGGAGTACGCGCCCAACTACCGCGTGAGGAACATGGGATTCGTCCCTGTGGTTGATATGGGTAGCCATGTGAGCGGCCAAATCATCATCTACTCGCGTCGTGAGTTTCCTGCCATGACCGCCGACACGGACGTGGTTGAGGACCAGTACGCCACCATGCTTGAGCACGGCCTGGTGCGGTATCTCACGGATGCGATGAAGCCAAACCAGAACCGTGAACGCCTCGACAGGATCAGGGGAGAGTCCGCTGCTCTCTGGGCGCGCTCACTTGAAAAGAACATTTCCAAGCCCGTGCCGGCTCCAATCGCACAGGTACGGGTGGGGGGTATTTAGATGACTCGTACGTGGGCGACAGAGGACGCTATCGAGTGGGCGCACGACACGATGATGGAGCAGTTCGGGAACCTCGCGAACTACAACGTCGTCTCGGGGTGCGATGTCACATACGACGCTGCGAATATGACATTGGATGTTGCTGCTGGTTCGATCACTCATAGCGGGACTCGGGTAGCAGTAGCAGGCGGCTCTAATGTCCTGACGCTGGTGGCTGACGGGTCAAACCCACGTTGGTCATGGATCGCAGTTAACTCTGCTGGTACTCCAGTGCTTGTGTCCGGCACAGCTGCATCCGACCCCACTGTCCCTGAACTTGGTGACTACGTCGAACTCGCACTGGTAAAGGTCGAGGCTGGTCAGACCGTAGCCAACAACATCACGTACAAGTTCGACAAGCGTATGTTCCTGCCCGCGAGCTCAGAGACGACGGTCGTCAAGTCCGCGAATGAGACTGTAACGTCTTCCACGACTCTCCAGAATGATAACGAACTCCTTTACGCAATGGACGCTAACACGAACTACATATTCGAGATGATGCTTCTCATCACCGGAGCAACTGCTGGGGATATGAAGTTCGCACTCACTGTCCCGTCTGGTGGCGACCTGTGGGCGTCAGGATTCGGGCCGTTCAGTGGAACTACGTCACTGTACGGACCAATTAGTTCGTCTGGTGGGACTATCTCCAGCGTCGAAACGTACGGTACGACAAACCCGACGATGGTCTTTGTCAAAGGCGTAGTGATGAACGGGTCCACTGCCGGAGACCTACAGTTGCAGTGGGCTCAGAACGCGTCATCTGCTACGGCTACGACTGTCTATGCGAAGAGCTACCTGAAGGTGTGGTAGGTGAACGAGATAGCAATTTGGTCGCAGGATGGTGAGCCATGGAAGTTCACGCTCGCTGCGGACAAATTGCTGCCCAACGGCAAGAGAGCGATCCTCCGCAACGAACGCGCCACTAACGCTACTGACCCCGGAAGAATCCGCACCGTCCAGTGGGAGTACGCCACTCCTGTAGGGTTCTCTCGTGAGAGTGTCGGTGGCGTTCTCGGGTGTGATTACGCGCAGAACCTCGACACTCGATTCCCGCGCCGGCTGCTCTCAGCGGGAGCGCGAAATGCAGTCACGCTCACGACTAAAGACCCGTCTGGCGTTTCCGGAACGTACAAGCTGGGCGAGTTCAAACTAGGAGCGCAGAAGCTCGGGGCGAATGTCTCCGCGTCTGACAATGTGACGCATTTCGATGAGCAGGGCGGGAGGATGTTTGCTCACAGGGGCAGGCTGTCCACGCAGGTACTCATCTCAAACTGGTCTGTGGAAGCAACGCACATCCATCCTGAGTCAGTGCAGGGTGCTACGTCGTGGTTCGGTAAGGGGCGAGTGGGGCTGGGCGCAGCGGCGAACATGCGGACGCGCGAAGCCATCTCCACGTCAGGCTCGATCTATGAGTCTACCCGCACCATTCTCGGTGAGGACGTGTACGCGGGGCCTATCGCAGTGGGTTCAGACCGCTGCTGGTACGTGACCAAGGGGTCAACGGGCGAACTAGAGAACCTCGTCGGGTACACGCTCGATGACTTCGACACCATCGCCAACCCGTTCCAGGTAGGCGACCCACGGGTGAAGGCAAACGGTATCGGACCATTCGGCCCGTTCACCTTCTTTGGCACTCGGACGAACATCTACTCGTTCACTGACCAGGCAAAGAAAGTCCCCCTCTCCCGCGCCCTCATCGGCCACAACTCAGTGAACAACGGTAAGCAGTGGGCTGACCCCGGATGGGGTTGGAACTACTACATCTCGGACATCGGGCTCAGGGCCTGCACATCTCACATTGATAACCCGGTGGGTATCGGTGAGGCGATGCGCCAGTTTACTGGGCATAACGGTAGGCCGACTGCGATCTGGGCTGAGCGTGGTGAGTTGTTCGTTGTCTACGAGGACTCGGCTGGTAACGCATGGGCGTACCGCTGCACATTCGGCCCGCAGACCTCTGCCGGTGGTCAGCCAGACATGTACCCGTGGTGGTACAAGGCGTCCACGAGCTGCAACGCGGTCTTCTCCACCAACACCCCGACCAATACGGCGGTCGCATGGGCTGAGGGAACGAACATGGCGTACGAAACCATCTCCAGGGATGGCCGTGACGACATGTTTACCTCGCGCACGTACGGCATTCTCGGCGGTTCATGGTTCGGCACCACGCTTGACAGAGACCCGCACCTGCTGAAAGTCCTCCGTCTCGCACGGGTGCGCACGAAGGGACTGACCTCTGGCTCGACGTGGCACCTGCTCTGGTCATTCGATGATGGCTCCTACGTGAGTGCTGGCACGGTTACTAGCAACGGCTACGTGACCATTTATCCCGTGCAAGAGACGCAGGAAGTCCCGCTCGATGACATATCTGGGCGGACCATGAAGCCAAAGCTGGTTCAGGTTGCCTTGGGTACAGGTGCATCCACGACATCACCGGAACTCAGTGGCGTGCTCGAAGTCGAGTATGACGAGCGCCCTGAGTACATCACCGAAGTGGCCTGCACGGTCGTCCTCGATGGGAACACCGTCTCCAAGGACGGGATTGAAGCCCGCCTGAACTCGCTCAAGGGTTCGTCCACCACTGGCCCAGTCAGGATTCAACTCCCTGATCAGCAGGGCAGGGCCTATGGGATGGTAGCCAACGTCCAGAACCGCCGCGACATCCAGGAGGATGTAGAGGCAGTGGACGTGATCATTCACCTGTGGGCGACATCATGAGCGAAGACACCGCGCGCTACGTAACGGTTGAGGAACTCGACTCGACTGTTACCGGACAGAACATGCGTGCCGGCACATTCGTTCTCCCCATCGTGGACTACGACCCAACTACTGAGACGCGAAACGTTGAGGAGGGCGCGTGCAAATTATGGGTAAGTGATGGACGCCTCCACTTCAGTGTGTTCAGCCTCTCACTGAGCAAGTGGACTACGCTCTCCGAAGAGCACGTAAAAACCATCAAGATGTTCTACGGTTCAGCCAGCGAGATCGATGCTGGCTGGCAGTTGTGCGATGGGACAAATGGGACCCCAGACCTCAGAGACAAGTTCATCCTCGGTGGAGAGTTTGCCGATGTAGGGAATGAGGAAGTCGAACAGGCGACCGTCATCGCCAACCACGGTTCTCAGACGCTCACCATCGGGAACCACGTTGACGACGTTACGTCGGAAAACCAGTCAGTAACGGACACGGTGACTGATGACGGCACGAACCAGAAGACAGTAGCCATCGTGCATAACCACGTCGTCAGCCTGAATCTCAGCCATGCGGGATCGTCAGTGGGGGCCATTGACGCCCACTCGGTCACGACCGACTACTTCCCGCCGTACTACACCCTCGCCTTCATCATGAAAGTCGCATAAGCAAAGGGCAAAGGAGCGCCTCCCATGCCGGTCGATGCAGCGACGTTGGAGACAACGTCATGAATGAGGAATACATGCACCAGGCACGGGCGGTAGTGTGGCAAGACACGCTCAAGGACGACGAGTTGGTAGCAGTAAAGCGGCTAGGTGACATGGACCCTTCAATGGCGGTCGCCTACGTCTACGTCGAGTTCAAGCGAGAACTTGAGGAACTAAAAGAGGAGCACCGAAAGGCACTAAGGCCGATGGCGGTAGCGACCCATGCGGTCGCCGGTCTCGGTGGCGGGGCAGCCATCATCATCGCCTACCTCGGCCACATGCTCGGATGGGACAAGGTAATCAAGTGACGTTCACGGCGGACTATCTCGGCTCCATCGTCTACCCGGCACACCCAAACAACTACGGTGGCTACGGGCGGGGGAACACCCCCAAGGCCATCGTCCTGCACACGCCAGAGGAGCCTGCGGACAACAACGAGATCACTCCGCAGTGGTTTGCTCAACCGTCAGCGGGAGCATCGACCCACTACTACCTCGACAACGACGGCGACATGTTTCAGATGGTCCCCGAGGACGACTGCCCGTGGGCGAACGGGAACCGTGGCGGCGTGAACCGTACGTGGAAGGGCGTCAAGGACGCGTGGCCCCCCTGGGCTGAGGCAGGCGTCTCGCTCAACTGCCAGACGATCAGCATCGAGATCGAGGGCTACGCAGCGAGCATCGGACAGACGCTCAACGACACCCAGTTCAACGTGCTCGTGACGTGGGTTAAGGATGTTGCTGAGCGATACAGCATCCCGCTCGACCGCGATCACATCATCGGCCACTTCGAGGTAGCCACGGATCGCACTGACCCCGGCGCGACTTTCCCGTGGGATCGCCTCATGGACGCGCTCAACGAACAGGAAGCGGCTGTGGTTGACCCCACGAAGGTGCGTCTGGTTCCAGTGGGCGCGGCTGAGACGACCGTTGACTGGTCAGACAAGCCGGACGAACGGTGGATCACGACAAAGCAGCGGATGCGAATCGTGGTGGACCAATGACCTGGTGGATGCGCTCAACCAGCGGACGCCCCTTATACGCACCAGAGACGCTCTGCGGACTCCCTCAGTACAAGGCTGATGCGCATCGACTGTTCATGGCGGGCAGGGGAGACCTGCTGATGAGACTACTGACGTGAAGAATTGGCTGAGGGAGCGGGATTCGAACCCGCGAGGCTCATCACCTAGACGGTTAGCAACCGTCCGCGTTCAACCGCTCCGCCATCCCTCAATGTACGTGGCATCACCTCATAGCCACGCTCGCCCTCTCGCTCCCACACGTGCCCTTGAGTCACGTGTCTATCGTCGCCACCAGGTATGCGACGCCTACCTACGAGGGCTTTCCCAAATCACACTATACACGCCGGTGGTGGCGCGGTCATGAGTTCAGGGGACTGGCTCCCGCGTGGGTGGTCTTGCAAGCACCGCAAGTCCCAGTCATTCGGCCCATGCGATGAGTGCCTCCCCAACTCAGGACTATGCGAAGCGTGCAGCCAGCCTCTCGATGATCACAACGGCATAGGGACGCTGGAGTTCAGGTGCGGGAATGAACGGAAGAAGCAACAAGCATGAAGAAATCACT
>Ga0154020_10009236_pt1 | contig 11357 bp, 5 predicted proteins | sample Klosneuvirus_201_FD_109709 | JGI IMG/M metagenome (GOLD analysis project Ga0154020, IMG submission 109709) | Active sludge microbial communities from wastewater, Klosterneuburg, Austria - Klosneuvirus_20160825_MG | ecosystem: Engineered > WWTP > Aerobic digester > Activated sludge | place... | reverse complement strand
CGACGCCAAGGGCTTCCCCAAGAAGGCTGACGTCCAGACCATGAAGATCAAGGTCGAAGGCAGCCGCAAGCTCCCGCTGCCGGGCGCTGCCAACTGCTCCAACAGCGAATCCTCCATGCCGCTGCTGAGCGCGCTGGCCCTCCTGGGTCTGCTCCTCCGCCGCCGCAAGTGAGGAAAAGAACCACAACGTAGTTGTTGTACCGGAGCCCCGCATGCGCTTGCCCGCGCATGCGGGGCTTCCGCTATCATGGGACGGCGTCAACGCTCGACATGGAGATCCACATGCGCGTTGTTTCAAGGCTGACCGCTTCGGTGATGTTGCTGTGCCTGGGCTGCACCCAGGAACGGTTGCAGCCTCCCAAAAAAGAACCGCGCGCTGCCGTGGACAACCTGGTGAGCATTGAGGCGGACTTTTGCACCGCCAAACCGGAGGACGTGGTTTTCCCGGTGAAGATCCTCCTGGTGCTGGACGCATCTGGGTCTTTGCAGTTCCTGGACGAGGGCGGCCTGCGGGTGCGCGCCATGCGCCAGCTGCTCAACCGCTTTGATGGTGACCCGGCGGTGAGCTTCAACATCATCCAGTTCAACAGCCTCACCTACCAGTATCCACCGGACGGGACGTTTGCCAATCCGGTGGCCGTCACCGACGGTGAACTCCAGCTGGCCGAGGTGCTGACGGACTATCAGGCTGCGTTGTCCCGCACCTACCAGACGCTGCTCAATGACATGACCACCAGCGGCGCCATTGTGCAAAACACCAAATACGTCGTCATCTTCTTCTCGGACGGCGCGCCGTCTCCAGTGTGCTGCCCGTGCGAGGATGAAACCGCCGGCTTCCAGGTGGCCACGCGCTTCACGTGTGACGGCAATGGCAACCCGGACCCGCCCCCGCCCACCACGCAGGTTGGCAGCATTGTCTACGAGGAGCGCTACTGCGAGAACGTCCAGGAAATCCCGCTGTGCAACCTGGACCTCATGCGCACCGGCCGCGCGGTGGACGCGTATCCAGGCCTCCAGGTCAACGGCAACTACAACCGCGGCTACCAGCTTGAACAGCTCATGCGGGACATTGTGGACCTGGCCAACACGTTTGAGGTGGGCTCGTTCCAGTTCCACACCATCTTCCTCAACAACCCCACGCTGCCGGCGGCCATCCGCCAGATTGTGGGCGTGGATGAGGCCACCGCCCGCGCGCGCATGCAGTCGTTTGCGGGCATTGGCGGCGGCACGTTCATTGAGGCCCAGAGCGCCGAACAGCTCAACTTCCTCTCCTTTGACTTCACCTCCATCAAGCGCGCGTTTGGTTTGCGCCGCGCCATGGTCACCAACCTCAACGCGGTCCCGGGACGGGATGGCCCGCGGGTGGACAGTGACGGGGACGGCCTGGCGGATGAAGAGGAAACGCGGGAAGGCTCCAACTTCCTGCGGCAGGACAGTGACATGGACGGTTACCGGGACCTCATTGAGACCCGCATGCGCAACCGCGGCATGAACGCGGTGGATGCCACCGTCCCGTTCCAGCCCTGTGACAGCCGGGCGGATGATGACCGGGACCTGCTCAACAACTGCGAGGAGCTGTTCCTCAACACCAACCCCACGCTCCCGGACACCGACTACGACACCATCCCTGACGGGCTGGAGCTGCGTTTTGGGCTGGACCCCAACCTCTCGGACGCGGATTTGGACTATGACTTTGACGGCGTCCCCAATGGCGTGGAGGTGAACATCGGGTCGGACCCGCGCCTGGATGACCCACGCGCGCGGGACCGCCATTCCATTCGCTACCGGTTGGAGGACAAGGGAGAAACCCTGGACCGCCGCGCGTGTTTTGGGTTCACCGCCAGCAAGGTGGAACTCCAATACACGCAGGGACGGGACACCACACCGCAGCCCGGCTGGAATGACCTGTACCTGTGGGAAGTGGAGAGCCCGCAGGACAATGGCGCGCAGGACACGCGGTTGCGCGTGGCGTGTTTCCGCGGGCGCTACCTGCCGCCGGACTACAAGGACCCGCTCAACGGGACCTACCGCCGCCTCCAGGACACCGAACTCAGGGAAGTCTATGACCCCAACGCGCTGGACAAGTGCTGGGGACCGCAGTTTGGGGTGCCGTGATGCAAATGCGCTCACTTGTACAGGCAGCTCTTGGCGTTGTGGCGGTGGTGGGTTGCACCAAGGCCATCTTTGTTCCGTTGCCACCGCCACCTGAAGGACGCCGGGATGACCGCGTGGACGTCACCGGAGACTTTTGCACCACCAACCCGGAGACGCTCAACTTTCCCGTCAAGCTGCTCTTCATTGTGGACCGCAGCCAATCCATGAACGTGACAGACCCGGACGTGAACGTTGCCGCCACCGGGCAGCCGCCGCGCATGGCGGCCCAGCGCGTGCGTGCGTTGGAAGCCGCGCTCACCACGCTGTCCTCCGTGGTGGGGATGGAGTTTGCCATCATTGGATTTGGCGCGGCCACCACGCCGGAGACGGAGCGGTGTGACCAGTACCGCGCCGACGGCGGTGCACCGTCACGCGTGAACTGCGACCCTGGGTTCACCACCGACCTGGTGGAGGCCATGAACGGCGCATTGCGCGTGGGCAATCCTGGCGGCGGCAACACGGATTTTCCTTCGGCGCTTTCCACGGCGTACACCCTGCTGTTCCGGGACATGAGCCGGCTGTCTGAGCAGGACGCAGGCAACGCGCGCTACGTCATCATCTTCCTGTCAGACGGGCTGAGTGACCTGGACAGTGCCGCCAACATGCGCGGCCGCAGCGTCAATGACCTGCTGGATGACATTGTGGAGCTCAAGAAACGCTTCCGCCTGCGTGAGCTGCAGTTCAACACCGCACTGCTGTCCTCCGGCATCACGCGCCAGGACGTCTATGACCGCGCGCGCTCCACGCTGCAGGACATGGCGCGCAGGGGCAACGGCGTGTTCCGGGACTTCCGCAACGGCGGAGAAATCAACTTCCTCTCCTTTGACGTGACGTCCTACCGCCGCGTCTACACCCTCAAGACCGCACTGGTGGCCAATCTCAACGCCAAGCCCGGCCTGACGGATGAAGTGACCGACAGCGACGGAGACGGCCTGACGGACAATGAGGAGGACGTCATTGGCTCGGACGCGCTGAGCCCGGACACCGACGGAGACTATTTCAGCGACCTGTTGGAACACCGGCTGCGCACCTCGGGCCTGGACATCCTGGACCCGGTGGACGGGGACTGTGCGCTGGACGTGGACCGCCAGGACAGTGACGGGGACGGCATGCGGGATTGTGAAGAGCGCTACATGGGCACGCGCCCCAAACGTTTTGACACAGATTTTGACGGCATCCCGGACTATCCGGAGGTGTGGTTTGACACATTGCCCACCATTGATGACCTGTCCCAGGATCTGGATTTTGACGGGTCACGCAACGGCGAGGAGCTGCGCTGGCACGCCAACCCGCGCTCCAATGACAGCGCCAACCTGTCCAACCTGGGTTACCGCTACACGCTGAGTGACCGGGGCCTCAACCCGGACAGCCAGTTTTGTTACACCTTCACGGTGGGCAACATCCGCCTGGCGTCCACCCAGGCGCTCCCCGGTGGGAACCCCGGCGTCAACCGCATCATGATCTACGTGACCGAGGTTCCCCTGGATGACCCCGGTGACGTGGCCATCCACCGCATGGCGTGCATCACCGCGCGCTACGTGGCCGAGGACGATTTCAAGGAGCCCGCCAACGGCCGCATCAACATCACCGAGGCGGACCTCCACGTGCCAACCTGCCCCCCGGGTGATGATGGTGGCTGCGTGGCGTTTGACCCCGCCACCCATTGCCGTGGCGTGCAGTGACCCCTGCCTGATTGTGTTTCCAATGTGTTGAAGGAGCATGCGTCCATGATCATGAAGCGTCTGTTTGGCCTTGCCGCGTTGTTGCCGTTGCTGGGCGGGGTGTTTGCCCTGACCACCGCCAGCTGCACCCCCAAACCCACCGTGAAGGAGGACGCCGGTGTGGTGGGCTGTGTCCCGGACCAGAGTTTCTCCACGGCCACTGCCAACGCGTTGACGGTGGGCACGGCGGTGACCGGGAAAATCTGCCCGTTGCTGGACCAGGACTTCTACAGCTTCTCGTCCACCGCCACGGACACGTTGGCGGAAATCACCGTGAGCACGTCGGTGAATCTTTCTGCGGTGGACCTGAGCGTCAACGTGCTCAACGCCGCGGGCATGAGCGTGGGTGGCACGGCGGACACCAACGGAGCAGACGGCCCCACCCAGATACGCGTGGTGGTGAAGTTGGAGCCCAGCCAGCAGCATTTCCTGCTGGTGAGTGACCAGGGCAATGATGACTTTGACAACAACACCGAGTTCACCGCCAACGTGCGGCTGTTCCCGGACCCGGACACCAATGAGCCCAACAATGCCATGAACCCCACCACGGCCAACACCACCGCCGCGGGGAACCAGGGCTGGCTGTCCGCCACGGGGGATGTGGATGCGTTCCGCTTTGATGCGCCGGCGGGTTCCATCCTGCGTTTTGGCCTCACGGTGCCTGAAGGCGCCACCGCCAACCCGCAGGCCACCGTGAGCAGCAGTGAGGGCACCAGCCTCTACATGTCACCGCCTCTTCCCATGGTGGCCACCAATGGCGTGCGCGGCATCCGCTCCAACGTGGCACTCAAAGGCACGGGGCCCTACACGGTGACCCTGGCAGACATGTTTGGCGGCGCGGATTACCGCACGCCGGAAGGCGGCTACACGCTGCTGTTGGAGGTCATCCCGGACCCGGACGCCGACGAGCGCGTCCTCCCCGCCCGCAACGACTCACTGGCCACGCCCATCAAGGTCAACACGTTGCCCGCCACGCGCGTGCCGTCCATCTCCACCGTGGGTGACACGGACAACTACTATTTTGCCACCAACCCGGCAGACGCCACCACCGGCCGCAAGATCCTGGAGCTGGTGGTCCCCCTTCCGGCGGGCACGCCAACCATGAACTTTGAGCCGGTGCTGGCGGTGTGGGACCAGGTCATGAGCATTGGCGCGCCTTCGGCAAACTGCGTGCGGGTGGCTGGTCCTGGCGCGCGCCGCAACCTGTGCCTCAAGCCGTGCGCCACCGGAGGCCGTTGTTCTGGAGACCCGGGCGGGGACCAGCAGGAGTGTGTGCTGGCAGACCCCGAACAGACCACCGGTGAGCGTTATTGCGCCGAGCCGCGCGTGGCGCGCGCGCTGAAAGTGGCGACGGATGGCAGCGTGAACCAGACCATCCGCTATCCGTTGCGCAGTGGCCGGGCCATCCTGGTGCAGCTGGGGGACCAGCTTTCAGACAGCTATGATGAACGCGTCTTCTCCTTGCGCGCCACGGTGGTGGATGACCCGGACACGCATGAGCCGGATGACCTTCCGCCGCCGTTGTTGACGGTGGGCGGCAGCGGAACGGATGTGCGCGGCCAGGACCTCTCCACGTTCAACACGGTGCTGCTCAACAGCGGCGCGGGCCACCCCACGTTGTGCCCGGTGGGCCCGGTGGGAGACGGCGGCGTGGCGCCAGACGCAGGCGGCGCGTGCCTGGGACGCAACGTTCCAGTGGACGGCGGCAGCGGCATGGGTGACATGCGCGGCTGGCCGGTGGCCTGTGGTGGCTTTGATGAGACCACCATGACGGTGACGGGCTACCTCTCCTATGAAGGGGACCGGGACTACTACCGGTTTGAAGTCCCCGAAGGCATGTACGCCCTGGACATGGAGTACACGTTTGACCCGCCGGGCAACGGCACCACGCCGGTGGAGTTCACCGGGTTCATCTACTCCGGCAATCCGGATGAACAGTTCGGGATTCGCGGCAGCTTTGTGCGCACCCAGCAGGTGGACAGCGTCAACGCCAACGTCAACTGCCAGTTTGATACCAACTGCCCGCGTGGCCAGGAATGCCGGGTGCGGGAAGGCATGGGCGTGTGCCGCCGCAGTGACGGTGTGGTGGTGAGTTCGCCGTGTTCCAGTGACGGTGAATGCACCCAGGGCGGCGTGTGCCGGCCCAACGGTCCCACCGGTGGCGTGTGCCGCGGGGATTGCGCCTCCAGCCTGGAGTGCGTCAACCCGGATGCGGGCGTCCTGGGCGCGGTGTGCATTGAAGAAAAGTGTTTCCAGGATGAGGACACCAACCAGGGCACCGGCGGCACGGCGGTGTTTGGTCCCAACAGCCAGCGCGGCGAATGTGTCTTTGCCAACCAGTGCAACACCCGGCCGTTTTTTGTTGAGGTGGTGGACAACGGCCTCAATGACAGTGACATGGTCACGCCCTACACGCTGCGCATGCGCATCCGTTGTGGGTGCCCGGAGACGGCCTGTTCGCCGGGCGTGTGCAACTACATTCCCTGCAGCGTTGGCAACTGACCGGGCCGTTCCACACCGCGTGCGCCCCGGGGGCTGACAGCAGTGCCCGGCATGGCTAGCGTGGGGTGCACATGGCTCCTCCCCCCCCAAAAAAGCGGCGCGTGCGTCCGGTCATCCCGGGCCAACCCGCCGGCCCTGATCCTGAGGACATCCCAGACGTGGCGGCGTCCGCCCCACCGGACAGCCCGCCTTTGGGAGAACAACCCACGGACCTTCCGCAGGTGCTGGGGCCGGGTGAAGAGCCCGCGCCCACGGGCAACCGGCAGAGCTGGACCATGGAGACCGCGGGCAAGGACGCCGGGGTGGTCCTGGGGCAGCTCAAGGATGACGTGGGCTATTGGGTCCAGAAAGGCCGCTACAACAAGGTGCGCTTGTCCCGGGAGGGCAAACAGGTGCTGCCGGACATTCCGGTGGCGGCGTTGATGGCGGTGGAGGTGGCCGGCTTTGCGTGGGCCGGGTTGCTGCGCACCGCGCTGGTGAACGTGGCGGGGCGGCTGCTGTTCAAGGTGGAGCTCATCAATGACGCCGCCGAACACCTGGAAGCCGCGCGCACCCACTACGCCAAGGGAGACCTGGATGAGGCCGAGGCGGAGACCGTCCGGGCGCTGAAGGTGGACCCGCGCATGCCGGACGGATTTTTGATGCTGGGCACGTTGGCCAAGGTGCGCGGCAAGAACGAAGAAGCGTTGCGGCATTTCCAGAAGGCGCGTGACCTGGATCCCCACGGGGAGACCGGCCGCCGCGCCGAGGAACAGGGGCGCCGGCTGGACCCCTCCTTTGCGCCCACCAGCAAGCCATGACCTGGCAAGGGTTTGCCCCATGGTGGTGCGGCGCGGCCGCGTGCCTTGTGCTGGCCGGTGCATGCCGGCCGTTGCCGCCGCGGGCCATGGCAGATGCCGGGCCGGTGCGCATGGAGGGCGTGCGGCTTGAGCGTCTGGAGGGTGCGCGTCAGGCGTGGACGCTGGAGGCACCAAGGGCGTTGCTGGCGCTGGACGGTGACGCGGTGACCCTGGAGGAGCCCCAGGGATGGGTGTTTCTGGCGGGGGATGGCGGGGCGGTGGCGGTGGGCGCGCGCAGCCTGGAAGCGTCCCTGGCGCACGGGCGTGCCGTGGCGCGGGATGCGTGGGCCCAGGATGGACCAGGGCGCCGGCTCAACAGTCCAGCGCTCATGTTGGGCGCGGATGCATCCGTGGTGGAAGCGCTGGGTCCCGCGACACTTTCAGGGCCCAACCACACGGCGGTGGCGGCGGGCGGCGCACGTTTGACCCTGGCTACGCAAGAGGTGGAACTGCTGGGTCCGGTGGAGGCCGCCACCCACCCGCCGGATGGCGGTGGGATTCCTTGAGGCTGGCTCGGAAGGGGTGGTACGCATGCCGTCCACCTTGGGTAGGCCCGTCTGGCCAAGTGTCTTGGCTGGCGGGTTGACCTGGGGGACACGCAGGGGCTGTGCATGAGCGTCTCCAAGGGGCCCGGTGAAGGTCTGCCGGCAGGGGAAGAAGACGGCCTGGACGTGGACATGGTGGATGCACCATCTCCGGAGCCCGCCTTTGGGGAGGTGGGACGAACCGTGGTGGGCATCCCGCCGCCGCCCTCGGCGCTGCCGCCGCTGGCGCCACCTGCCGGCGCCGGCGCCGCTGAAGAAAAAGCGGAAGAGTTTGGCAACCCCATCAGCGTGGCCAGTGCCTGGCCCGGCGCTTCCAAGATTCACGCCCCGCCGCCGCCAGCCACGCCCGTGGCCCCGCCGCTGCCACCGGTTCCCTCCATCCAGCCGCCCCCACCGGCCCCGCCCACGGCGGAGGAGGCCGCGCGCTGGCAAGAGGTCATCAGCGGGTATGAGCGTGAAGCCAAGGCCATGGGCGCGGACAAACGCGCCGCGCCGTTGTGGTTTGAAATGGGCCGGGTCTACGAGGAGCGGCTGTTGCAGCCGCGCCAGGCCGCCAGCGCCTACCAGCAGGCCTTCAAGACGGACCCTGCGTTTGTGCCGGTGATCCACGCCGCGCGGCGGTTGTTCCAGGACATCAACAACTGGCCCATGGCCGCCACGCTGTTGGAGGCTGAGCTGGCTGTGGAAAAGCGGCCGCGCCAGCGCGCCGCGCTGCTGCTGGAGAAGGGCCGCATCCAGGACGGCAAGCTCAACAAACCGGAGGATGCGTTTGCCAGCTACCGGCTTGCGGTGGAGGCAGACGCGTCGTTCATTCCGTCGGTGGAGGCGGTGGCGCGCGTGTTGCGCGTGCGTTCCCAATGGGCGGACCTGGCCACGCTGTTGCGGCGGAGTGTGGAAGCGTTGGCGGTGGGGGCCACCCGCGCGGACCGTGCGCTGGAGCTGGCACATTTGCAGGAAGGTGTTCTGGGTGACGCCGAGGGCGCGGTCTCAACATACCTGGACGTGTTGCAGGCAGACCCGGCCAACACGGTGGCGCTCCAGGCGTTGGAACGCCTCTACGCGCGGCTCATGCGCCATGAGGACCTCATCACCGTGTTGACGCGGTTGTGGGAGGCTGCACCCAATCCCGAGGAGACCGCGAGTGTTCCGTTGGCCGTGGCGCGGGTGGCGCGGTTTGCCCTGGGGGATGAACCCCGCGCGCTGGCCGTGCTGGAAAAAGCGCGGCTGCGTACACCCAAGGACGCTGCCATCCTCCGCAGCCTGGCGGAGCTTTATGCGTCCGCCGGACGGCGCCAGGAGCAGGTGGAGGTGCTGCTGGCCCTGGCCAGCGCCGCGCGGGATGAAAAACAACGCGCAGCACTGCACTTTGAAGCCGGCAGCATTCTTGAGGACAAGCTCAAGGATGAGAGCGGCGCCATCACGCAATACCGGGAGGTGGTGGCCATCAACCGCTACTTCCTCCCCGCGCTGCAGGCGTTGGGGCGGCTCTACCAGCGCAACGGGCGTTTTGATGACCTGGCGCAAATGTATGAAGCAGAAATCTCCACGCTGGATGACCCGCAGCAAAAGGTACCGCGCCTCTTCAAGCTGGCCGAGCTGCGCACCACCGCGCTGGGTGACGAGGACGGGGCCGCGCGTTGCTACCGGGAAATCCTGAACCTGCAGCCTGGCTACCTGCCCGCCCTCAAGGCGCTGGGCACGCTGCTGATGGAGAACGGCCGCGTGGAGGAACTGGTTGGCCTCTACGAGGAGGAACTGCGGGACACGCGGGACCGGGACCAGACCATTTTCCTGTTGGACAAGATGGCGCAGCTCTGGGAGGAAAAACTTGGCCGGCTGGACAAGGCCATTGAATCCTACGAGCGCGTGCTCAAGGTGGCGCCCAATTATCTGCCGGCCATCCGGGCGTTGGCGGGTTTGTTTGCGCGCGCCGAACGCTGGAAGGACCTCATCCGCGTCAACAGCGTGGAAGCCGAGCTGACCCAGGACCAGAAGCAGGTCCTGGCACTGCTGCACAAGAACGGGGAAATCCTGGAGGACCGCCTGGCGGACAAAGAAGCCGCCATCCAGGCGTACAAAAAGGTGCTGGCGCTGTCCCCCAACTACCTGCCCACGCTCAAGAGCCTGGGCCGCCTCTACAGCATGGGCGGGCAGTGGCAGGAACTCATTGGGATGTACCGCCAGGAAGCAGAAATTGCCCGCAACCAGGATACGCGCGTCACCCTGCTGTTCAAGATTGGCGAGCTGTACGAGGAGAAGCTCAAGGACCCCGCCCTGGCCATCAAGGCGTTCCGGGATGTGCTCAAGGAAAAGGTGGACCACCACCCGGCGGTGCGCGCGCTGATGCGGCTCTACCTGCAGCAGCATGATGACGCGGGTCTGGTGGAGATGGCGCAGAAGGAAGCGCAGCTTTTCAGCGAGCCGCTGGAGCAGGCCCACGCGCTGTACCACGCCGGAGAAATCCTGGCGGCGCGCCTCAACCGCCCGCTGGACGCCGCCGGGCTCTACCAACGCGCACTGCAGCTGGCGCCAACGTTTGACGCCGCGCTCAACGCGCTGGTGGAGCTGGCCAGTGCCACCGGAGACCTCAAGGCAGAACAGGAAGCGTTGCGCCGCGCCCTGGACAACATCCCCAAGGGCAAACGCTGGGTGAGCGTGGCCAAGCGCCTGGCCGAGCTCATGGCAGAACGCGCCCTGGAGCACGAGGCTGCCGCCAAACTTTACGACCAGGTGCTGGAGGAGGTCCCCGAAGACCTCACGGCGTTGCGGGCAGGGCTGGCGCTGGCGGTTCGGCGCCGGGACTGGGCGCGCGCAGTGGCGCTTGCACAAACGCTGGCCAACCTGGAACCGGAGGCCGAGGCCGCCGCGTCCCTGCACCTCCAGGTGGCCGCGTGGAAACAGCACCATGTGGACCCCGCGCAGGACCCGCTTCCCAACCTGCTGCGCGCCCTGGAATACGCCCCCACCGACCCGGTGGCCCTGCGCGCCATGGAGCGGGCGTACCGGCGCACGCAGGCCTGGGGCGCCCTCTACGAACTGTACGACCGCGAACGGACGCACATGGCCGACGCGTCCCAGCAGGTGGACCTGTGCATGCGCATGGCGGACCTGGCCACCTACCACCTCCAGAACGACGAGATGGCGGTGACCGCGCTGGAAAAGGCGTTGCAGGTGGAGCGCGTGTACATGCCCGCGCTGCGCCGCCTGGGGCCGCTGTATGACAAGCTGGGGCGCCACAGTGAGAAGCTGCAGCTGCTGGCCGCTGAAGCGGAGACCACCAAGGACCCGGAGCGCGCGTTTGGCACGCTGCTGGAGGTGGCGCGCATCCAGGAAGAGAAGTTCAACAACATTGATGCGGCGGTGGATTGTTACTTCCGCGTGCTGGACCGGGACCCACGGCACACCGTGGCGCTCAAGAAGCTGGATGTGCTGCTGGCGCAACACCAGAAATGGGAACGCCTGGTGGACCTGCTGGGCCGCAAGGCCGCCTTCACCGACAACACCGCCGAGAAGGTGGAGCTGTTCCTGCGCGCCGCCCAGTTGATGGTGGAACGCGTCAACCAGCCGGACCAGGCGGTGGGCGTCATCCACAGCCT
>Ga0154020_10009234_pt1 | contig 11359 bp, 10 predicted proteins | sample Klosneuvirus_201_FD_109709 | JGI IMG/M metagenome (GOLD analysis project Ga0154020, IMG submission 109709) | Active sludge microbial communities from wastewater, Klosterneuburg, Austria - Klosneuvirus_20160825_MG | ecosystem: Engineered > WWTP > Aerobic digester > Activated sludge | place... | reverse complement strand
TGCAGGGCGTGCCACGGGGGCGCGTGGCGAGCGTGCCTCCTGGCGCAATGACGATCGACCTGCGGTGGATGCCCCGAGGCTGGGAGACACGGCCTTTCGGGCCCAGCGCGAGGCGCTGGAACACGCGCAATCCGCGCTGAAGAAGTTGGCGGCCCAGGCGCACGGCGAGGCGCTGACGCGCTTGCTGTCGGCTTGGGAGCACCGAGACCCCACGCACGTGCCCGCCGCGCAGGAGATTGGCGGGCGCATCGGTCCTTCCACTCGCGGCGTCTGGGTCAAGGCGCTTGCCAATGCGCCGACCGGCCAGGCCTCGGTCGCATTGCTGCGCCTGGAAATGGCGGCCGAGTTGCCGACTCCGGCTGCGCATATTGAGGCGCGCCGCGCCCTCCAATTGCAGTTGTTGACCCGTCGCAATGACCCGACTCCGGCGCAGACGTGGGAGCACGATGCCGCGAGTGTGCTGGCCAGCGAGTTCGACATCGAATCCGCGCGGCGCATGCAGAATGCGCTCAAAGTGCTGCTGCGGGCCTGACCTTGTGAGCGTGGGGCAGGTTGGCATTGCCAACGGGCCGACCAGGATCGATCGGGATGTGAAAGAATCCGACGACACAGGGCGCCCTCCCGGACCGGGCGACACGCAAGGAGAGCACATGGATTCTGTAAGTGACATGCTCAAACGGCTTGAGCAGCTCAACGTCATCGGCGCCTCGCTTTCCAGGGAACGCGATATTGACCGTCTGCTGGAGAGCATCCTGCTGGCGGCCAAGACCATCACCCACGCGGATGGCGGCACGCTCTACCGGCTGTCGGAGGATGGACGTTCACTGCGGTTTGAAATCCTGCGCAATGACTCGCTGCACATCGCCATGGGGGGAACGTCGGGCATTCCCATCAGTTTCCCGGACCTTCCGTTGCACGACTCGCAGGGTGCGCCGAACGATTCCCTGGTTGCCGCGTATGCCGCAATTCATCAGCAGACGGTCAACATCGTGGATGCCTACACCGAGGCCAACTTCGATTTTTCTGGTACCCGGCAGTTTGATGAGCGCACCGGCTACCGCTCAAAGTCGTTTCTGGCCGTGCCGATGAAGAACCACGAGGGTGAAATCATCGGTGTGCTGCAGTTGCTCAATGCGCAGCGGCCTGGCGGCACGGAAGTCGCGGCCTTTTCACTCTCCGACCAGAGTCTGGCCGAGTCGTTGGCATCCCAGGCCGCCATTGCCCTGAGCAACCGGCTTCTGATGACGCAGTTGGAGGAACTGTTCGAGGCGTTCATCAACCTTATCAATCTGGCCATTGATGAGAAATCGCATTACACCGGCGGCCATTGCCAACGCGTTCCGGCGCTGACCATGATGCTGGCGGAAGCGGTGAACGCCACCACCACCGGCCCCCTGGCCTCGTTCTCCATGAACGATCGGGACCGCTACGAACTGAAGATTGCCGGCCTGCTGCATGATTGCGGCAAGGTCACCACGCCGGTGCACGTGGTCGACAAGGCCACCAAGTTGCACACGCTGTTTGATCGCATCAATGTGGTGGATACCCGGTTTGAGGTGCTCAAGCGTGACGTCGAAATCGACGCCCTGCGCCGCCTGCTGTCCATGCGGACCTGTGAGCAGCCGGAGTTGGAGGCCGAAGTCCTGCGGGATTGCCAGGGGCACATCGATATCCTGGACGAGGAGCGTGAGTTCTTGCGTCAGACCAACATCGGCGCCGAGACGATGAAGGAAGCAGCCCTGCAGCGTGTGCGCGACATTGGCAGCCGTCACCACTGGCGAAACGTCGATGGCGTCGAGACTGAATTCCTCACCGCCGATGAGATTGAGAACCTGACCATCCGTGCCGGCACACTGACGCTGGCCGAGCGCGACACCATCAATTACCACATCGTGGCGACCATCAAGATGCTGGAGCAGCTTCCCTGGCCCAAGCATCTGCGCAATGTTCCGGAGTATGCCGGCGGACACCATGAACGCATGGACGGCAAGGGCTATCCCAAGGGCCTCAGCCGTGAGCAGATGTCGGTGCAAGCCCGCGTGATGGGCATCGCCGACATCTTTGAGGCGCTCACCGCCCGTGATCGCCCTTACAAACCTGGTATGAAACTATCCCAAGCGATGGCCATCATGCACAAATTCAAGCTCGGCGGACACATCGACCCGGATCTGTTTGACGTATTTGTCGAGCAGCGCATCTATCAGCGCTATGCCGAGATGTTTCTCGATCCCTGGCAGATCGACGAAGTCAATCCCCAGGAATGGGTGCATTGAAGAAGGCGTCGTAGAGCGCCAGCAAGCCGGGAAACTCCCGAGAGAAGACCGGCCGATTGGTGAAGTACGCCTCGCAGCTCACTGCGAAGAACTCGTCGATGGATTCGGCGCCATAGGGATCCAGCCAGGTCGGCGTCCCGCTGAAGCGCTGGGCCATCACCACCTGCTCGCCAAAGCGGGCAAACTCGCTCTCCATCTGCGCTTGCCAGCGCTGGCGCGCGCTGCGCGCCGTGTCCGCGCCCATGAAGCGCGGTGGCAGCGGCGGGCAGCCGTCCGGGGCGCCATCGCGCATGTCGATCTTGTGAATGAACTCATGGATCACCACGTTGTAGCCCCCAACTGCGCTGCTGCCGGATTGCCAGACGTCGTGCCAGCTCAAGGTCACCGGGCCATCTGCCATGGCCTCGCCGGTCAGGCGTTCCTGATAGTCATGCACGACACCGTTGTCGTCGGTCTCGCTGCGGTGGGCCAGCACCTCATCGGGGTGCACCACAATTCCCACGAAATCGTCGTACCAGCGAAGCGCCTGCGTCACGGTGCCGAGCCTCAGAATGGGCAGGCAGGCCTGACTGGCGATTGCCACCGCCATGGCATCGGTGATTACCAATCCGTCCACGCCGTGGAACTCCTTCTGCCTGAGGAATGCGCGTGTCATTTGCCGCAACCGAGGCAGATCCGCGGCGGCGTGTTCTGACAGAAAAGGGTACCGCGCCAGGGTGGGCTGCCAAAGCTCCTCGGGGATGGTATCGAGGTCGGGGGCGGGGCGACCCAGCACCGCACGCAGCCAGCGTCTCACGTCCTGTCGGCGAGAGCCGCTTCCATGCGCTGAAGCGAGACCGGTGTGCCTTTCAGCGTTGGCTCCAGTCGCAGGCGCAGTACTTCGGTACGCGCAGGCTTACTGCGAGCGTCCCAGTCGCTCAGCACCACCCGGTGTCTGCCGCCACCCAATTCGTGCTGAGCGGGCCGGTGGGTGTGGCCGTGGATCAGGGTCGAGCTCTGGTTGGCCAGCATCAGCGCATCCACGGCAGCGGCATGCAGGTCCACATACGGATGGCTGAGGCGCTTTCTGGCCTCACTCTCGGCCCGGATTCGCTTGCCCATGGCTTGCCGCTCGGTCAAGGGCTGCGCCAGAAAGGACCGCTGCCAGCTGTCGCTGCGGACCATGCCGCGAAACTGCATGTAGTCGACATCGTCCAGGCACAGCGCGTCACCATGCGAAAGCAGGTAGCGCTGTTGCGCGAACACCAGCAACGTGGGGTCGGCAATCAGCGTCACGCCGCTGGCGGTGGCAAAGGCCTCGCCAATCAGAAAGTCGCGGTTGCCATGCATCAGAAACAGCGCCAACCGCTTCGAGGCGGCCCGCATCACTGATACGCATTGTTGCTCGAAGGAACTTGTGCGGGGCGAGGTGCCTGCAGTCTCCAGGGTGTCGTCGCCCACCCAGACGTCGAACAGATCGCCCAGGACGAACACGGCGTCCGCCCGGGTCGACTGCATATACTGCTGCCACACTTGCATGGTGGCGGGTTCGCCCGCATTGAGGTGCAGGTCGGAGATGAAGTCGATGACGCGCCAGTGGTCGGGCGCGTTCAGGACTGGTGCGCTGTGCAGCGAGTCGGCGCGCGCCAGTGAATTCATGTCACAGGGCGACGGCCTTCTCGATCACGACATCGGTGTTGGGCACATCATCGTGAAAGCCCTTGCGTCCGGTCTTGACAGCCTTGATCTTGTCGACCACTTCCGCTCCCTGGATCACCTTGCCGAATACCGCATAGCCCCAGCCCTGAGCCGAGGGTGCAGTGTGGTTGAGAAAACCGTTGTCGGCCACATTGATGAAGAACTGGGCGGTGGCCGAGTGAGGGTCGCTGGTGCGGGCCATGGCCACGGTGTAGTTGGCGTTCTTCAGCCCGTTGTTGGCTTCATTTTCGATGGGCGCGTCGCAGGGTTTTTGCTTCATGCCGGGTTCGAAGCCACCGCCCTGGACCATGAAGCCGGGAATCACGCGGTGAAACACCGTGTTGTTGTAGTGGCCGTTCTTGACGTAGTTCAGGAAGTTGGTCACCGACTTGGGTGCCTTCTCCTGATCGAGTTCAAGCGTGATCACGCCGTAATCGGTGATGTGAAGTTCTACTTTTGGGTTGCTCATGATTTATTTCACCAAGGTGGCGGAGTTGATAACGATGGGTGTCTTGGGGACGTCGGAAGGAAACGGACCACCCGGTCCGGTTGGCACGGCCTTGATCTGGTTGATCACGTCCATGCCGCTGACGACTCTGCCGAAGACCGTGTATCCAAACAGTTCGGGTGCACTGAGCAGGTTGGCCCGTGGCGTGTTCTCGTACACACGGCCACGGTACTCGAATTTGGGAACCGGGTCGCCCGGCGGGATCGGCGTTGGATCCAGAAAGGCGTTGTCCTTGACGTTGATGAAAAACTGGGCCGATGCGGAATGCGGGTCGCTGGTGCGGGCCATGGCCAAGGTGCCGATGGTGTTGCGCGGGCCACCCCTTTCAAGCGCCTCGCGCCCTTCATGGGCGACGGGTGGACGGGTCTTCTTCTGGACATACTTGCTGTCGAAGCCGCCACCCTGGACCATGAAGTTCTCGATCACGCGATGAAAGATCGTGCCGTCGTAGTGTTTGTCGCGCACGTACTGAAGAAAGTTTTCGACTGTCTTGGGCGCCTTGTCCGGGTAGACCTCGACGACAAAGTCGCCAGCGCTGGTTGCGAACTTGACCTTGGGCGGCGCGTCGGCCCAGGCCGTCGCGCACAGCGCCATTGCCGTGGAGACGGTCAGGATCATGCGTCGCGTGACGCCAATGGGCTTGCTATTCATCCAATCACTCCTTCAAAGAATATCTTCCACTCATTGCCCTGGCGGACCCAGTACTGACGCTTGGTCTTGCCGGTCCGTGTGCCGGTGGGCACCTCGCCAAATGTCACCACCATGGTGTCGCTCTCATCCGTCCAGCGCAACATGCTCAAGTCCTTGAGTTCAATCGGGCGTCCGCGCACCTTGCCGAGTTCGGACTGCAGGGACGGCATCCATTGCGGCAGCGACTTGCCGAAGCTGCTGAAATCGGAGGCGTAGAAGCTCAGAAGCTTTGTCAAATCACCGCTCGACTTGGCACTTTGCCACGCCGCCAGCGCTTCCTCGAAGGGTTTGCCTTGCGCCCGCGAACTCTGTGGCGGCACCCATTGAAGTCGCGGCGAGATCACCACCGGGGTGGTGCCGACCTCGACGGTGCGAATGATTTGCTGCAGATCGGGGTTGGCCAGCACGACGCAGCCGTCAGTGGCCAGCGGCGGGCGGGAGAACTGGCTGGGCGGCGTGCCATGCAGCCAGATGCCGCTGCCGGTCTTGCCACGCTTGCTGTCGAGTGCATTGGGGTAGTTGATCGGCAGCGCTCCCGAACCGTAGAACTCCTTTAGGGTTTTCGGATTCAGGTTGCTGGTGATGAAATAGACGCCCAGCGGTGTGCGTGCGTCACCTTCGACCGCCTTCTCGGTGCCGGCCTTGCCAACCGATACGTAGTAGTCGGCGACCAGGGAGAGGCCGCTGGCGTCATTTCGGAACAGATACAGACGCGAGCGCGATGCGTCCACCGCGATGGCGTGCCGGGTCCGCGCTGACAGCGCCAGGAAGGGCGAGGGAATGTGTCCGGCAGGCGGACGCTCTCGCAGTGCCTTGAGTCGCATCTGCGACTCCTCGCGCAACTCGGTCAGCACCGGCTGCCCGGCCTGCGCCAGGGAAGGCGGAACATCGCCCACGGTGCTTAACGGTCTGCCGTGCGCCGACAACAGGTCGCCGTAAACCAGCTGCGCGAGCTGGAAGTTGGGGTAGTCGTTGACCAGCGCTTGTGCTCGCTTCAGGGCATCCCGAAGCCGTGCGGCGGCGGTAAGCCGGTACACCTCTATCAGGCGTGCCTCGGCGACGCCGGCATGCCGGTCGGCGCTGTCCGTGTCTTGCGTCTTCTGCGCCGGCTTCTTGCCCTTGACGGGTAAGGCGTTCGCATCCGCCAGCGTCAGACACAACGCGATCGGCAGCGCTGCGGCCACCAGCGATAGGAGCCTGCTTGACGCGGGAAATAGCCGCGACCTTGTCATGATTCTGCGCTGAATAGCGTACTTGGCGATTCGCCTGTGCCGTCAGGCCCCGGTCGATTCCCGGACGATCAGCCAGCGCTCGCCACTCTTGGATAGTTCCAGCGTCTTGCGGCTTGACACCACCAAGGCGTCGGCACGGTAGTCCTGACGGAATCGGGCGATGGCCTTGCCACCATCGACCGTGACGCTGAGCTTTTCCAGTTTCACTTGGATACTGGACTTGCCGCTAATGCGTTTGCGCCGCTCATCCTCCCAAGCCTTGCGCGACAGTCCGCCAGGGGGATTGAACGATTTGCCATAAGCCGCAAGGTAGGCCTCCACGTCTTTGCTGGCCCACGCCTTGGCCCAGGCGTAAACGGCCGCCTGGGCTTCGCTGGAAGCGTCACCGGCGGTGCTGGCCACCGGCGCCGGTGAGGTCTTGGCGACCGGCGCGGCGGCCGGGGCGGGCGTCACCGCCGGCTGACTGGTTGGCGTACTGGCCTTCGCCGGTGCCATGGTCGCCGGTGCGGCAGCTGGGCGCTGCCCTCCCGGGACGGCTGGATTGAACAGCTCACGAATCAGGGCGAGCTTGGGCGGGACGGCGGCGTTGCTGCCGTCAAGCTGCAGGGCCTTGTTGTAGGCCTGGCTGGCAAGTTTGGCGTAGACGTCGCCGAGGTTTTCGTGGGCCGTGGCATAGCTCGGATTGGTCCGGATCGCCATCTCCAGAGCAGCCCGTGCCTTGTCAAACTGGTTCTGACCCGCGTACAGCACGGCGAGATTGTTGTAGGGCTCCGGCAGTTCCGGGAACTCCTCGGTCAGCTTGGTGAAGGTTGCAATAGCCTCTTGCGTCTTGCCCGAGTCTCGCTGCATCACGCCCTTGAGGAAACGCATCTGCGGGTCACGGGGCTTGGCGGCCAGATACTGGTCAGCCTTGGCCATGGCTTCGGCGGGCTTGCCGGCGCGCAACAGTTGCGAGACCTCTGCGTAGTCATCGGCTCGCGCGGTGGTGATCGTCAACACCAACGACAGCGCCAGCAACTTCACAACTGAGCGGAAACTAAATGGGGTTTGCTTCATGGAGCCTTCGGAATCGTGCTCGGTTCGGACCCGTCTTGTAGGCGAGCCGGGTGGGGCTATATACTGCGTTGGATTGTAGCCGAGGGCAAGCACTTCGCCTTCGGCATTTCCCGCTTGATAGGCCGCATCCACGGGGCTTGGCGGGCCGCTTGGCATTCCCCGACCTGGTTTCTTGAACTGACATGAGCTTGCGCATCTACAACACGCTTTCGCGTGGCATGGAAGACTTTTCCCCATTGGAGCCCGGCCACGTTCGGATGTATGTCTGTGGCATGACAATCTATGACCTGTGCCATGTTGGTCACGCGCGCATGATGATGGCGTTTGATGTGATTGCGCGCTGGCTGGCTGCCAGCGGCTACCGCGTCACGTACGTGCGCAACATCACCGATATCGACGACAAGATCATCAAGCGCGCGGTGGAACGCAACATGACCATCCGCGCCCTGACGGACGAGATGATCGACGCCATGCATCGCGATCTTGCCGCATTGGGAATTGCGCGGCCGACCAACGAGCCGCGTGCCACAGAGTATGTGGGCGACATGACGTCGCTGATTGGCACCCTGCAGGCCAAGGGCTTGGCCTATCAGGCTGCCAACGGCGACATGAACTTCTCGGTCCGCAAGTTTGCGGGTTACGGCAAGCTCAGCGGCCGCTCGCTCGACCAGTTGCGCGCGGGTGAGCGCGTCGCGGTGATGGATGGCAAGGAAGACCCGCTGGACTTCGTGCTGTGGAAGGCCGCCAAACCTGACGAGCCTGCGGATGCCAAGTTTCAGTCGCCCTTCGGCGTGGGCCGGCCAGGTTGGCATATCGAGTGCTCTGCCATGAGTTGTGCCTTGCTCGGCACCACGTTTGACATTCATGGCGGCGGCGCTGATCTGCAGTTTCCGCATCACGAGAACGAGATTGCCCAAAGCGAAGGAGCCAGCGGCCAGCCCTTGGCGAAGTACTGGGTCCACAACGGCTTCCTGCAGGTGGACAACGAGAAGATGTCCAAGAGTCTGGGCAATTTCTTCACCATCCGCGACGTGCTCAAGGACTATGACGGCGAGACGGTGCGCTTCTTCATGCTGCGTGTGCACTACCGGCGGCCGTTCAACTACAGCGATGCCGGTCTGGATGACGCGCGCTCCGGCCTGAAGCGTCTGTACACGGTGCTGCAGGCGGTGCCACCCGAGTCCGCTCCGACCGACTGGTCGCACCCGTTTGCCTCGCGATTCCGCGAGGCGATGGACAATGACTTTTCGACGCCGGAGGCGGTCGCCACCTTGTTCGATCTGGCCAGCGAGATCAATCGCAGCAAGTCGGCCAGCCTCAGCGGACTGCTGAAGGCTCTGGGAGCCTGCCTGGGCCTGTTGCAGAGCAATCCGGATGTTTACCTGAAGGCTGGTGCGCGTCTGGATGAGGACGCCATCAAGGTCCTGATCGGGCAACGTGCCGCCGCCAAGGCGCAACGCAATTTTGCTGAATCCGATCGAATTCGTGATCAACTGCTGGCGCAAGGGATTGTTCTCAAGGATACGCCAGCCGGCACCACCTGGGAAGTGCAGGCATGAGCGCCGCGCCGGTCCGCCTTAAGCAAGCTCGCACCACAGCCCGTCAGGGCGAAGGTACTCCAGTGAGCGCGGCGCTGCCTCGCCCTTTGGTGATCGGTTGAGCGAGCCGCGATGTCGACCAGCAAATCCATGCCCGAAGCGGGTCAGACCCCGTCCTATTGGGCCGATGCCTGCAAGCACCTGATGAAGAAGGATCGGGTCATGAAGCGCCTGATCCCCCAGTTTGGCGATGCCTGCCTGCAGACCCGCGGCGACGCGTTCACCACGTTGGCGCGCAGCATCGTGGGGCAGCAGATCTCCGTCAAGGCGGCGCAAACCGTGTGGGACCGCTTTGTCGTGTTACCCAAGAAGATGGTGGCCGCCAACGTGCTCAAGCTCAAGGTCGATGACATGCGCTCGGCCGGTTTGAGTGCGCGCAAGATCGAGTACCTGGTCGACTTGGCGCTGCACTTCGACAGCGGCGCCATCAACGTCAAGGCCTGGCAGGCCATGGACGACGAGGCCATCATCACCGAGTTGGTCGGGATCAGGGGCATCGGTCGATGGACCGCCGAGATGTTCCTGATCTTTCACCTGATGCGACCCAATGTCTTGCCGCTCGATGACGTGGGCTTGATCAATGGCATCAGTCAGAGTTATTTTTCTGGTGATGCGGTTAGCCGCAGTGATGCTCGCGAGGTGGCGGCGGCCTGGGCGCCGTATTGCAGCGTCGCGACTTGGTATATTTGGCGGTCTTTGGATCCGGTTCCCGTGGAATATTAGAGAGCCCTTGTGGGTCGGTCCACTCGCGTTGCGACGTGCTCTGACCCCAACAGATTGAGGAGTAAACCGTTGGCCAAAAAAACATTTCTCGATTTCGAGCAACCCATCGCCGAACTCGAAAGCAAGATCGAAGAGCTGCGCTATGTGCAGACCGAGTCCGCCGTGGACATTTCCGCGGAGATCGATCAGCTCAGCAAGAAGAGCCAGCAGCTCACCAAAGACCTCTACAGCGACCTGTCGCCGTGGCAGATCACCAAGATTGCTCGCCATGCCGAGCGACCCTATACGCTGGACTATGTCAACGAGATCTTCACCCACTTCGTGGAGCTTCACGGTGACCGCCATTTTGCCGACGACCTGAGCATTGTTGGCGGCCTGGCCAGGTTCAACGGCACGCCGTGCATGGTGTTGGGGCAGCAGAAGGGGCGCGACACCAAGGAGCGCGGTTTGCGCAACTTCGGCATGAGCAAGCCCGAGGGCTATCGCAAGGCGCTGCGACTCATGAAGACCGCGGAGAAGTTCAAGCTGCCGGTGTTCACCTTTGTCGACACGCCGGGAGCCTACCCCGGCATTGACGCTGAAGAACGTGGTCAGTCCGAAGCGATTGGACGCAACATCTTCGAAATGGCGCAGTTGGAGGTGCCGATCATCACGACCATCATCGGCGAGGGGGGCTCCGGCGGTGCGCTGGCGATCTCCGTTGCCGACCAGGTCATCATGATGCAGTACTCCATCTACTCGGTGATCAGCCCCGAAGGATGTGCCTCCATCCTTTGGAAAACTTCGGACAAGGCCAAGGAAGCCGCGGAGGCATTGGGTATCACGGCGCACCGCCTCAAGGCGCTGGGCGTGGTCGACAAGATCGTGAACGAGCCGGTTGGTGGTGCGCACCGCGACTATAAACAGGCTGCGGCGTTCCTAAAGCGCGCGTTGAGCGATGCCTACCGCCAGATCAGTGACCTCAAGCTCAAGGAGCTGCTGGACCGTCGGTACGAGCGCTTGCAGGGCTACGGCCGCTTCACCGACACGCGCGCGGCAACCAAGTAGGCGCGGGGCCCAGCCGTTCGCGTCGGGCTGCTTGCCGCATCGCGGCGTGCCGTTCACTCGCCGCTGAACACCATTTCCACTTCAGTCGTCTGCGCCGTGTCGATTGGCTGGTAGCGCCACTTGCCGACGGCCGCCAGCACGGCGCTGTTCAGGCGACGGTTGTTGCTCGCAGCGATTTTGAGATCACTGGTCGACCCGTCCGGATTGACCTTGAACGACACCCTGACGGTCCCGGTAGGGGACTCCCTGGCCAGCGGGCCACTCAATGTCGGGGGATCGTTGGTCACCAGCACCAGCGCGGTGCGGGGCGGCTTCGCCACGGGCGCCGGTGTGGCCGCTGGGGTCGATACCGCAGACAGCGTAGCGGGTGATGCCGGCGCTTCGTCTGCCGGCGGTGCGGGTACTTCGACCGGCTGGACGACCGGTGTGGTCACCGGCACGGCGGCAACAGCGGGCGCTGGCGCTGCCGGACTGAGCGGCTGTGCCGGCTCCGAGACGGTCTTGGGCGCACTGTGGTTGGCGGTGCTGGCCGCATGCGATGCGTTGGCCGGCTTC
>Ga0154020_10009232_pt1 | contig 11362 bp, 12 predicted proteins | sample Klosneuvirus_201_FD_109709 | JGI IMG/M metagenome (GOLD analysis project Ga0154020, IMG submission 109709) | Active sludge microbial communities from wastewater, Klosterneuburg, Austria - Klosneuvirus_20160825_MG | ecosystem: Engineered > WWTP > Aerobic digester > Activated sludge | place... | reverse complement strand
CTCGCCAGGCCGGCATCGCGCGCCCGGGAGATGGCTTCGGCCCGATCCACCACCCGAAGCTTGGTCAAAATGCTGGAGACGTGATTTCGGACCGTCTTCAGGCTGAGCTCCATCCGATCCGCCACATCCTGATTGGTCAGCCCCTGGGCAAGCCCGGTCAGCACATCCCGTTCACGATCGGTCAGCTCGGGAAACGGATTTGGCTTGGATGCCGGAATGACATCGGTGATGTAGTTGAGCAGGCGGCGGGCAACCGCTGGCCCAAAGAGCGCCTCGCCCCGGGCAACGGCCCGGACCGATCGGATCAGTTCCTCTTCGTCGGCGTCCTTCAAGATGTAGCCGCGCGCGCCAGCCCGCATGGCGGAGAGCATCAGGTCTGTGTCCTCAAACATCGTCAACATCACAACGCCGACATCGGGCGTGTCGCGCAGAATACGACGGGTGGCTTCGACACCGTTAAGGCCCGGCATCTGGACATCCATGAGTATCACGTGCGGGTGTTTTTCGGCAGCCCGGGCAATGCATTCATCGCCGTTGTTGGCCTCGCCAACGACCTCAATATCGGGAATCGTCGATAGCAGCGAGCGCACGCCGTCGCGAAAAAACCGATGGTCGTCGCATAGCAGGACACGAATGGACGGTTGCGTCATGTCACCCCCGTGAATGGACCGATTGTGGCCGTTCAGCGGCGCGCAGATCCATGGGCAAATTGGCGCGCACCCGTGAGCCGCCGCCGGGCGCGGGCTCGAGCACGCACGTTCCACCGATTTCGACGGCCAGTTCACGCATCGAAGTCAGCCCAACACCTGCCCGCTGGTTCTCCAGGACGCCGACCCCGTCGTCGGTCACCTCAATTCGAACAAACCCATCCCCAAATCCGATCCGGACCATGGCTTGACCGGCGCGTGAATGCCGGGCGACATTTGACAGTCCTTCCTGCACGATCCGATACGCAGCCACTTCCACCGCGGCCGAGATTGGAGGAAAGGAGTCCGGGCACTCAAGCCCGACACGCAAGCCACCCGTCGTAAATTGGGCGCATTGCTCCCGCAGGGCGGTCCGCAGACCGAGCTCATCCAGCACCGGCGGGCGCAGATCGTAGACCACCCGGCGGATATCGGTGATGATGTTGCGGATCTGCTGGCGAAGCTCGCCCATCTCATTCTCGGCGGCGGCCGGGTCGCGCGAGATCATGGCCCGCACAGATCCCGCCCGCAGATTCAGGGCTGCGAGGGTCGGGCCAATCGAGTTATGCAGATTGCGGCGCAGGCGCCGCCGTTCTTCCTCACGGGTGAGCACGAGCCTCTCACAAGCGCGGCGCAGGTCGAACACGGTCCGAACCACGCCAACGGCCGGCGCAACCTGGCGGGTGAGATCGCGAAGCAATTGGCGATCCTCGGGACTCAGCACGCGATGGGGAACCGGGGGAGCGATCACAAGATAGCCCACGGCCTCGTCCTGGCGGGTAATGGCGAGGATCTGGTAGCCGCCCATCGGAAATTCGGTATTTGGCATCGATCCCGACAGCAGCGATGACGACCACTGGGTCGGATCTTCTTCGCCCAACCCTGCCGGGTATTGGGCCGCCAGGACGTATTCGCCGGAATCCTGCCGATTGACGTAGACGGCCACGTAGGGCAAGGAAAGGGCCTCGGCAACGGTCTTGGCGAGGATCGCCAGGACGGTATCCGGGTCGAAGGTTCCGGCCAGTTGTTGACCAAGGTCGACAAGCCGCGCGCGATGCGGTATGCGAGGAGCGGCGTCAGGCAGGGCAGGTTGAGTCATGATTCCGGGTCTGTCAGGCGTTCCAAAACGAGATTATACGGTTGCGGCCCGTCTGGGTGATTCCCGCTGAATTCAGGAATGGATTCCCGGTGTAACGGGAAAACCCCCCATGACAGCGGGATGGCGGATGGGTATTGTCTTCTCAGATCGAATCCAAACAATAAGGAGAAAAACATGGGCAACAATATCGTACGGTCCAACCATGACGAGCTGAAGACAATTGCGTCAAAATTCAGCTCCGAAGAGGGGTCCGTTAACCAGATGAACCAGAGCCTGAAGTCCAACATGGACACGCTTCAGGGTGGCGACTGGATCGGACCGGGCGCGACGGCGTTCTACCAGGAAATGAATGGAGACGTCTTGCCGAGCCTCAAGCGCCTGCAGCAGGCAATGGGCGAGGCCGCGCGGGTCACCAATCAGATCTCGCAGGCGATGAAGAACGCCGAAGGCGAGGCGTCCGGCGCGCTGAAGATGCCGCACTAAACCGCTGCATTCACCCATCTACAGGAGGCATACATCATGGCTAGTGTCGATACCCGAATGAATTACAGCTCGATGGAGAAAATGCAGAAGGCGTTTACGCAGGCTGCATCGACCCTCGAGAACACCGCCCGCAGCGCGAAGGAAATCGCGCGGATGATGCAGGGCGGCGCCCTGCAGGGCATGGCTGGAGACGCCTTCGTCGAAGCCATCAACTCGAAACTCACGCCGCGGCTCAAGGCTCTCAACGAGAAGATGACTGAGCTCGCCGGTGATATTGGTGGCGCGATTTCGGCGACCCGCGACGGCGTCAAGACCGCTCAGAGCCGCTTCAAGTAAACCCAGGAGGTCAACAGTCATGTCTCTGTTTCAATTCCTTCGCCCCGACGTCGGTAACATCATGTCGGGGATCACTCAGCAAAAGGGCGTTTCCGACCAGGTCATGCAGACGCTCAAGTCGTATCCGGCCATCGTTAAGCAGACCTGGATCGGCGGTGACGCCGACGAGTTTGAGGCCGACGTGGTGCGCAAGATCGTTCCAGCCTGCCTTGAGCTGATCGCCGCGATCGCCGGCTGCAATCTCAACCTGACGAAGGCCACCGAAATCGTCGACAAGGCCGACCAGGCCGCTCAGGGCATTGCCAATCAGCTTGGCGACGTCTTCAGCAAGATCTAGTCAGTGATGACTATTTAAGGAGAACAACAAAAATGGCCGGTCAAATTGTTCAGATGGATTACCAAGCCATCGGGAATGTCTCGAAAGGCTTCACGACGGCGAAAGAGACCCTGACTGCGGTCGGGAAGGTGCTCGAGGTCCTGATCAACGCTCTGCGCGCGGCAGCGTTCTTCAGCTTCGGCACGAGCGCGGCGCTGGCGAATTACCTGGATGTCATCAAGCAGAAGGTCAATAAGCTGGCCAAGCTGTGCGAAGAGTTCGCTGCTGACCTCGCCCGGGCGATTGGCGATCACAAGAACGGCGACACCGCGGGCAAGCGCTACTTCGGTGAGGGCGTCCGCCGCTAGGCGAATTCAGTTCGACCTAACGCGACAGGGCGGCTTCAGCATAGTCTGGAGCCGCCCTGTTCCTATTTGGGAAAGCGACACACCCCGCCCCGGCGGACGCCGGGGCGGGGTGTGTCGCTTTGAAAACCGATTGCCTAGCGTGCCGACAGCGTATTGAGCAGCACGAAGCCAACGCCCAGGATCACCCCGATCAGCAGCGCGTAGACGAGCGCCATCAGGAAGTAATACCGCTTTGGGGTCGGGCGCCGTTCGGGCGGGGGGGTCGAATACACCGCCGTGATGGCCTTGCCCAGGTCAGCGATGGTGGCAAAGCGCTCGCGCAATGACAGGCTTCGGTCGACAATGCTGACCACCCCTGCCCCCTCGAGCTCGGGCCGGGCGACCATGAGGGGCTGCTTGTTGCCGACCACGCGCGCGCGCACGCTCTCGTCGCCGCGCCGCGCGGCCGAGAACGCGGGCCGCCCGGCCAGCATCTCAAACAGGATCAGTCCGAGCGAATACACGTCGGCGGCGGGCGTCGCAGCAGCCGGCACACGATTGGCCGTCACTTCCGGCGCGGTGTAGGCAGGCTCGCTGCGGGCCAGCGCCGCCGCGAATGTGGCCGCATCAACCGTGTTGCGGTCGATCATCCAGCCAAAATCGACGAGCGTTGGCCGCCAATGTCCATCCTTGTCCACGTCCACCATCACCGAACTGGGAGTAAGGGACATGTGGACGAGATTGCCCTGAGTCACTGGCCGCAAGGCCTCGGCAATGGCTGCGACAACCCAGGCCACTTCATAGTGCCAGGCCTGGGGATTCTCCAGGATCATCTCGCTGATCAAGTTGCCTGGAACGGGCTCATAGACAGCATAGACGCGCGGCACGCCCCGGAAGCTGATCTCTCCAAACGGGCGCTTGGACGGGGTCGGATAGGGTGGCAGGCTGACCGGGAAATTGGTCCGCTTGGTCGGACGGAATGACGCGACAAACTTGGCGAATCCCTTGGGCCGGAAGGGCGCCATGTCATTCAGCAGCGAGGCTTCGCGCTTGAGGCGCTCCTCGCATTCCGGATTGGCGTGGGCGACCTTGAGAAAGACTTCGGTTTCCTTGACCCCGCGCGAAGCCTTGTACATGGCGCAGGTCCGGGTTACCCCAATCAACTTGGTGATCTTAAGGTCGCCCAGGTAATCGCCATAGTCGAAGACAGGATATCCCTCTTCAGCCGGGCAATCCCGTTCCTGACACCACAGGTGACCGTTCTCGGTGATGCGCTCACAGCGCTCGCAGAATCGCTTGATCATGGTTTGGCAATCCGTATTCTACGGGCTAACCTCTCAGAGGGCAATTGAGGCATTGGCGAGATCACCTTCCCGCGCGAAGGGCGGGGATGGTGATCTCGCCGGATGCTTCTGATCAACGCGTAGGAGCGAAGGCCTGGGCGAAGGGGAGCCCCATCTCGGTTCGCCACTCGCCGGCCGCCCAGCGCATGCCGCGGGTCATCAGGCTCATTGTTTGCGGCATGGCGACGATATCGGCGTGGTGGCCCAACGAGCAGTAGAACACCCTGCCCCGGCCATAGGTCTTGGTCCAGGCGACGGGCATGCGGGTGTCGCCGTAGTCCTCGAAGGACGTGGTAGCCAACACCCGCATCGCCGGGTCGACGTGCAAGTAGTATTTCTCGGAGATCACGTCGAAGTCAGTAATTCCTTCGGTGATCGGATTGGCATCGACGATGGCGACCCGATAGTGGCGGCCATCATTGCCAGGATGGGCCACCCACTGCCCGCCCGTCATGAACTGATATTCAGTCTCGTTGCGAAACGCGTCGCACATCCCGCCGTGGCAACCCGCCAGACCCGCGCCGGCGCGCACGGCGGAGAGCAACGGCTTAAGCTGTTCTCCAGAAATGGTCCCCATGGTCCAGACCGGAACGATGAGGTCAACCGGGCGGGCCGGATCAAGATCGAGAAAGGCATCCAGGCTGTCTGCGACGGTCACCCGGAAGGCGTTCGAGCGGAGCGCACTGGCAAGCAATTCGGCGACCTGGCGCGGCTCATGCCCATCCCAGCCGCCCTGCACGATCAAAGCAGTTTTCATGACAGGGATTGTACGTTCCTCGCCATGGCTCGCGCAAAGTCGCTTGACAGATTCGCGATTCTGTACGTGCCAGGGCCCTGAGCTTGTCGAAGGGCCCGGAAAGGGTCCGGCGACCCGCTGCGGCGGGCCCTTCGACAAGCTCAGGGCCCTCTTTTCCCTGCTCCGGGCATTGACAAGCGCCCGCGCGAATGCTAGACTGGGAACGTTCCCAGGATCGTTCCCAGTCGGCCATGAAGCTATCGACAAAACGGGTCACCATTGTGGACGTCGCCAGCAAGTCCGGCGTGTCCAAGAGCACCGTCAGCCGCGTCCTACGCGGAGACGGTGACGTCAGTGAGGATGTCCGGCTCAAGGTCACGCGCGCGGCCAAGCGGATGAACTACCAGCCCAGCGTCTTCGCCCGCTCGCTGCGCAGCCAGCGCTCTCAGGCCATCGGGCTGATCATCCCTGACATCGCAAACCCCTTCTTTCCCGAGGTTGTGCGGAGTATCCAGAACACAGCCGACGCGCGCGGCTATACCGTGCTGCTGGCAAACTCAGATTGGCATGTCGAGCGCGAGCGCAAATACCTGGACTTCGCCCGGCGCTACCACCTGGACGGCATCATCATCAACCCGGTCAGCATTTCGCCGGCCGAGTTGAAGAAGAGCGGCTGCCCCGTCGTTGTGATCGGCAGCCGCGCCGCATATGGGGTCTTTGACACGGTGGCGTCAGACACCCTGGGCAGCATCACCTGCGCGGTTGATCATCTGGTCGCGCGCGGCCACGTCGACCTGGCGCTGATCGCCGGCCCGATCGGAAATCCGGGCGCGACCGTCCGCGCGCGCGCCTTTCGCGAATCGATCGCCGCGCATGGGCTGGCGGTGGACGAAGCGCGGATTCTCTGGTTCGATTTCACCCGCGTGGGCGGGCAGGCTGCGTCGCGCGCCCTGGCCGCCGCAGCGCCCCGCCCTACCGCCGTGGTGTGCGGCAACGACTTGATTGCCATCGGGCTGATGGCCGGGCTGCGCGACGCCGGCGTCGACGTCCCGGGTGATCTATCGGTGATCGGCATCGACGACATCGACGCGGCGGCCATGACTTTCCCCCCGCTGACGTCCGTCAGCAAGGACAAGACGCTGCTCGGTGCGCGCGCCGCAACCCTGCTGATTGACAGGATTGAAGGGAAGCTCCCCGACGCTCCGGCCCGTGAACGGCTTGATACGACCCTGATCGAACGGAGCAGTGTCGCGCCACCCCGGGCCAATGAAAGACGAGTGATTGCCCGGCCATAAGGCCGGGTGCCCGGCCTTATGGCCGGGTTGTGGTTCAGAAATATCAGGAGGAGAAAACATGTCACAGACACGAACAATCCAACGCGCGATGTCGCGCCGGTCGATGCTCAAGCTGGTGGGCGGCAGCGGCCTCGCACTCGCGGCAACGGCTTGCGCCGCCGCCGCCCCTGCAGCGCCGACTGCGGCGCCCACCGCAGCGCCGGCCGTTCCAACCGCCGTGCCAGCCAAGCCGATCACAACCATTGACTGGTGGACGGTGACCTCGGCCGATATCGGCTCACAGGCCCAGCAAGAGGCGCTGATCGCCGAGTTCAACAAACTCAGTGCCAAGACCGGGGCGATGGTCAAGCCGACTTTCCTGCCCGACGACGGCTTCTCTGAGAAGATGACAACCGTGCTTGGCACCGGAACGGGCGTGCCCGACGTCTCGACCATCGTCGTCGACTCGTGGTTCCCCGCCGCCAGCGACCTGCGCGACCTGATCGCCCGCGACAAGGTCGACATCAATCAGTACGCCAAGACCTTTTTCGACACGCGTTGCCGCTTCGGCGAGAAGATCATCGGCCTGCCCATCACCGTGGGCGCGACGATGTACTTCTACAACAAGGCCATGTTCGACGCCAAGGGCCTCAAGCACCCCGAGTGGGGCTACACGATGCAACAGTGGCTGGCCGACGCGGTCAAAATGACCGACCGGAGCAAGAAGATCTTCGGCGCGGCAATGCCGACCCGTTTGTGGCGGGGCGAATTCTTCGCGTTTGGGGCCAAGCCGATGAGCGATGACGGCAAGACAGTCGAAGGCTACATGAACGGGCCCAAGACGATCAAAGCTTTTGAGTTCATGGTCGATCTGGTCGAGTCGGGCGCGGTGCCGACCAAAGCCGAATTCGACGTGCTGCGGACCGAAGGCACAGGCCCGATCGACCTGTTCAACACCGGCCGGCTTGGCTTTGCTGGGCTGAACAACGGACAATTCGACCAGGTCGACAAGGCCGGCATCAAGTTCGGGCTCATTCACAACCCAGCCGTTGAGGGCGAGGACATCTTCACCAATGCCTGGACGCTGCAGCTCGGCATCCCCGCGGCCAGCAAGAACCGCGATGCGGCCTGGGAGTATGTCAAATGGCTGACCAGCGAACCCGGCCAGCGCTTCTTGATGAACAATCGCAACGGAGCGTACACCCCGCCCATGCCAGCCCTGTGGCCCGATCACCCCGGTAAGAAAGATCCACGCCTCGACTTCTTCTTCAAGATCATCGGGACAACCCGCCACGTCTGGGAGTTCGCCGGCAAGTTCCCTTACTTCGCCAAGGCGACCCGCCCCGGGCAGGATCTCTATGACGGCATCTACGCGGGAAAGATCAAGCGCGCGGATGTCAAGTCTGAGTTGGACAAGCTCGTCGCCCCGATGCAGAAGATTGTCGACGAGGAACGCGCGAAACTGGGCCTGAAGTAAACACCGCCAACGCAAGCCGTTGCCGGAGGTGATATCCCCCGCTCCGCGGGGGATATCACCTCCGGGCACGAAGTTGCGCGCGTGGTTCACATTTTAAGCAATGCGTATCCGACTCCCGAAAAACACGCTGGCGCGCCGCGAGGCAGCCGAAGGACTGCTGGGCATCAGCCCGTGGCTTATCGGATTCCTGCTCTTCACGGCCGGACCGTTCGTCGTGTCGATCGTGCTCAGCATGACCGACTGGCGGATCATGATCGCGCCAAAGTTTGTCGGGTTGCAGAACTACGTCCAGATCCTGACGAACGACCCGAACTTCTGGCAGTCCATCCGGGTGACCTTCACCTACGTGGCGCTGGCCCTACCGCTCGGGTTGTTCGCGGGTCTGGGTCTGTCGCTGCTGCTCAACCAGAAGGTGCCGGGCGCGCGCGCGTTCGGCACCCTCTTCTATCTGCCGGCCGTGTTGTCCGGCGTGTCGGTGGCCCTGATGTGGATGTGGCTGCTCAACCCGGACTATGGCGTTGTCAACACGCTGCTCGGGCTGGTCGGCATCCAGGGCCCCAACTGGTTCTGGGATCCTGACTGGGCGCTTCCGAGCGTTGTGCTGATGAGCCTGTGGCGGGTGGGCGGCAGCGCCATCATCTACCTGGCGGGCCTGCAAAATATCTCGCCCCACCTGTACGAGGCGGCTGAGATAGATGGGGCTGGACGCCTGGCCAAACTCCGCCACATCACGATACCGATGCTCACCCCAACCATCTTCTTTCAGCTCGTCATGGAGCTGATCGACGCCTTCCAGGTCTTCACCGTCATCTATGTCATCACTGATGGCGGGCCCATGCGCTCGACCCTGTTCTACATGTTCTACATGTTCCGAACCGCCTTCGAGGACTTCGATATGGGCTACGCCTCGGCCCTGGCCTGGATCATGGGGCTGATCATCCTGGGCTTCACCGCGCTGGTGTTCAAGAGCTCGCCGCTGTGGGTGTTCTACGAATCGGACGTCAAACAGTAAATGGCTGCCATCACTTCAACCCGCGCCGGTTTCCGGGGCTCCCAGAAATGGCAAACGCGCCTGAACGTGCTCGCCACCCTGGCCGCGTTAACACTCCTGGCCGTTCTCGTGGTCGGCATCCCGATGGGCTGGATGGTGACGACAGCGCTCAAGGAGCGCAACCAGATATTCGCGTGGCCACCCGTCGTGTGGCCAAATCCGGTCCGGTTCGAAAACTTCACCGAAACGCTGACGGCCATCCCACTGTTGCAGTTCAGCCTCAACACGCTGGTGCTGTGCGCGCTCAGCATCGTGGGGCGGATGGCCTCCTGCAGCATCGTCGCCTTCTCGTTTGCCCGGCTGCGCTTCCCCGGGCGCAACATCCTGTTTGCGGTGTTGCTGTCCACCCTGATGATCCCGTCGCAGATGATCCTCATCCCCCAGTTTGCCCTGTTCAAGACGGTGGGGCTGGTGGACGTTTTCAACGGGTATCTGCCGCTGGTGCTGCCCTCATTCTTTGGCAACGCCTTCTTCGTCTTTCTGATGCGGCAGTACATCATGACCATTCCGCGCGAGCTGGATGAGGCCGCCCGGATCGATGGCGCGTCCACACTCCAGGTGTTCTGGCGGATCATCATGCCGTTGTGCAAACCGCCCCTGGTCGTCATCACTGTGCTGACGTTTCTGTGGACGTGGAACGAGTTCATGCATCCGCTGATCTACATCACCCAGTTCGACAGCTACACGATTCAGCTCGGGCTGAACATGCTGAAGGGACGATTCAACATCCAATGGAATCTGATCATGGCCGGCTCGCTGATGGCGGTCGTTCCGTGCGTGGTGCTCTACTTCTTCACCCAACGCTACATCGTGGGCGGCATCGCAAGCGTTGGGATCAAGGGCTGAGGACGGCCAACGTGGCGCAGCCGAAGCGCGTCGTCCGCGTCCTGCCGGTCGGAGTGGCCGCGGCGCTGTGCCTGCTCGGCGCGGAGCACGTGACGGAGACAGCGGCGCCAATCGCGCGACGGGCAGTTGCGGCCGCGACGTTGCGCGGGGACGTCTACGTCTCGGGTGGTTGGAACGGCGACGCCACCCAACTCGCCCGGGTCGACGCCTACGATCCGATCGGGCGCGTCTGGCGGCGCGTGCCCGCGCTGGGAATTGCGCGCAGCCAGCACAGCCTGGTTGCGGCGCTTGGACGCCTATGGGCGGTAGCCGGCTGGAGCGCCGAACGCGGCCTCGTGGCCGAGATCGAGAGCTGGGGCCCGGGCGAAACGGCCTGGCGCACCGTCACCCGCCTGCCCACCCCACGGCGCGAGCCGGGCGTGGCATTGCTGGGGAGCCGCATCATCGTGGCGGGCGGCTTTGACGGCGCCAGCGACGCCGACCTTGACGGTTACAGCGGCGTGGTCGAGGCGTATGACCTGACAAGCGGAACCTGGACGAACCTGGCGCCGATGCCGACGCCGAGGCGCGGGCTTGCGCTGGTGAATGTCGACGATGCGCTGTATGCCCTGGGCGGCTACAACGCCTTTGATGGGTTTCTGGGCGTGGTCGAGCGCTACGATCCCGTCCGGGATGCCTGGCGCCGCCTGGATTGGACAATCGCGCCCCGGACCTGGGCGGCCGGCCTTGCCGCTGGCGGAACGATCGTGCTGATCGGCGGCTTCGACGAGAACGGCCCCATGAGCCGGGTCGAGCGGGTCGATGCCCGCAGCGGGGCGAGCTGCATGTTGACCCAGCTTCGAACTGCCCGGAGTTGGCTGGCCGCCGCGCCGATCTCAGGCAACCGGGTCCTGGCCATCGGCGGCGAATCAAGGTCGGGTTTCAGTGACGCGGTAGACACAATCGTCCTTGGCGATCCAGACACGTCCGGCGAACGAGCGTGTGTGCGATGACAACGCGCTATCAACCTTGAGCCGCGCGCAGGATGCGGCTCGTTTGAAAATAGAGGATACACACGTGACACTTCCACACGACTATGCCGAGCGGGTCTATGCCGGCTGGCTGGGCAAATGCATCGGCGTGCGTGTTGGCGCGCCGACCGAGAGCCTGACCTACAAGGACATCCAGACCTTGTTTGGCGAGCTCAACAGCTATCTCCAGATCGATCCACGCATCTTTCACCCCGATGACGATTTGACCGGGCCCATGCTGTTTCTGCGCGCACTGGACGACTATGGGGATGATCCGCCGGCCGAACGCTTTGGCGACGTGTGGTTGAACTACATCGCAGATGGGCGCGGCACGTTGTGGTGGGGCGGTTACGGCATT
>Ga0154020_10009230_pt1 | contig 11363 bp, 8 predicted proteins | sample Klosneuvirus_201_FD_109709 | JGI IMG/M metagenome (GOLD analysis project Ga0154020, IMG submission 109709) | Active sludge microbial communities from wastewater, Klosterneuburg, Austria - Klosneuvirus_20160825_MG | ecosystem: Engineered > WWTP > Aerobic digester > Activated sludge | place... | reverse complement strand
GGCGGCCGTCTCCTCGGGGCGCGCGTAGTCGCGATAGGCGACGCCCGCCGCGAGGAGCTTCTCGACCGCCCGCTGGTAGAGCTCCAGGCGCTCGGATTGGTAGTACGGGGCGTGCGGACCGCCGACTTCGGCCCCTTCGTCCCAGTCGATCCCCAGCCAACGGAAGCCGTCGAGAATCGGCGCCAGGGCGTCGGCCAGGTTGCGCAGCGTGTCGGTGTCGTCGACCCGCAGGATGAACCGGCCGCCGTGACGGCGGGCATAGAGCCAGTTGAATAGCGCCGTGCGCACCCCGCCGATGTGGAGGTAGCCGGTGGGCGAGGGGGCGAAGCGGACGCGGGGAGCTGCCGAAGGCGGAGCGGAGAGGTTCACGGCCGGGCTCTTTTCAGTGCATGGAGCCCGCTCGACGTCCTCATCGGGATCGCGGCTGGGCGGAGCTCGCAGAATTGGCGGAGAGGGAGGGATTCGAACCCTCGATACAGGTTGACCCCGTATGACGGTTTAGCAAACCGTTGCCTTAAGCCACTCGGCCACCTCTCCGCGCACCAGACTAGGCCCGCGGATCTTATGGGGAGGCGGCCGGTCGAGTCAAAGCAGCACGCAGAGTTGCCGAACCTGCTCGCTCTGCGCCGTGTGCCGGCTGCGGCACCTGCTCGGGGTCCTGACCGGCCCGTCTCCCATGGGTGCTCGCTGAAGAAGCGCTCCGCGCCCATGGGAGCCCTCGGTCCGGCCACCCCTCGTCGGGAGATCTGTGAGAGAAGCATCTTGCCCTGCCTCACCGCGACGCGAGGGCGCTCGGAATCCAAAGTGGGCGACCACGCTTCAAGTAGGAGCCCGCTTTGGATCCCGAGTGCCGGAGCACGCGACCACCAGAGCCCAAGCCGCACCCGCCCGAGCGCCGGAGTGCCCCGACCACCAAAACCGAACGACACCGGATCCACCGCCGGAGTGCCCCCACCACCGAAGCATCGAATAGACTTCCCCCCTCATGACCGGCCCCGATCCGCGCGACGGCGACGTCGACCAGCTCTCGATCAACACGCTCCGTTTTCTCGCTGTCGACATGGTCGAGAAGGCCAAGTCCGGCCACCCCGGCGCGCCGCTCGGCCAGGCGCCGATGGCCTGGCTGCTGTGGACCCGATACCTCCGCCACGACCCAGCCGATCCGCTCTGGCCGAACCGCGACCGCTTCGTCCTGTCGTGCGGCCACGCCTCGGCTCTGCTCTATGGCCTGCTGCATCTCGCCGGCTACGATCTGCCGCTCGCCGAGCTCGAGCGCTTCCGCCAGCTCGATTCGAAGACCCCCGGGCATCCGGAGTTCGGCCACACCCCGGGCGTCGAAACCACCACCGGCCCGCTCGGCCAGGGCCTGGCCACCGCGGTCGGCATGGCGATCGCGCGCGAGCAGCTCGCGGCCCGCTTCCGGGTCTCCGGAGCGGCCGGCGACACCGCCGGCGCCGGCGAGCCGCTCTTCGACTATCGCACCTGGGTGCTGGCCTCGGACGGCGACCTCATGGAGGGCGTCGCGAGTGAAGCGGCTTCGCTCGCCGGGCACCTTGGACTCGGCAGTCTCAAGGTCCTCTACGACTCGAACCACATCTCGATCGACGGCTCGACCGACCTCGCTTTCACCGAGCAGGTCGATCGCCGCTTCGCGGCCTACGGCTGGCGGATCTTCGAGGTCGCCGACGGCAACGATCTCGGCGCGCTCGGCGCGGCGATGGCCGCCGCCGAGACGGAGAGCGCCCGCCCCACCCTGATCGTCGTGCGCACCCACATCGGGTTCGGCAGCCCGCACAAGCAGGACAGCGCCGAGTCCCACGGTGCGCCGCTCGGCGCCGAGGAGACCCGGCTCACCAAGGCGGCGCTCGGCTGGCCGGCCGAACCGCCCTTCCTCGTCCCGCCGGCGGCGCGGGCGCCGTTCGCCGCCGCTGCCGCGCGCGGCGCAGCGGCAGCCCAGGCCTGGAACGAACGCCGGGTCCGCTTCGCCACCGCCGCGCCGGAGCTCGCGCGCGAGCTCGACCGGCGCGCGGCGCGCACCCTGCCCGAAGGCTGGACGCAGGCGTTGCCGCGTTTCACCGCGGCGGACAAGCCGATCGCCACGCGCGCCGTATCGGGGAAGATCCTGCAGGCGATCGCGCCGGTCCTGCCCGAGCTCCTCGGCGGCTCGGCCGACCTCGCGGAGTCGAACAACACGCTGCTCGCCGGCGAGGCGAGCTTCTCGGCCTCCACCCCGAACGGCCGCAATCTGCGCTTCGGCGTGCGCGAGCACGCCATGGGGGCCATTCTCTCCGGCCTCTCGCTCAGCGGCCTCTTCCGGCCCTACGGCGGGACCTTCCTCATCTTCTCGGACTACATGCGGCCGTCGATCCGGCTGGCGGCGCTGATGCACCAACCGGTGGTGTACCTCTTCACCCACGATTCAATCTTCCTCGGCGAAGACGGCCCGACCCACCAGCCGATCGATCAGCTGGCTTCGCTGCGGGCGATTCCCGGCCTGGTCGTGCTGCGGCCTGCCGACGCCTGCGAGACCGTCGCCGCCTGGCAGGTGGCGATCGAACGCACCGCCGGGCCGACCGCGCTCGCCCTCAGCCGCCAGAAGCTCACCGTCCTCCCCGAGAGCGCCGAGCGCGCCGCCGCTGGCGTGCCGCGCGGCGGCTACGTCCTCTACGACAGCCCGGGTGGCGCGCCCGAGCTGCTGCTCATCGCCACCGGCTCCGAGGTCGAGCTGGCGCTGGCGGGGCTGAAGCTCCTCGAGCAGGAGGGCCGGCGCGCCCGCCTGGTCTCGATGCCGTCCTGGGAGCTCTTCGCGGGGCAGAGCGCGAGCTACCGCGAGGCGGTACTACCCTCCGGGATCGCGGCCCGGCTCGCCGTCGAAGCGGCCTCGCCTTTAGGCTGGGAACGGTTCGTCGGACTGGCCGGAGAGGTCCTCGGAATGGACACGTTCGGGGCTTCCGCCCCTGCCGAGGATCTCGCACGGCGGTTCGGGTTCACCCCCGGGAACGTCGCCGCCCGGGCGCGGGATCTGCTGACGCGAACCTCAAGGGCGGGGGCCTGAGGACAGCGCGAATGCCGCTTCTGTGCTATCCTTAGTCCGTCCGCGGCGTGCAGGGAGGTCGGTTCTCAGGGCCGGTCCGCTCGCCGCGCAAAGCTCGAACCGCCGGAAACCCACAGCAACATAAAACTTCAGCACCTGACTCAGGAGGGATTCAAGATCATGCGTAACACGAAACTGGCACTGTTGGGAGTCGCCGTATTCGCCATGACGTTGGCCACCGGCTGCGCGAAGCCGCCGCAGGTCGAGATCGACGCCACCAAGGCCTCGCTCGCCGGCATCGAAGGCGATGCGTCGAAGTACGCCGCTGATGGCTGGAACAAGGCCCAGCAGGCTGTCAACGCGGTGAACGCCGAAAATGAAGCGCAGGCGAACAAGTTCGCGCTGTTCCGCTCCTACACCAAGGAGAAGGAGCTGATCGCGGCCGCCAACCAGGCGATCACCGAGGCCAAGGACGCCGCTGCCGCCGCCAAGGAAGCCGCCAAGAACGCGGCCAACGAGACGCTCGCCGCCGCCAAGACCGCGCTCGACGCCGCCAGCACCGCGATGGCCGACCTCGGCAAGTGCCGTCGTCAGCCCAAGGACTTCAAGAAGGACATGGAGATGATGAAGGGCAACTACGACGGTCTCGCCGCGCAGGTTGCTGGCATCGAGAGCGCGATCGCGTCCGAGGACTACCTCGGCGCGAAGGCCCAGGCTGACTCGCTCAAGAGCTCGGCGGACACGCTGGTCACCGATCTCCAGGGCGCCAAAGTCAAGATTAAGTGCTGATCGCTTTTCGCCTCCGCTTCAAACGACCGGCTACGGGGTTCCGTCGCCGGTCGTTTCTTTTCGGGGCGACGGCCATCGCCGTCGCCTTCGTCGTACCCGCAGTTCTTCCGCAGGGCGCCTCCCGACCGTTCGACGCCACCTCCGCGCGCGCCTCCGCTTTCCGGGCGGTGAGCGTGCTGCGCGCCGCTATGCCCGCCGCCGCCCGCCAGGTCGACCGTCTGATCGCCCAGGCCGAAGTGGTGACCGCCGATGAGCGCACCGCCCCCATCTGGGAGCAGACTCCCGGCCGGGTGGAGACCTCCTGGCTGCGGGTGCTCTCGACCGCGCGCTCGGCTGTCGCCGATCTCAAGGTCCGGGACCAGGCCAGCGAGAGACGCTGGCTCGATCTCGCACCCGGCCTCGAGACCGACGTGCGCCGCGCCATCGAAGAGTCGAACGAGGCCGGAGTCGGCAGGCGCGAGATCTCCGCCGCCAAGCAGGCCAGCATGAAATGGGCGCTCGCCCAGCGCTACGCCAGCGAGGGCGCCTACGACCGGGCGCTCAAGGAGGCCGAGTCGGCGCGTTCCTTCAACACTGTAGTGCACACGAGCTTCGACTCGCTGCACTCGCGTTTCGCCGAGCCGAAGAACCTCCGGAAGTGGCAGCAGATGGTTGCCGAGACCATCACACGCTCGAAGGCCGAGGGCTCGACGGCCCTGATCGTCGACAAACTGAAGCGCAAGCTCCACGTCTATGCCGCCGGCAACCGGATCGCCACCTTCGACGCCGAACTGGGCGCCAAGGGGCTGATGCAGAAGCTGCACTCGGGCGACCAGGCGACGCCGGAGGGGCGCTACCGGGTGACGGAGGCGCGCGGGCCCGGGCGGACGAAGTACTACAAGGCACTGCTCATCGACTACCCCAACGCCGAAGATCGCGCGCGCTACGCCTGGGGAAAGAAGTCCGGAGCGGTCCCGCTGCGCGCCGGAATCGGCAACCTGATCGAGATCCACGGCGACGGCGGCCAGGGTCGGGATTGGACCAACGGCTGCGTGGCGCTTACCGACCGTGACATGGACAAGGTCTTTGCCCGTTCCCGCGTCGGTACGCCAGTGACGATCGTAGGCACGTTCTAGATAGGATCCGCCCCGTGATCTCGAATCCGACGCCTCCGGCGTTCTCCGACGCCCGCATCCCTCCCGACCCGGAGAGCCCGCCGACAAAGCCTCCCGGCCGCGGCTGGCGCTGGCTGCGGCTCCTCGGAGCGCTGCTTCTCGCCCTGGCGATCGTCGGCACCGGCACGGCGTTGGGGTTGGCGCGCTACGGCGGCGCCTACAATGCCCACGACTTCGCCACCCGCCTCGAGCTGCCCGATCCGGCGACGGTCAAGGGTGATCCGGCGGCCAAGGCCGAGAAGCTCGTGACCCGCCTCGCAGCGCTCGCCCCGAAGGACGTCTACGTCGTCGTCGACACCCACAACAACCACCTGCGGGTCTACCGCGGCGGCAAGCTCCTGCGCGACGCCGTTTGCTCGACCGGCTCCGGCATCAAGCTGCGCGATCCGCGCGACGGCAAAGAGTGGTTCTTCGACACGCCGCAAGGCGAGTTCAAGATTCTCCGCAAGCAGAAGAACCCGCTGTGGATCAAGCCCGACTGGGCGTTCATCGAAGAGGGCTACCTGCCGCCCAAGAACGCGCGCGACCGGGTCGACGACTTCTCGCTCGGCGACTACGGGCTCTATATGCGCGACGGCTACATCATCCACGGCACGATCTTCAAGACGCTGCTGGGCAAGCGGGTCACGCACGGCTGCATCCGGCTCGGCGACGAGGACCTGAAGTTCGTTTTCGACACCGTACCGACGGACGCGCGTGTCTATCTCTTCTAGATTCATCGTCGCCGTCGCGCTCACGCTGGCGGCCGCGGGCGGAGCTCTGGCCGCAACGCCAGCCGCCACCCCCGAGCCCTCGGCGCTCCTGCGACTGCGCACCGCCGAGTTCGAAACTGCTTTGGCGCGCGAACCGAAGATCTACCTCGTCCTCGATCCGCGGGCCAGGCACCTCGACATCAAGTCGCGGGCGATGGTCCTCGAGCGGGTCGAGCTCGACGCTCTCCTCCTGCTCGAGTTCGAGCCGCTGTTCTCGCGCGCCGAGAGCCCCGAGTTGAGCGCACCGACGCTGTGGAAGGTCACCCAGGGGCCCGGGGACACCGACCGCGAGACGATCGCTCCGGTCGAGCTCCGGCCTTATTCGGAAGAGGAAGAGAAGGTCGAGCCGGCGGCGCCGGCGCCCGCCGGCAACGCCGGAGCCACCGCCGCGCCGGCGAAGAAGAAGCCCGACGAGACTGCGATCCCGACGAGCTACCGCGCCACGCTCGACAACGGCTGGCAACTCTATGTCACCACCGAGCCGCCGCAGTCGACCTTCTTCCGGCGCTTTGCCGCTTCGGTCCACGACGGCTGGCAGCGCCTGCGCGGCGCGGAGCCCCAACACCCGCCGCTCATCACGCTGGTAGCCCGCCCGGCCGCCGTCCAGCGCCTGCACCACCTCTTCCGCTCCGGCACCGAAATCCTCGTCCTGCCGTAGACCCGCCTCCCCGGCGAGGTGCCTTTCCGCGCTGTCACTTCGAAGAGATAGGATGCCCCGCCGAGCGACTGCCAGGGTCGTACCGATGGGCCGTCGCGTCGACGGCCCATCGGCGCTTCGTTTTCTGGCCGGTTCGCTCACCGGAGGAACTGCAATGATCCGCAAGATTCTGCTGTCGTGCGTCATCGGGGGTTTCGCCCTCGCCGCTGGGGCCTCCGCGCAGGCCACCCGCACCTGGGTCTCGGGCGTCGGGGACGACGCCAACCCGTGCAGCCGCACGGCGCCGTGCAAGACCTTCGCCGGCGCGATCTCGAAGACCGCGGCGCAAGGCGAGATCAGCGTGCTCGACCCCGGCGGTTTCGGCGCGGTCACGATCACCAAGTCGATCTCGATCGTCGCCGAGGGAGTCGAGGGCGGCATCCTCGCGGCCGGCGTCAACGGCGTCATCGTCAACGCGGCCGCGACCGATACCGTGACGCTGCGCGGCCTGACCATCGAAGGCGCGAATACCGGTGTCAACGGCATCCGCTTCCTCGCCGGCGGCGCGTTGCATGTCGAGAACTGCAAGATCGAGCGCTTCACCGGCTTCGGCATCTCGTTCGAGCCCGGCGCGGCGAGCCAGCTCACCGTCAGCAACACCATCGTGAGCAACAACCTCGGGGCCTCCGGCGGTGGCATTCTGCTGCGGCCGGGAGCCGCCGGCGCCGCCAACGCCACCTTCGACGGCGTCGTCGCCTCGTTCAACCGTATCGGCTTCCGCATCGAGGACCGCGGCAAGGCGACGGCACGCAACAGCACGGTGTCGAACAGCACGACCTTTGGGGTTCACGTGAAGAGCGTCGCGGCGCTGGCCGAGCTCAACTTGTCGGCCAGTCAGCTGGCCAACAACGCCTCCGCCGGGGTGCGCTCCGAGGGCGCCTTGGCCATGGTGCGCCTGAGCGACACGAGCGTGTTCGACAACAGCTCCGGCCTGGTATCGGTGAGTGGCGGCGCCGTGCTCTCGTTCGGCACCAACCGGATCGCGGGCAACGCGGTCAACGGCGCACCGACCGGAGCGCTCGTGCAGCAGTAGTCAGGGGGAGACGGTTCGCTGCCAGGCGCTGGCGGAGGGGGAGGGATTCGAACCCCCGGGATCCGTGAGGACCCAGCGGTTTTCAAGACCGCCGCAATCGACCACTCTGCCACCCCTCCGTCCGGGGCGGTCAGTCTGGCCTGTCTCGCGGCGTTGGGCTCGCTCGGCGATCGCTCAACGTACAGAAAGTACGTCTCGCGATCTCCTCGCTCGCCCGCCTTGCGATACAGGCCATCCGGACCGCCCTGTAGCAGTGGAGTCTAACGGGTAAGCGCCCGCCTTGCGCTCGGGCCCGTCCGGACGGTCCACTCACGACATCGAGAGCCTTGCGATACAGGCCATCCGGACGGTTCTGCTGCGCTGGAGTCTACAGAAACCGATGGCCGGCGCGGCGCAGCAATCAGGCCGGGCGGACTCAGCCTTCCTTGACGATGCGCTCCAGGCCGGGGAGGTAGGGGCGGAGGCGATCGGGGACGGCGATCGAGCCGTCGGCTTGCTGGTAGTTCTCCAGAATCGCCACCAGCGTCCGGCCGACGGCGAGGCCGGAGCCGTTCAAGGTGTGCAGGTGCCGCGGTTTCCCGCCCTCGGTGCGGCAGCGCAGGTTGGCGCGCCGCGCCTGGAAATCGCCGCAGTTCGAACACGAGGAGATCTCGCGATAGGTCTTCTGCGACGGCAGCCAGACCTCGAGGTCGTAGGTCTTGGTGGCCGAGAAACCCATGTCGCCGGTCGACAGGCAGATCACGCGATACGGCAGCTCGAGCAGTTGAAGCACGCGCTCGGCGTGCCCGGTCATCTCCTCGAGCTGTGCGAAGCTGGTCTCCGGTGTCGCGAGCTGGACGAGCTCGACCTTGTTGAACTGGTGCTGGCGGATGAGGCCGCGCACATCCTTGCCGTAGGAGCCGGCCTCGCTGCGGAAGCAGGGGGTGTAGGCCGTGTAACGCAGAGGCAGGAGGCTCTCGTCGCGCACCTCTTCGCGATGCAGATTGGTGAGCGGGACCTCGGCCGTCGGCACGAGGTAGTAGTTCGTGCCTTCGAGGTGGAAGAGATCGGGCTCGAACTTCGGCAACTGGCCGGTGCCGATCAGGCTGTCGCGGTTGACGATGAACGGCGGCAGAACCTCGCGGTAGCCGTGCTTGCCGGTATGCAGGTCGAGCATGAAGGAGATCAGCGCGCGCTCGAGGCGCGCCGCGGCGCCATAGTAAACCGTGAAACGCGCGCCGGTGATCTTGGCGCCGCGCTCGAAGTCGAGAATGCCGAGGTCGGTGCCCAGGTCCCAGTGCGGCTTGGGCTCGAAGTCGAGCTCGCGCGGCGTGCCGACGACGCGCTCGACGCGGTTCGCGCTCTCGTCGGTGCCGACCGGCACCGAGGCATCGGGCAGATTCGGAAAGCGGTACTCGAGTGCAGCGAGCTGCTCGTCGAGTCCGGCAAGACCGCCTTCGAGACTCTCGAGCCGCGCCTTGATGAGCCCGACCTCGGCCATCAGCCCGGAGGCGTCGCCGCCCTGGCTCTTCCGCGCACCGACCTCGCGGCTCGCCTCGTTGCGCCGCCGCTTGAGCTCGTCGATCTCGGTCACGGCCCCCCGGCGCTGCGCGTCGAGGACCTGCCACTGGTCGAGCGTCGCCGGACCCTGGCCGCGGTCGACGAACGCCCGACGGATTCTCTCTGGATCGCTGCGCAGGAGGTCGCGGGACAACATGATGCGCGAAGCTTATCAACGGCCCGGGCGCGGCGCTCGTAGACTCCGCAAGATCACGTCGATCGCAGCCGCAGGGACAGCGAAAGGCTAGGATCGCGCGCAGATCGCCACCCTTCATGTCCGCCAACCGCGCCATCGACCGATCATGAGCCCGCTCTTCCAGCAGAACGGGAGCGGCGCGCGACCGGGTGGCCAGAATCTCGCGGAGCTGGCGCTCAGGGGCGCCCTGCCGGCCGCCATGGTGCTCGCGTCGGCCGTCACCCTGACGCTCTCCGGCGACCGGGCAGCAGCATCGGAGGCCCTCTTTCTGATGCTCTGGTCCGCGGCGGTCTTCACTCCCCTGGCATTCCTCGAGACGGCGAGCCGGCCGGTCCACGCCGCGCTGGGGCTCGCCGTGCCGGCGCTTCTCGTCACCCTGCCGCGCTCGGCCGGGCTGCGGCCGGTCGTCGTCGCCGCCCTTCTGGCGCTCTCCGTCCTGATCCTCGGGCGCCTCGCCCTGGCGCGGCGCCCGTCGCCCGACCTCCGCACGGTGGCGGCGCTCGCCCTGGCTACGGCCTTCGTGCTGCACGGACACCGGCTCTTTCTGCACGGCACCACGCTCACTGCGCTCGTGCTGCTCGCGATCCTGCCGGGCGCGGCCGCGGCGGTCGGCGCGCGGCTGGCCGCCGGCGGCAGACCGGTTGCCGGCTTCGCCGCCGGTTTCGCCCTCCTCACCTTGCCGCAACTCGCCGCCGAACCCTGGTGGGCGCTGCTCGCCTTCGTCACGGCCGCCCTCTGCGCGAGCTTCGGGGCGGGCGCCGGGGCGAAGCTCGCGCAGCGCAGCCTCTGCTTTTGGGCAGCGGCGACGCTCCTTGCCGGCAGCTTTCCCTGGCTGCGGGCCGCGCCGGTCGAAACCCTGCTCGGCGCCGTGTCGAGGCTCGAGCGGCAAGTGACGGAGAGCCCCCTGGGCGAGCGCGTGGTGGTGCTGACGCAGACCTCGCCGCGCCTCGAGGTCGAGCTCTCCGGCGCCGCAGTCAGCTCGCTGGTCGTCGACTCCTATCTCACCCACGGAGTCGAGCTCGCCTGCGGCCAGGAGCTCGCCGCCATCGAGCTCGCCGACGCGCCGCCGGCCGGGACCGGCAGGCGCGAGTCGGCGAAAGCCCCGTGGCACGCTGCCCTGGTCGCGGGGCGGGACAGCGCTGAGTGGGCTGCCGGCCGGCCCGACGTCGCGGCGCGGCTCGCCTGCCCGGCGCCGCTGCCTTGGATCTCCTGGATCCCCGGCGCCGGCCGCTTTCTCGGCCAGACGACCCGCGCCCGCTTCGCCCTCCCGCTGGCGCGCCACGCACGACGGCTGACATTGGAACGCAATCCCGCCCTGCCGGCCGAAACTACCCTCGCCATCTTCTTCCTGGCCACCGAACGATGAGCCCCGCAGACCGAAGCTCGATCCAGCGCAGCGCCTGGCAGGTCCTCGCGGCCTCGGCGGCGAGCTTCGCGCTCGCCCGGATCCTGCCGGCCTTCCCCCTGGGGGGCGTGCGCGGCATGCTGGTCGTGCTGCCGGTTGTCGCCGCCCTGTTCGCCTCGGTCGGCCGCAGCGTCGGCCCCAGCGTCGGCCCCAGCGTCGGACGGCGCGGCGGCGGCCACCGCCCGACGTCCCTCGAGCTCGGACTCTGGGCGGGCTGGATCGCGCTCGCGCTGCAGCACTTCACGCTCGGGATTCCCGGCTCGTCGGGGATCGTCGCCGGCGCTGGCATCGTGCTCGCTGGAGTCCGCGCGCTGACCCTTGCCGTGCGCCTGCGCCGTCGCATCGCACCGCCGGTCCTCTGGCCGTTCTTCGCCCTGCCGCTCGCGCTCTACCTTTTCGTCTGGCCCTGGACGACCACTGCGCGTGCCCCCGACGGCGACGAACCCTACTACCTGCTGCTCACCCACAGCCTCGCCGAGGACGGCGACATCGATCTCGCCGACGACTACCGCGACCAGGCCTGGCGGAGCTTCACGACCGTGCCGGTCGCACCGCAACCGGGCGACCCGGCCGGAGCGCGCGGCGAGATCTACTCGCGCCACAGCGCTCTCCTGCCGCTCGCCCTGGCGCCGCTCTACTTCCTCGCCGGCCCGTTCGGCGCGCAGCTCGGCATGCTCGTCCTGGCCGCCGCGGCCGCCGCGGCGGGGCTCGCGGCGGCGCGGGCGCGCTCTGCGGCGCGACCGCGCGGCGTTCTCGCGGCCTGG
>Ga0154020_10009229_pt1 | contig 11363 bp, 11 predicted proteins | sample Klosneuvirus_201_FD_109709 | JGI IMG/M metagenome (GOLD analysis project Ga0154020, IMG submission 109709) | Active sludge microbial communities from wastewater, Klosterneuburg, Austria - Klosneuvirus_20160825_MG | ecosystem: Engineered > WWTP > Aerobic digester > Activated sludge | place... | reverse complement strand
TTCGAGAAGCCCGCCTTTCCGGTGAAGAACTATCTTGCCACCCTGCGGCTCATGCCAGTGACCCATGGCGATGCGACCTTCGCCGAGTGGGAAGCCACTTTTGACGAGGCGCCGGGCGATGAAGGGAAATATGTTGCGAAAATCTCCAGGGAGGTGTTTGCGGCAAACTGGAAATCGCTGAGTGAAAAGATCAAGCGGGAGAAGCCGCAAAAGCCGGAAGGAAGCGTGCGCTGGAAAGCGTGGGCGCCCAACAAGGTGTGGACCTCGCGGGTGGTCAAGGCGCCTGTAGAGCAGGTGTGGGCCAGGATGCGGGATTTTGCCGGCATGGGCGCCTGGCACGGCGAGATCACGAAGATGCACATGCTGAAGAAGGTGCGGCCCGACAAGGTTTCGGGGGTGCGGGATTTCTATTTCGGCGACGGGCACCTGAATGAGGAGCTGCTGCATCTCTGCGATCTCACACGCTCGTTTTCCTACCGCATCACCAAATGCGAAATACCCTGGATGAATTATGTTTCGGGGCCAAGGCTTTGGCCGGTGACCGCCGACAACACGACATTCGGGGTGTGGACCGGAGACTGGGTAGCCAGCCCGCAGGATGACCTCACGCTCATTCCGCGCACGGAGGAAAATGTGTATCAGCGGGCCTTTGCCGAATTGGAGAAGAATTTTTTCGGGAAGAAATGACGTTTCAATCGGTGTGGAACACATTTTCCATCACGGCCCACCAGTCGCCGGGTTTGCGGGTTTCGTAGGGGATCTGCATGGGATCGGTAATATCCCACCATTCCCGCATGCGCGGGGCCTTCTTGATCTTCTCCATGTCGGCCTTGAAATCGCTGCCGTGGTATTCCCAGTAGGCGAAGAGGATGTTTTCCGGCTCCTTCAGGAAGATCGTGTAGTTCCTTATGTTCGAGTCCGAAATGGCCTTGAGAATTTCAGGCCAGACGGCGGCGTGGATGCGCTTGTATTCGGGAATGACTTCCGGCTTCACCTTGATGATCTGCGCCATTCTTTCCATGTGCCCATTCCTCGCTTGCGGCAATTGATATTGCATGGAAAGATTAGCGGACAGCGGGAGGGAAACAATGGCCGAGTGGATAAAAAGATTCAGCCTCGCGGGGAAAACCGCTGTGGTCACGGGCGCCACGAAGGGCATCGGCTTTGAAACCTGCAAGGTGCTGGCGGACGCCGGCGCCGACATCGCGGCGGTTGGGCGTGACAGGGCAGGGCTCGCGGAGGTTGCCGCGGCGGTCAAAAGCCTAGGCCGCAGATGCTTCGCCATTGAAGCCGATCTTGCAAGTGCCGACGAGCCCGTGACCGCGGCGCGGGCAGCGCTGAAGGAATTCGGATCCATCGACATCCTGGTCAACAATGCGGCAGTTGCGTTGATCGCGCCGCTGCTCAGGCTTTCTGTCGAGGACTGGGATACGACGATGGCGGTCAACCTGCGGGCGCCGTTCCTGATAGCGCGGGAACTGGCGCCCCAGATGATTGCCAGGAAAGCCGGCAAGATCATCAATGTGTCGTCGCAGGCGGGCATCATCGCGGTTGACGATCACGGAGCCTACAGCTCTTCGAAGGGTGGCCTCAACATGCTGACCAAGGCCATGACGGTTGAATGGGCCAAGCACAACATCCAGATCAATTCGGTCTGCCCGACGGTAATCCTCACGCCGATGGGCGAAAAGAACTGGGGCAGCCCGGAGAAGTCCGGCCCCATGCTGGCCAAGATTCCGGCCGGGCGCTTCGGCAAGCCGGTTGAGGTGGCTGACATGATTCTCTACCTGGCGTCTTCGGCGTCGGACCTTGTCTGCGGCCAGGACATCCTCATCGACGGCGGCTATACGGCGCTCTAGTAGGTGGCGCGGCCACCGGAGAGATCGAAGACCGCGCCGGTCGAGAAGGAGCTTTCCTCTGAGGCCAGCCAGCAGATGAGGCTGGCCATTTCATCGACGGTGCCGAAGCGGCCCTTGGGAATTTTCGACAACATGAAGTCAATATGGGTTTGCGGCATCTGGTCGAAGATCGGGGTTCGCACGGCGGCGGGCGTGACGGCGTTCACGGTGATATTGTATTTGGCCAGTTCCTTGCCTAGCGATTTGGTCAGGCCGATGACGCCGGCCTTTGAGGCGGAATAGCCGGAGGCATTGGGGTTTCCCTCCTTGCCGGCGATGGAGGCGATGTTGACGATGCGGCCGTAATTCTGCGCCACCATGAGCGGGGCCACGGCGCGGTTGCAATAGAAAGTGCCATTCAGGTTGATGTCGATCACCTGCTTCCAGCCGTCGATGGGAAATTCCATGAGGGGAACGGTGGGTCCGGTGATGCCGGCGCTGTTCACCAGAATGTCGATGCCGCCGATCTGCTTGACGGTTTCCGTTACGGCCTTTTCGACTGAAGCGAAATCGGAAATATCCACCTTGATGCCGCCGTTGAGGTCCCATACGGCGACGTTGCCGCCTTCCGCCGCAAGGCGCTTGGCCACGGCCTCGCCAATGCCCGAGGCGCCGCCCGTTACCACCGCCCGCCTGCCTGAAAATCTCATGACTTTATCTTCCAGCTTCTCATTTTTTGAAGGGTGTCTTCGAAGGAAACGATTCCGGCGTCGGACCCCAGCCCGGTGGCAACGAGCCCGGCCGAGGCTTGCGCAAAACGGAGCGCGGTGTCGGTGTCCATCTTGTGGTGCAAGCTCGTTATGAAGCCCGCATCAAAGGCATCGCCGCAGCCGGTGGTGTCCACGATCCTGATGTCATAGGCGGGCGAAGTGAGCCGCGTGCCGTCCTTGTGGGCATAGTAGGCGCCATCGCCGCCGAGGGTGAAGACGCAGCAAGCAGCCCCCCTGTCGAGGAAGAATTTGGCGCAGTCCTCGGCGGTGGACTGGCCGGACATGTCCTTTGCTTCCTCAATCGAGGGCATGAAATAGTCGATATAGGGCAGGAGCGGGCCGACGATGCCGATGGTTTCGGCGCTGGCGGCGATGAGATCGAAGGTCACGGTGCGTCCGCGTTTCTTGGCTTCCTTGAGGAGAGTGACGCTGGCGGGACCATCGAGTTTTTTCAGCAGCCCGGTTCCGCCGAGATGGATGATAGGGGCGTCGAAGACCTGGCCATACATGCCCGGTGCCACATCGAAATGATCAGAAGCGCCGCGCACATGAAGGGCGGGCCGGTCGCCATTGGGGCGCACATTCAAGATTGTCGCAGAAGTGGGAACGCCTTTGAGGCGCTGCATGGCTGACGTGTCGACGCCGTGCTTGTTGAGGGTGAGCAGAACCCAATCGGCCTTTTCATCGTCACCCACGGCGCCGACAGCGAGGCTCTTCAGGCCAAGCTTGGCGGTGTCAACCACGGTGCCGCCGGCGGTGCCAGCGACCGTGAGGCGGATTTCCTCGATGAACTCCACATTGCCGCGGTCCGGAATGCGGGTGACGGGCCGGCCAAGCACATCAAGGATGTAAAGGCCGATGACCGACACATCATAGCGCATGTCAGCGGGCGGCCTTGTTCAGGTAGGTGATGATGGCGGCCAATGCGGCGGCAACCACGGCGAGGGACCAGACGAAGGGATGCAGGTAAAAGGGCAGGGCGGCGAGTGCGGCCTTGCCCATTAAAGTGTTGGGATCGGGCGGTTTCAGGAAGAATATGCCATAGAGATGAGCGGCGGTGATTGATACCAGCAACGCGATGCAGAAGATCATGGCGACAACCAGCGCCACTTTCACAACGGAACGCGGTGCGACTCCGGGCTGGGCCAACGGCAACAGGTTATTCACAAGGCCAGCCAGCACGACCAAGCCGCTGCCGATAGCGAAGAGGGTCAGGCTGAAGGGCTGGAAAATGAGCACAAGGGCGAAAAGGCCCAGCCCGATGATGGCGTATTCGAGGCGCAGCGCCGAACGCGCCGACATGCCTGTCTGAAGTTCATTGCTCATGCGCGCACCGCCCTTCCGTTCTCGCCGAAGAAGTGGGTTTGCTTCGGATCCGGCTTCAAATGAAGCACTTCGCCAATCTTGATGCGCTGCGTGCGCGGCACAACCACGCGGATGTCGCCGCCCAATTTTGTGCGGGCGTGAATGAGGGTTTCGGCACCCATGGGCTCGATGAGCTCGGCCTGGGCCGGGATGGTGCTCTTGCCAGCGCTGCTTTCGGCGGTGAAGGCGCGGGGTCTGATGCCGATCATCACTTTGGAGGGCCTCAGGGTTGAGACGGCGGGGTCGGCTGCCATTTCCACGGCGTTGCCGGCAAGTGTCACCGAGGCAACGCCCTTGCCGAAGGATTTGAGGTCAGCTTCCATCAGGTTCATCTGCGGCGTGCCAATGAAGCTCGCGACAAAGACGTTGGCGGGCTTGGCGAAAACCTCATGTGGGGTTCCCACCTGCTCGATCATACCGTCGCGCATGATGGCGATGCGGTCGGCCATGGTGAGGGCCTCGAGCTGGTCATGGGTGACGATGACGGTTGCCTTGGAAAGGTTGGAGAGAACCTCCTTGATCTGGCCGCGCATGGAGTGGCGCAGTTCCACATCGAGGCGCGACAGGGGCTCGTCAAAAAGGAAACAATTGGGATCTCGCACGATGGCGCGGGCGACCGCAATGCGCTGCTTCTCGCCTTCCGAAACCTGGCCCGGCATGCGGTCCAGCACCTCGGTGAGATGGAGGATCTTGGCAACCTTGTTGACCCGCCTGTCGGTTTCTTCCTTGGAGAGCTTTTCAAAATGCAGGGGCATGGCGATGTTCTGGCCGACGTTCAGCGCGGGATAAAGCGCGTAGAACTGGAAGACCATTGCAATGTCGCGCTTTTGCGGCGGCAGCTCATTCATGCGCTTGCCGGCAATGATCACATCGCCTTCGGTGGCGCGCTCGAGGCCCGCGATCATGCGGAGCGTGGTCGTCTTGCCGCATCCCGAAGGGCCGAGGAGGCAGACGACCTCGCCCGCCTTGACCGACAGGGAGGCGTCCTTGACGGCAAGAAACTCGCCGTACTTCTTGGTGATCTTTTTTACTTCAATGGTTGACATGTCAGCGCTTTACCGTTCCGAAGGTAACGCCACGCAGCAGATGGTCCTGCAGGAAGAACGTGACCAGGAATACTGGGATGAGGAAGAGGGTTTCAATGGAAGCCAGGAGCGTCCAGTCGGTGCCGCGCCCACCCGACGATACGGCTTGGTTCATGGCGACGGGCACGGTGCGCGTATCTACGCCGGTGAGCAGGAGGGCAAAGAGGAACTCATTCCAGGTGAGGATGAGGCCGAACACGAAGGTGGCGGCAAGCCCCGCCACAACCTGGGGCAGGCAGATCTTCAGGAAAACCTTGATTTCCGATGATCCGTCAATCCGCGCCGCGTCTTCGACATCGTATGACAACTCGTCGAAGAAGCTCTTCATCATCCAGATGGTGAAGGCTAGGTTGAAGGCGGTATAGAGCATAATGATGCCGACGTAGGAGCCGGAGAGACCCACGGTTCGGAACATCAGGATAATCGGGATGATGACGACGATTGCCGGCAACATGCGTGTCGTCAGGATGATGAAGAGGTAGGTGTCATTGCCCTTCAGGGGATATCGCGAAAATCCGTAGGAAGCGAGGGTTCCGATCACCAGGGCCAGCAGCACGGACACTGAGGAGATGAAGAAAGAATTGAAGAAGAAAACGTCGAAGCCCGTGGGCTCGGCGGCGTTTCCGCTGACCATGACGCGGTTGAAGACCTGGCCAAAGTTCTCGAGCGTCGGGGTGAATACAAACTGATCCGGGATCAACCCGAAGAGCGATGTCGGCGAAAGTGTCGGCGGCACCGAGAGAGCCTGCGCAGAGGGCTTGAAGGCCGTGAAGATGATCATCAGCACGGGCAGGAAGTAGATCAAGGAGACGAGGGCGACGATGAGGGTGTGCCCCCAGCCTGCTTCGCCAACGCCGGAAGCCTTCCGAAGGCCGAATTTTTCTGCAAGCGTTGCCATGATTATGCGCCCTGGTTCCGTCGGTTGGCCAGATAGAGATATAGGTTGGTCAGTACAATCACCATGAAGAGGATAACGTAGGAGAGAGCTGCTCCCTCACTGGTCTTGTTCTGCTCGTTGGCGATTTCGGTGATAAGATAGGCAATGGTCTTTGTATCCTGGCCGCCACGAATGAGAATGTAGACGAGGTCATAGAGCTTGAAGGCCTCAATGGTTCGGAAGAGAAGCGCCAGCATCAGCAGCCCGCGAATGTAAGGGAATGTGATGGTCCAGAATTGGCGCGCCTTCGAGACGCGGTCTATGGCGGCGGCCTCATAGAGGTATTTCGGCACCGAGACGAGGCCTGCAAGCACCAGAAGCATGACGAAGGGGGCCCACATCCATGCATCGGTGAAAACGATGCCGGCAACAGCACCCACTTTGCTATCCATCAAGATAAACTGATTGCCGGTGATCTCGCCCATGACATAGCTCAGGATGCCAAAGGTTGGGTCATAGTAATAGGAGAAGAAAACGCCTGATGCGACGACGGAGAGCATCATTGGCGTCAGCACGAGGATGAGCAAATACTTCCGCAACGGGAACTGCTTTGCGAAAAGCATGGCCAGAAGAAAGCCCGTGATCATCTGCAGGGCCACCGTGAAGACCACAAACATGCCGGTGTTGATCAGCGCGTCCCAGTTGGCGGGAGCCGCGATGTCGTTGGTGAGGACCTTGATGTAGTTGTTGAGGCCCACAAACCGGATGGATTGGTTGTTGGATTGATAGGCGAAGAACGAAAGCCCGAGCGACCAGAGCAAGGGAAAAATGTTCATGACGAAAAGAACGGCTATGGCCGGCGCCACCAACAGGCCGCCGTAATATCTGCGGCGGTAAGCATTTACAGCGAATGCCGCGGCCACGAGAGCCACCATGGCTCCCACAACGCTAACGGAAAGCCTTGCGGGAAACAGGACAATGGCAATGACAGAAACAACAAGGCCCGCAAGAAGGGCCAGTTTCCAGTTATGGGCCACCGGCGAGAGAAGCGGCGGAGCAGGCAAGAATTGCGCGGTGGTTGTCATGGTACTCTTGTTTCAAGGTGAAAAAATTGGGGCGCAGGAAAGGCCTGCGCCCCAACAGACGGATTACTCGATCAATCCAACTTCCTTCAGCTTGTCCTGCTGGAACTTGGCGATGTTGTCGAGGGTGGTCTTGGCGTCCTGCTTGCCGGTGATGGCAAGGTCGAACTGGTCCTGCTGCTGCGTCAACAGTTCAAAGAACTGCGGCACATGCCAGACGTCCTTCTGCCAGTCGAGCTGCGGAGCCCAGGCGCGGTTCCAGGGACGGTAGGTCACGTACTTGGGATCCTCATACACGGCCTTCACGGCAGACTGGCCACCGCCCTGCGCGAACTGGTGCTGGATGTCGTTGGACAGCCACCATTTCACGAAATCGACGGCTTCCTTGGTCTGGGATTCTGTCGTCCAGGTTGTCAGCACGAATGGCTGGCCACCGATATTGGACCAGCGGACCATCTTGCCGTCAGCGCCCATGGTGCCTGGCATCTGGCCGAAGACCAGCTTGTCCTTGACCTTTGAGTCAGCGGCAAGCGAAGCTTCGCCCAAACCGATCCAGTCAATGTTCATGGCCACCTTGCCCTCGCGGAACAGCTGGTCGGACACGAAGATGTCCATGGTGCCGGTCTTGGCCACCGGCGGCATGTACTGGATCAGGCTCAGATATTTGTCGAGCGCCGCAACAGCGGCAGGAGAGTTCACAACACCTTCAGCCTGGCCTTTTGGCGCCTTAGTTTCATCCCAAGTATCGCCGCCCATCTGCCAGATGAAGCCGTTGATCTGCATGGACGAGAAGTCGTAGCCCTTGCCGGCCTGGTAGGCGATGCCGTAGAAATCGTCGTCGGCTGGAGCGCCCGCAAGCATGTCGCCCTTCTTCCTCTGGAAGAATTCGCCGACATTCTTGAAGTCATCCCAGGTCATGGCGTCAAGCTCTTCGCCCGTGCAGGGAAGCTTCTTGCCGTATTTAGCCTGGAAGTTCTTCTGCTCTTCATCGTGGCAGATAATGTCCTGGCGGGCATAATTCACCAGAACGTCGGGGAACTGCGGAAAGCCATAATAGTTTTCCGTCTTGTGCGGGTAGGTGGAATAGGCGTTCAACGGATTCGGATGAATCGTCTTGAAGGTTGCCATGAATTCCGGGTCGGCATCCAGAAGATCATTGATCTTGCGGAAATAGCCGCCTTCGACAAATGCACCGAGCCACTGCGAGTCGGAAACGATGAAGTTGTACTTCTGCTCACCCGAGGTGAGCGATGCGTTGACGCGGGTGTAGAAATCCGGCCATGGAATGAAGTCAACTTCAAGCTTTACAGTGTTGCCGCTCTTCGGCTTGTACTGCTCGTCGAAGAACTTCTTCATGATGCGGGTTGGCGGCCAATCAGGCACGGCCATTGTCAGCGTCACGTCCTCGGCGGAGGCAAGCGATGCGCCTCCAACCGACATAAGGGCGGCAAAGCTAAACGCCGTGGCGACCCCTTTCATCTTCGTCATTGTAGTCATCTCAGGTTTTCTCCCATTGTTACCCGGTTTGCTTCTGTCCTTCGGTGTCAGGTCATTGCCTGTCCACTTGCGGCGCGGAAGATGTGAATATCGTCTGGATCAAAATAGATGCTGGCTGGATCGCCAACCTTCATGGAGGTTGCCTTTGCTTCAGGAAGCACCATGCGGAGCACGTCCTTTCCGGTCTCTACCGAAACGATCGTAATGTCGCCGAGTGGCTCCAGCAGGTGCACCTTGGATGCGATGGCCTTTTCGCCCTTGGCCGCCAGACGGATGTCGCTGGGACGAATGCCGATGATGGCCGCTTCGCCCGCGGCCGCTGTCTTGCGCGGCACTTTGGGACTCATTTTGCCCAGCGGGGTTTCAAAGGTCTTGGCGTCCTTGCCGACCTTCGCCTGTAGCAAGTTCATATGGGGCGAACCAATCTTGCCGGCCACATAGGTATCGACCGGGCGCTCATAGAGCTCTTCCGGGGTGCCGCGCTGGATGACCATGCCATCACGCATCACGGCGATTTCCTCGCCCATGGAAAGGGCTTCAAGCTCATCGGGCGTGGCGTAGACTATGGTCATGCCGAACTGGCGGTGCAGGCGTTTCAGTTCGGCCCGCATGTCATGGCGCAGCTTGGCGTCAAGATTGGTGAGCGGTTCATCAAGAAGCAGAATTTTCGGCTGGCGGACCAGGGAACGGCCAAGGGCAACGCGCTGCTGCTCACCGCCCGACAGGGTATTGGGCTTGCGCTCAAGGCGGTGGGAAAGCTTCAGCATCGCCGCAGTCTCGTTCACGCGCCGGGTGATTTCCGCCGACGGCACTTTTGCCTCACGCAGGGGGTAAGCGAGGTTCTCAAAAACGGTGAGGTGCGGATAGAGCGCGAAAGACTGAAACACCATGGATACGCCGCGTCCGGCTATCGGCTCCTGAGTGAAGTCCCTGCCGTCGATTTCCACCCGGCCGGAATCAGGTTGTACCAGGCCGGCAATGGTGCGCAGCGTCGTGGTCTTGCCAACGGAACTAGGCCCGAACAGGACAAAGAACCGTCCCGCCGCCACGTCGAAGGAAAGATTTTTCAGAGCCCGCACGTTGCCGTAGGATTTCGCAACCCCTGACAGCCGCACCGCGGGCCTCACGTCTTCAGCCATTCCCATTCCCTGTCTGCCCGTCCGGGCTATTTTTGGCAGAGACTAGCCTGTCTCTCTTTATTTGCAAGCCGCCTATCATCAATCCAAATCAATTATTATGGGCCCACCCGGAATTTTACGAACCCCTGCCCAACAATTAGTCATTTGCGTTTTCCCACTGGCCGGTTCTGGCCGATTTCAGGACAGCATCGGTAACGCGATCGGTTGCCAGGGCATCACGGAAAGTCGGAGCGGCGACCTTTCCGCCGCCAACGGCATCGAGGAAGTCGGCAACCTGGTGGATGAACGTGTGTTCATAGCCGATTTGCAATCCCGGCACCCACCACTTGTCCATGTAGGGGTGATCGCCATCGGTAATATGAAGTGAACGCCAGCCACGGGTGCGGCCCTCGTCACGATGATCAAAATACTGCAGGCGGTGCAGGTCGTGCAGGTCCCAGGCAATCGAGGCATTTTCGCCGTTGATTTCGAAGGTGTAGAGGGCCTTGTGGCCGCGGGCGTAGCGGGTGGCCTCGAAACTGGCCAGAGACCCGTTGGCAAAGCGGGCCAGAAAAAGGCTGGCATCGTCGATGCCGACGACTTCCTTTTTGCCGGTGATGTTGTGATGGCGTTCCTTGATGAAGGTCTCGGTCATGCCGGAGACTTTGGTGATGCCGCCGTTCAGCCACATGGCCGTATCAATGCAATGGGCGAGAAGGTCGCCCGTTACGCCGCTTCCGGCCACGTCCACATCCAGGCGCCACAGGCCCTGGCCGCCCTGGGGCAGGTCCTTGGAAATGGTCCAGTCCTGGAGGAATTTGGCACGGTAATGAAAAATCCTGCCAAGCTTGCCTTCGTCGATCAACTGCTTGGCAAGGGTGACGGCAGGCACGCGCCGGTAATTATACCACACCATGTTGGGCACCTTGGCCTTCTCGACGGCTTCCACCATTTTCAGGGATTCAGCGGCGGAGCGGCCCAGGGGCTTTTCGCACATCACCATTTTTCCAGCCTTGGCGGCGGCAATGGCTATGTCATGATGGGTGTCATTGGGGCTGGCTATGTCGATGACATCGATATCCTTGCGCTCGACCAGTTTGCGCCAATCGGTTTCAACAGACTCATAGCCCCACTGTTCGGCAAAGGTCTTTGCCTTGCCGGCATCGCGGGCGCAAACAGCTTTCAGCACCGGGCGGTAAGGCACATCGAAAAAATGATTTACTTGCGAGAACGCATTGGAATGGGTCCGGCCCATGAAGCCGTAGCCGACCATGCCGACGTTGAGCGGTTTCTTTGCCATGTCAGGCCTGCCAGCCATGCTTGTCGCGCACCTTGATCATGGTGGCGAGAACATCGTTCCAGGTTTTCTGCTGCATCATCACGGCATTGGGAAACATGCAGCCGTCCCAGCAAATATGGCGAAACGCCTTGGTGAGCCCGCCATCCCTGCCGCGCAGCCACATGCCGGCATGGCGGGGAATGTCGAGCCTGCCGTTGGGATCCGTCACCATGCAGTGCCGCCCGGTTTTGTCATGATAGCCCATGCCTTTGACGGTACCGTCGTTCTGCGCCACGTGGAAATCAATGGTCCAGGGCCGGAGCATGTCGGTCATTTTGGTGAGCGCCTTGTCGAGCTGCGCCTTGTTCTTCCAGTTATAGTTTGCGGGCAGGAGCCTGGCCTTTGGGGCATTGTAACCCATGGTGTAAAGCAGGGTGTGGGCCATGTCGGCC
>Ga0154020_10009228_pt1 | contig 11363 bp, 5 predicted proteins | sample Klosneuvirus_201_FD_109709 | JGI IMG/M metagenome (GOLD analysis project Ga0154020, IMG submission 109709) | Active sludge microbial communities from wastewater, Klosterneuburg, Austria - Klosneuvirus_20160825_MG | ecosystem: Engineered > WWTP > Aerobic digester > Activated sludge | place... | reverse complement strand
CTTCTAACTGTTCCTCCTCATTATATATTGGAAGCATTAAAAGAAGTTTTGGTTTCATAACTCTTTAATCTTAGATTTTAGATACTCTTTGAATTGTACCTTAAGATCTTCTCTTGATAAAGCTACTTCAACAGTACTAATTAAATAGTTAAGTGGATCTCCATTAGTTAAGAATTTACCTGGTGTCATATATGCTCGAACTGCTGATCTAGCGATATATTCAGGAAATGTTTGTTGAAAGATAAACTCACCATTTACTAAGTTATTAGGATCTAATAAGTCAAAAATACTAGATGGAAGAATGTAGTTTCCAAGAGACACTAGTGTACTTGTTACTTGTTCAGGTTTTGGTTTCTCTAAGAAACTCTTAACAACATCTTTTGTACCTTCTTTAATCTCTACCATGGAAAATCTTGGGACCATTTCTTTATCAAGTGATTGAACACTTAATACTAGTTCAGTATTTTCTTCATTAGCTACATCAATCATTCCTTGAATATAGTTTTCATCGGTAAGTATTAGATCATCACCAAATCCAAATACAAAACTTTCATCTTTAATTACATTTCTAACAGAATATAATGCAGCTCCTGTACCATATGGAAGTGTTGGATCTTGTCTTACGAAGATAAAATTAGCAGAAGTATATATTTTCTTTATTTCTTCAGCTTCTTTTTCTTTCCCCTTTGATCTTAGATAGTTTTCAAGTACTGGTGCGGTATCGAAATAGTCTTCAACAGCACTATTTCCAAATCTTGTAACTATGATGATTTCTTTAATACCTGCATTTATACAAGCTTCTACTTTGTAATGTATCGTAGGCTTATTGATAATTGGAATTAACTCTTTAGGGATATTTTTTGTAGCAGGTAAAAACCTTGTTCCTTGACCTGCTGCTGTAATAACTGCCTTTGTAATTTTATTCATATCTAAGTGCATTAAGAGCTGATATTTTCTTAGCTCGACGTGCAGGATATATACCAGTTAATACTCCAACAAACAAGGATAAAATTAAAACAATAAATACAAAGTCCGTAGGAATATATGCTACATCGATAAATCCTAAACCTTTATCAAGCGAGACTAATGTTAAGATTAAACCAATAAATTTACCTATTAGAAAACCTACTAACAGACCTATTAAACCTCCAAATAATCCAACAATCATTGATTCAGTAAGAAATACTCTCTCAATTTCATATGATCTCATTCCCATAGCTTTCATAAGTCCAATTTCTCGAGTTCTTTCAAGTAAGGATACTGTTAGAGTATTAAATAGACCTAGTGCTGCAACTGCTAAGGCAATAGATCCAAATATACCTAAGATAAATCTTATTGTTCCAAACAATGTGTTAATTTGATTAATAGTATCTGCAACTGATGCCGTATTAAATCCTATTGATTCAATCTTTTTTCTTAATTCAACAAGAGCTTTATCAGTAACTGCTCCTACTTTTAACTGAGAATAGTTAGATACTCCAAGAGATTTTAAATCAACAATAGGGATGTATATAACAGGAGTTTTATCATCAGGTGTTACTCCTACAATCTTATATGCTGTTTGTTCTGATATATTCTTAGTTCCAGAATCATCTACTTGTCCTTGTGTAGTTATTAATTGAACATTGATTTTCTTTCCTAATGAGCTATCTTCAGCTAGTCCTAAAACTCTTAATGCTGCCCTATTAACAACTACTTCTCTTTTAGTATCTCCTCCTAAGATATATTGAACTTCTTCTTCTGCTTTAATTACTTCTATTTCAGATGGAACTTCAACCCAATCAAGATTTGTAGAAGCTTTTTGATCCTCTACACCTTTAACATCGGTAGTTGTATCTGGAGTTGTTGAAGTATCAGCCACTTTTTTACTTGGGATTACCTTACTTTTATTAAGAGTATCCAGCTCATCATTTTTAAATGTTGCTCCAGTGACAGGTTTTATTGAAGACTTATCAAAATATGAAGATTGAACGCCAATAACTGCTGTATCTATTTGAGATCCATTTAATTCTATCTTTCCTATAGACTCGATTATTGGGATTACAAACTGAGCATCGGACATTTCTTTAATATTACTTACTACTTTAGAGTTAAGTTTTAAATTACTTCCAATTTGAGTAGTTACATTTACTTGTTTAACCTCTTCAAGATTTGTCACTCTATTTGTTACTAATTCCTGAAGACCATATCCGATAGATACAAGTAAAACAATTGTTCCAATACCTAATATCATTCCACCAACAGTAATAGCGACTCTAGATTTCTTCATTTTCATATTTCTATATGAAAGTGAGATTATCTCAAGTGGACTTATGGCATTTACTTGTCGTTTATCAAGTTTTTCTAAAAATGCATCTTTTGCACTTGTGACTTTTTCTTTTAGTGTACCTTTCGAGAAAATTTTAAAACTAAAGACTATTAGAATAAACTCTAAAATTACAAATACTGTTAGAATAACTAAGAACCAAAAAGCAGACAAGTAAGACTCTATCTTACCTCTTTTCTTTGTTAGGTATTCTTCAATCTCTTTTCTATCTATTGGTTTATACTTCGTTAATATGTCGCTTGTCATAGTTTACTAAACCAGCATTATTATAAAAATTTTGAGTTTCTTTATTAAGTTCTTCATATAAAGCAGCCACATCATCCTTTCCATATAGGCCTGTTATCTTTCCATCAAGCATTCTTACAATCTTAGTTGCATATTTTATATACACCATGTCATGAGTAACCATTATGATAGTCTTCTTTCTCTCTGTACAAAGATCAGCAAGTAATTGCATTAATTGTTGACCACTAGCAAAGTCAAGATTTCCAGTTGGCTCATCAGCAATAACCATTTCAGGATTAATAATAATAGCTCTACAAAGAGCAATTCTTTGTTGCTGTCCTGAAGATAATTCATTAGGGTTATGATTTGACCAGTAAGTCATCTCTATCATTTCAAGAAGTTCTGTAGCTTGTGCCATTGCAAATTTCTTTTCATATCCTAGTAGTAGTAATGGGAAAGCAATATTTTCAACAACATTAAGTGATTTTATCCAGTTTGGTTGCTGATAAATGATACCTAAATCGTTCTTTCTAATCTGTGGTACTGCGTCTCTATTCTCTTTTATATATATGTTTAATCCCTTGTAATATACCTCTCCTTTTGTAGGTTCTTCAAGACCAAGAAGACTATGTAGAAGAGTTGATTTACCACAACCAGAAGGACCAATAATAACTATAAACTCTCCAGATTTAACATCAAGGGTTATATCTTTAAGTACAGGTAAGATCTGACCTCCTACTGTGAAATCTTTAAAAATGTTTTTTACTTGTATAATATTACCTTGATACATTGCTTAAATAACAAAATCCACAGATGTACTGTTTAAATATATTTCACCTTAAACCCTTTATTATCAATACTTTTCTCAATTATTAAAACATAATTGATAAATTGTTCATATATAGAATACACTTTTGAAAATAAGATGTCACTACTAATATTTACTTCATAAAAGACACCACTTTTACATAAATTTGAGTTATTTATTAATTCCACTTAAGAATGAAAAAGCATCAGATAAAATAGTTATAACGATATCTAAAGCAGAATCAACAGCTTTTGGCGTAAGCGTATTATTCCCACTACTCTTTCCAATATTCCCTGCCTTATCTCGAGAAAGTGCACGTATTGAATAAACCTTTGAAGGAGTAAGATCAGATATAACTACTAAGTGATTTTGTTTAAGGGTAGTTTCCTCTTGTGTCTTTTGAGAATAGTTTCCTCCAGTACCTTCTCCAAACTCAACCTGACTTGTTGAAGGCTTATCCGTATTCCAAGAGACAATTATCTGAGCCCCTGTTGATTGACCAGATTTAGCAGGAACAACAGATTCTACTTTCATTCCTGAAATTGTAGGAGGTCTTGTATCAATAGCTGTAGTGAATTGATAAACATCCGATACCACTTCATTTCCCACTTTATCACGAGCTTTAATAACCATTGCATAGTTAGTTTCAGGATCTAACTCTCTTAATACTGCCCTATTTAAATCTTTAACAAGATTTGGGTTTGTAACATCTTTTACATTCTTATCATTACCTGAAACATAGTATGAAACTACTGTAGATACTTCAGTATTACTTTTCCATGTTACTAATACTGATGGTTGAGCAGTACCTCTGATCTGAGAAAAGTTAATATCAAATAGTTTTGGACGAGGGAGAGTAGTAAAGTCTAGAGTAGTTCCTTGATATTCATTTCCATCAGCATCTAAAGAATTAATTTTATAGTAGTACTTTACTCCATCATCAAGTCCTGTAAGCTGAGAAGTATATGCAGCTTCAATTGGAGATGTTGGGATATCTTTTACACCTCCAAACCCAGTTGTTTTCCCATAATATATCTTAATACTACTTGCTCCTTTTGAAGTATATTTAATTAAAGCAGAAGATATTGAAATGTTTGTAACTGATACATCTTTTACATTAGGAGCTTCTGATGTTCTAAAGCTAAGTTCTGGACTTGTTCCTGTATTTCCATCTTCATCAGTCCATTTAGCTACATAGTAATAGAGAGTTGAAGGGAATAGATTTGTTAAAGATATTAAGTGATTTGTTTCCTTTTGTGAGTTATATACTTCCTCTGCAATATATTCACCTGATTTAGTTCCATATGCAATCTTACTATCTGCTTCTCTACTTGTAGTCCAACTAATCTTAGCTCTCCTTGTTGATATATCTAGTGACTCAGGAGTACTTGTAAGTGTTGGCGGCTCAGTATATACACCTTTTGGTATTAAACTCACTGCATTTGAAGATGAAGGTGCATTTTGACTCTCTACAGTATTATCCATAGTAGAAACTCTCCAGTAGTATCTTTTACTTTCAGGTATTGTGTCTAAATATGCATTACCTGTTGTTGTAGCAATATTACTCCATGATGAACCATCTTCTGATCTTTCTATTTTGTAGCTTAATATTCCTGTTCCTTTGTAAGTAGGTAATCCCCAGGCTAAAGATGCTCTCCACAAACTTGCACTTTTAATAGAGGCATCTGAAACACTAAGACTACTAGGTGGATCAGGTAAGTTTGAATTTAAAGTAAACACACCCTTTAAACAATTTGTTGATGAATATATGTCTATATCATCTACTGCAACTACATATACAGTATTTGCACCTTTTACAACTCCATTTAGTGGAGCACTTGCAATACTTGTAGCATTAGAAGATAAGTATGTTGCTGAATTTGAATTGATTGTATTTAAAGTTGCAGGTGGTTGAGTATTAATCATGTAGTAATACTTTGAAATCGTTCTACCAGGAGCAGGTGTTGCAGATGGCCAGCTTAAACTAAAGGAATTAGATGCTGATACTGTAGGATCTACAGTTATCCCAGTTGTGTTATCACATGTAGATGGAAATGTAGGTGCCGCTCCTCCAAATGAGATATTTGCAGTTCTTAGTGATGCTCCACTTGATACATTACCAGCAACATCAATGGTTCTAAAATATATGACATTGTTTCCAATTTGAATATTTGGTCCATCTACACCCGATGTTAAGAAATATGGGAATGATGAATATCCCGAAGGTATATAGTTTACACCAAGTGATACATCAGTATCTGTTCCTTGCCAAGTTCCAACTGAGCTATTAATTTGATACTGCCATCCTAATAGTCCACTATCGTTATCACTTGATGCGGTTCCTCCGACAATAGGCCAACTAAAGTTCATATCATTTACATTTCCAAATGTTCCTGAAGCTGATGAGATATATGAGACGTTTGTTGGAGTAGTAATATCAACTTTAAATTTAAAGAATGTTGTAGGACCCACAAACATATTATTTCCAACATCTATTACTTTAACAAAAAGATAGTACAGATCATTTGAAGTAACGATCCATGGGTTTTGCCTATATGACTGGTTAGAAAAATCTATTTCTGTAGAGTTGATGATAAAACTACAACCAGATCCAGATGCATCAACTGGAGTATTAGAAGAGTTAATTAATCCAGATGAATTAAAAGTAATATTTGTTAAGTCAGTATTATTTGTATCATCAAAACTAGGATCTAAAGAAGACTTGTTTACAAGCCTCAAACAATATCCTTTTATAGCTGTTTCATCTGCTCCTGCTGTCCAAGAGAATTTAGGTGAAAGAGATGATGTCCATGATTCACTACCCACAAGAGTTCCTCCATTAGTCCTATACATAACTACACTTGATGCATTTGTATGTGGAGCAATATTATCTGAAGGATCATTATCAATTGTAATATCTGAAAATGTAGGTGTTGATGTACCATCTCCTGAGAGTGTTAGCTGATACTGTATATATCGTTTAGAGTCTGGACTACATCCACCAGACAAATCACTCCCACTATTTACATTAGCACATACATTAAAATTACTTGCATCAGATAAATTAGAAACATTACCTGATCTCACTTTTACACTTAATGATGTTCCTGCTGGTAAACTAGATGTGTATGCTAAATTTCCCCAATCACTTAGTAAACCTGCATCAAAAATATTTGACGTTAATGTTCCAGTTGTTGAATACCCTAATATACTAAAATTATCTATATATACTGTCTTGTTTGCTTTCACTTGAACTCCATAAGTTCTTGAAGCATTAGCTCCCGTTACAGTCCCACTTAATCTATACCATCCACTTCCAACCGATGTAAATGTAGTTGATATGGCAGCTCCATTGTAGTAAAGCTCAAGATCAGAAGAGGTTACAGCTGATCCATCTGTATATGCATATGTTGAAAGTAAGTATTGATTAGTATTTCCTACATTAATACTTTGAGAAGCTATTCCTCCATTCCCACCTGCTAATAATTTCATAGATCCAGAACTTCCTGAATATGTAGTACCAGTATCACGACTCAATGTTAATGCCCCAGTTCCTATTCCATATTTTGCTTGTAAATATCCTTCAATTCCTTTTCTTTCATTTGCAGTTAGTGATTTATTAAACACCAAGGCTTCGGCAATATATCCAGTAAAACTACTTGATCCATGTGAAGTATTAGCTCCTAATTCAAAATTTGTTCCAAGTCCCCAATTGTAATTACTAGTTCCCTTTAATGCCCCATCTGCATACAAATTCCATCCAGTAGAAGCATCCATTGTAACTTCTTTTATATGAGTTCCTGTTGAAGGATATCCATATGAAGCACCCCCAATTCGATCTAGTCTAAAGTCATTTGGATAGGAACCGATAACATTATATAGATCCACAGCTCCTACTCCATCAGCACCAATTTTATTGATACTAAAATGGCCATTTGCAGGATAGGTATCATTTCTATAAACAATAAAAATTGAACCTTCACCCGATCCAAAATTTACACCAGGATTTAATACACTTGAGTTTAAAAAGTAATACCCATTACTTGCCTGATCAATAAATATTGTTGGGTTACCTCCAATTGTATTCACTTTATACTGTGGATTTCCAGATCCACCAACTGTAAGGTGATAGTTATTTCCACTCTTATCTAACCACTTTCTAACATTGTCATTATTTGAAGTAACTGCTTGTGTACCAGCATCGTCTTTAAATAAAGTTGATATATCCGATGAGTCTACCCAAAGTTTAAGATTTGAACTTAAAGAAGTTGGAGCAATACCACCATTCCATCCAGATATATCTGATTCAAAATTAGGGTTAGTGGAATTTTCTGTTGATGTTAATTTAATCTCTCCATTAGTACCATAGTTAATGTTACTTGAAGAACTAAACTGAGTAGTAGTGCTTGCTCCTACACCTCCACTCCAATCTGTTTGTACCCAAGGTGTTCCTGAAGCTGAAGTCAGCTGTTTATATATTCCACTTAATACAAACAGTAAAGAGAAGACTACTAGAAGTAGAACAAATATCTTTCTTTTATTTACCTGATATATAAACATATTTACTAATTCATCACAAAAATACAATTATATTAGTCTGAATATATATCTTATACTCTTCTACGTATTATTAAAACAAAAAAATAAATGTAAATTACTTTTTATTTATTTATTCCACTCAAGAAAGAAAATGCATCGGACAATATTGTAATAACAATATCAAGTGCACTATCAACTGACTTAGGAGTAAGAGTATTGTTACCACTACTCTTTCCAATATTTCCTGCTTTATCACGAGAAAGCGCACGTATTGAATATACTTTTGAAGGAGTAAGATCAGAGATAACAACAAGATGATTTTGTTTTAAAGTTGTTTCTTCTTGTGTCTTTTGAGAGTAATTACCATTTGTACCTTCTCCAAACTCTACTTGGGAGGTGGCTGGCTTATCTGTATTCCAAGAAACTATTATCTGCGCTCCAGTTGATTGTCCAGATTTAGCTGGAACAACTGATTCTACTTTAAGTGAAGATATTGCTGGAGGTCTTGTATCTATTGCAGTTGTAAATTGATATACATCAGATACAACTTCATTACCTACCTTATCTCGTGCTTTAATAACCATCGCGTAATTAGTTTCTGGATTTAAACTTCTTAGAATTGCCCTATTCACTCCTTTGATTAAGTTTGGATTTGTTTCATCTTTAACAATATTTGAATTGCTTGCTTCGTAATATGACACAACTGTAGATACTTCAGTATTAGAGTTCCAAGAAACTAATACAGATGGTTGAGCAGTACCACGTATTTGTGAGAAGTTAATATCAAATAGTCTTGGACGAGGGAGAGTTGTGAAATCTAGAACTGTTCCTTGATACTCATTTCCATCAATATCTAAAGCATTTAATTTGTAGTAGTACTTAGTCCCATCTTCAAGACCTGTTAACTGTGAAGTATATGGAGCCTCTATTGGAGATGTTGGAATATCTCTAACTCCACCAAAGTCTGTAGATTTTCCAAAATATATTTTTACACTACTTGCACCCCTTGCCGTATATTTTATTAATGCTGAAGATATTGAAATATTTGTTTCCGAAACATCTTTAACTCTAGGAGCTTCTGAAGTTCTAAAACTTAATTCTTCACTTGTTCCTGTATTACCATCTTCATCCGTCCATTTTGCAACATAGTAATACAAAGTTGCTGGAGATAGATTTGTAAGAGCTATTAGATGATCAGTCTTTTTATCCGAAGAATATGCTTCTACTTCAAAATATTCACCAGACTTTGTTCCATATGCAATCTTACTATCTCCTTCTCTATTTGTAGTCCAACTTATCTTAGCTCTTTTTGTAGATATATCTAATACAGTAGGTATTGAAGTAAGTGTTGGTGGCTCAACATATACTCCCTTTGGAGTTAATGTAACAGCATTAGATGCCGAAGGGGCATTTTGACTTTCTACTGTATTATCCATACTTGAAACTCTCCAGTAATATTTCTTACTATCAAGTACAGTATCAAGATATGCATTTCCAGCAGTTGTAGCTATTGTGCTCCAAGATGATCCATCATCTGATCTCTCTATCTTGTATGTAAGTATTCCAGTTCCTTTATATGTAGGAAGTCCCCAAGCTAAAGATGCTCTCCATAGACTAGCACTTTTAATAGAAGCATCTGAAACACTCAGACTACTTGGCGGATCAGGTAGATTAGAATTAAGAGTAAACACTCCCTTCAAACAATTAGTTGAAGAATATATCTCTATATCATCTACAGAAACTACATATATTGTATTAGCTCCTTTAACTACTCCATTTAAAGCTCCACTTGCTACAGTTGTAGAATTAGAACTTAAGTAAGTAGCTGTATTTGAAGTTATTGTTGCTAATGTTGCAGGTGGTTGAGTATTTATCATGTAATAGTATTTACTAATACTTCTACCAGGAGCAGGTGTTGCTGCTGGCCAACTAAGAGCAAACCCATTTGAGATTGAAGAAGTAGGAGTAATTGTAACTCCAGTTGTGTTATCACAAGTACTTGGAAAAGTTGGAGCTGCTCCACCAAATGAAATATTTGCAGTTCTAAGAGTTGCGGGACTTGATACATTTCCAGCAACATCAATAGTTCTAAAATATATGACGTTATTTCCAATTTGAATATTTGGTCCATCAACTCCAGATGTTAAGAAATATGGGAAAGAAGAATAGTTTGATGGGATATAGTTTACACCAAGTGCTGAGTCTACATCAGTACCTTGCCATGTTCCACTAGAGCTATTGATTTGATACTGCCATCCTAAAAGCCCACTATCGTTATCACTCGATGCAGTTCCTCCAGCAATAGGCCAAGAAAAGTTCATATCATTTACATTTCCAAATGTTCCTGATGCTGATGAAATGTAACTCACATTGTTTGGAACAGTTGAATCAAATTTAAATTTAAAGAATGCTGAAGGACCTGTATATATATTGTTTCCCCCATCAATTACTTTTATGAAAAGATAATATAAGTCACTTGATGTAGTTAACCAAGGAGCTAATCTATATGCCTGATTAGCAAAATCAATCTCAGTTCCAGCTATTATGAAGCTACAATTAGATCCTGTTGTTAAAACAGGTGTATTAGCTGAGTCTATGAGTCCGGAAGAATTAAAAGTAATATTTGTAAGATCAGTTGGATTTGTATCATCAAAACCTGGATCAAGTGTTGATTTATTAACAAGTCTTAAACAGTATCCTTTAACTGAAGATTCATCTACACCAGCTGCCCATGTAAACTTAGGAGATAAAGAAGAAGTCCATGCAGTTGAGTTAACTGTTGTACCTCCGTTTGTCCTATACATAGTTACACTAGATGCATTTGTATTTGGAGGAGTTACATCTGATGGAGTACTTACTAAAGTAATATCATTTAAAATTGGGATAGCTGCACCATCACCAGTAAAGGAAACCTGATACTGTACATATCTTTTATTATCTGGACTACATCCACCACTTGCATCACTCCCTGATGATATATGTGAACATGATCCAAATGAACTTGCATCAGATAGATCAGCTTGATTGCCTGCTCTTAATTTAACAGTTACACTTGTGTTAGCAGGTACACTAGTTGTATATGTGAGTGTTCCCCAATTACTTCCAAGTCCTACATCATATATATTTGAAGTTATTGATCCACTAGTTTGATAGTTGTATAGACTGAAATCATCTAAATATACAGTCTTACTTGATTTTACTTGAACTCCATATATTCTTGATGCATTAGCTCCTGTAATAGATCCACTGAGCTTATACCAACCTCCTCCAACTGAAGTATATGTAGTTGAAACAGTAGAACCGTTATAGAAAAGCTCAACATCAGCAGATGTTACAGCAGCCCCTGTTGTATATGCATAGCTAACTAAATTATATGCATTAGTATCTCCAACATTTAAACTTTGAGTATATATTCCTCCGTTTGTTCCACCAATTAATTTAACTGAAGCTGTTCCAGTTCTTTTT
>Ga0154020_10009227_pt1 | contig 11364 bp, 8 predicted proteins | sample Klosneuvirus_201_FD_109709 | JGI IMG/M metagenome (GOLD analysis project Ga0154020, IMG submission 109709) | Active sludge microbial communities from wastewater, Klosterneuburg, Austria - Klosneuvirus_20160825_MG | ecosystem: Engineered > WWTP > Aerobic digester > Activated sludge | place... | reverse complement strand
GTAATGCGCCAAAATCTGTTCCATACTCCAACCGTCTTTAGCCATTGCTACGGCTCCGAGCTGACACAATCCGACACCATGTCCCCAGCCACCGCCGAATAACACGACGGAATTTTGCGAATGTGTTACGATGAAATACGACGAAGGTAGATGTGATTCGGAAAGTGCGCGGCGGATTTCAAGTTCGCCATACAAAACGGTTTTGCCTTTATCGCCCGTTACATGCAACTCCGTGATTCTACCGGACGGACTGCGATGTTTCACGTGAAGCACTTGAATCGCACCAATATTCACATTCGTTTTCTTCGCGAACAGTTCCCCAAGTTCCGCTTTGTCGTATTCTCGTGTCCAGCGAAAGAGCTTGTCTTCATCCCATGGACTGGGATAGGGATGCTGCTCCGGGTTGCAGAAAGCCTTTGGTGGATTCTTTAGAAATTCTTCTGCCACACGCTCGTTGCTCAAATCTGGAACAACAAAATCTCCGCATGGTCTGACGGCAAAGTAGCCGGGTTCTTCCTCACCCCAAACCTCGACAAAGAGATCGCTTGCGCCGCCGCAGGACTTCGCATATCGCGCGTCAGCGACGCGCGAGTTGTGTAAAAGCACTCGCCCGCTTGTCGCTCTAATCGGTTCAATTACCGCTTCGGCTTCGCGGACAATACCTTGATAGCATTGACAGTGATCGTCGTGACACAAATCAAAACCGTCGCTGTAGTGATGGCGGTTGGCGGTGGCCAGCACGGTCGAACGCGCGGCGACGGCTTGCGCTTGCGAGAACGCCGCCGGCAAATCGTGACGCATTTCACTGCCGACTGCCGTTTCGACATACTGCTCGAGTGGCAAGTGATTGGCCGCGCTCAACCCGCCGTCGGGTGTGGCAAACAGTTCAAGCTCACCCCGATAGGTTAGAGCTTCGCGTCTTTCCCAATGGAATCCTCGGCCAATCGGAACGTGCTGCAAAGTGAATGTCGCGCCCGCATCTGCCGGAGTCAATTTCACACGCACAACCGTTGTTGAAAAATCGCTCAAGGAAAACTCGAAGCGCGTTTTCATCTCAGGTCTGGTCAACCTCACGATGGTTAAACCAATTGCTTGAAAGTCGCGGAGAGTTTTCATCACTTGCGTTGCATCGTCTCGCGATTCAAGCTTGATGACCGGCCACCAGACGCGATTGTCGAGCAAACCGAGCTTCGTCTCCCATTTTTTCCCGGCTTCGAGAATTTCACCGCGCGCAAGCAAATCTGCACTGGCAACTCTGTTGAGAAGCTGCTCGGCGCTTTGTTGCGTAAGGCATTCTCCCAAGCGAATGGCCCATTCGAGAGACGGCTGTGAGGTGTTGTTCGCACGCGCCAATAGATCACCACTGATAGTTTGCTGATCAAGCCAGCGATTGCAGTCGGTGAAGCATTGCGCGTGAAAGCGGCCCGTCAAGGTACCGCGAATGTCAGGCTCGTTCCAGAGCAGGCCGATGGAGACGGAAAGCATGTATTTTATTTTTGTGATTATTTTAACGCATAACAAAACACTGCAGCAGCGGTCACGAGATTCAGACTCTCGGCTTGGCCTTGTGGTGTGAGCGTGAGTTTGCGGGTGCAGGCTTCTTCGAGTTCGGGACTAAGTCCGCGGGTTTCGTTGCCGAGGACCAGCAGTTTGGGAGCTTTCAATTGCAAAGTGGACGAAACCTCTTCGCCGCCGTGCGCAACGAGGGCAAGACTGTCACCCTTCCATTTCGTGAGGACGTGGTGGATATCATCCACCTCGCGGACGGGCTGATGAAAGAGCGAGCCCATCGAGCCGCGCACGACTTTTTCATTCCACACATCCGCCGACCCTGCGCCGAGAATCAATTCTGACACGCCGAAGAAATCGGCCACGCGAATCAGCGCGCCACAATTGCCGGGATCGCTGGCCTGTTCGCACAACATTGCAATACCGCTTTTGCGTGTGGGCAGTTTGAATTGTTTACCGATGGCCGCGATGCCTTGCGTAGCTTCGACCTGCGACACACGTTTGAAGACGTCGGCATTCACGCGATAGCTCAGAAGCTTGGGATGCTCGCTAGTCAGAAGCTCCCAGCGGTCCGATTCTGTGCTCAAAACCAACAGGCAATCCACCGCCTTTGCTTTGAGGGCTTCGCGCACACAGACTTCGCCTTCAATCAAAAACAGCCCTGACTCGCGCCGGAATTTCTTCTGCGACAGCCGCGCCCAATCGGCGATCTGTTTACGTGTGGGGGTGAGGAGGTCGGTCATGAGTTACCCGTAAGGACTATTATCATCTTCAATTTGCTTCACTTCGCGTGGACCGCATAGATATGGACCCGCATAACGCCGGAAACTCAGAAAACTACGCGACAAACTAACTGGTGTATGAGTCAAAAAATTCAGTTTCAGCGCTTGGTAAAGAGTAGAGTCACCAATCTCTTGGACATATGCGCCGAGTGCCGCGCGGCCCGTCCAATATTCGCCTCGACGCTCGGCAAGTTGCTCTAATAGCGCCTCAATGCCGTAGAGGTTAGCAATAGTTTCCTCTTTACTCGCCACATATCTCCGCCCGAAATCAACAAACCTTCCGGAGTCTTCCACAGAAACTGTGTGAAATACTTTTCTATTGGCAAGTGAACTAAGCACCCGATTAAGGTTCTGTTCCGTCAAAGGGGCATAGAATCCCCGCGCTTCAATCTCATTCAATAGTACGAAGAGCGTTTCAGCCTCAGCGTCAGGTGCGACTTGAGTTGAAATGTAAACGCGTTCATAAAATTCGCGATCGGCTTCGGGCAAGCGCCTAACTTCAAACTCAAACCAGTTAGACGTTACCCAAAGATCGAGGAATCCCTCATAAGAACCTGTTGGAAATGCTCCTCTCTGTCGCATTAGGGTAAGTAACATCACACCGTCACCATCAGGGTCGGACCAGTCGAGATACGGAGTTCCGGCATCGGTCATGATGGGATTGCCGTTCCACAGTTCTTTACTGACGTTTCTGAATCCTCGCCAAAGCGCGACTTGCTTCTGATAGTTAAGTGGTGCATCAAACGGATCAGATCTTGAAATCGCTAATGTGTCGATAGTTATCGCCAGCCTTACTGGCTCTTCCTCAAAGTACCATTGCTTTGTTGGCATCGCAGTGATGCGATAACTGTCGATAAGCTCTTGTGCCTGGTAATTCCTTGCCATATCCCGCCGCGTTACCGGATGCTCCTGCCGGCATGCTAAAAGCAGTAACAGAAGCGAAATTGCCGTTGCCGCTTTCACGGTCTTTCCAAACATTTCACGGGAACCCAGCCTGCCGCGCCCTCTTCCGTGATGCACCAAGCCCACGTCGAGAGCGTCTTTTCAACGGTGACCATCAGGCCAACTTCAACGTCAAGTTCGCGCGCGTCGTAGTCTTCACTGAGGCAACTACGTGCACGGTCAATTACTGAATCATGCACCCAGCCCCAGCGACGCTCTGGACCTACACACCAAATCCAATCGGGGTTGTCCGGATCCGGCTCGCCGATTTCCAACGCATCACCGCGCTTCCCGCGAATGGGATCGGGATAGGTTTTGGAATATGCTTGGATGACGCGGTAGTTCAAGAGGCGGAGGTCGGTCATGGGTTAACGAATTCGCTTTTCCCATTCGGCAAGACCAACAGTAAATACTGTTGTTAACCATTCCTTAAATGCAGGTTCGATTTCGGAAAGCAATTGCGACTCCGAGATTATGAATGGTGTTATCTCAATGGCGATTCTGTTGGACTCGGAAATCGGCTCCTCAATGGACATGCCTTGATACATATAAGACCCGGCAGCAACAACCTCGCGTTCCGAAAAACTAAATCCAAATATTCCGACGCCGATTTTAGTGACTTGGTAATCTGAGATGACAAGATCAAACATATTGAAAAGTGCGTTCTTATCTCGAGCCACAGTGGGCATTAGATCACCTTGCCGAAGGACAGCAAAGTAAATTGGATTAGCTCTTCGAAGTCGGCCATTCAAGTCATTAACGACAGCTTCACCACTCTTTGTACCAATAGTGATTAGCCCTTTAATCAATCGTTTAAGTGGTTCGCTAAATTCTATTGCTTTCTCCCGTTGAATCAGTTTCTCTACACCTGCATCGAAGATATCACCAAGTTTCTCACCTCGTGTTCTACTCGACATTTCAACTGCTTGAATGAGTCCAGCAGTCTGTTGTTCAGAAATGAATTTTGCAAAAAGAAATGATTCTCCAATGTCCGCCGCTTCCAAAGCGTCAAGATATTTATCTCTTTCTTCTCGCTTAACTGTAAATGGAAGCCCCCCCGCCTTGATGAGGATCAAAGAAGCAAGAATCCTCGCGACCCTTCCATTTCCATCCTGAAAAGGATGAATCTGCGTGAATCTGTGATGCAACCAAGCTGCTTGAATTTCCGGGCTAATCCCTTTCTTAACGTGTTCTTGGTGAATTTCAACAAGTTGCTCCATCTCAGATTGCACGTGCTCAGGAGGGCAATATTCATGCACTGAACCGTCAGTTTGTTTGGGATTATTGGGGTATTGTTTCCAGTCACCCTTGATTAGTTTCGTTTTGACCGGATTGCCAAACTGATCCTGACCATCTACGAACTCCTGATCGCGCGTAATGGCTTGATGAAGCTCACGAATATAGGCTACTGTAAGTTGCCTGTCTTCCTTGATAAAATCAAACAGCCCTTGAAGAACATCTTCGTGAGTCCTCAAGATTTTTACAATTTCGGGAGCGGGCCTATCTGTTGAGCCATAGGGGATCAACGCCTCATCTATCCCCCGTTCAATTAAGACTTGTGTTGTACCTCTATCAATGGAATACAGCCGCTCAATTATCCCTGTTTCGATAGACCATTCACGGGCTAAGCGCTCATTGAATTTCGCAACGGCATCTGAACCTGCAAGCTTTGCCTGATGATCCCGCCAAGCTTTACGGAGAATCTCATTGTCTTGGAGAGGCGGATTAAAACCTTCCGGCAAATCTTCAATATGTTTCCACTTGTAGTCTGTCATAATAGTCTCCTTTTCAACTCGTCCTCAAATACCCGTCTTTCCAAAGGCTGACGCCGCCCACAACCATCACCGCAAGCCAGACAAGTGCAAGCGTTTGGTTGAGCAGCAAGAGATAGCCCAGTCCTAAGGTCATGCCAAACACAAGCGCCATGCCCCACGCGAAACCACGCAACGCACGCGCGCTGGATTCGGGCTTGGGGATGATTAAGCCGTTGGCGCGCGCGTATTCTTTCACCGGCCCCCACGCACCGTAAGGTTTCGTGCGGCGGAAGAACTCGGCGAGTTTATCCAGCGGCGCGGGTTTGGTGAGCAGCGTAATTGCCAGCCAAATGATTGCCGAGCCAAAGGTAATCACCAGCAAGCGCGCGCCGAAATGCAAACCGGACGTGCTGAAAAGATAAACTGTGATAACGCTCGACGCAATCATGGCGGAGATTTCGCTCCACGCGTTGACGCGCCACCAGAACCACCGTAAAATATACACCGGCCCCGTGCCCGCGCCAAAAGCGATGACGAATTTGAAAGCATCCGTAACGCTCTGAGTGTAGTAGGCCGCAAGTCCTGCCGCAACTAATACGACCGTCGTGGCCACCATGCTCATGCGGATGTAGTGGCGGTCGTCGCGTTTGGGAGCAAAGAGCGGCTTATAGAAATCGGTCACGAGATAGCTCGCGCCCCAATTCAACTGCGTCGAAATCGTGCTCATAAAAGCCGCGATCAAAGACGCCACCAACAATCCCTTCAATCCTGACGGCAAGAGTTCCATCATCAAACGCGGATAGGCTTGCTCAGGATCGTCAATCACGGGATAGATAACCATTGACGCCAGCGCGACCAATACCCACGGCCACGTGCGGAAGGCGAGATTTGTCAGACTGTACCACAACGTCGCCAAGAGCGCGTGCTGTTCGTTCTTGCACGCGTTCTGCTTTTGTATGACCTTCCCGCCGCCGTCGCTATTCACGTTGGCCCACCACGTCACAAAACTGTAGGTTGCAAATCCCAAAAACGCAGGTGTCCAGAACTCAGGCGAGAGAATTGACCCTGCACCGGGATTGGGAGTCATCTCGAGAATCTGCGGATTCGTCGTGACTTTCATCACGCCGTCTTTCAGCGCCTGCAGGCCGCCGACTTCATTGACTGCGTAGATTGCAAACACAATCGCGCCGCCCTGCATGATGACGTACTGCACCAAATCCGTCAGCGCCACGCCCCATTGACCAGAGAGCAACGTATAGGAATATGCAAGCCCCGTGAAGAGAATGATGGCTGTCGGTTTGTCCCAGCCGACGGCTTCGTTCATGATTTTGAACATCGCCAGAATCACCCAGCCCATCGCAATCACATTGATCGGCAGCGCGAGCCAGAGCGCGCGAAAAGTTCTGAGGCCGCGCGTGATCGGCGAATCACCGTAGCGCAAGATCGTCAACTCAACGTCGGTGAGCACTTTGGCGCGCCGCCAGAGCTGCGAGAGAAAGAACGTCGCGAAGAGCGACCCGATGCCGAAGCACCACCACTGCCAGTTCTCATAGATGCCCGCCGTGCGCACGAGTTTGGTCACATAGAGCGGCGTATCGCAAGAGAACGACGTTGCCACCATCGTCGTTCCCGCAATCCACCACGGCAGTGCGCGGCCCGCCAAAAAATACTCTTCGGTCGAGGAGTGTGCGCGCTTCGTCATCACTAAGCCGACAATTAGACTTAGAGCATTATAAGCAATGATAATCGACCAGTCGAGGCTGCTGAGCATTGGGGATCAGGTTAAATGAAAAGCCGGGCAGCAAAAGCTACCCGGCTAATGAACGAAAGTTCAAGGATTATTGCAAATCTTTTACTTGAGCAGGAGCAATTTCTTCGCTATGGACTCGCTTCCGACCTCGAGCCTGTAAAAATACAACCCACTCGCGAGACCTGCTGCATCAAATGAAACGCGATGATCGCCTGCATTCAGAGTGCCGTCAGCAAGTGTGCTCACCAGTTGTCCGCGAATATTGTAGATGCGCAAAGCTGCCGTGCGCGTGACTGGCAATGCAAATTCAATCACCGTGTTCGCGTTGAACGGATTGGGATAGTTTTGTTTCAATGCATACGCGGTCGGCAGCGGTTCATTCGGCGGCTCGGGTGTTTCGAGAACCTGATGACGCAAAACGTACAGCGATGATTCGAGAATCTGTTGTGCCTGTGATTCTGGCACAAAATAGAGCGGGAAGCCGAAGAAAACGGTGCGTGGCCCGATCACCGCACACGGAGGATCGATGTATCCGGTCGAGTCGCTTTCGTGCATCACGGCTGTGTAGATAGCGCGTGTCTGTCCGTTCGGCCACATCAGATCGACCTCCGATAGGAACGGATATGTCAGGTTAGCATATCTTAGCAATGGCGTTTTGTTCGAATCCCAGTTAAAATTGGGGAAAAGTGTATCCATTGCGGTTGCTCCGGACGTTCTCGTCGTTGTTCTAGGTGTCACGGTATTGAACGCCCGTGCGACAAAGATCGAGTCGAAAGTTAGTGTACCTAACTCAACATCATAAAGTCTTGGGTTGAAATTGTAGAGACCTGCATCAGCAAACACACCCCTGCCGCCCCTGACAAGTTTGCCTCCCATTTCTACGAACGATTTCAAAATACCTTCTTGCTCTTCCGCCTCAATCCAATTTCTACCGGGAAAAACCGTATTGTCGTGATGTAGAAGCACGATTTGATAGCGACCAAGCTGCTCAAGCGATTCCAGTGGTTCCTCGTCCGTGTCGAAATAATCGTAGCTCTCGCCCATTGCCGTCAAGATGCGCTCATAAAAGGCTCTGATGCTTGAATCCGAAGCTGCACCGCGTTGATATTGAACAGGACCAGGATGTTTTGTTTCGTCAAGAACCAAGATGCTTGCAGTCGGCGAATAAGGTGTCAACTCAATCGGCTCCGTCGGCAGTCCTTCTACACCAAGTTCGTTTTTGATGTAAAGCCGATAGGTGTAGGTTCTGCCCGAGACAAAGTTTGAATCCACATAGGTGCGGGCATTGATATTGTCGAGCACAACTGTGTCAACTGCTGACGTGCGCACGAGTTTGTATCCTGCCTGATGCGGATCATTGGAGTAATTCCACCACAGCGAATCGCCGTGTACCACTCTCTTGCCTTCAAGCGTACAGTAGTTTGGAATGGCACCAACCTGAATCATCGTATCTGCCGCAACGGTTGTTCCCTCGTTATCCACAGCGCGAACGATAAACTGCCACCAGTCACCGTTTGACAAGCCGCTGATGGTGTAATACGTTGTGGTGATTGGGCTATCGGTGAACTGTACTTCTTGACGTCGCCCGCTATCTGACCTCCCACTGACAAGATAACCTGTAACATTGCCGAAGCCCGGACGTTCCCACCGCAACGGTACGGATTCATTCATCGCTTGATAGACATGGAAATCCGGCACGGGCGGCATTGGTTGGAACTCGTAGTTCGTGTCATAGAGTTGCTTCGCTCGGTGATAGCTGTCAATCAGGCCGCTAAGATCAAACTTTGATGTATCTATGCCCGGTGGCATCTGTGGGTTATCCGGATCGTGGAAATTTTCACCAATCAGAACGACAGTCGTAAAGGTGAATTCTTCACCGGGATTCAGGCGGGTGATGCATTTCCCGTCTTCGAAGTGATCAAACTCACCGAGCGGGCCGTAACTCAGCATGAAACGGGTATCCCATCCTGTTACATCTGGAAAGGGTTCTTCTTCATATTCATGCCATGCATGAGACTCTCCGCCGGATACACAAGCATACACCGTGTCAATTTGCGGCTCATGCGTTTCATAGAGCGTTGATTCGTCAAAATCTCGTTCGCGGCTGCTTAAGAGATGGTATTTCCCAAAGTCTCCTTCAGGTGTACCGTTAACTATCCAGTCGTCGTTTATGCTATCTGCCCATGATGGACCGTAGTCAAGCGAGATATCCCCATTGGGCCTGTACCAATTGAAACTGTTCGCAAACTCCCGCGTGCCAAGTTCAAATTGATTCGTCAATGCCGCAACGCCTATCGCATGCGGTGCAACAAGCGGCGGGCCAAAACTTTCATCCCGATATCCATCGTTGTCTGCGCTCCAACCGAGTATGGTTCCTTGGGCGGGATCCACAAGAATCGAACCGCTGAGGTCGTCCGTGTGCTCTCCAGAGTATCCCGCTTCACCTACGTCAGAGTCCATGTAAAGCCCAAAATAGATATTGCGGAGATTGTGTGACCCGATGTTCTTTACCTTGAATTCGTAAATGACAAACCGCGCATACCCGGGGTTTTGCCAGAGTCGCGCGGTCTGTGTGATTTCAAGGCCTAACGGTTGGTGTGCACCATCCGTGGGGTCGTTACGAACAAAAAGTCTGTCCGTTAATGTGTCAGAAAAGGTCGCAGTGTACTCGTAATTTGCCTTTGCGGTCGGATCATAGATTGAGTTACCATCGCAATCTAACGCTGTCGTTAAATTTGAACGTAATAGTATTCCATGGCCCGGCGCTTCCCCTGCGTGAAATTCGTTTATAGCTGGGTTCTGCCAGCCATCTGTGCCAACAGAAACTCTCGTGACATAGCCGCTGTCAGTTTCAACTTCTGCGCCGATCCAAACCGCGCCTTGAAATAGATATTGAACTCCAGAGCCGTACGGATATTCAAACTGTGGTGCCCAGCCGTCAATGCACCAATCTTCAAGCGCGCCTACCTGACTCGGGCCATCGTTACCAAAATAGCCGTAATTCGTAAAATTCGTCGCAAGTTTACCATTGAACAAGACATAATTCTCATCCTGCGGATTCGCAACATCCAGACTCCGCGACGGTCCACGCACCGGACCGCGCTCCATGTTCTTTGACCACGCGAATTGCGCGGTCAGCACCAGCACAATAACCAGCATCCAACGGGACATGACACCCTCCCGCAGCTTCTGCTGCCTGTTGCAGTTCTAAGGACCCGCTATAAGATAATCTCGGAATTGCGAAATGTCAAGCTATCCAGTTCAAAGTGTATTTTAGTGTCATGTACAATCCTACACAAAGGAACACAATTCCCGTCCCCACTCTGGCCCATTTTTCAAATGAACTCAGGCGGTTAAACAACCTACCTGTGGTCTGAGCGCTAAACACGATCACACCAGCAAAGCCGAGTACGGGAAGAGCTGTCCCAATTCCGTAGACCGAAGGAAATACGGCGATGGACTCGTGCTGAACAGCAAGCGGCACAAGACTTCCAAAGAACAATGCCGCCGAAACAGGGCAAAAAGAAATCGCGAAAATCGCCCCAAGCAGCAACGCCCCCGCTCCGCCCCACGTCTCAGCGCGCTTCGCTAACTTTTCTATCCATCCGCTGCCATTGGCTATTGGCAGTTTGATCCAGCCCGCGAGGATAACCCCAATCACAATCAGAAACGGCCCGAGCCATTGATGCATGTGGCGCTGTAAGCCGAAGGAAAGCTTTGACAACGACAGCACACTCCATACAACCAATGCTCCGACAATCACATAAGCGAGCATTCTGCCAACTGTATAGAGCACGCCCACCCACATTGCCTGCCTCGGTGCGTGCGCTCTGCGGGCCACAAATGACACGGCGGCAATATTGGTGGCCAACGGACAAGGGCTGATGGAAGTCAATATCCCCAACCACAACGCCGTTCCCAATCCAAGGATGTACTCGTTCATTTAGCTGCCAAGAAAGGTCGCGACTTCGGATTCGACATACTTTTTGAAAGCCGCCTCGTCGTGCAACAATTCCCAGACCTTGTCACAGTTTTTCCATTTTGTCTGTTGGCCGTTCTCATACCGCACCAAGACTAAAGATTTTGTAAATAGCTTATAGTCGTCAATGAAATGCGCGTTTGCGTCTTCGTCGAGATTTTTCATCATCCAGCTTAGCTCTCCGGATGTCATCTTCTCGGCAAAGCCCGCTTCAATCGCCTCATGAGAGTACTTTTCAATCTTCAAACAGCTCGGACAGCGAGCGGTGTTAAAGAAGTAGTAGGCCACATTTGTAACTTGCGGAGCGGTGGAGTCGGCTACCACAACCGTTTCTTCGGCAGATAACGGCAACGAAAAGAGAGAGAGTAACAAGGCCAGCATAAATACACGCATCACGATTTCACTCCTGCCGCTTGAGACAGCATGGTTTGTAGTTCTGGAACAGTCGGCACACGGCCTGACACTTTTACCTCACCGTCCACTATCAAAGCCGGTGTCATCATCACCCCGGCAGCCATGATGGCGGTAATGTCAGTGATCTTCTCCAATGTGAAATCCAACTTCTGCTCGCTTGCCACACGCTCGGCAAGCTCAGCAAGCTTGTTGCACTTCGGGCAGCCCGTTCCTAAGATTTGTAGTTTCAAAGTT
>Ga0154020_10009226_pt1 | contig 11364 bp, 4 predicted proteins | sample Klosneuvirus_201_FD_109709 | JGI IMG/M metagenome (GOLD analysis project Ga0154020, IMG submission 109709) | Active sludge microbial communities from wastewater, Klosterneuburg, Austria - Klosneuvirus_20160825_MG | ecosystem: Engineered > WWTP > Aerobic digester > Activated sludge | place... | reverse complement strand
CGGACTGCTGGGACAGCGGGTTTTCCATCACATCCAGGTGCGGGTGAAACACACCGACCAAGGCGCGTTGGTCTCGGTGGATTTAATTTCGGACGTGAACGGTTCGCGGAAGCAGGCCTTCAACGCGGCCACCGACGTGTTGATTCCAGGCGTGCAGCCGTATCAACCGCGGCTCCAACTCGCGGCGCGGGCGGGCGACCGCGATCAAACCGTGGATGTCGACAATGTGCGCGTTGAGTTTCATCGCAACGGTGCGATCGCGGTGGATGAGTTTGATCTGTCATCCCACCTCAAGACGGTCCGCGCTGGCCGGAATGTTCTGGCGATTCACGGCCTGAATCATTCGGCGGGAGATGGTTCGTTCCAGATCGAGCCGGAGCTCATTGCCGGTTACAGCGCGGTGCGGTCCAAGGAACCTCGATATTTTGCCGCGCCGACGCCGAGGGCTGCAAATCGCGGCGGGTTGGTGAAGCTTTCGCCTCCGCCGGTATTTTCCAAACGTGGCGGAGTGTTCACTGCACCGCAGAAACTGGAGTTTACCAGCGCGCAGGGCGTGGTGCGTTACACGTTCGACGGTTCGGAGCCGAACTTGAACTCGGCGGTCTACTCCGAGCCGATTACGCTGACGGGCAATACGCTTGTTCGCGCGAAGACTTATGCGCCGGATTCGCAACCCAGCGCGACGGTTACCGAAACGTTTACGTTCCTCGACGAAAGTGCCGCCGGGTTCAGCTCCAATCTGCCGCTCTTGATTCTCCAACCATTCGGCCAGTCCCTGTCAGACAGCCGTCGTTCGACGGTTTCGGTTCGGTTCATTGATGCGGACAAGAAAGGCCGGACGACGCTGTTGGGCGCGGCAAGCTTCGATGGTCGCGCGAGCGTGAACGAGCGCGGGCACAGCACGCGGAATCAGTCGAAGAGTTCGTTGACGGTTCGCCTGGTGGACGAGAACGGCGACAAGACCAAGGCCGGCCTCCTTGGCATGCCGAAGGAATCAGACTGGGTGTTGTACGCGCCGTTCTCCGACAAAACACTCATGCGCGATGTGCTGGCCTACGAGCTCAGCAATGCGATGGGCCGCTACGCGCCGCGCACCAGTTTCGTGGAGGTGTATGTCGACCGCACTGGCGGCAAGTTGTCTCAGCGTGATTACTTCGGCGTGTATGTGCTGGTGGAACGCATCAAGCGTAGCAAGAGCCGCGTGGATCTAGAGGAGTTGACCGCGTCCGACACCAGCGAGCCGGCGATCTCGGGAGGATACATCTTGAAACGCGATCATTCTGACAACTACGAGCCGGGATTCCGGACGGGCGAGGGGAATCACTTTTCCTACGTCGAACCGGATCCGGAAGACATGTCGCGGGAACAGATGAACTGGATCGCGAACTACATGCGACGGTTCGAGCAGGCGCTGAACGGACCGGATTTCCGCGATCCCAAGCGTGGTTACGCCGCGTTTCTCGACACGGAGGCGTTCATCGACCAGCACTGGCTGATCGAGATGTCGAAGAACATCGACGGCTTTCGCTACAGCGCCTACGTCCACAAGGAACGCGGCGGCAAGTTGAAGATGGGTCCGGCGTGGGATTGGAATCTCGCCTTTGGCAACGCGGACTACTATGACGGCTCGGATCCCACGGGATGGTACACTCCGGTGCTGCGGGACACGGAGATCTGCTGGTTCCGCCGGCTGAATGAAGATCCGGAGTTCCAGCAGCGCGCGATTGATCGGTGGGGCGAGCTTCGCGCAGGTGTTTTCGCCACTCAACGGGTGCTGGCGCGGGTGGATGAAATGGCCGCTCAACTAAACGAGGCGCAGGCGCGGAATTTCCGGCGCTGGCCGATCATGGGACGGCGCGTGAACCCGAACGACTTCGTCGGCGACACCTACGAGGAAGAGATTAAGTGGATGAAGCAATGGATCCAGAAACGTCTGAGCTGGATCGATTCGCAATTCATCGCTCCGCCGGCAATCGCAGAGACCACTGGCGCGATCGCGCTGCGCAGTGGGACGGGCAAAATCTATTACACAGTCGACGGGTCAGATCCTCGATTGCCCGGCGGCGCTGTTTCTCCAAAAGCCCAGCCCTACCAGAACCCGGTTTCGCTCCGGAATGGTCAGCGTTTGCTCGCGAGATCCCATCACCGCAACGGATGGAGCGCGCTCCTCAATACCTCAGCTGCCGAGGCTGCGGAGGTGAAGCCCCCGGCGAAGCGCTGAGGGCGGGCACTGCTTTCGATTCCATCCTTTCAGACGCTCACTCCAAAATGAACAAGCGACTGGCTTGGTCGCCAGTCGCTAGCGCAGTAAAGCAGTCGATTGGTTAACGAGACGCGCTGCGGCGTTTCGCGGAGCGCGCGCACGCATTGCGGAACGCGTCGTTGTTGAGCAGGGCGCGCATCGGCGCATCGAACCATGCCGCGCGGGGGAAGCGGCTCGTGACAGGCGTTCCGGTTTTTTCGGCGGGAATCTCAGGCGTCGTCTTCATGTGATTTGTCGCGGGCGGAGTTGGTCAAGTCTTCCAGCGCTGCCTTTGAGTTCGGTGGGTTCGGTCGCTTGCTTGAATGAATCATTTGACTGGTTTCGATGATTAGCAGGCATCCAGTGGCTGATTCCTGCATGGCTGTTGGATTGTCCATCATCAGGAACTTGAAAGGCTGTGCTCGGTCGCGGATACGCCTCTTCGTTCAGCTTATTCCTTCTTCCGACCGCTGATTCTGATGTAAAGTGGAGGTCGTTGAGCCCAACCAACGAGCAACTGAAACGCGATCACGGAGAAGCTGTTCATTTCGACAGCTTGCCGACGCGCCATTCCCTGCTCAGCCGGCTTCGGAATCTGGATGACACGGACAGCTGGCACACGTTCTTCAACAACTACTGGCGGCTCCTCTACAATGTGGCGCGGAAGAGCGGTCTCAACGACGACGAGGCCCAGGATGTCGTGCAGGAGACCGTGATTGCCGTGGCGCGCAAGATGCCCGAGTTTCGGTACGATCCGGCGCGGGGTTCGTTCAAGCAATGGCTCTTGCTGATCACGCGTCGTCGAATCCATGACCATTTGCGTCGGGCTTACCGGACGTTGCCCGACTCGGAGGGGGTGGTGGAGCGGAACAAGGTGGCCGTGGAGGAAGTGCCGGCGGCCTCGCTTCCTCCCGATGCAGAGATGGACGCGGAGTGGGACGCGGAATGGCGGGCCAATCTACTTCAGGCGGCGCTGGCCCGGTTGCGCCAGACTGCGAATCCCAAGCACTACCAGGTCTTCGATTATTGTGTGCTTCAGGATCTGGGCGCGTCCGAGGTGGCGCGAATGCTGGGGATGAACGCGGCGCAGGTCTATTTGGTGAAACACCGCATGAGCCACGCCGTGCGCCAGACGGTAAAGGCGATCGAGCGGGAACTCGGAGGCCGGGACGCGTCGACGTGAATTCCGTTTTGTACGCGCGAATCATTGAAAGATTGTTGTCCGGAGTGCGAACTCAGTCTTGATCAATTCAGCTATGGACCGTCCAAACGAATCCGTTCCGAAACCGCCGGCTGGCGGTGCGGATTCGCGATCAGGCGAACGGTTGCGGGAAACGTTGCGTCGCGAGCTGGATGGCGAGATCGCGCTCGCGGCGCCTCCGGCGATTTCTGATCACCAGATGCTCCGGCGGATTGGTGTCGGCGCCTATGGCGATGTCTGGCTGGCGCGGAGCGCTCTGGGTACGTATCGGGCCGTCAAGATTGTCTATCGGGCGCGTTTCAAGGAGGACCGTCCGTACGAGCGCGAGTTTCAGGGCATTCTCAAGTACGAACCCATTTCCCGGACGCACGATGGACTGGTGCAGGTGCTGCACGTGGGGCGCAATGACGCAGCTGGGTGCTTTTATTACGTGATGGAGCTGGCGGATCCGGCGGTGATCCCGGGCGAACGACACGACGCGGCGACGGTGGAGGTGGAGTCGTATCAACCGCGGACTTTGCGATCCGAACTGAACGCGAAAGTCCGGCTCTCCCCGGAAGAGTCGGCGCAACTGGCGCATCGGATCGGTGGCGCGCTGGCGCGGTTGCATGGACACGGTCTGGTCCATCGGGACATCAAACCGGCCAATGTCATTTTCGTCGGAGGACATCCCAAGCTCGCGGACATCGGCCTGGTGACTGATGCGGGCGATTCACGGAGTTTTGTCGGGACGGATGGTTACATTCCGCCGGAGGGACCGGGCTCGCGTCAGGCCGATCTCTACGGGTTGGGCAAGGTGCTTTATGAACTGGCGACGGGTCGGGACCGTATGGAATTCCCTCAGCTACCTGCGGACTTGATGCGATTGCCGGAGGCGGAGGCGTTGCTCGAACTGAATGAAGTAATGACGCGCGCGTGCGCCCCGCAACCTGCGAATCGCTATGCAGCTGCGGCGGAGATCCAGGCCGATCTCGGTTTGTTCCTCGCGGGTCGGAGTCTTCGGAGGGCTCGCAATCTCGAACGTCATCTCGCCAGGTTGAAGCAGATCGCGCTGATCGCGGCGGTGGTGGTGGCGGTGGCCGGAGTGTTGACATGGCTGGCAAGACGCGAGGCAAACTACGCGCGAAGCATCGCGGACGCCGCCAACGACCGGGCGCGTCTGGAAGCGGAGACCCGCGCGAAGGAATCTGAATTGCGTCATCGTGCCGAGACGGCCGAGCGCGCGAGGGAACAGCAACTTTACACCGCGCTCCTGGAGCAGGCCCGCGCGACGGTCCGCAGCGGCGAGGTGGGTCACCGCGCCAAGGCGCTGGATGCGTTGGGGCGGGCGGCGGCGATTACCAATTCCTACGAGTTGCGGCGCGAGGTGATCGCCGCGTTGTCGCTGCCCGATCTGGTTTTCGATCGCGAGCTGCCCTTCGAAGCCGAGTTCACTCTGCGGCGGCTGGATCCGGCGTTTGAGCGCATTGCCTTGTGCCGCCGGAATGGTCCGGTGGAGATTCGATCCGCGCGAAACCTCGAGCTCCTCGCAGAACTTCCCGCCACCACGAACCTGGCGGCGTTTGGTGACGCGACCTGGAGCAACGGCGGGGAATGCCTCGCGGTGAAGCGTGACTACGACGCCTCGGGTTCGCGGGCGACGTGGGAGATCTGGCATGTGGCTTCACAACGCCTGCGGCTGACGCTGACGGGCATTGCGTGGTCGGCCCTGGCGTTTCATCCCCGGCAGTCGCAATTGCTGGCGGGTCGCGGAAGCGGGCGGGTCGCAGTGTGGGATTGGGATCTGGGGCGCGAAGTTCGCCGGTTCGAGCTCGGTGCGGAGCTGGCGCGATTACGCTATTCGCCGTCGGGCGATCAGTTTGCGGCCGCACGGTTCGTCCACGGCAAATGGCTGATCTCGATCCATGATTCGTCGAATGGAGTGGCGCGGGCGTCGGCAACGCTCAGCACGGAGATGATTCACTGGTTGGACTGGAGCCCGGATGGCTCGAAGCTGGTGGTGCCGGATCACGACGGTGTGATTCACCTGATGGAGGTTTCGACGGGAACGTTGCGGGAATTCGGCCGGCAGAAGGGCGAGGCAGCGCGGGCGTTTTTCAGTCCGGAAGGGGACCATCTTTTCAGCGGTTCTTGGGACAACGAGATCGTGTGCTGGGATGCGCGCACGTCCCGGCGGGTGTTCACCATCACCGCAGGCGGGTATCAGGCACAGATGCGTTCGGATGGCGCGGGCTTCGCGGTGACGACGGAGTCGGGCGTGAAGTTGTTCGCATTCCATAAACCGACCGGCGTGCGCGAGTTTCCAGAGTCGTTGGGCGTGCGGCTTCGGCACGCGGCGTTCTCCGCGGATGGACGCTGGCTGGCGGCGTCGGCGTCGCAGCAAATGGGCGTGTGGGATTTGGAGACGGCGGGGCCGGGGACGCTTCTGAAGGACGGATACGAGGCTCATTTCTTTTTCACGACAGATGGCCGGGAGTTGTACGGAAGCCGCAGCAACGCGCGGGATGCGGCGGGCTATCGATGGCGGGTTTCTCCCGGAATGTCGCCACACAGTGCTCCGCTGGTCACGAAGCTTCCATTGCATGAAGCGCCCGGATTCTCGTTTCTTTGCCTGCATTCCAACGCGGTTGTGATGACGGCAGCTGGCGGCTCCGCGATTGTGTCCGGCGATGAAATTGAGCATGGTCCGGCGGCATGGAAGTCGACGGCGGCTGGCATGTGTGAGGTGTCTCCGGATGGACGCTGGCTGTCGATCAACCGTCCATTCTCCACGTCCGTCTACGTTTACGCGATGCCATCATTGGAGTTCGTCACCAAAGTCTCGCATGGGGTGAACTTGAGCGCATTTGATTTCCTGCCGGGATCGAAAACGTTGATGCTGAGCGGACGAACTGGAGTGGAGTTCTGGAATACTGCCAACTGGGAGCGAAGGCGGACGCTGAGGAACTTTATACGTGCGATGCCTTCCGGTGGTGACGACGCCATTTGGCTGCAGAGTGACTGGCACTCCGCTGGTTTGTATGATTCGGTGACGATTGAGCCCCGACTTCTCCTTCCCTACGGAGTGGTTCCGCTGGCGGTCGGCGCGGAGGGACGCTTGCTGGCGGTCAGTGTGGATGGACGTCGGCTTCAGGTTTGGGATCTCGCCGTGTTGAAGGCCCAGTTTCAGCAGTTGAAGATGGCCTGGCCCGAGGCGATGGGAAGTTCCGCGCGGCGCTGAGTTGTCCGGTGGCGGGAGGCGGTCGAAGAAAGTTTCACTTTCCGTGAAAGATTCTTCGTGTCCTCGCGAACTCAGGAGGAAATGAACTCAAGACTGAAGACGCGGCGGGCGCTGATGACCGCGCTGGCCGGGGCGATTCTGGCGGGTGACGGAACGTTGCTTCCGGTGATAGCGGGCATCCCGGAGCCGGACTTGGTGTGGTACGGCAAGGTGTTGACGGACTCGGGCGGCGTGGCGGTGCGCGTGACGACGGGCACGCTCAATTGGCGAATCGAACGCGTGATCGGTGGAACGTCTTGGATCATTGCGACGCCCCTGACGAACATCAACGACCAGTTCAGCTACGCCCTCCGAGTGGCTTGCGAGACGCCGGAGGCAGGTGTCACTGGAAGTTCAAACACAGTCTTTCTCACCGCGCCTGCAACGTCGTATCGCAGAGCGACCGTCTCGCTGGATGGACAGCCGCTGAGCCTGATCGGGGTTTCGGATCAATTTGCACTCACACCGGTCGGCCGGGGGCGGCCGGAGCGAATCGATTTGTCGCTCGGAGTGCTTCCCGCGGACACCGACGGCGATGGCTTGGGCGATGCCTGGGAGCAGCAGTATTTCGGCGGGCTCGGCGCCACCGCTGGGGCGGATCCGGATGGCGATGGGTTGAGCAACTTGCGCGAGTATCGCGCGGGCACGAACCCAAATGATCGGGCGTCGAGATTCGAGTTCGTGGAGATCATTCCGATCCTCGGCGGGGTCCAGTTGCGATGGTCCAGCGAAGCAAATCGCCAGTATCGGCTGCGCCGGGCGGCGACGCTTTCAACCAACCCTGCCGCGTATCAAGTCATCCAGACCGGCATCGCCGCCACGCCGCCCATCAATGAGTTCGTGGATTCGAACGTCGCGGAGGGTGCGCAGTTCTTTTACCTGCTCGAGGTCGTGGATTGATGCGGCCCTTCGCTGAACGCCTATGAAATTTCCCCTTCGTCTCCTCGTGGCTGCGATCTTCATGATCGCACCGCTCACCATTCATGCTCAATGGACGCAACAAACCATCACGCTGCGTGCCGGCTGGAATGCCGTCTTCTTGAACGTGCTGCCGGAGCCCGCTGACTGCGACTCGCTGTTCGCCGGGTTGCCGGTCGAGAGCGTGTGGGATTTCAATCCCACGGTGGATTCGCCGCAGTTCGTGCAGGATCCGAGCACGCTGATTCCCGGATTGCCGAACTGGCTTACGTGGTTTCCTCCGGCGAGTCCGCAGGGCGGCGTTCGCAATCTTTTTCTCCTTCGGGATGCGCGCGGATATCTCATCAAAGTTGCGGACGGCTCGGCGCCGATCAGCTGGACGATCACGGGGCGTCCGTCGCTGCGCCCGCTGACTTGGAGACCAGGGGGTGCGAACCTCGTGGGCTTCCGGGTGGGAACGAACGCGCCGACGTTTCAGACGCTCTTCACCGGTGAATCTGGACTGGTGGGACAACCGGTTTACACCTTGGGAACTGCCGGCTCATGGCAGTTGGTCGGAAGTTTGGCCACCACGCGACCGGAGTCTGGGCGCGCGTATTGGGTGCGCTGCACGGCGCCAACGCGCCGCACGTCGACGTTCGAAGTGGATTCCGGATCGCGCGTGGGAATTGAGTTTCGAAATGGCTTCAACGAAACGTCCCTCAAACTTCGGAACACCAGCGGCGCTGCGCGAAACTATTTCCTGCGCGTGCTGCCTTCCGCCAATCCGCCGCCGGGCGAACCGGCGCTCGCTGGCGCGGTCCCGCTCGAATACTGGAAGGCGTCCTACTCCACGATTCAAATTGGCTGGGAACCGTTTCCGGCCACGCTGAGTTTCACGGCGATTCCGGCGAATGGCGAACAACTGGTGCGTCTCGGAATGCGTCGGCCGATCGGGGTTGCTCCTCTGGCGGGCAGCCGGTTTCAAGGGCTGCTGGAGGTGACGGATGATCTCGGTTCACGGTGGCTCGTTCCACTCGGGGCCGAGGGGAATGCGACGATCACGGCGGCTGGAAGTGGAGTTCGTGCCGCGCAGGCACCGGTGGCGCTGGCCGGGCTCTGGGTGGGCGAGGCGATCATCAAGAATGTTTCGCAGCCAGCGCATCCGTCCACACCGGATCAGCCGCGTCCGGCCGGCGGCGAGTTTTCGTTCCGCCTGATTGTGCATGTGGACGCCGCGGGTGCGTCCCGATTGCTGCAACAAGTCTATCTCGTGCGAAAGCCGGCGACGTACCTGCCCGATCCAGACGGACCCGGAGGCAGGGTTCAGGACGAGCCGGCGCGGGTGGTTTTGGTGACGGAACAATCCTTGGTGCGAGCGTTCACAGGCGCTGGCGAGATCTCCGGTCGCCGCATCAGTTCCACCGCCTTCGGATTCACTCAACCGCTGGCACTGACGGGCAGTGCCTTCGGGACTGGATCGCTCAGTGGCGCGGCGGTGATGGACTACAATCACGCCCGGAACCCGTTCAAGCATGGGTTCCACCCGGATCACGACAATCGCGATGAACGCTTCGAGCAAGTCGTCGCCGAGGGGAGGGAATCGTTTACCGTCTCACGGAACCTTTCGCTGCAATTCTCGTCCACTGATCCGTTGTCGATGAATCCGCCCGGCTGGGGTGAAACCGAGGTGGGCGGTCAATACCGTGAGACCATCAGCGGCCTCCATCGTCGGTCCGTTCAGATCTCGGGGACGTTCCGGCTCGTCCGCGTATCCAAGGTGGCGGCGCTAAATCAATGACCTTCCGACTTCGCACCATGAATTCATTTTTCATCCGACTATTGGGCAGGCTGCTTGGGATCGCACTGGGGCTGCTGACAACCGCCGCGCACGCGCAGGTCTCAAACATGTGGACGCTCAGTTATCCACCGAAGTTCTCCGCCACCTACTTCGACAACATCGACCTCACGAATCCGAAAGTGACGCGACTGGACTGGGCGATCGATTTTGATTGGAACAATTACCCGTACTACACCGGTTCGCCCGATCCGACGATCGCCACCAACACCTTCTCCGCGCGCTGGACCGGCCGGGTGATGCCGTTGTTCTCGGAGAACTATACCTTCCACACGATCTCTGATGATGGAATTCGAGTGTGGGTCAACGATCAGTTGATTATCGATCGCTGGGTCGATCAGGCCGCCACTGAACACAGCAGCGCTCCGATTCCCCTGACGGCTGGAGTCGAGATCGACATCAAGGTCGAGTATTATCAAGGGCCCGGCCTGGCGGTGGCGCGACTGCTGTGGTCCAGCCCGAGTCAGCCCAAGGTGCGGATCGCCTATCCGGGGACTAATCCCACGGGTTTTCTCTTTGGAAACTGGTTCCACGATTTTGGCGCCAGAATGGTTTCCCTGGGCAACGGAAGATTTGTCGCCACGACACCTTCGTCCACGGAACCCACGGTCGGATCGGATGGCTTCTTCACGTATACCGGTTTTGGGTGGATCTATGATCAGTCCAGTCGGGCCGTAGGTTACCCGAAGACACCGCAGTATCGATCGAGCTTCGGCAAGGCACTCGCTGCGTTTCCGGACGGACGATTCCTCGCGAGCGGAGTCGTTTCCAATCAAGGCCGCATCTACCTGCATGATTCGAGCGGGAACTTGTTGAGGACTTGGTCTGATCCTGACACGAACGCGCTGTATCTGGCCTTCGGCAACGTGATCACCACGCTTCCGGGAAACCGATTTGCCGCGAGCGGGGTGAACAAGGTTTTTGTCTACGACTCCGGGACGGTCGCCGCTCCAGTCTCGGTCATCACCAATCCAGCGCCGGCCAGTCTGGATTTTGTCTTCTCGGGGGGGGAAAGCCTGTCGGGTTGGGGTACCAACCGTATCCTTATCCCGGCGATGAGTTCGGACGGAGCCTCCCGCCGGGTTTTGGTTTTCGATTTGAACGGCGCTCAACGGGCGGCGATATCGAGTCCCACCAGTCAGGCCGGCAATTTCGGAAATAGCATTGTTGTGATCGATGATCAGCGCGTTCTGATCAGCGCTCCGTACGCTCCAGTCACTTATTTCACCGGCTCAGGATTCGCCACCAATGGCTCCGCCGGCGCCGTGTATCTTTTTGATGGCACGGGCTCGTTGCTGCGGACGTTTACCTCGCCAAACGTCCAGGCGTCCCGAGGGTTCGGAGCCTCGGTCGCCACGCTGGGCGCGAGAATTGTCATTGGCTCACCTCAAGAGACCTTTGCCGGGGTCGAGTCGGGCCGGGTCTACATGTTCAATCCCAACGGAGTTCTGCTGGCGACGGTGGACAACCCAACTCCCCAAGCGAATGACTTTTTTGGAGGCACCGTCACCGCGCTGGATGCCCGGCGTTTTCTTGTTGGCGCCCCGAGGGACAGCACGCGTGAAACACTGGGTGGAAGCATCTACGGATACGACTTTCCGATCCCGGAATGGGAGATCGGCGCGGAGATTCCACGACCAAGCGGCGTCGATGCTTCCGGCTCCTTCGCGACGCAAGGTCCGGTCGTGACGCCAGCCGATGCGGCGTTCTGGCATGTGCCTTCGGGAAAACTGTTCGCCGTCAAACCGGGTGGAGTGTTGGTCTCCTGGCCACTGCTGAACAATCAGACCAACAACTGGGCGGCGTCGCTCATCTGGCCGACCAATCTCAATCGCTACCAGATTCACGTGGCGGGGCAGGGAACGGTTGTCCTGAGCAACGGCGGAATCTTCTCAAACGCCGTCCTG
>Ga0154020_10009225_pt1 | contig 11364 bp, 9 predicted proteins | sample Klosneuvirus_201_FD_109709 | JGI IMG/M metagenome (GOLD analysis project Ga0154020, IMG submission 109709) | Active sludge microbial communities from wastewater, Klosterneuburg, Austria - Klosneuvirus_20160825_MG | ecosystem: Engineered > WWTP > Aerobic digester > Activated sludge | place... | reverse complement strand
GTGCTCGTCCCAGCGGTCATCGAGGGCGCCATCGCGTTGGCGACCGCCCGCGGCCTGCCGGTGGTCGTCGATCCGAAATTCCGCAACTTCTTTGCCTATCGCGGTGCGACCGTGTTCAAACCGAACCGGCGAGAGCTCGAGAGTGCGCTCGGCGCCGCCGTCGATCTTGAACACCCGGCCGCTCTGCCAACCACGTTCGCCCGTCTTGGCGTGGACCACCTGCTGCTGACGCTCGGCGAACATGGGATGGCGTTGGTATCAGCCGATGGCGTCGTCCATCGCGTCCCCACGACCGCCAGAGAGGTGTACGACGTGGTGGGCGCCGGCGACACCGTGACCGCCTATCTCGCGACCATGCTGGCTGCCGGCGCAAGCGCGCTGGAAGCCGCCATCGTGGCGAACTTCGCGGCGGGCGTGGAAGTGGGGAAACTTGGAGCGGCAACAGTCTCCGCGGATGAAGTGCTCGAGGCGTACGATCAGCATCTCGCGGAAAGTCAGGACGTGTCGCCAGATTGAGAGGGAGCGGGGACGGCGTCGGCCCCCGCGAGCGGTCCGGTAGCTCAGTCGGTTAGAGCAGGCGACTCATAATCGCTCGGTCGTGGGTTCGAGTCCCACCCGGACCATCACACGACAGCGGGGGCTTCCGTCGTCTCGCTGTCACCGTTACTGTTCCGATCCGCTGTCGGACGCTCAGAATGGTCCGCGGTTGCGGGCGCGTAGCTCAGCTGGTTAGAGCGCTGCTTTCACACAGCAGAGGTCCGGGGTTCGAGTCCCTGCGCGCCCACTTCACCAACCGAAAAAGGGCCGATGATCTTGCGATCATCGGCCCTTTTTTGCTGCCGGACCGCCCCGTCAGGCGGCGGCGGTCACGGTGATCCGGGCACCAGCATGCCGCAAACGCCCGATCGCCCGTTCGTCCAACCGGGCATGAACGACCAACACATCTTCGTCGGTCCGCTGGTCAAGCACTTCCCCCTCGCGGTGGACCTCGGCAATGAGCCGCCCGTTCGCCGCGGGGATCCGAATTTCCAGCACGGGTCGCTGCTTTCGCATGGCCGCGCGCAGCACTGTCCGGAGGTCGTCCAGCCCTCCCGGCTCGAGCGCCGACGCAAAAATTGACCCTGGGGACAGGTTGCCAATCCGCGCCCGGAACGCGTCAACCTGATCCGGTGGCAGCGCATCCATCTTGTTCAGCACGTAACGCATCGGCCGCTCCGAAAGCCCCAGATCGGCCAATACGCCATCGACGACATCCCGATGTTCTTCCCACGCGGGGTGGCTGGCATCGATGACATGCAAGAGCAGGTCGGCTTCTTTGGCCTCGGCTAGCGTGGCCCGGAACGATGCGACCAGGTGGTGAGGCAACTTGCGGATAAACCCGACGGTGTCCGTCAACAGCGCCGCATACCCGTCGCCAAGTTCGACTTCCCGCGTCAACGGATCGAGCGTGGCAAACAGGCGGTCTTCAACAAACACCAGGTTGTCGTTGGCCATTGCCCGCAGCACCGACGACTTGCCGGCGTTGGTGTAGCCGACGAGCGCCACGCGGAAGTGTGTCTTGCGGCCCTGACGCTGCACCTCGCGGGCACGCTCTACGTCAGCGAGCCGCTCCTTGAGGATGCGAATGCGATGCTGAATCAAACGCCGGTCGGTTTCGAGCTGCGTTTCACCCGGGCCACGCATACCGATACCACCGCGCATCTTCTCCAAGTGCGTCCACATGCGCGTCAATCGGGGCAACAGGTACTCCAACTGCGCCACTTCCACCTGCATGCGGGCTTCGCTGGAGCGCGCGCGCGTCGCAAAGATATCGAGAATGAGTTCCGCACGATCCATCACGCGCGTGTGCACCACTTCCTCGATATTCTTGCCCTGCGCCGGCGTCAGCTCGTCATCGAAAATGACCAACGTTGCGCCGAGCGACGTGATCAATTCGCGCAGCTCTTCCACCTTGCCCTTGCCGAGGTAGGTGCCCGGGTGCGGCTTGTCGAGCTGCTGCGTGAGCGTGCCGACCACGATGGCGCCTGCCGTGTCGGCGAGGCGCGCCAACTCTTCCAGGTGCTCGTCCATGTGATGCCGGGCACTGCTGCGCTTTGAGGGCGCACTGACCAGCACGGCGCGCTCGATCGGCGCCGTCAAGGAAATCGGTTCGCGACTGATGTGTCGATTCCTGTGGAAGAGAGGGAGCCGGCGTGGCCCCGTGTGAATCTAGCGTCCGTTGCCGCCGATGGACGAGTAGCGTCCGTTGCGATCGTACGGCCGGGTGAAGTTTCCGATTGGCGTGGCCACCGTGAAGTCGCCTCGCACGCGATAATTCACCGTGCCCGATGTGAGCAGCGAACGCCCTGCTGCGCCGAGTCCGGCGTACGTGAAGCGGATAGGCAATCGCACGGTGGACGAGTCGCCTTTGGGGACGACGAAACGCGAATCGAGCGCGCCGTCGCCAAGCTGAATACTGTCCACATCGACGCGGTAGGTCATCTTGAGTGCGTCGAGATTGTAACCGTTCGGATTGTACACGGACAGCACGACATCGACACTGCCGCCGGTGAGCCCGAGTCCGGTGACGACGAATTCCTTGAGCGACACCACGGGTTCCTTGAAACTCGCCCGCCCGAGCGATGCGCAGCCGGACGCCGTGATCGCGATCACGACCGCCAGCGCGGCACGCGCGTGCCGCCAATGGGTGCGCGTCGAAGGGTGCGCTGCGTGAGCCGACTGCGTACGCCTCATTCCGATTCTCCTTCTGCAGGTGCCGACTCCGTCGCCGCAGCCCGTCGCTGCGCCCACCAAGCCAGACGTTTCGCAATGTCCCGTTCAAACCCAAACGGTCCAGGCTCGTAGAACGTGGCATCGGCCATCACGTCCGGCAGGTAGTCCTGCGGCACGTACGCGTCCGGCACACGGTGTGCATACTGGTACCCGGCACCATAGCCGAGTTCCTTCATGAGTTTGGTGGGTGCGTTACGCAGATGCAGCGGCACTGGTGCGGCCGGTGATTCGCGTGCCGCCGCCAGCGCGGCCGACCAGGCCTCGTAGACGCGCGCCGACTTGGGTGCGGTCGCGAGGTAGACGGCCGCTTCGGCGAGTGCGAGATCTCCCTCCGGCGACCCCAATCGTTCGTACGCCTCGGCGGCCGTCATGGCGACGCTGAGCGCGCTGGGATCTGCGAGACCGACATCTTCCATCGCCATGCGCACCATGCGGCGCGCGATGTACCGCGGATCTTCCCCGCCCTCGATCATGCGCGCCAACCAGTACAAGGCGCCCTGCGGATCACTGCCGCGCAGCGCCTTGTGGAGTGCGGAGATGAGGTTGAAGTGCCCTTCACCACTCTTGTCGTAGTGCGGAACCCGGTGCTGCAACGCCGCTTCAATCTGCGCGCGCGCGATCTCCGCACCGTCATCGAGCAAAGCGGCGGCCGCTTCCAGCACGCCGAGCGTACGCCGCGCATCGCCGTCGGCCTGTTCCGCCAACAACTGACGCGCGTCCGGTGCGATACGCAGCTGCCGCGCGCCAAGACCGCGCTCCTGATCCGCCAACGCGCGCGAGATCAAGGCTTCGAGTTCCTCTGCGGGAATCGGCTGCAGCACCACCACCCGAACGCGCGACAACAGTGCGCCCGTGAGTGCAAATGATGGGTTCTCCGTCGTTGCGCCGACCAGCACAATCGTGCCCGCCTCAACATGCGGCAAGAACGCATCCTGCTGGGCGCGATTGAATCGGTGGATTTCATCGACGAACAAGATGGTGCCGCGGCCGCTGCTGCGGCGCTCTTCTGCTTCGGCAACCACCTCACGCACCCGCGCCACGCCGTCACTAACCGCACTAAAGGCGACAAACGCCGCATCGGCCGACTGCGCCAAGAGTCGAGCGAGGGTAGTCTTGCCGACGCCAGGTGGCCCCCAGAACACCATCGAGTCGACGATGCCACGCGTCAGCGACTCGCGCAGTGGCATGCCGACCGCGAGCAGGTGTCGCTGGCCGACATATTCTTCGAGCGACCGGGGACGCAGCCGCGAGGCGAGCGGTTCGGCGACACGCGCCGCGAAGAGTGTCGACGCTGCGTCCACGCGCTCGGCAGACTTGCGCGTGTTGCGCGTCACTCCGCGCGCTCCAGATCGAGTCGCGCCGCCGCCGCATCCAGCGCATCCCGCAGCTCAGGCGCAGCCGGCGGGTTGGCGGGTGCGCGCCAGACGGCGGGCGGCGCGCTTTCGCGCACAGTGATGCCTTCTGCCCTCAGCCGTGCGGGCCACACATCCCGTCGCGCATAGATGACCAGATCCAGCGTTGGCATCAGCGAAATCTGCTCGTCCGGTGTGGCGATGGTAATTTCAGCGCCGCCGTGCGCCGCGAGCGGCCAGCGCAGCCGGCCGATCGTCTCCCGCACGTCCGGTAGAAAGCGCATGGCACCCACCCATGCGATGCCCTCGCGCGGGTACGCGATCAGCACGTCGACGATGGCATCGAGATGGGCCGTCAGTCGATGCAGCAGTTCGACCGCGCGTTCGCTGTTGGCGTGCACGACGGTCCGATGATATCCCCGGTCCACGGAGGCGACGTACCATTCCGTGTCCCGGTGAAATCGTGTGGCGACATCGGTCGCCGGCGTCGTGTAGTCCGTCATCGTCTCGGTATCGGTCAGTGCGGGTGCAGCAACCGGGGCACGTGCGAGAGCAAGGTCGCGCGCGTATTGTCCGCCGGGTCATCCAGCACGATCTCGACCAGCGCCGCGAGTATGCGTCCGATTTCGCGACCAGGCGCGACACCCGCCTTGCGCAGATCGTCGCCATCGATGGCGAGGTCAGCGATCTCGAGCGGATCGCGAAAGGCCGACCGCAAGAGCCGCCGGTGGAGTTCGCGCACCTGCCTGGGAGACGGCGCGTTCGCCTGCGGCATGACACACCAGCGTGCGCGTGCCACCCGCATGAAGGCGCCGACGCGCAGTCGCCCGAGCGATGACACGAGCCGTCGCAGCGATGGTTCGGAGACGCCAACAGGCGAGATGAGCGCGCGCGCGAGGTCCTCACCATGGCGATGCCAGCGCGTGACGAGGTCGCTGACCCACGCGACATCCTGATTGGAAAACCGCAACGCGCGCATCACGTCCGCGGCGTCGCGTCCACTCAACTGACTCAGCAGGATGGCGAGGCGAATCACCCGACGCTGCGGTCGGCCGGCGAGCCCGGGCAGTGGCGACGTATCGAGTGCCGCAAGGGTGTCGCTGCTGATAACGGCCAGTGAAGGAACGAGCGCAGCAAACGCTCCGGAATCGCGCCACCGTGCGAAGGCCGATGACGGCGTCCGCACTTGGTCGAGCGTCTTCTCGATCTCCTGCTTGACGCGCTCCGGCGAGAGTCGAGGCAAAAAGGGCGCGCTCTTCACAATCGCCTGCCACGTGGCTGCTTCGAGCTCAAAAGCAAACCGTGATGCAAAGCGAATGGCGCGCAACGCGCGCAGCCGGTCCTCCAGCATGCGTGCATCCGGATCGCCAACCGCCCGCACCAGTCGGCGCGCGAGATCGTCCTGACCGCCAAACGGATCGTGGACAACCCGATCGATGGGGTCATAGGCGATCGCGTTGATCGTGAAATCCCGACGCGCCAGGTCTTCGTCGAGTGACGCGCCAAACTCCACCACGGCATGCCGGCCATCGTGCTGGACGTCTCGGCGAAAGGTCGTCACCTCATGCATGCGACCGTGCTTGTCGAGCACGCCGATGGTGCCGAATTCGATGCCGACCGGAACCGTGCGTTCAAACAATCGACGCACCTGCGGCGGTGTCGCGGAGGTGGCGAGATCCCAGTCGAGGTGACTGATCCCCAACAACGCGTCACGCACGGCGCCGCCCACACACCACGCGTCAAATCCCGCCCGTCGCAACGTGCGCACAATATCGAGCACGACTCCCGGTGGACGAATCGCGGGCGTCACGCGTGTGTCCTCAAGGGCGTTATCCGCAGAGGACACTGCCACCGTTGACGTTCAGCACTTCGCCCGTCACGTGGCGCGCCAACGGGCTGGCCAGAAAGAGAATCGGACCGGCGATATCCGCTGCAGACGCGACACGTCCAAGCGGGATGGCGGCCTCGATGCGCGCTCGCCCGTCGCCGGCGAAGGGTCGTTCGACGGCCTCCGTATCCACCCATCCGGGTGCCACACAGTTGACGGTGATGTCTCGCGGGCCCAGTTCGACCGCCAGCGACTTCACGAAAGAGATCATGGCGCCTTTGGTGGCCGCGTAGTCGGCGTGTCCAGCTTCTCCCCGCTGCCCCGCCGTGCTGGACACAAAGATCATGCGTCCTCCCGCGGGCAGCACACGAGCGGCGGCGCGGGCGGCGAAGAACATGCCATCGAGATTCAATGCCAGCGTTGAACGCCAACGCAGATCGCCCAGCGTCTCCACCGCCACCGGAACCGGCGGCCAGACTCCGGAGTTGCCGACGAAAATATCGACACCGCCGAACTCATCACATCCCCGCTGCACAAACGCGTCGTTCGCTTCGACCGATGAGAGGTCGGCGGCATACGCAAACGCGCGACGACCGAGCGCGCGGATGGCCCCGACCACCGCGTCCGCCTCCGTGTGGCGGCTGCGGTACGCGATCCCCACATCAGCGCCGGCCTGCGCGAGCAGCATGGCCGTGGCCGCTCCGATACCGCGAGAGCCTCCCGAGACCAGAGCGTGTTTCCCGTTGAGTGAAATCATGTCAGCGTCTGCTCGATGACTTCGCAGATCGCGTGCTGAATGCACAGATGCAGCTCTTGTGCGCGGTCGGTGCGATCGGTCGGAACGACGACGCAGTGATCCACGCGCGTGCGTAACTGCCCGCCGTCACGTGCCGAAAGCGCCAGCACGCGAATGCCCTTGGCGCGGGCGGCATCCGCCGCCAACAGGACGTTCGGCGAATTGCCACTCGTCGAGTGAATGATGAGCAGATCGCCGGGTCTGGCGAGTGCCTCCACCTGACGCGCGAAGATGTGATCGAAGCCGAAATCGTTGCCGGTCGCCGTGATCAACGAGGTATCCGTTGTAAGTGCGACGGCGGGATACGCTCGCCGATTGCGCATGTATCGCACAACGTATTCGGTCGCCATATGCTGCGCGTCGGCTGCCGAGCCCCCGTTGCCGCAGAAAAAGAGGGTGCCATTGTGCGCGACGGTCTCGCGCACCATCGAGAGCGCGATATCGATGTCGGCGGTCAACTCGCGCGCCGTCCGTTGTGCCGTTTCAGCCAGTTCGAGCAGTGCGGCCGTCGGCGACACCGCGGCATCCGGTGTGGCGCTTGTCGTGACACTCGTGTTGACACTCATCGCTGCACTCCAGCCTGCGGGAATCGAATGCGTGGGGACGCCAGAGGCGAAAATCGCCGGTACACTCAGGACCTGCCGAACAGTCGCTTGACGCGTCCGAGCATGCCCGGACGCAGCGGAGGCACCGGAATCGGATCTTCGTCGCCAAGCACGAGGTCCGCATTCCGGTGCGTCAACAGCACGACCTGCTCCTCTCCGCCGCGCTCCAACAGCCAGTCGCGCGCGCTGGCGAGTGAGCGTCGGTCGCCATGATTATCCGACGCGAGAATATCGATGAGGCCCTCGGCCAGCATGGTGCGTGCGAGTTCCGCGGGAACGCCGCGCCCCATCAGGACTGCCGCATCCGTCTGGATCACCACGCCGAGGGCACGCCACTCGCGGACCAGGGCGAGTGTGCACCCGAAGTAGCGCTCGGGGTGCGCGAGAATCGGCGTACGTCCCGATCGCGCGATGCGCCGGAGCTCGGCCGTGGCGCCGGGCGGCACGCCGCCGATGGCAAATTCCACCAGCAAGGCGCGGGATCGGCCGAGTGTCAGATCCATCGAAGACAGATCGGTGCCCGGCGCATCCAACATGATCTCCCACCCCAGCAAGAGCTCCGGCTGCGCAGGAGCGGCGGCGCGCAACTCGGACAGTCGCTCGAGGTGCAGCGCGTAGGGGGCGTTGGCGGCCTGCGATGCATTGAGATGCGGCGTCAAGACGAGGCGCGTGACGCCGTCGGCCGCGAAGCGTTCGAGTACCGGTACGGAGACGTCGATCGATGGAGATCCGTCGTCGACACCGGGCAGCAGATGCGAGTGAATATCGATCACGACTCACCTCGCGCGGCGTGAGTCAATCGCGCCGGTCGTTCGGCAGCGCCGCGATGCACGCCATCGCACGCGCGGCGCGTGACTCCAATTGCTCGGGCGCATCGGCCGCTGCCTCGAATGCGTACGTCACGAGCGCATCGACGGAGAGCAGATCGAGCGCCGTCACGCGTGACGTCGAGCCGGAGGCAAGCAGCGCCGCCAGCAATTGTTCACCGGCCTCGAGGCACACGGTCGACACACGGTCGGCGGGCTCGTGCAGATACGGCGCGAGCACATCGGCGAGCCGTGCAGCCAACGCGGGCGGTGGCGGTGGCTGCAACGCCAGCAGCCACTCGCCGACCGATGCGGCGGTACGAACAGACGGTGCCATCGCGGTGGGTTCCGTGTCGAGGCTCATGGGCGCCTTGCCTTGGCCTCAGGCGCCCAAAGAGAGCCGAGCCAGCACATCCGATCCCGCAGCGAGCGCGGCATCCAGCTGCGAGGCCTCGATACCCGCCTGCGCCATGTGTGGCTTGCCGCCGCCTCGGCCACCGACCGTCGCCGCGACATCGCGCACCAGCAGGTCGGCCCGAAGCCCACGATCTCGCGCGTCGTCGGTCGACACGGCCAGCAGTGCCCCCTTGCCGTCGGCCAGAGAGGCTCCCAACAACGCGACGCCGCTTCCCAATGCCTCGCGAACCGCGTCACCCAACGCCTGCAACGACTTGATGTCACTGACGTCGACGCGAGAGACCACGAACCGCGTGCCACTGACATCGCTGGCGGACGCCACGAGTTGTTGTGCCAGACCGCCACCGGTTGCCCCGGAGCGCATCGCTTCGTCGAGGCGCTTCTCCAGTTGTTTTCGTTCATCGATCAGCGCATCGAGCTTCTTTTCAATCTGCTCCATACCGCTGGTCGTGCCCGTCATCGGCACCTTGAGCTTACTGGCCACGTGCAACAACGCGCGTTCGCGATCGGCGAGGAACTGAAACGCACGCGGCCCCGTCACCGCTTCGATGCGACGCACACCGGCCGCAACCCCGCCTTCAGAGACGATACGCAGCAGGCCTATTTCCGCGGTGTTGCGCACATGCGTGCCACCGCAGAGTTCAACCGAGAGCGTGGGAATCTCGACGACGCGTACCACGTCCCCGTACTTCTCGCCAAAGAGCGCCATCGCCCCGGTCGCCACGGCGTCGGCGTACGCTTCCTCACGCGTGATGACCGGCTGTGACGCCCACACGCCGGCATTCACCTGCGCTTCAACTGCGGCCACCTGCTCGGCGGTCATGGGGCCACTATGCGTGAAGTCGAATCGCAGACGATCGGGCGCAACCAACGAACCCGCCTGATGGACATGTTCGCCCAGGATGTCGCGCAGGGCCGCATGCAGCAGGTGGGTCGCGGTGTGGTTGCGCTCGGTGTCCTTGCGGCGATCATGGGGCACGCGCGCAAGCGCCGGTCCAAAGACGATTTCGCCCGTCGCCGTGCCAATCGCGGCAATACGACCGTCGAACTTCTTCACATCGGTGACATCCACCGTCCAGCCCTGCCCGACGATGCTGCCGCGATCCGCAACCTGCCCGCCCGACTCCGCATAAAACGGTGTCTCGCGCAGCATGACCGCCACGCGACCGTCCGGCAGCACACGCACACCGGTCACAATCGTTTCGATCTCGGTCTGCTCGTAGCCCACAAACCGGCCCATCGCCGCGGCGTGCTGTGCGTCGTGCGTCCACTGTGTGGGATCGGCAAATTCGTCGGCACTGACCGTGAGCTGACGCGACTTGCGCTCGTCCTGCGACTGCTTGCGCTGCGCCGACAACGATTGTTCGAACCCGGCGATGTCCACGAGATATCCGCGCTCGCGCGCCATCAACTCGGTGAGATCGATTGGGAAGCCGAACGTGTCGTACAGGCGGAATGCGTCTTCTCCTGAAATCGACCCACGAATGGCGGTCGAGCCTTGCGTCGATCCGAGCGGCGCGAGCTCTTCAAATCGCGTCATGCCCGCGTCGATCGTGGCGAGGAAGCGCTCCTCTTCGGCGCGTGTCGTTTCGACGATGTGCTTCCGTCGCACATGCAGCTCGGGATAGATGTCCCGCATCGTGTCGATGAGGACGTCAACCACGTGCACCAGCGTGGGCTCTCGGCGTCCGAGCAACCAGGCATGTCGCACGGCCCGACGCAGGATGCGGCGCAGCACATAGCCGCGGCCGTCGTTGCTGGGGAATACGCCGTCAGCGAGCAGGAACGACACAGCACGCGCATGGTCCGCGAGCACACGGAACGACGCGGGATCGATCTCCCGGCCATGTTTGTCGCTCGCCGTGCCAAGCCCGACGCCGGGGCGATATGGATAGGTGATGCCAACGACTTCCTCGACCTTGGCGATCAGTGGCCGGAACAGGTCGGTGTGAAAATTGTTGGTGACGCCCTGCAGCACCGCGGCAATGCGTTCAAGACCGGCGCCCGTGTCAACGGACGGCTTGGGCAACGGCACCAGCGTGCCGTCTGCCTGCCGGTCGAACTGCATGAACACGAGGTTCCAGATTTCAAGAAAGCGTCCCGCCTCCGCACCCTCGACAAACGCATCGAGTGAGTACTCCTCGAGATCCGTGCGTGTCCACTCCCCGCTCGCGTCTTTGGGAAACGCCCAATCGGGCGCCATTTTGGCGAGGTCGACATAGATCTCAGTGCATGGACCGCAGGGGCCCGTGTCGGCCATCTGCCAGAAGTTGTCCTTGGCACCGAGTCCGTAAATACGACTTTCCGGAACGCCGGTGATCTCCTTCCACAGCTGCCGCGCTTCATCGTCCTCATGGAAGACCGTCACGCGCAGATGTTCACGCGGAATCTTCAGGTCTTCGGTGATGAACTGCCACGCGAACTTGATGGCATCGCGCTTGAAGTAGTCTCCAAACGAGAAATTGCCGAGCATCTCGAAGAACGTGTGGTGGCGTGCGGTATGCCCCACCTGCTCGAGATCGTTGTGCTTGCCACCCGCTCGCACGCATTTCTGCGACGTGGTTGCCCGCCGTTTGCCTTCGGGCGGCTCCTCCATGCCGAGAAAGACCTTCTTGAATTGCACCATCCCTGCGTTGGTGAACAGCAGAGTCGGATCGTCCTGCGGCACGAGCGTGGAACTCGGGCGGACGGCGTGGCCTTGGCTTTCGAAGTAAGCCAGGAATCGGGAGCGGATCTCGGACGCGAGCATAGGTGCGCAATATAACAGGACATAGCGCGCCACCGGTGT
>Ga0154020_10009224_pt1 | contig 11365 bp, 6 predicted proteins | sample Klosneuvirus_201_FD_109709 | JGI IMG/M metagenome (GOLD analysis project Ga0154020, IMG submission 109709) | Active sludge microbial communities from wastewater, Klosterneuburg, Austria - Klosneuvirus_20160825_MG | ecosystem: Engineered > WWTP > Aerobic digester > Activated sludge | place... | reverse complement strand
GCGGATTGGGCGCGGAATGCTGACCGGTGTCATCGACCAACTGGTCGGTGCCGAAGGCGTAGCTCTCAGGCACCAGTGCCCAGTCGGCGGCGTCTCCGTCGATGCGGGGGATTTGGTCGCGGGGGAACTGGAAGACCTGAAAGGTGACCTCAGGTCGGTCGAGTGCGTACGCGAGCGAAGGGAGCCCGAGCCCCGCGAACGCCAGCAATGTGGCGGACGCCGTCACAATCGCGACGGCGGGTGACCTGAGCCCTCGTGACGCGAATGAGGTCATGGAGAAGTTAAGGCGGTTTCCGGGGCAGGTGGCTCCGCAGGTTTCCGGCCGAACCCGGCTGCAGCGAGTGTTCCGCCATGGGCAAAGGCGGCGTGGAGGGCCTCATCGAGGCCTCGCACGGAGGGCACCGCGGTCAGGGCATCCGGAGAGGGTGACCACGCGATCTCCTCCTCGGGAACGGTGAGGATCGGCGCGCTGCGGTGCACGGCTTCGATGAGGGCCGTGTGGCGTGCGGCCAGTCCGGTGGAACAGATCGGGGTAGTGGGATCCGCAAGTCGGTGGACGATGGCCGCCATCATCTCGCGTCGGACCGCGTGCGCGTTGTCCATCGCGCGTACCTCGGATTCGCCCATCGCATTGCTCCAGGATGCCATCGATTCGTAGAGCCAGTGCGCACGTCCCGCCGACCCCTCGATCACGATTTCCGGTTCGTGGGCGGTGTGGCTCGAATGGCTGACGCCCAGCCAAAGCTTCATCCCGTTCGATCCAGTGAACCTCACGACAGCCGTGTCGAAGGACTCGATCCGTCGTGCGCGATAGAGCTCCGCCGAGTCGAGATGCAAGGGGTGATGACCCTCGATGCAGCCGCCGAACAGCTGACTGAGCAGCGCGAAGTGGCCGCAGGCGTTATTGAGCGGGGAGTCGTAGACCGGTTCGCGTCCCACGAAGAGCCGGCCCGCCCACGCGTTGCGCTGAAAGTAGGACCGGGCGCGCGGCCAGATGCAGAGTGAGCGCACCGACCGGACCTCACCGATCCGGCCTGAGTGCAAGACGTCCAGGAGCCATTGTGTCGATGACGCGTAGACATCCTGGAAGCCCACCGCGACGAAGCGCCCACTTTCTTTCTCAGCTTGGCGGATCGCCTCGACTTCAGCCGCGGAGCCGGCGAGAGGTTTTTCCACCAGCACGTTGGCCCCAGCCCGCAGGGCTGCGATCGTCATCCGGGCGTGGAGGTGAATCCCGGTGGGTATCATGCAGAGATCAATCCCTCCCTTCTCTCGGCGCCACATCGCCTCATCATCCGGATAGATCCGGCACCCTTGCCGCTCGAGCTCGAGCACCGTCGCTTGCTCCTCCCGGGGGTTGATGACGACGGCCGCGGCGAGCTGAACCAGGTTGCGTCCGGCAAATTCGCGGACGAGATCCAGATGGATGCGACCGTAGCCGGAGACACCAATCAGACCTAAGCGGGGAAGGGAGCAGCTCATGGGGCGGGTGGCTGGCGCAGGGGGTGGGCGGAACGTCGCCACGCTGGAGGGCCCTTCGTGGTGGGCGATCCTTCATCCCGCCAGACAGTTAGAATTTCGGATGGATCGATCACGGGGGCTCCCCGCCGGTGACGCGGTCCCGAGACCCGCGTGAGTCCGAGAATCATTCGGAGGTAGCTTGAATTTAAACTGTCCGAATGCTCAGCTGCTAGACGCTGCTTCACTCACGTGCTTGTGCTTATCCCACGAGAGCGTCCTTGGCGACGCCATCTCCGCAACCCCAGACCCCGACAGATGCCGATGCTTTAGGCAAAACCTGTATTTACAAGGGCAGTTTCCCGATCCCAGCCCCGCCTCAAATTCGGTATCTTTTTCCGAACGTTTGCGCGTTTTGGGCGAAGTGCCGCCTGCAAGTCGATTCACCCGATCAACCCCGAGAACCAGACCATGAAACCTGTCATCCCAAACCCACGATCCTCCATGACCGCAGCCCGCGTCGCATGGATGCTTTCGCTGTCGTTCAGTCTCCAGAGTGTAATCGCGCAACTCGCACCGGTGCCGCCGCCGGAACCGCCGAAGGAGGAGGCCATTGTGCTCTCCCCGTTCGAAGTTTCGGAAACGAGCACGGTCGGGTATCTAGCCAACAACACGCTCGCGGGCACCCGCATCAACGCCCAGCTGAAGGACATTGCCAATTCGGTCCAAGTCGTGACCAAGGAATTCCTCGAGGACACGGGTGCCACCAACTACAATGATCTCCTCCTCTACACCACCTCCACGGAGGCGGGTGGCCTCGGGGGAAACGCGAGTCTCGATCAACTCGATTCGCAGACCCAGCGGGATGAGTTTTCACGCCGCGAGCCGCAACTCTTCACCCGGGTGCGCGGGCTCTCCAGACTCGATCTGGCCCGGGACTACTTTCTGAGCGACATCCAGCTGGACACCTACATCACGTCCGAGGTGACCATCAACCGCGGTCCCAATGCTTCCTTGTTCGGGTTGGGTAGCCCAGGAGGCATTTCCAACGCCACCATCGACCGCGCCATGACCAATCGCTCCTTCGGCGAGATCAATCTCCGCGGCGATCAATATGGAACCGTTCGGTCGTCCCTGAACTACAATCACGTCCTCTTGAAGGACAGACTTGCGGTGCGGGTGGCTGCCCTCCGCAACGACCAACGCTTCGAGCAGGAGCAAGCCGAGTTCAAGGACGAACGTTACTTCATCGCTGCCACCTGGCGGCCGCTGAGAAATTTTGCACTTCGAGCGAACTATGAAAAAGGGGATGGTTTTGGGAATCGACCGGTTACCCGCCTGCCCACCGACCGCATCACTCCTTGGCTGGTGAACGGAAAGCCGGCCTTCAACCCGCTCACCAACCAGTGGTTCATCAACGGGGCCCAGGTCACCAACGCGACCCACATCGCCCAACTCAATGCCTCCACCGCCTCGTATGCGCTCGGTACGGCGGGCGGACAACCGGTCATCGTCTTCGATGACCCCAACAGCTCCTCGCCCGGCACCAATGGTTACGCCGTGATGCAAGCGGGCTTGGCCGCGGCTGCCGCGGGCCGAACTGCCACCTCCCTGCCCATCGCCGGAGCCGTGAATCTGCGGCAGTTTATGGGCTTCCGACAACTCTACCAACGCGATCCGGCCTTCATCAATGGGACGCGTCCGGAACTCACCGCCGCCGCGCTCGCTTACTACAGCGACACGCAGTTGACCGACTTCAACGTTTTCAATGCTCGGGAACGCAGTTTGACGGGCCAATCCGAATGGGAGGCGCAGAACTTCGAAACCTTCAGTTTTCGGGCCGAGAAGACCTGGTTTGACAATCACTTGGGATTGGAGCTCGCCTATCAGAAGCAGCGCTGGGAGTCCGACCATATGGTCAACATGAGTGCAAACAGCGGAGGTAATCTTTCCGTGGACATCAACCTGGTGCTGCTCGACGGCTCCCCGAACCCCAATTTCGGTCGGCCTTTCATCGGAGGACGCGGTTTTGCCCAGGGGAGGATTCGGATACGGGAAGCCTCGCAGGCGATCGGCTTCGCCAAGTATGATTTTGCGGAAAAAAAATCCGGCTGGTTGAAGCATTTCGGCTCCCACACCCTGACCGCGGTTCTGCAGGACCAGTCCAGCGATGAGCTGCAACCCAACCGCGTGAATGCCCGCGCCAGCAACGCCTTCAACACGAGCATCGCATTGGGCGGCCCCGGGCTCACCCAAGCCAACTCCCTTACCCTCAATTCGACGCACGCGGGAAATAACCGCCCCCAGATGGTGCAATACCTCGGGCCGTCGATGGCCAACATCACCTCCATTCAACAGGCCAGCATCCAGGGAGTGACGGCGCCGCAGACTTTCCAGACCACCAACAACGCCTTGCGGTGGAATCCCTACACGGCGAAATTCGAAAGAGGTTCGGTTGAGTTCTTCAGCAATACAGACAATCCCGAACAGGTTTGGGTCTTTGGCAATCCTCGCAGCTACAACGGTATTCAGTCGATCGCGACGGTGCTCCAAAGTCAGTTCCTCGGAGGCCATCTGGTTCCCACGGCGTCCTGGCGCCGGGACGCCGTTGAATCCTATGTGGCCACCGCGGCGCCAGACCCCGCCACGGGCTTGTATTCTGGGGTGCCCACGCTGGGTAGTCCCATCTACGATGACGCCGTCACCCAAACGAGCTGGGGCACGGTGGGACATGTGCCGGACAAGTGGCTCCCGTCGGGCATGGGCCTGAGCCTGCATTATGTCGACTCCCAGAACTTCTCCGCCGGCAGCGCCGGAGTGGATATTTTCAACCGGCCCGCTCCGCTGCAAACGGGGACCACCCAGGAATACGGCGTCGCGATCGCCGCGCTTGGCAAGAAGCTTTATCTGCGGGCCAATTTCTTCGAGACCAATCAGGAATGGGAGGCCCTCACCGGGGTTCTGCCTCAAATCGGAAACGATATCAAACTGGTGATGGAGAACAACACGCCGGCTCAGCTCGCTGCCGCCGGCTGGAGCCTCACCGATGGGAGGATTTTCAATCCCGGAACAATCACGGCGTTGGGTATCCGACCACTCAATTCCAATGTGCCGAACGATGAGACCACCTGGAACGCCGATAACATCGCGGGAACCTCGACCCACTACTATCAGAATACCTCGGCGAAAGGGATGGAGCTGGAGATCTCCTACTCCCCGACGAGTAACTGGCGGATGGCGTTGAACATCTCCAAGACGGAGTCCAGCGTGAGCGACGTCATGCCCATTGCCGGTCCCGAGCTGAACCGCGTTGCCACTGATGTGTATTTGGATCCCAAGATCGGCAATCTGTTCATTGTTCCCAACCCGACCCTGCAGCCGGATGGCACCTATGTGAGCACCGATCTCCTGCGGTCTCGTTCCGACAATCTGCTCTCGGCGATTGCCTTGCGTAAGGCGAAAGAGGGTGGTCCCCTCCAGGAGATCCGCAAGTGGCGTTATAATCTGTTGAGCAACTACAAATTCACCGGCCCCATGTGGGGCGATAGCTGGCTGAATCGGTTCAGTGTCGGAGCGGCCCTGCGTTGGCAGGACAAGATCGCGATTGGCAATCCCCTGAAGGTGGTCAACGGAGCCACCATTCCCGATTACGACAAACAGTACTTCGGGCCAAGTGAGACCAACGTTGATGCCTGGGTCACCTACGATACCAAGATCCTGAAGAATAACGATCTGCAGCTTCAGGTGCGCGTTCGCGACCTCACGTCGGGATCGGGCGACCTGATCCCCGTGGCGGCAAACCCCGATGGGGAGGTGGCTCTCTGGAGACTCGGTCAGCCGACGTCCGTTGAGTTTTCCGCCCGCTTGAAGTTCTGACGAACGATATCGGTCAGGTGGCGGAGTCTCGGCCTCCGCCACCTCATCTTGTCGAGATCGCCCTGTGCGGTTCCGATGGCGGCTAGGATTCGGCTTGTCCTCAGCCCAGTGGAATCCGGCCAGTCGGGGCTGGCTGGCGGGAGGCTTCCGACAACTGCTGACGCCAGGCACTCGGGGAAATCCCGTAGACTCGCTTGAACGTTGCGGACAGATGGAATGCCGAGCTGAAGCCGAACCGCTGGGCGATTTCCTCCAGCTTCGCGTCCTCGTCGTTCGCGAGGGCCTGTCGCACCTTGGCCAGGCGAAGACGAAGCACATATTGCCACGGAGCGAAACCTGTCTGCTCCTTGAATGCCTGGCGGAACTGCGAATACGCCACCCCGACGCGCCTGGCCAGGGCCGCGATGCTGATCGATTCCGCGTGCTGGAGGTTGATCTGCCGCTCTGCCTCCAAGACGGACTTTTGAACACGGGACAGATGCGACGCGCGAGGCCGGCCAAGGTTGTCCCAGGCAGCGAGCACACCGTGGGCGGCGGAAGACAGCGACGGATCGGCGCCGCCATCGGAGGCGCTGGCGAGCGTGTGCAGGGTGGCGAGTGCGGCTTCCAAATGCCCCACGGCGCTGCCGCCACGAACCATTTGGCGCTGGGAAAGCACGCCCGCTCGCAGGAGACGTCGTACGAGCGGTCCTTCAACCTCCATCCAGCTCTCCACCCAGCCCGTTGCAGGGTCCGGACGATAGCGATGCCACACCCCCGGAAGCACGAGGAATGCATGGCCGGGCCTGATCTCGGAGCACAGGCTGTTTGTCTCCAGAACTCCATTACCATCCGTAATCAGCACCACCTGGAGCGCGTCGAGCTCGCGCCCCTCGGTCCACGTGAAGTGATGATCGGAGGGATGCTTGACTGGCGGGTACGCAGTTCCCGGGACGATGTGGGTGTGGCCTGATGCCGTCAGCCGCAAGCCCCACACGGGCGCAAGGGCATTGCCGGGGAAATAGCGGAAATAGTCCGATGGGGTGGCCGTCACGTCAGTGGCGATCGCCTAGGCTCGGCGTCGCGGTGGGGCGACGGCAGAGATCGGTCGCCCGATTGGATGTATTCAGCCTCTCAAGGCATGGGCCGGACGCAGGGTCGGTCCATCCAGCAACCGTGCCGGGACGGTGGTCAGTGAGGCGCTCTGTGGAACCCCGTACTCGTTGTTGAGGAGCTGACTGATCACAAGGTCGGTTGCCCGTGTGCCGAGTAATTCCGGCTGGAGGTCCAAGGCGGCGCAATCGCCTTCGGTGCGGAACGAATTCAAACATACATAGCCGTGCGTCTCACCCAGCTTGGCGCCGCAGGTTGCCATCCATCCAGTCGCTTCGTAGAAGTGAGTCAATACAACATCGGGGTCGTGCTGCTTGAACCAACGGGCGAACTGCAGCTGGCAAGGGGTGTCGAGGAGGAGGACGGGCGCATTCGCCGTGCCGTAGAGGCTTTGCTGGACGGCACGAAATGCGCCTTCCCAGCGGAAATGCAGGCGAGAGTTCATCCTCGTGTCCATGACGAGTCCGGGCCGCCGATAGCCGCGATGATGTAGCTCCTGCACGAGGGCCACCATTGCGCGGTAGTGATCGGGACTCACGCAGTGAAGCGAAGGGTGCGCGATGTAATAGTCCACGTAAAGCGCCGCGTAACGCTCCCAGGTCATTCCTGAGAAGTCAGGAGAGCCCGAGACCGGCAGGATCAAGACACCTTGGATCGGTCGCGAACGGAGGACGGCGTCCACGTCTTGCAATGTAGGGCCCCCGGCACCGAGTTCGAACCGCTCGACGTTGAATCCAAGTTCCCCCGCACGCGCGACGATGCCCCTCAGCAACACGGCGTTGAAGCGGTTTTCGTAGCGCCTGCGATCCACCGGCATCAACTCAAGCACGGCCAGCACGCCGCGGACGATTTGCCCCTTCGACCGGCGCAGTTCCGACATGACGGTACCCGCCAACGGATTCCGGTGATAGCCTGCCCGCGCGGCAGCGTGACGAATTCGTTTGGCGGTGGCGACATTGACGCGGGATGATCCGCGCAGCGCCTCCGACACGGTGGCGGCTGAGAGACCGAGCTCAAGTGCGAGAGTACGTAGGGTCGGAGCTGACATCTTCCGTGGACCTCATCGTCCGGTCGCGACGAAGTTGCCGTAGCCCACCACGATGGTGGAGAGGATCAGGATCGCAGTGCCGCTGGCAGCGAGCCCGAGGGTCCAACGGCTGGCGCCGCGCCACTCTTTCAGAGCCAGACCCCAAACCATGCTAAAGATGATGATGCTCGCCATGTGGAGCGTCCACGAGGAGAACCCAAAACGGCCCATCTGTGTCTCCCCCATCGTGTAGAAGAAGAACTGCAGGTACCAGGTGATCCCGGCGAGAGCGCAGAAGCCGAGATTGCCGAGGAACGGCACGAACTCTCCACGCGGAGTTCGCCGCGAAACATACTCGGCGAACGACTTGTTGCGAATGTTTAGGGCAACGCACCAGACGGCGTTGCTGGTGAAGCCGCCGAGGAGAACGACGACCAGTTTTGGCAGACCGGTCCAGATGGCGGGGGTGCCGGCTTGGGCGGAGAGTTCGGCAATCGGGGTCGCCGAATCGAGGGCGAATGCCATGCACGCGCTCAATACGCCGCAGAAGAGCGCGACGACAATACCGGTTCTGAAGCTGAATTCCTTCACCGACTCCTGCTTTTTTTCAGGCGGCATCTCCCGCTCCTTGCTCCAACCGGCGAGCGAGGTTAACAGGATCCCAACCACGCAGACGCCGATGCCAAGCAGCGTGATCCGACCGGCAGAATTCGCGGCGATCTCCGAGAGCGTTCCTTTGACGATCGGCGGAAGCAAGGTTCCGCAGACGGCGCAGATTCCCAACGCAATTCCGTATCCGAGGGATACCCCAAGATAACGCATGGCGAGCCCGAACGTGAGGCCTCCCAGGCCCCACAGAAAGCCGAAGAGCCACGTCCAAAGAAGGACGGATCCGGGGGTTCGCGCCAGCACGCCTGCGAGATCTTCGGTCAGGGCCAGACCGAGAGCCCAAGGAGCCAGCAACCAACTGAATGCGCCGCCGACGAGCCAGTAGGTTTCCCACGACCAGTTGCGAACGCCACGGAACGCCACATAAAAACTGCCCGCGGCCAGACCTCCCATCCAATGGAGGGCTACGCCGGCAAAAGGATGCGCTTCAGAAGGAGGCACGAAAGGATCAGCAGACCCGGGTGGATGGGATGCCGAGTAGCGAGCCAAGTTTGGCGATATGCCCGGCGAGGTGACCGACGCCCACAGCGCAGTGATGAGCGGGACCGTGGGAGTTCCATCGGTTGACAAACTCCCGCGCGCCGCAGGCGAAACGGTAGCGACTATTCGTGTTGCCAATCTCCAGGATCGGGCCCGCGACCGATTCGGCCTCGGCACAAAGAAGGCCCAGCCGTCCGCCGGTGTCTTCAATGACCGATAGCAGTGTCACCGGGCCGTGCCTCACCGCCATCTCCACCGAGACGCCCCGGCCGACTTTGCCATGGTAGACACTCAGTGGCCGCACCTTCGTCCGACCTTCGGCGATCGCCACGTGTCCCGGGCCATCGTGGCCCATGAGGACGACGTCATCCTTGAAATCCATCGCATAGTATTCGGTGAAGGATCCGCCGGCCCCAAACAGGTCGAGGATCTTCATCGCCTGCGCGTTCTTGACTTCATACTCACCGGCAACGGGGACCCCGCGCGCCGTCAGCAACGACGTGCCGAGGATGATCGATTCGAGCGCGGCTTCGTTCTCCGCGGTGCCTGTCCCCTTGTGATAGTAGGCCATCGACCCCAGGTCATGGTCATGCACGAGGCGATCCAGTGCCACCGAGGTGCGTGCAGCTTCAATCAGTGCGCCCTCGGGACAGTCGCCTTGCACGTCGAAGATTTGCCTGAATTCCTCGAGTCTCGCCTCCAGTTCGGCCTTGGGGACTTCGCGGCGGCGGGCGCTGAGTTCGTCCACCTCAAGCATTTCGATATGCGTGCCGAAAGTCGTGCACTGCAACGTGAGATCGGAGTAAATATCGAGCATCCCGCCATAGTAGTTGCCCATCAGGCCGAGCCGGTTGCCGTTCATTCCCGCCGCAACCCGGGCTGCCTCAATCCATGCATCCACCTCGCTCCAGCAGGCGGGATCGTCGTCAATCATGCCGGTGATCTGATGAAATTGCACCCCCGCGCGCTTGAATACGTTGGCGATTTCGGGAACCGGACAAGCGGAGCAATGGGCGAGCCAGTCGCCGGTCATCCGGGTGCGGTCGCCCAGGCGGTTGAAGGTCGCGTAGTCGATCGCGGCCGCCGGAGCGAGATTCAGGATGAGAACCGGCACCTTCGCACGCTGCACCACCGGGAGCACCGTGGATGACAGCGCGTAGGTTGTGACGTGGAGGACGATCAGATCGACGTCTGCCTGCCTGAATTCACGTCCCGCGGCGAAGGCACGAACGGGATTGTCCACCAGGCCGAGGTTGACCACCTCCACGCGGTCGCGGGCGAGTTTCCCCGCCACCCGGGACATATAGCCTTCGAGGCGCGTTTTGAGCTCCGGGAACTGGGGCCAATACGCGTCGAGACCGATTCCGAACAATCCCACACGAAGCGTGGCTGGTTTCATCCAAGAGAGAATATCCGAGCGAAGGCCGGGCAGGAATCGGGAAAATGCTCTTGTGCATACAGATTCTGCCTAAGAGGTCGACGTCTGTCCGCGGCCACTCGTGCCGTCTTTCAGGTCGAGGCCGAAGCTGGGTCCGGAGAGTTCCTCGTCTGTTGGATCTGAAGGCGCCGTGTTCAAATCCCCCAAGCTTCGATGATCAGGTTTGCCACTCACGCGGCCGCGAGGACAATTTCCACCCGAAGGCCATGGGGAAGTCGGTTGGAAAAACGGATCTCACCGCCGCAGGCCGCGAGGGCGCTGCGCACAATCGCCAGTCCGAGCCCGACCCCGCCGGTTTCCCGGGTTCGCGCGGCTTCGGGCCGGTAAAAGGGCTCTCCGAGACGGGCGAGCGCCTCGGGCGGCACACCCGGGCCTTCGTCCTGCACCTCGATGTGAACGCGGTCCGCTTCTTTGCGGGCCAGGATCACGATCGTCCCGGCATCCCCGGCGTAACGCACCGCATTGCGCACCAGATTGCTCAGCGCGCGCGCGAGCATCGGCGCATCTGCGCGCACCGTGATTTCCGGCGCGATTGAAACCGTGATGCGTGCGTCGGCGGCTTCGCGGGCGATCAGGTCATTCACCAGAGGATACAGTTCGACTCGCGACAACTCGGCCGGTCGGGCACGCAGACCCGCCTTGGTGAAGGCGAGCAGCTCGTTGACCAGCGTGGTCATCTGTTGAACCTCTTCGCGCACGTCGAGGATTTGTCCCTGCAAGGAGGGGTCCGCGCGCGACTCGAGGACTTCGATCGCCACTTGCAGGCGGCCCAGCGGGGAACCGAGTTCGTGGGCCACGTCTCCGAGGAATCGTTTCTGGCCGCGGACGAGCGTATCCAGCCGCTCCGCCATGCTATTGACCGACTCGCCGAGTCGGCCGAGTTCATCGCGGCGACCGGTGGCGACGCGGGTCTCGAACCTGCCTTCCGCGATTTGTTCGGTGGCCACGGTCAGCCGTTTGAGCGCGCCGGTCATGCTGTGAACCAGCGGCAGCCAGAAAAGCACGGACAGGGCGACGACACTCCCTGCGGCCAGCAGCCAAACCTGCAGGCCGAGCAGTTTGATCATCGCCCAGTGGGAGGTCACACCCATGATGACGGTGACGGGTGTGGGCCTTCCTCCTCCATAGAACCGAGCATGGATCCCCAGCCAATAGACGTCGGGTTCCAGCGTGCGTTCGACGAACCGCGCGCGGATGTCTCCGCTCGGACCGCCGGGCGTACCTGGCCCTCCTCCGGGTGGAAGTCCGCGCTCCTGGACGGTGCCGGAACGGTTTGCGTCCCGAGGTCCTGGTTCACGTCCAGGGCGTGTTTCGCCGTCACGTGG
>Ga0154020_10009223_pt1 | contig 11365 bp, 11 predicted proteins | sample Klosneuvirus_201_FD_109709 | JGI IMG/M metagenome (GOLD analysis project Ga0154020, IMG submission 109709) | Active sludge microbial communities from wastewater, Klosterneuburg, Austria - Klosneuvirus_20160825_MG | ecosystem: Engineered > WWTP > Aerobic digester > Activated sludge | place... | reverse complement strand
TTTGGTGACGATGATGATGAATTTGATATTTCTGATCTAGAAGATATCATGGGCAATGAATACGGAATTGAGCTTTACTGTGATAATGAAGACTAAAGATTAATAGTCATCTTCATCTTCTTCATCATCCCAATCTTCTTCGTCTTCATCATAAATTTCTTGTTCTGGTTCTCTTTTTCCTGCAATTCCAAGGATTCCTTCAAGATTGTTTACAATCATAATTAAATTTTCTGTATCCATTTTTTCAAATTCAGACATTGAGGGTCTTGCGACACCAGCGATAGAATGAATTTTTTCTGTTAGTTCTTTTATCTGTTTTAGTGCTTGTTTTCTAGTCATCAAATAATGATAATTGAAAATAAATAGAAAACAACATTGTTTTTTTTTTTTTTACTTTAAAATATAAAAATTTAAAAAATAAAAAATTTAACATTTAAGCAGCTTTTTAGTGACCTAAAAACTCACGGAGGGTTCAAAAAAGTCGATGAATTTTTCGACAATGATAGTTATGAACCTGAAGATGAAGTTCCTATTCTTCAAAGATTTGTAAAAAAACCACAAGGAGTAAAGGTTGGATTATTCCTATGTGTTACTTATGATCTAACGGACAGTGGGAATGAAAACGAACTAGTTGATGCAGACCTTATTGTTATTGATGTGGTAAAAAGATCAGGTGATGATTATGAAATAGTTAAAAATCTAAATGTAGATATAGACCCAAGTGATTTTTATCCTTCTCTTACAAAAAATCTCCAAGCTGGATTTAATGGAATAAGAGACATGATTTACGACAGAGGTGGCGAAACTAATCAAGAAGCAACCAAACAACAAAAGAAATATATTCATGGTATGGTTGAGGCAATTGGGCAGTTTGGGGTTCTAACAGAAACTTTAACAAGCGATCAAATTGAAAGACTAACTAGACATGAAGCCCACTTGCTTATTCAAAGATTGCTTCCAGCCTATAATTCAGTTTACGCACAGTACAAAGAATCAAAGAAGAAGAAGAAATAATAGACAAAATTGAATTTTCTATTTATAGTCAACCTAACTTTTCAGAAATTACAAAAAACAGTATAAGAACAAAATAAATTTGCATTTACAAGTGCTATGCTATAGCATAGCACTATGTCATTCACTACCGACTGTGAGACTGTTGTAAAATTCATGTATGAGCTTTTTGAGAGTAGTGATTCTCTCAAGAGGAATGGTATTAAGCTAAAGCCAATGCCAGGACAACCAAAGAATGATACAGTTTTGTATTTTTCTGTACCCGGTTACAATTATGTTGCCGTAGGCTTCTCTCTTGGTTGTAGAGAAAATTCTTTGTTTGACCCAGCAAGAATGAGTATTTATTTTTATGGATTTGTTAGAGATCATAAAGATGAAAAAGTTGGACCATCTGCAATTGGCATGTGTATGTTGGGCAAATCTTTCAATTCACCAGAAGAATTTATTAGCTTTGTAGAGGCTGGAATTAGCAAATCAGCAAGAACTGTTGTGAATGAATTCTCTAAAGATAGATGCAGTGTTTGTGGATCAACTCAACGTAATAATAGTTGTGTAAATGCAAAGTGTAAAAACAGTGCTTTGTATGATCCCAATATTCAGAATATGCCTAAGCCAATTCCTATTCCAAATGTAAATCCACAAGTTGCTGTTGCTGAACCTGCAAGTGACAAGCAAAAGAAATACATCAGAGATATGAGAAACTTTCTCATTCTCAATGAGGACATGCAGTACAATATTCCTGATAGTCAAATTGAAAATATGTGTAAATCCGATGCAGTTGAGCTTCTTGAGGCAATGATTACTTATAGAGCAGCATTTATTGATAAACATGGAAAAGAAAATGTTAAATATCCTAAGTCGCCACAGCCAATTACAGATGCTCAAAAGAAGTATCTTAAACAAATGCTTACATTCTTGAAGAATATTGGCGATAAACGATACAACATTTCAGCCAATGAGATTGAGGGAATGTCAATTGGTGAGGCTAGAGATTTGATTGCTCAAATGAAACCTTATTATGAGCAGAAGAAGGGTGAAAATCCAAAGAAGCCATCTTTTATTGATGCTGTAAGTTCACCACCCATCCCAGGTGGTCATCCTTATTATGCTGCACAAATTGCAGCTAAGCAAGCTGGAAGAAAAACTTCCGCACAACTTCCAACTCCAAAACTTGATCTAACTGATATTTTCAAGAAAAATGACGATGATGAGGGTTTTTAGAGAATTCCATCCTTATTGTTAACAAAACCATTTTTCAAAGAAATGTAAGAAACAAATCGAGCAGAACATTCTGAAGACACAGGAAATGTCGGTATTATTAATACAATATCATCATCAATAATAATCCAATCGCGTAAACTATTTTCTTCACTAAAGAAAATCCCTCTTATTTGATTTAGATTTTCTATCACTACTTTTGTAAAATACGCCATATGCTTGATAATATCATTGGTTTTTGAACCAAATAGTATGTTTACTGTTTCTCCAATCTCTTGTTCACCATCATAGTCACTGCTACAATAATAATTGTAGTCACCCAATCCAAAAATTTTAATATAACATTCTTTTTCAGAAAATCTTACTTCTGATATTAGGTCTTCATATATCTGTTTAGTGAATTTTCTCCAATATGCAACACTATTGCCTTCTCTGTCCATAACAAAGCCAAGTGTTTCCATTAAATATATGATTTCATTTTCTTTCATGTTAAGAACATAGCATGTATAAATTTATGAAAAACTAACAAGACAAAAGATACTTAGAGCCTTGTTTTCCAATTACTTTGACTCTACCATTCTTAACTAGAGCTTCAATAAATTTCTCGCCACCCTCAGTTACATAATCACCAATCCACCTCTCAATACCAAGCTTCTTCATTACATCACACCAGATTTTTGATACAGTCAAACCACCTCTCGAACCCTCTTTTGAAGTCATAATGTTTTTTACAACTCCAATCATTTTTTCACTTTTTTGATCGTAGCAAATCATTCCCTGTAAAAAAGCATCACCCTCTTTCTTCTTAAAGTCATACGATTGTGAGTAATCTACATTAGGTGAAATAATTGAATTTGTACTACCAATGCTCAAACTCATACATTTATCCCCCAAAGCCTTAAATTCAATCGTATAAATCTTACCATACAATTCTTCTTCCCACACAAATACACTCTTCTCACTCATAAACATCAATCCAATTGGCATCTTGTTGCTAGAAATAGAAAACCTCTCAGCAACAATGTTCTTTTTACCAACAACATCATTTCTAATACTCTTTGCAATTTCATCAATTGCACTTAGTAACAAATTAGATTTTTCCTTATCTTTTAAAGCACTAAAGAAAAGTTCATAATTCATAGAGCTTACAATTGCAAATGCATACTTACTGCAATCATCGTCAATTTCTTTCTCTTTCTTCTTAAGTTGATTCTCTGTATCTTTTTCTTTCTTAGAATCAAGAAAAGAACGCCACTCTGATTCAACTGGCAATTTAAGTGTTTTGGCTGCGTTCACCATCACAAGATAAGCTGATTCAATCTTATTGTAAGACCTCCTCTTTACCCAACCGTTTCCTGTTTTGACAGAATAATGAACAACTTGTGTGTGAATACTCCATCTTGTTTTACCATCATTATTATCAAAAGTTGGGTCTATTGTTCTTTTATTTACAATTGGATGAGTGTCAGTAATATAAATAGACCAAATAGCTGTGGCCTTCTTTCCATCCAACTTAGATGGCTTAAACTCCTCAATCAAACGCAATGCTGTCTGCTCTTTCATTTAACAAACATATCACAAAACTATTGTCACACAAATTTCAGATATTATTTGTCTTCATTTGCTTTATGCAAAATACAGATTATACTAAAACTATGAACGAACTTGCAGACCCAGAAATTGTATTGGCAAGAACAAATGAACTAATTAGTGCTTTGTATAATCCAGTGTTCATAGATGGCTTTGGTTTCTTCTTCAAGGAATTTCCTGGCAAACCAGGGAAAAGCATCTATGTTGGAGTTTGTATGTTTGGATTCGATAAAGATGGAAAAGCCTACCACCTAGAAAACAAAAATGGCAAATGCGTTCTTTTAGAAGTTTATCACCAATCAATAAAAGATAAACAACCGGGAGTATCATTCACTATCAAAAAAGAAAATCTTGTAACTAGAGAATGCACATATTACAGACATAAGAGTAACTTTACCGATGCTCTAAATGAAACAGGCAATAAAGTTAAGAAGTTGCTTGAGCATCTAAGAAAATAAGTCACTGTAATCAAATACAATCTCAATCTCTGTCCAATAGTCGGCTACACTAAATGGCGTGTTTGTCTTGACAGAAAGTCCTCTGTTTTGATTACAGGTGTTTTATTTCTTGTTTGACTTCTTCATTTCCTTTTCTATCTTAGATATGTCAACGTATCCCCATTCATAGAGGCTGTTACAGTCTGTAAAGACTTCTTTTGCTTTTACGGTCTTTTTTATTATTTTGTATTCGTTGTTTAGGTTATCTTGGCCGTGGAATACTGCGTAGGGTCTATAGATAGTAACCCAATCACCAGAATTGATTGTTGGTTTTTTGATTTTGGTTTTGCTTGTCTTTTTGTTTAACAATTTCAGCAGTTTTTCTTTTTCATTGTAAATAACATCGAAGTATTCACATCTTCCTATTCCCTTGTGTGTTGGATTTTTTGGTAGTTTGCCATATTTGAGTATGTATTTCATTTCTTTTTCTATGTTTTTAAGTTTTTCGTCTATTGATATTGGGAATGCGTTTTTTGGTATTGCTCTATATAGTGTTACTCTTGCGTTTGGTTTATTTCTTAGTCTTTTGATTAGGGATAGAACTTGATAGTCAGATTGACTTTTTTCGCCATATAGTCTTGCACCATCTACAGAGTAGATATCTTCTGGATATCCATTGATTGTTAAATCCCAAAGTGGTGTTTCTTCTATTCCTGGGGCTTTATGTTCGCCTTTGTAATCTTCCATGAAGATATATTTATCACTATTTAGCTGAAATCAAAACCAAGAGTTAGTGTTTTACAAATTAATCGAGGTTGTATAAGTAAGGAAGTGTAAATCTGTAAACCGTTCTTTCGACCTTTTACCGCATCTCTGCGGCAAAAGGTCGAAGGTGGCAAGAAAGAGCGGGCTCGCGTCGATTGCGCTAGACTCCCCCGGAGGTGGTGCTAGGATCAGTCTTGTCAGCGGCGCAGAGCACCGCGACCGAATCCTAATGTCGGGATTTGTTTTCATCATCGGAGATTAGAAAAATGTCTAAGCACACCCCGGTTCGTGGTTTCAGCTCTCTTGCTTCCAAGTCGGCTCCTGCTTCCGTCATCAACACTCAGGCAAAGATTCAGAAGGGTCAGGAAATCGTGAATACTCGCACTCGTACCGCCCCCGTTTCTCAGGTTCAGGTTCAGAATTTCGTTGATCTTCCCATCACCGATGAGAATGGGATGATTGTTGGTTATCGACGCACTGCTGCTTCTGAGCAGTATCAGGGGATGGCCGCACGTCCCAGCGTTGGCGTTGAGCATGGGAATTTTGCGGCTCCTCGCGGAAAGAAGGATTTTCCGCGTTACCAGCGCAATCTTCTTGATCCGAAGCACTACGCTTTCCATGATCTTTTCTTCGTTCCTTTCAAGACGGTTCTCGCTGATGATCTTTTCCGTGGGTGTGATTCGCGCCACACGCCCGTTGATGGCGAGGATTTCTTTCTTTCTGCGGATACCGCGGAGTTTGTGGGTAACTACGCTCGTATGCAGGTTGCATACGTTCGTATGCACAATGATGCCAACATGGCTTCGGCCAATCCTGATGAGAATTTCAACACGTTTACTCGTGTTGTCATCTCGAAGGTTTCCAGGCTTCTCAAGCAGACCGCTTACGAGAATGGGCGTCATCGCGGGAATGAGTTCAAGGGTGAGGATGTGACCTTTGGTTTCATCTACGGAATTTCCCACACTCAGGATGAGAGTGGGCTTTCCAAGCATCCTGCCAATGGTGGAAGCTCCTGGGAGGAGGTTTTTACCAACTTCCTTGGCGATATCGGAATGCTCGCCAATGATGGCGGGTTCCGCACCTACGATGAAGTCGTGAAGCTTTCTCCTCCGAGTGAGAATCAGAAGCTTTACATTTGGATGTACGAGCGTTATCAGGACATTTCTGCCGCTCTCAAGGCTCAGAGGGAGGAGCGCAATGGTGGAAATGTTCGTCATGATGACGACATGGACGACGACGCGGGAAACCGCTAGACCATAAGCTCTAAAAGAGCTTAAAAGCAAAAACCCTCGAATCTTAAATGATTCGGGGGTTTTTGCATTTATTTTCTATCAATACCTCTCCGGACTCATGCTATACAAACAACATGCGAAATCAATCTAACAACTTTGAGCCTATTACTCTATCTAGAAAAGACTTCGCCTTCGTTAAAACCTTTGAGAAAAATTGGCTCCAAACTCAACCAAAGCCTGAAAAGCTTGATAATGAACAAGATGTAAATAAAGTAATTTCCTCAATCATCAAACGCGAAGTAATTAACTGTCTTTACTCACTGTTTCAAAAAACAGTCCAAGTTCCAGTTGGCACTGAACTTGTAAATGCAAGCATCAATGATCTAAAGTTTAATCTAAACATCTCCTTTGAAAGTCTTGGCAAGCAAGACACAATCTGGTTTCTCAAAACAATTCAAAATTCACTTGAAACAAATAGGCTCATTCCTCTTCCTGAATTTCTAGCCATCGCTACATTTGGTATTAAGAATGAGCCTACTTTGTATAAAGTTCTTTATGAACGATTCAACACACTAGCTCCAAAGAAGTTCCTATTCAATGAATATGCATTCTCAACTTCTGAAAAAAACATTCGTAATAGAGTTCAGAATAACCGTGATTACTCAAACAATACATACACAACGATCATCAATTACTGGAACTCTGTAAACAAACCAGAAACAATTCATCTCTCTACTTTTATTGTTTATCTTATCTCAAACTATCACATCTCGTTTGCAGAGTTGATTAATGATAATCAAAACAAAGAAAAAGCTGCTTATGATAGAAGCAAGTTTGCGTTTACAATTAAGCAGCTTCTTTCCGAATCCTCAAGCACTATTGAAGAACGTAAAGAAAAGGTTGACTGTGTTAGAAATGCTCTTGAGATTGCAGGAGAAATCAAAAGTGAGTATGACACTATTTATGGTCTTCTTTCTTCAAGCAAGAAGAATACAGTTACGCAGAGTCAGCGTATTTTCTATGACTACTGTTCAAAACATATTGATGTGCTTAATGAGACTTCTGCACTTGCTGCACTGATTAAAGTTTAGCTTTTCATCTAAAGCAAGACACAAGTATGCTAATCTAAATTATAGAGCAGTATTGCTTTTGTTTAATTTGTGATTATTGACCCTATCTGCAACCCTCAATTTATCTCGACACTCAGCCTTCGTTGTGCTATCAAGACGTATGGCGTCTCAAACCATCATTTCTATTCAGCGTGATGAAAATGGCAAAAAGGAACTTATTGTAAAGCATATTTCTGAGGATGGAACTACAGTTAAAGCTCATGAGGCTGATTCTCGTAGAATTCTTGACAATCTTGTAAATGGTGACAGTGAAGACATTTATATTGATCGTATTCCTGAAGCTGGGCCTCTCCCTACTCAACCCACCAAAACTCCAACTCAACCTGCGACCAACAACAAGGTAAAGGGACGGTAAAAGAAAATGAAAATCAAGAAGGCTAGTCTTCGTGATGTTGATCTGAATACTCTTCCAGAGGAAATTACTCAGCTTGAGGCTTTCAAGAGTGAACATCATGACGTAATTGTTGAGGCTTGTAGCAATTTGCGTCGGGGGCGCAGTGTCCTTTTTTCCTGTGAGCGTCGAGATTCCGAATTCCTTATCCAGCTCGTTCATGAGCAGATGAAGACTATGCATTTTTCACCTATTCTTATTGATGGTAGTCGCGGTGGCAATCCACTTGCTCCAACTGGAATTGCTAGAATGTTGGAGCAGATTGAAGCAGCAAAAACCGTAACCAATAATGAAAGGCCGACAAAGAATTCAAATTCTAAATTTGAAGTAATTCCTCATTTGGACACGATGACTTCTCTTAATAACAATGCATCTATGACTGATCTTGCTCGAAACCTTATTGTTCACCTCACTGATACTTCTATTCCTCTTATGGGTATTGTTGAGCCCAAGTCGATTGTTCCTGCAACTATTCTTGAATTTTTCCCGAATAAGTTTCACACTCGCGGAATTCGTCGTGAGACTCTTCCCAGGATTACCAAGAAGAGCTTTGCGCTTCGTCTCAATGGCGATAAGTTTGATGCTCTTGCCTTTCATTCGTATGTATCTGGAATGTCTATTGCTGATTTTATTGAGATGCAGGATGCCATCATTGATGGTGGCCATCCTGAGCTTCTTCCTGGCCAGGATGAATCCAAGAAGATTTACAAGCTTATTCACAAGAATAACATGACCTCTAAATTTGAGTCACCCTCTGTTAAATTTTCTGACATTGCTGGTTATGATGAAGTAAAGAAGAAGCTTGAAGATGAGGTTTTTGTAATTAAGCGTCTCTCCGAAGATGCTGAAGATGAGGCTAAGTATGATGAGCTTTCTGATATGATCCCACGCGGTATGATCTTTGAGGGTCCACCCGGAACTGGAAAAACTCTTTTTGCTAAAGCAATTGCCACTGTATTCGGTGCAAATCTCACCATTGTTTCAGCTTCTTCTCTCATGAATATGTGGGTTGGTGAGTCTGAGCGTGGAATTCGTGAGGTTTTTGAAGCTGCAAGGAAGCAGACTCCAGCAGTAATTGTTTTTGATGAGATTGATTCTTTCGCTTCTCAGCGTGGAAATGATGCTGGCGGTGGTGGAGTTAAGCACAGCATGGTAAATACTCTTCTTACTGAAATGGATGGTTTTGCCAACAATAAGGGTGTATTTGTTGTTGCTACTACCAACTTCATTGAGGCAATTGACTCTGCACTTCTTCGCCCCGGTCGATTCAATCTCAAGATTACAATCCCCGCGCCTTCCTCGGAAGATCGCACGGCGATTTTGAATTTCTATCGTCGTAAATTCAAGCTTCATAAGGAAGTAACTGATGAGATTATTCAACACGCTGTTGAATCTACTGAGGGTCTTGCAGATTATCGTAAGGGATTGCCTTTCACTGGCGATCATCTTGCAAATCTCATGAAGGGACTTAATCGAATTCTCATTCGTAAGCGTGTTGAAGGTGTGGATAATTATACCATTACTCATAAGGATGTTACATCTACACTCAATCCAGCTTATATGAAGAAGATTGAACTCAGTGAACATGAGAAGATTACAATTGCTATTCATGAATGCGGACATGCAATCATGGCGCTCTATTATCCCTCTGTTGGTAAGATTACTGAAATTGAGATTTCTCAGACTATTCCTGGGGCTTTGGGTTACGTCAAGCGTACAAAGCCCGAAAATGACAAGTCTATGACAAGGGATCAATTTCGTATGCTTTGTCGAATTCTCTTCGGCGGTAAAGCCGCAGAAGAAGTAATCTTTGGTGATGGAAATCATTCGATTGGCGTTGCTGCTGATCTTCGTAATGCCTCCCAGATTGTTGAAGCAATGCATTACGCATACGGAATGTCTGAATCTGGAATTGTACCCTCTGAGAACCCTTCTCACTCAATCCGTACTCGTATTGAAAATGAAATCGCCAATCTTCTCAAGGTTGAATATGAGGCAACGAAGAACATCATTCGTCGCAATCTTAAGCTTCTTCGTCAAATGTCCGAAGACCTTCTTAAAACTGAATCTATTCGTGACGTTTCCATCTATAAGCCTGTTGATATTTCCAAGAATGATGAACTGTATCTTGGAGTAAAGAATGTCAAGACTATCGAAGAGGCTTTTGAAGAGTAAAATCTCACCATAAAGTAATGGCTAACAAAAGCCATAAGGGTAGACTACAATATACCTTTATGGCTTTTGTCATTGACAATTGATTCAGTGTTTTATATTATTTACATCTTTTTAATACAGTAATCAATACTATGTATGATCTTCATAGCCTGTAAAAAACCTACATTCGTTGAACTACTTAGTCATTTAATATAATTCGTGCAATATTAGCTTTCAGCAAGTTTTGTAATTAAATTGTGAACAGAAATCAAATATATTTACTCGTTTCTTTTGAGTTTTTTCTTAACAGACTCAAACAGATTGGGATTTTTAGCCAAATTTGCTCTAACCCACTCCTCTTTATCATCAGCAAGTTTAATTTGAACTGATTCAAATATATTGGGATTTAGAGCCAAATATCTTCTAACCCATTCATCTTCATCATCAGCAAGTTTGATTTGAACTGATTCAATAAGATTGGGATTTTGAGCCAAGACTCCTCTAACCCCTTTATCTTTATCATCAGCAAGTTTAAGTTGAACAGATTTAAATAGATTGAGATTTCTAGCCAAAATTCTTCTAACTATTTCATCTTTATCATCAGCAAGTTTAAGTTGAAGTGATTCAATAAGATTTGGATTTAGAACCAAATTTCTTATAACCAAATCATATTTATCATCAGCAAGTTTAATTTGAACAGATTCAATTAGATTGGGATTTTCAGCCAAATTTTCTCTAACCCCTTTATCTTTATCATCAGCAAGTTTAAGCTGAACTGATTCAAACAGATTGGGATTTCGAGCCAAATTTCTTCTGACCCATTCCTTTTTATCATCAGCAAGTTTGATTTGAACTGATTCAATTAGATTGGGATTTAGAGCCAAATATCTTCTAACCCATTCATCTTCATCATCAGCAAGTTTGATTTGAACTGATTCAATAAGATTGGGATTTTGAGCCAAATATCTTCTAATATCTTTATTTTTATCCTCACTTAAAACAGATTGCATATCTTTACTTAAGTTATATTGTGCAATTTGTTTTTTGAATTCAATCAATTCATCTTCATTTTTAAATTCACTTATTTTCTTCATATATTTATCAACAGACTTAGCAATTCTTTTCATTTCTTTTTTAGCTGGATGTTTGCCTTTGATAGACTGTGATTTTTCATCCATTTTGATTAACATTTCTTTTGCTAATGTTTTGCCTAGTATTCGACCAAATTCTTCTATTAAGATACCCTTATTTGAAGCATTTACAGTTAATCCTCCTGATTTTCCATCAAATATAGGCTTTCCATTTTCAAATCCAACACTTAGTTTATCATTTGGATTCTTCTTTGGATTTCCATCAATCTTAATTACATAAAATAATACAACATCTTCATCAAATCTTCCAACATAACTTAGAAATAAATTCTGAGATTTTGTTCTT
>Ga0154020_10009220_pt1 | contig 11367 bp, 11 predicted proteins | sample Klosneuvirus_201_FD_109709 | JGI IMG/M metagenome (GOLD analysis project Ga0154020, IMG submission 109709) | Active sludge microbial communities from wastewater, Klosterneuburg, Austria - Klosneuvirus_20160825_MG | ecosystem: Engineered > WWTP > Aerobic digester > Activated sludge | place... | reverse complement strand
TGGCGGGGAGCCGCAGCAGTGGCAAGAACAGGACGGTGACGTCGTCGATCACGGACAGTACGAGCACGACTCCGAGCACGAGCACGAGCACGAGCACGAGTCCGAGTCCGAGTCCGAGCACGAGCCCGAGCCCGAGCCCGAGCACGAGTCCGAGCATCGCCAGCCCCAGGACCTCCACCCGGCCCAGCGCCGGCGAAGCAGCCGCGATCGCTGCCCTGTCCGCCGCTCGGCGTGACCGTGATCTGCGGGACGGCATCATCCCGACGCTGGCCCCTGGCGCGACTCCATCTGCCAGCCCCAGCGCGATCGACGCGGTCGGGCCGGCCGCCGCCGCCATCAAGCGCGGCCAGGACGCCCTGGCCGCGAACCGCGCCAGCGACGCCGAGGCCGCCTTCAACGAGGCGCGCGCCCTCGACCCCAGCGGGCCGACCGCCACCGCGGCCATCATCGGCCTCGGCGAGGTCGCGCTGCTGCAGAACAAGCCCGCAGAGGCCGCGGTCCACTTCGGCGAGGCCGCCCGCCGCCGCCCGCGCTCCGCCCGTGTGCAGCGGCTGCTGGCCCGCGCGCTCGAGGGCGCCGGTGACACCAGCGGCGCCGAGGCCGCCAGGAAGCGCGCCCTCGCGCTCGACCGCGTGCCCGAAGCGCCCTGACCTCAGGTCAGCGGGCGCATCGTCGCGGCCAGACAGTCGGGGCAGAACTCCGGCTCGGCCCCGCGCCGCGCGCACACCTTGCACTCGTACTCGACCTGCTTGCGCGCCAGCGGCGGCGCGACACCCTCGGCCACCAGCTCGGGATCGGCGTCGTCCGGTCGCTCCTCGCGCAGCTTCTTCAGCTCGGCCTCGCGCTCGCGCGCGTTGACCGGGTCCACGAACTTCTCGAACAGGCGCAGCAGCGACATGTCCGCAAATGTGGGATCGGACCCCGCCAGGCGCAAGTCCTTCGCGTGAACCAGGTTCGGATCGAGGGATTTTCGTGGGCCTCCTGGCGCCGCCAGATCCAGCGTGCTACGATGGCGCCGTCTCATCAATGGAAGGTTCACACATGAAAGACCCTGTGGACACCAACGGGACCACACCGTGGGAACCAGAGCCGTTGCACCTCCCGGTGCAGCTGCCCCTGCCCCCCCATGATCCACGTCGCGCCCCGCAACCCGACGAACGCCCGCCCGGCTCCACAGTGATCGTCATCGATCTCTGCTAGCCCCCTCGAAGCGCAGCTTCGAGGAGGCTATTCCGCTCCGCCTCCGCTCCGCCTCCGCCTCCGCCCGCTACTCCGCCTCTTCCTCGGCCTTCTTGCGCTTCTCGCGCCCGATCGTCACCACCCACGCGACCACGATCGAGACCTGGTACAGCACCAGCAGCGGCGTCGCCATCAGGATCTGCGACATCACGTCGGGCCCCGGCGTCAGCACCGCGCCGATGATGAACGAGATGACGATCCAGTACTTGTTGAACTTCCACAGCGAGCGGTGCGTGACCAGCCCGACCTTGGACAGGAAGTAGATCGCCAGCGGCAGCTCGAAGACCAGGCCGAAACCCAGCATGGTCTTCATCGAGAAGTCGAGGATGGGCTCCAGGAACAGCGTGGCGCGCAGCTGCATGTCGCCGCCGATGTTGTAGTCGGCCATGCCGCCGAACAGCCCGCCGAAGCTGCCGTAGTCGTTGCTGGAGTAGCCCAGGAAGAACTTGAACGCGGTGGGAAACACCAGGAAGTAGCAGAACACCGCGCCGCCACAGAAGAACAGCGCGCTGAAGATGGCGAACGGCAGCGCGATCTTGCGCTCGTTGTCGCGCAGCCCCGGGGCCACGAACTGCCACAGCTGGTAGAACACGAAGGGCGAGCCGAGAAACAGGCCAATGTAGAACGACACCTTCATCTCGGCCCAGAACGGCTCGGTCAGGTTGCCGTAGTTGAGCGTGAAGGTGCCCAGCTTGCGGCCACGCCAGGCGTCGGCCAGGGGCTTGATCATGATGGCGATCAGCTCGCGCGCGAACGCGAACGTGATGCCCGTGGTGACGACCAGCGCGAGGACCGCGTTCCTGAACCGCTTGCGGAGCTCCCGGAGGTGCTCCATCAGCGGCATGCGCGCCTCGTCCATCAGCTGTCCGTGGACCCCGGCGCGGGCTTTCCGGGCTTGCTGACCTTCTCGACCGTGTAGCGCGGCTTGCTGATGCGGGTCACCGGCTCGCTGTCGGGGGAACCGACGCCTGCCGCCGACGCCAGCGCGGCCGCCGCCGGCGCCTTGCCGCCGTGCCGCTCGCCGTCGCCGCTGCCAAGGCGCGGCATGATCTTGCCGCCGATGTCGTCGAGATCGCTCTGCAGCGACGCGCGCGCCTGGTTCAGCGTGCTCAGCGCCTCCTTGAGATCCTTGTCCTTCTCGACGGTCTGCTTGATGTTCTCGGCCGCGCCCCGGACCTGGCGCAGCCCCTTGCTGATGGCGCGCGCGGCTCCGGGCAGCTTCTCCGGGCCGACGAAGAGCAGGGCGACCACCAGGATCAGCAGCAGCTCGCCCATGCCAATTCCGAGCATGCGACTAAGCTACCTCAATCCGAGCCATGGTGCGAGGCGCGCCCGGCCCATCCGCCTCGGGTGAACCGGAGTTCGCGCTGGCGAACAGCTCCATCTGGCGTGGCGGGCCGAGCGCGTGGGCGTCGGCACCGGCGCGTCGCTGCGCGGCCGCGAAGGCCTCGCCCGCCGGCCCGGTGAAGTACAGCTCGTGCGCCGCGCTGGCCGCGACATAGGCCGCGGTCTCGACGCCATCGGCCAGGCTGGACCACGCGAAGCTGGCGTCATGGGGCACCCCGAGGTCGCCCGCCGGGCGCCCCGTGACCAGCGCTCGTCGTGCCACCCCGGGCAGCGGCCCGCCCGCGGCCGACACCAGCGGCGTCCCCAGCGGCCACAGCAGCACGTCTCCGCCGCGCGCCGCGCGCAGCCCACGCACCACCGGGACGCGCGCCCCCAGCGTGCGATACCCGCGCAGCGACGCCGCCACCTGCGGGTGCGCACACAGCCCGAGGCCGCGCGCACCCAGCTGCGCCGCCAGCTCCTCGAGGTCGCCGTGCAGCCCCGCCATCACCACCGGTGTCGCCCCCGCGGCCAGCTCGCCGGTCAGCCAGCTCGCCAGCGCATCCAGCGTGGCCGCCGCCGGCGGCAGCGCCAGCGTGGGCGCATGCTCGGCGTGCACGACCAGGACGTCGGCGCGACGCTGGTCCGCCGCCGCGGCGGTCAGCGCCGGCCGCGCCGCGATGGCGCCGGCATAGACCAGTCGCCGCCCCGCGTCCTCGACCAGCAGCGAGGCCGCCCCCAGCGCGGCGCCCGACGCGAACGGCTCCAGCCGCAGCCGACCCAGGTGGAACGGCCGCCCCAGCGGCGCCGGCAGCACGCCGGTGTCACGGCGCCCCAGCAGCGCCGCGGTGGCCGCGCTGGTGATGACCTGGCGGTGCCGGCGCGCCGCCGCCGAGGCCAGCCGCGCGCTCGACACGAAGCAGCACTCCCGCGCGTGCACGGCATCACACCACAGCACGCTGCCCTGGAGGTGGACCCCGGCGCGGAACTCGACCGCGCGGCTGTGTCGGGGCGACTTCACGGCCTGGAGCCTAGCAGAACCGCCCCGGCCTTTCTCGCCGACCCCGCCCAATACCTGCTACTTTCGAGGTCTATCGATCTGGTCCAGAACGGAGCTTCCCTTTGCAGAAGAACCTGGTTCGCGTCGTGCTCGCCGGCGCCCTCGCGCTGGTCGGCTGCGGCGGTGGTGGCGGTGACAGCCCCGCCGTCGATGCCGGCGCCGACGTCTACGTCCCGCCCGCCATCTCGAAGCCGTTCCCGGCCGACTTCCTGTGGGGCACCGCCACCGCGGCGTACCAGGTCGAGAAGGGCCTCGATGGCACCGACTGGCACCAGTGGGAGGCCAAGGGCAAGGTCATCGACGGCGACAAGAGCGGCGCCCCCGATCGCGCCAACGACGGCCCCGAGATGGACCGCTTCTACGAGGCCGACCTCGATCGGGCCAAGTCGCTCGGCAACAACACCTACCGCTTCGAGATGGCGATGTCGCGTCTGTTCCCGACCCGCGCCGCGCTGACCTCGGCGACGCCCGATGCCGCCGCGCTGGCCTACTACCGCGCGCTGCTGGCGGCGTGCAAGGCGCGGGGGATCGTGCCCATGGTCACGCTGCACCACTTCGTGTGGCCGACCTGGATCCACGATGTCGATGACGTCGCGACCAAGGGCGGCTGGGCCAGCGAGTCCACCATCACCGACTTCACCAACTTCGCGACCTGGTCGGCCAAGAGCTTCGGCGCCGACGTCGACCTCTGGGGCACCATCAACGAGCCCATGGTCTACGTCATCAATGGCTACCTCGGCGGGCAGTTCCCGCCGGGCAACTTCCTGCAGGTCGAGAAGGCGCTGACCGTGGCCTACAACATGATCGAGGGCCACGCCCGCGCCTATGACGCCATCCACGCCAACGACACCATGGACGCCGACGGCGACGGCAAGCCGGCGCTGGTCTCGATCGCCAACCACAACCGCGTCATGCAGCCCAGGAACCCGGCCGACGCCATGGACCGCCGTGCCGCGGAGCTGCTGCAGAAGCTGTCGAACCGCGTCTTCTTCGACGCCGCCACCGGCGGCAACATCGACAAGAACTTCGACGGCGACTATGACGACCCCGGCGACAAGAAGGCCGATCCGCGCCTGATGAATCGCATGGACTACCTGGGCGTGAACTACTACGGCCTCGCCGTCGTCCAGTACATCGGCAACGAGAACAGCTTCCCGGTCATCGGCATCCCGCGCTTCGAGCTGCTGGAGACGCCGTGGGACAAGACCGAGTTCAACTGGGACATCTATCCGCAGGGGCTGCGCGAGGTCCTCGACGAGATGAAGGGCTACCAGCTGCCCATCTACATCACCGAGAACGGCATCGCCGACCGCGACGAGGAGCAGCGCAGCCGCTTCCTGGTCGAGCACCTGTACGAGCTGCAGCGCGCCATGGCCGACGGCATCGACGTGCGCGGCTACTACCACTGGTCCCTGGTCGACAACTTCGAGTGGTCGGCCGGCTACTGCCCACGCTTCGGCCTCTACGCGGTCGACTTCAGCAAGCCCGACAAGCCGCGCAGCGAGGGCGCCGCGGCGCGCCTCTTCAAGCGCATCATCGCCGAGCGCACCGTCAGCCCCGACCTGTTCCGCACCCTGCCACCCTATCCGCTGCAGCTCTACGAAGAGAGCTGCCCCGTGCTCTCGCCCCTGTGACGACCGGGTCAAAGAGCATCGCCGGCCGCTCGGCCCTGGGCGCCATCTTCCTCACCGTGTTCCTCGACATGGTGGGTTTCGGCATGATCATCCCGATCGTGCCGCGCTTCGCGCGCCGCCTCGACGACAACGCGCTGGCGGCCACCGCCCTGATGAGCGCGTACTCGTTCTTCCAGCTCCTGATGGCGCCGGTGTGGGGCCGGGTCTCGGATCGCATCGGGCGCCGCCCGGTGCTGCTGGTGTCGATCGCGGCGGGCATCATCGCCAACCTCCTGTTCGGCGTGGTCGGCGCGCTGTGGGCGCTGTACCTGGCGCGCAGCCTGGCCGGCGCCGCGGGCGCCAACATCTCGACCGCGCAGGCCTACATCGCCGACGTCACCACGCCGGCCGATCGCGCGCGCGGCATGGGCATGATCGGCGCCGCGCTGGGCATGGGCTTCGTGCTGGGCCCGGCCATCGGCGGCGTCGCCGCGCAGCTGGGCGACGCGCGCACGCCGTTCCTGGTCGCCGCCGCGCTGGCCGGCATCAACTTCCTGTACGTGCTGCTGGCGCTACCCGAGCCCAAGCGCGCCGGTGAGCGCGCGCCCGCGCGCCGGCTGACCATCGCCGGGCTGCGCACCACCTTGGGCCGCCCCGCCCTGATCCGCCTCATCGTACTGGTGTTCGCGATGACCCTGGCCTTCACCCAGCTGGAGGCCACCTTCCCGCTGTGGACGCATGACGAGTATGGTTATGGCGAGCGCGAGACGTCGTACCTGTTCGTCTTCATCGGCGTCGTGCTGATCATCGTGCAGGGGGCGATCGTGCGCCGGCTGGCACGCAAGATCGGCGAATCGCGCCTGATCATCGTGGGCAGCTTCATGATGGCGGGGGCGCTGGCGCTGCTGCCGCTGGGCGGCGGGGCGCGGGGCTTCGCGGTGCTGCTGCCGGTGCTGGCGCTGGTCGCCGCGGGCAACGGCCTGGCCTTCCCGTCGCTGACCGCGGCGGTGTCGCAGACCGCGGATCCGAGCTCGCAGGGCGAGGTCCTCGGGGTGTCGCAGTCGGCCGCCAGCCTGGCCCGCATCCTGGGCCCGCTGATCGGCGGCGCCCTGTACCAGCGCGTCTCGATCGGCAGCCCGTACTACACCGGCGGCGCCATCATGCTGCTGGCGGCGCTGCTGTCGCTGAGCCTGCTCGGCGCTGCGCCGAGCGCCCCCGGGTCGTCAGCGCACGGCGGCTGAGGCCGCCACGCCGCACACCACGCCGCCGCCCAGGATCGACCGGTCGTAGCGCACCGTGGCGCCGGCGCCGAAGGACAGCGCGCCCGCCAGCACGCTGCCGTGCAGCTCGAAGCCGCCCGGGGCGCTGATGGTGGCGCGCGGCGCGTGCAGCACGGCGCCGATGGTGGGGTGATCGTCGAGCACCACGGTGCCAGTGCCGCCCAGCCAGACGCGCACCCGGGCCGGCGCCGCGATGGCACCGAGGTGCGCCCCGCCGCTCAGACGCAAGGTGCCGGCGATCACCAGGTCGAGCTCGGCGCCGGCGTCGAGCACCACGTCGAGCCGCTCGCGCAGCACGACGTCGCCGCTGACCGCCAGCACGGTGCGTCCATGCACGCGCAGCTCGAGCTCGCGCTCGATGTCGATCGAGGACAGGTGGAAGCGCCCGCACGGCAGGTCGAGCTGCTCCATCCCGGTGCGTGCCAGGGCGCCAGCCTCGAGGCCGATGCTGGCGTTGTCGTTGCCGCCGGCGGCGCTGGCGGCGGCGGCGACGCGGACCGGGTCGATGGCGGCGCCGGCCGTGCAATCACAGGGCGCGGCCACGGTGACGGGCTCGCGCAGCACGCTGGCCGAGGTCACGCTGGCGGCCACCGTCGCGGCCGCCGGCACGTGCAGCACGCCGGTGACCTTGACCTGGCCGCTGACGTCGCTGGCCACGAAGGCGTCGGTGCCGACCTGGACCTCGGACGAGCTGGACGTCAGCGGGCCGCCCGAGCGCAGCGACTCGGTGGTCTCCAGCTCGGCGCTGGCGCTGACCCCGGCGGGGTCGGCGACCACCAGCGCGCCGCCGACATCGAGGCTGGCGTTGACGCGCAGCGCCTGGTTGACGCCGATGGCGGCGGTCTGCTGATCGCCGCTGGTCAGTCCGGTGGAGTCGAACGAGCGCGTCTGCAGCATGGCCGAGATGGTCAGCGCGCCGCAGCTGCACAGCGCGTGGCGATGGCTGGCGGCCGCGACCGCGCCGCCGCACTCGGCCGCGCCGGCCTCGTCGACACGCAGCGGCGGCCCCAGACCGCTGCAGCTGCGCCCACCATCGCCGCCAGCATCGCGCTGCCGGCCGCCATCGCCACCAACCAGCTCGACATCACGCGAGCACGCGCCGGCCAGCCCCAGCGCGAGCGTGAGCGCCGCCGCGAGCGCCAGCTCCGGCGCGAGCCGACGCGCCGCGGGCCTCCGCGTCACGGCCGGGGCGCCAGCCGGTCCAGGCGCTGGCGCACCTCGCTGGCAAAGCGACCGCGCGGATAGCGCGCCAGGTAGCGCTCCAGCGCGCGCACGGCGTCGGCCGCGTTGCCGCTCTCGCTCTCCAGCTGGGCGATGGCGAACAGCGCGCTCTCGGCCTGCGGGGTGCCCCCGAAGCCGCGCTCGACGGCGCGATAGCCCTTGATGGCCTCGCCATAGCGGCCCTCGGTCAGGAACGACTCGGCCATCAGCACGTGGGCCTCGACCGCGATGGCGCGGGTGGCGCCCAGCAGGGGGCGCAGCTCGCTGCGCGCGCGCGCGGTGTCACCGGCGCCGAGGGCTCGTCGCGCCGCCTCCAGGCGCTGCGCGGCGGTGCGGCGGTCCTGCGGCGTCGCCGCGGTGGCGTCGCCCGGCACCTGGGTCGGCTCCGGCGCCGGAGCCGGAGCAGCTGCGGGCGACGCGACCGGCGGCGTCGTGCTCAGCGCGGTGGGGCCAGGCAGCGCGGCGCGCGTCGGCAACCGCCAGCTCTCGCCGGCGCCGACCAGCGCCAGGGTGCGGCCGTCTCGCGACAGCACGCGGACCTTGCCATGCTCGGTGTGCACGCCGCCGAGGTCGACCCGGAAGCGCGTACCCATCACCGCGACCACGAAGTCGGGCGTGGTGACGCGGAAGCTCAGCCGCTGCGCGGGATCGACCTCGACCACGACCGAGCCGCGCTCCAGATCGACGCGGCGCACGGCGCCGTGCCAGCGCAGCGAGGTGCCCGCCGCCAGCTCGACCGCCGGTCCGCCCAGCTGCACCACGCCGCCCAGGGTCGACTGCACCGCGACCTCGGCATCAACGGCGCGCAGATCGCCGGCGACCGTGATGTCACCCGAGGTCAGCTGCGGCGCCGCCTGCCGCCGCGGCAGCAGCAGCAGCGTCAGCACCGTCGCCGCCACCACCAGGCCGCCCAGGCCGAGCCCGAGCCACAGCGTGCCGGCTCGCTGTGGCCGGCGCTCGCGCACCGGCGCCTTCGACTGCCCGGCCTCCAGCGCGGCGCGCCGCACCCGCTCGCGCGCGACGTCCGACAGCCGTGGCGGCTCCCAGCCACGCAGCCGGCGCACGGCCTCGAACGAGGCGTGATCGACGCGGCACTGCTCGCAGCCGCCCAGGTGCGCCTCCAGCGCCAGCCGCTCGGCCTCGCTGAGGTGGCCGGCCAGCGACGCGGTCAGGCGGCCGCCCGTGCTGAGACACTCGAGCGCCATCAGCGTCGCGCCTCCGCCAGCGCCAGCTCGCGCAGCAGCGCATCCTCGCGCGCCAGCGCCAGCAGCTCGCGCCGCGCGAACCAGATGCGCGACTTGGTGGCCGCCCGCCCGGCGCCGGTCAGCGCCGCGACCTCCTCGATGGAGTGGCCCTCGACGGCATAGAGCAGGAACGCGATGCGCTTCTTGGGCGACAGCTTGTCGAGCAGCCGGTGCACGCGCTGCGCGATCTGGCGATCACCCGCCACCTGGTCCGCGGTCGGCATCTGATCGTGCGGCTCGCTGGCCTCGGGCAGAAGCTCCAGCGGCACCGTGCGGCGCACCCCGCGGCGCAGCTGGTGCTGGGTCACGTGCACCGCGATCCGGGTCACCCAGGTCGCCAGGCTGGCCTCGCCGCGGAAGCGCGCGAAGCTGCGGATGGCCTCGGTGAACGTGGTCTGCACCAGATCCTCCAGATCGGGGGTGGGCCCGATCAGGCGCCCGATGACGCGCTCGACGCGCGCCACATAGGTGCGAAAGAAGCTGTCCAGCGCGCGCGGCTCGCCAGCCCGGCAGCCCTCGCAGAGGGCGCGCTCATCCGCCGAAGGCTCGGCGCGCGTTTCAGGCCGCTTCCACACCTATCTCTATTGTACCCGCGGCGCGCGATCCGGTTGAAGTCACGGCACCCCGAACGACAGACCTACACCGATGCCGAACAAGACCGCCCCCTGGTCGAGCACCGGCGCGCCAGCAATCAGGAACCGCGTGTGCGGCAAGGTGCGCTCGACCATCATGCGCAGGTCGGCCGACATGTGGCCACGCAGGCCCACCCGCATCAGCAGCAGCCCGCCCAGCCCGCCACCAAACCGCAGCGCGTCGCCGCTGCCACCCTCCGTGGCCAGCCCACTCGCCGACAGCACGTGCAGCGACGCCACCGGCCCGAGCCCCACCGTCACCCGCCCGCGGCGGAACAGCACCCGCGCCCCGACGCGCACTGGAAAGTCCGACAGCGTCCCGATCCCCGTGTCGCCGACCAGCTCGGCCCCGGTCGACACCTCCAGCCCGGCATGCACCTCGAACGCGCCCCTGAGCCGCCTCGCCGCCTCCAGCGCCACCCCATGCCGCACGAACTCGCCATTCGCCGGCGCCGTCAACCAGTACCCCGCCGCCCCCAACCAGCTCCTCCCCGGCGACGGCGACGGCGGCGGCGATGGGGATGGCGATGGCGATGGCGACGGCGACGGCGACGGCGTGACCGGCTTCGGCGTTGGCTCGGGCACCGGCGAGACCTCCGGTCTGGCCTCCACGACCACCGGCTCCGGCGTCGCGATCCGCGGCTCGCTGTCCGCAGCTCCGGTCAAGATGGCGCGCAGCTTCAGCGCCAGCGCGCGATCCAGCTCGGGCCCGGGGCCGCCTGCGACCGGCAGTGCGCTCACCAGCGGCCGCTCGCCATCGAGCCCGACGGCATACAGCACGGTGTCACCCGCCGGCCGCACCACATACCAGAACGCCAACCGCGCCTGCTCGCCACGCACCAGCGCGACCACCGCGCCCAGCGTCTGCGCCGTGACCTCGCCCGGAGCCGCCCCTGGCCGACGGTGCACCTCCAGCCGCAGATCCCGCGTGTACACCGCCACCGCATCGAGCAGTCGGGCGTCATCCAGGGCCGGCCGGGCCCCGCCCAGGAACAGGATCGCCTGCGCCGCCTCGGCGCGCGCACTCGCGCTCCCGATCAGCAGCGCCAGCGCCAGCGCCACGACGGCTCGGCCTCCCCGCATGATCTTCTCCTACACCGCCAGCCACCACCTGGCCAGTGCAGCGCGGCCATGCCCACAAAAAACCTGCGCCGCCGGCCTGGTGCACCCGTTTTCAACCGCCCGGAGCCCTGGTGGCACTAACCAACCATGCACACGCGCACACTGGCAGCGATCCTCTTCGTGGCCACCCTGGCTGTGGCGGCGCCCGGCTGCGGCGGCGACTCCAGCGGCAATGGCAACGGCGATGGCGGCGTCAACGCCTGTGGTGCGCTGGGCACCGCGTGCTGTGCTGGTCGCGGCTGCGACACCGGCGGCGCCTGCGTCGGCGGCCTCTGTCAGGCCTGCGGTGGCCCCGGTCAGGCCTGCTGTGCCGGCCGCGCCTGCGATGCCAACGACATCTGTACCGGCAATGGCGACGGCGTGTGCACGCACTGCGGTCTGCCCGGCGAGGCCTGCTGCGGCGCCAGCACCTGCGGCGCAGGCGGCTGCTGCGTCAACGACCTGTGCACCGGCGCGGGCTCGACCTGCCCGATCATCGGCGGCATGTGCGGCACCGGCAGCTGCGGCACCTGCGGCGGCGCCGGTCAGCCCTGCTGCGCGGTCGCCGGCGGCCCCGCCCAGTGCACCGCGCCCAACGTCGCCTGCGCCGGCGGCCAGTGCGCGGCCTGCGGCGGCCCCGGTCAGCCCTGC